>Ga0265780_10003517_pt1 | contig 20583 bp, 23 predicted proteins | sample P1T30metagenome_FD_192432 | JGI IMG/M metagenome (GOLD analysis project Ga0265780, IMG submission 192432) | Plant litter microbial communities from East Loma Ridge, Irvine, California - P1 T30 | ecosystem: Environmental > Terrestrial > Plant litter > Unclassified | place: USA: California...
GAAGGGGTGGACCGCGGTGAATGGTATGAATGCGGAGTGGGCTTTTGAGGCGGCGTGGAGGAGTAGGGCGGTCGAGGAGGTGGAGGCGGCGTTGGAGGGGATGATGTCGCCAGGCGTTGAGGAAGGGGTGATTCTTATTGGAAAGAGCGGAAATAGGAAGAAGAGAATGGTGGAGGATGATGGCGAGGTTCTGGAAATTGATGAGGAGAGGTTTGCGCGGAGTACAGCAAAGCGGCAGAAGATCGCGCGTGCTTTAAAAGGGAGTAGGCGCGGTAGGCAATGTTGAAAAGCCTTAGCTGATGGGAATGAATGATCGATTGACCGGGTTGGAACAGGGTGGTGTTACATTTATGAATATGAGGTACATAGATTACAAAAAGGCGCCAGAAGGAAGAAAAAATGAACTAAGAACGTTAGGGATCGATGTGACGTCATCTTGGGAGATCTAGTGTGTCTAGGTTAACTAAGCAAGTGAAAAGGAACTTTCTAGCTGATATTACGATTTCTAGGACTAATGAATGTCTAACTAACGCACCGAAAAGAGCGAGAAGGCGTAAAAATGTAAATAATGTTTTTTTGTTTATTATGACGTTTTTATAGATGTAATCTGAGTATCTAATTGTCTCTTAGAAATTAGGATGATCAGATATGGTCAGGTCATTATGTGAGTGTCTTGTCCAAGACAGTAATCATGACAGACAATCTTCCTTGGCCTTATCGCCTAACTGGGGTGAATGTGAGGTGCTCAAGAGGGAAAACAGAGCATAAAAGGCGAGGAAAAAATTGAAAAAAGAAAGGAGTATCACAGACAGGGTGGATCTCGAACTCCAATAGACCTTGAAGTCTGGCGGATCTTGAAATCCTGAGATGGGTGTGAAAAAATGTGGCGATCAACTCACTTTGACAACGCTAGGATTAGAAAAACCAGGTTTCATACAATTGCTTCAGTTGTCTAGTCTACTTAATTGTTTTCAGGCTAAATCTGTGTAGATTCTAGATGCCACAAATTCAGATACGATAACGACCGATGATTTTCACTTTGTAACCATGAGCTTAACATGTATTCAGAAGTTCCATGATCAGTAATTGTGCATCAGGTACAGGGATCGTGGCATCTTGTATCAGCCCTGTACATTTTCACACTGGAAAATGGTGTTGTATTGCCAGCTCCTCATGGCAGTGTCACCCAGGGACCGACCCGCAGTTTGTAGAAAAGTGATAGATTTTAGCATCTAGCTAGCTTTCACTAGTTGTCAGTAAAGTCCTAGGCTCTCAGGACGAGACTATCTAATATACTGATTGCTTACTTCATCATCCAATCACGTGCGCAAATACTACACTACAATACAAGATTTTTCAAGTCCAAAAGACAAAAACATATATAAACAAAAGAGATTGCTGTGTACTCCTAATTTTCTGAGGCATTGGGAGCATTCTATTAACTTCGATTCAGGGCAACCAAACCAAAATTAAGTATTGCATGGATACTAGATAACTCCGTGGAGAAAGTTTGTGCTGCTTGCTTTGAATATCTCCCATCTAGCTGCCGTGGCATATCGTTGCCGCCATTCTGCGTTCATTGATCTGGTAATGATCTGCGCGAGAATGCACGCCCATAGAGCAGCTCCTGTTCGCGGCGATCGAAGGCTGCAGCCTGCTCATCCATCTTTTCCTCTAACTCCTGCTCTCGGAGCCTCATCTGTCCAATCTCCATCTCGCGCTTCGCTAGCTCCGTTTTCAGATCCTGATTGAGGCTGCCGCGGTCATTGAATCGTCGCTCTGTTTGACGTGTCTTCTTTTGCAAGTTCTTGATCGTTGAAACAGCCGCACTCTCTGTTTTGGCGCTCTGAGACAAGAGCTCGTTGATCCGGGTTTCCTTCTTGTTGAGCAAGCTGCCCGCCACTTTCAGTATCTCGTGCTCTTTCTCTTCATATTTGCTTTGCGCATGGTTGAACTTCTCCCTCCAGGCATCGCATGCTTTGAGAGCTTGCAGTGCGATATTCTTCCATTCCTGAGCCTCCTCCTGCGTGTAATATGTCTCACCGTCCCTGCAATCAGCTTCTCCACCTGGAGTACCTATGGTACCCATGTTGCTGAGAAGTAAAAGTTGTAATTGAGAAAGGGTGCTAGGTCAACCCAACTCAAAAGTTACCAGAGGTTTGTAATCCTGGATCTGGCAACTAGAATGGAAAGATTGAAGTCGTGGGTTGTGGAGTTGTGGAGTTGTGGAGTTGAGCGTTGTGAGCCTTGAATGATTTCTGGTCTCGGGGAGAGGGCTCACTAGTTCATACCTTGCTAGCTGCATACTTGCCGTGAAATACCGACCGCGGTAAGGGCCTAGTATATTCACTCATAGGAATCGACACTCAGTGAAAAGGAGGCAGGCTCGACCATCTTCCCACAACTACGTCATATTTGTTTAGATGGACAGAAAAAGTAAAGAAACGGAGTTACTGTGCGCGATTACGCAAAGTCGGCGGTCTGAATTACGCCCACAACATAGTTCCTTCAAATGTCAATGCGATTCACACCCTCTGTGTATACTCGAACGTCGAATAATAAAACCATCGCTGCGACCGAGCTGCTGACACAAAAGATCTCCCGAAAACACATATGTAGCTTCCAGGTTTACAATAGGTCTATGGGACATTCTTGAGGCCTGTTTCAGCCTTCAACACCTGCACTGTTCTACCTACTATTGTTGTTGCTGGTAGTTAGGCTGTTAACTTTTTACCAGTCACTCGAGCGTAGATTGCAATTTGATTAGCATACCGAAAAGTGAATGTGAGATGCGCAAAGTAGGTACAAAAAAGAACAAAAAAGAAAAGACTGAGGACGTCAGGGATCGATATGACGTCCTCCTGGGTTGGCTGGGTTGACTGGGTTGACTGGGTTGACTGGGTTGACTGGGGGACCAAACTACCACAAGGATAGATGGTAGCAAGTTCTAGAATTATCAAGTATAGATCTTACATATGTCTGCCTTTCTAAGCAAAAATGAGACAACACCACGTCAGCAATTCTCACTAACCAAAAGACAAACGGTTGTAGTTGCCGTACCGCGTTTGGGGGGTTGCTCGATTGTGTGATGCGATAATATCAAAATCAAATACTATTACTAGATAGCGATAAGTCTATTTTGAAACGTGAAATGATACTATCACAGCTGGTCACTATCGCATCACACAATTGAGTAATTTCCCCAACGCGGTACGGTGGGTAGCGTGCCTCGATCTTTTGTTGTGAAAGGCAGAGTCGGTGTGGCTGCCATGCCGCTCGACACGATCTTTCACTTAACTACATACACATTCTCACCTTACCGATAACGGAGGAGATCGCCGCCGACTTGCCGCGATTTCGTCAAGTACCCCGCCTACTGTAGTTTTCTCTTCTCTTCCTTAACCCACGACAACACTTACACGAACCGCTGAGTAAGCACTTGGTGAGTAACCATTGGTAGCGCTTTCGAGTTATCACACTGACCGCAAACCCTAGGTTCAAAAATGGAAACTATGAGTGTTGGCGACCCGGAGGCGGGCGATGCCGCAGCATGCGGCGGTGAGTTGATCGGTTTCTGCTTGCGCATTCTCTAACAAGCATAGGCAGCGTCAACATGAGCGCAGACTTAGTTAGCGCATCCACTGCTTCGAGCCACACGAGCCGCGCTCGAGGTAGGCTTTGCATCTTTATGTGCTCAAAAGTAAGACTGATAATCAAATAGCCTTCTCATTGTCAACTACGGCGCTCGCGGTCGGGAACATGCCCCCAGACGTATCAGCATCTCACTCTTCGACGACTGCAGTCGATGGCCCCACCACCAAAAAGCGCAAGCTGGAGAACACGACGACTTATTCTGCGCAATATGAAAGGGAATTTCGCGAGGCAAAGGGAAAGGCTCGCCCTCATGGGTCAGCTATCCGAGAAGGACATGACTATACAAGACATGAAGAAGAACCACATGAAGGATATGAATGCCGAGGCAAAGAAGACGAGGCAAACTGTGGAGGAGGCCAAGAAGACTGTGGATGCTCATGAAAACACGGTCAAGAAGATTGGCGAGGAGAAGTTGGAGACAGAGACAAAGAATGTCTACCTACAGAACAACATCATCCAACTCCACACCACCATCAACGATCTTGAGCAGGACAACAACAAACTCAGACAAGACTTGATGGAGTTTAAGAGCATGCAGAAGGTCGCCGCCCCAAACCGCCGCCACGAGCCCGGTTTGTTCCCGCATACCAACCACAGCAGTGCGACTTATGAGCACACTGAAGCACCTCGAGCCAACCCCACTTATAAGCACTTCAAAAGTAAGCGCGTGTATGCCTCTGGTACTGGAAAATTACGACCGGGAAAATATGGCTCGAATGGCTTTTGGGACCTCGGACTCTGTTTCGTCCATTTCCAGACTAACAGAGTCTGTGATGACCATCGCTGTGAATATCGCCATATGTCGCTGACTTCGAGCGAGCGTCTTTACATTAAGCGTCTTGAGCCCATTGGTCCCGGCTTCGTCGTTCACAGCGATGAGATGGAGAAGTTCAAGCCTTCAAGATCTGACTAGTTGGTGTCTTGGCACAACCTATATCACAATGGGTATCTGCCTATGTAATAGTGCTTGGTATTGCACCTGGTTCATAAATTAGCCAGCTCGCAATTGTCACAATCACTGCAAAATTCTAATGGGTTTGTGACATATCATGACAGGTCCTTCACCTTCATACATTTTGAAATATTGTAGCAACCGGCACATGTGGCGTTTTGTTTTACCCTTTGACACTGTTCCGCCCACTATTGTTGTCGATAGTCGGGCTGTTAGCTCTTACCAGTCACTCGAGCGGGAGTACCGATCCAATCAGCATCACATCGCAAAGCCCGAGAACAATATCGTTTGTTCTGTAACAAAGGGGTCACGAGAATTTGAAGATCATCATGATTGCGGCGATGTGATCGGATCTCGGAAAACCTATCCGGGGGGCCCTTGCGATAGATCCATGCAACACACGGAATCACCGACCACGCTAACCGCTACCAGCATGCCTTGATAATCAAACTACAAATGTGAGTTGGGAGGATACTAGGCTTGACTAAAACACAATGCATACCCTGGTAATCGGAGTAGTATTCATCCACGTCTTGTGATTGTGACATGCGCTGACAAACCGGTGGAAGACTTCCGCAGGGTGAACACTGGACGGCGATATGTGTATAAATGCCCATACTACATCGTTGTTGTGAGGTATCCATTCAACAGTCTTTACCGAATATCTTCTCAACATCACGATGCTCTTCAAAATTCCGCTGGCCCTTCTTGGCTCCATAGTCTCAGCCGTACAAAAGACCGCCGGCCAGTCGCTTGACAGCTTGCAAGTTGAGTCACGTTCTTTGGAACAAATCTACGCAGCAGCAAAGTCAGAGGGACAGCCGCTGAAAGTCTACTTCGGTGGAAGCTGTGCGTATCTTCTGTTCTTAAAAAGAGGCGATAGTTGACAGGTTTGCCAGCTTCTACTGCCAGTGACAATATCGTTGCTGCATTCAATGCGCAGTTCCCTGACATCAAGATCAACCAAACAACTGGGTTTTCCAAGTACCTGGACGCTCAGATCGACCGAGCTTACACAGTAGGCAAGCCATTGGTTGATGTCGCGATCCTGCAGACGGTCCAGGACTACACCCGCTGGAATTCGCAGGCCAGGCTGTTGAAGTACAAGCCTCCTACCTTTGGTGACATCAGCAACGAGCTGAAGGATCTAGAAGGCGCTTACATCCCGGTCAACATTTGTAGGTCACTGTTCTCAGAAAGTGACAAGCATCGCACTGACTTTCGTAGACCAGTTCGGCCCGTTCTATTATGACTCTGCCAAGGTACCAGCAGATCGAATCCCCAAAACTTACCTCGACGTTTTGGACCCGTACTGGAAAGGAAAGATGGCTCTAGTCTACCCCAACGACGATGATGGTGTCTTGCACCTGTTCTCACTCATCATCAGTCGTTACGGGTTCCAGTGGCTTGAGCGTTTGAAAGAGCAAGATGTCCAGTGGGTCCGAGGTGCCAATGCTGCCGCTACTGCAATTGTAGACGGCATCAAAAACGGAAACTCTTCCCGCCTGTTGACGTTCACTGCCCTGAGCTTCTCACCGGAAGCGCCGACCTTCCAAGTCCGTCAACCCGAAGCACCCGAGCAATTTATGTCGTGGGGCCAGCTGCTTGGTATCTTCTCAAGCACCAAGGCACCGGAGAGCGCAAAGTTACTCGCTTCCTGGATGGTGAGTAAGGAGTGGCAAGAGAAGTCGGCCGCCACCAGACCAACGATCCTTGAGTCTCTCAACGCGCAATCCGGACATGGAATTACAGCAAACAATACTCAGATCACAAAGTACATTTCGTTCATGCATGATAGGGAGACCGTGGAGTGGTGGAGGTTCCAAGTTGAGTCGATTCTGGGACTTGCGAAGGGCGAGTATCCTTTGTAAGGGAAGTCACACGGGAGCCCTGAGCTTGGCCTTTGGCAAATTTCATCATGAAATTGGGAGTCCTATGTTGAAAGTTGACTTCGTTCGAAGGTCTAAAGTAAAGGCTTAGGAGGCGGGTATGGTGCACGTGCTGGTTTTTGTAGTATGCTGCGATGAAGGGAATAAATAGTTTTGCAGTGTTAAGGAATTTATGTTCCTGTGCATGTCAAGGGCTGTGACGGTGCCACATTGTGATCCCATTTTGGTGCAACGAAGCTGCGCCTATCGTTCTAACTCCACATTACAGCTCTTGTGAACAAACTAATTCTTTTCAATTCGCAGAAGTCCTATTCCTGTCTAGCCTCTAGCTGTGAAAAAAACAGGCCTGACTAGCAAGTAGTACAATTCCACAATCACGATTGATCAAGTTATCGCCGTGTCAAAAGTAGTATTTGCAATTGTTTTCAAGCGAAAATTGTATTCAATTGCCATTCAGGGCCATGCTGGGTATCTCAGTGCATCACTAATATATGAAGAATGCTGCCAATGATTTTTTTCGTGTTCTAGGCCTTTGGTACCCATCTGAAAGTCTTGCTCCTCTTACCCATGCGAGATGGAGCCATGGCTGTATCAAAGGGACTCGGGTCCTGGCCTTCGTACTCTTCGTCGAGATCTGTTAGAGTTTGTGTTGCCGCCTCCAGCTCAATGCCATGGAACTGTTCATACAATGGTTCACCTCGAGCTCTCTCCATGGCCGCCCTATTTGCCATGCTCGTGAGGATTCGGGCCCCGTCTCTCTGGACGCGGTACACTAAATAGCCGGCATCGAAGTCGTGCCGCGCCTCTTCCTGAGTGCAACGAACCCACTGGTAGGGCGGTTGAATTCCTCTGTGGTACACGGCTTACTGAGCTTGATTGGGGTTGTTCCATAAGGACTGCGTCCTGTACGCGTTTTTGGCGGATGATCTGTCACCGCGATCAAGACGAGCAGTCGGAGTTGAGACCCTGAATTAATTAGCTAAGCTTCCACGAGTCTACTGTGTCCTAGCAACTTAATTGCTCAATCCAGGCGAGTTGTGACGAGGGCCTTTTCCGGGACCGCCACGATGAGGATATCCTTCTGTACACATACAAGGGCGTCTCGAGACCAGCGGGCTGAGCAAAGATGACGAAAAACGGGCTAATCAGGCAACGACTGGAAGCAGCTGAGCCTCTCTCAGACGCGAGCTGATAAAACTACATCTTTAGGTCGCAACATAGGTCCTATGGAGTTCCCAATCTAGGGTCGCTAATCCTGGAGCATTTCGTCACCAGCTAGTGATGGGCGCGAACACACATCCGACTCCAAAGCTTTGACAGTAAGCAGCAATCGGGAAGGCCCGCTTAACCAGAGCAACCCCAAGTTTACACACGGACCAAACATCGAGCATTCTACCAATGTATAGTCACAACAACATCACGGGCATCTGAAACTCTAATTTTGAAATCAGAGTTTATTCTCGAACACGCATAACTAGTGACATATTAAGCAGTCATCGCGTACTATTACAAGCCTTCCCTTATGCGCCCTTTTGCGCCTGAGCACCTGCACAATTCCGGTTTCCAACGAAACAGCAGTTGACAACCATAGCAGAATATCGAAGTGTGTATGGGTATATGGGTATATGGATGTATGGATGGAGAATGTAGAGGTCATTTCGACCTCAACAGTAGCAGCATATTTGCCGCAGCACCAAGCGGTGCAGAAGCACAACGCTGATAACCATGTTCAGTGTGAGGGTCGAAAGGAGTGGTGAACAAATCAACTCACAGTGTGCTTAGTTCTTCTTCGTCACTGTCGCCAAGGGCTTCGTGACGTTCATGGCGAGATCCAACTTGTACTCGTCGTTGCAGATACCATGAGTGTCTTGGCATCCATCATCGCAGTACTCAGCGGTATCGCCGCAGTAGTTCCAGCGTGAGCAGCAGCTGCCGAACTGCGAACCCTCGCACGACAGGCTGCGTTGTGGTTAGCGTGACTCGTGACGAAGAGGAATGAGAAGCTTACCCGTTCTTGGCACCGCAGAGCCCGTTGGTTGATACGTTGGGAAGGCGAGCGGGGACAGGAAGCCTCTCGGGTGCCGTGCAGGTGGTGTTTTGGGGAACGGTGTCGCAGTGTTCGGCGGACGAGCCGCACCAGCCCCAGTGAGAACAGCAGTCGCCGAAGGGACTTCCCTGGCACTTGTAGTCAGTGGATCCGCCGCAGGTACCATTGGGAGAGATGGAAATTGGCTTGGGAGCAGCGGGTACAGCTGACTCAGATGCGATGAGAGAGGGAGCAATGGACGCTGATACCACTGGTGCGGGAATCTTCGGTGTGCTGTTGTCAGGCTCGTTCTTCCAGTCGTAGGTAGGCTGCCCAGCACCGTGCGTGCAAGTCGTGAGGATAATGTCTGAATCAAGATCGCAGGCATAGCTTGGCTCACCTAGCCAAGCGCCAGGTTTGTCATAGACCCTACTGCACTCTCCATGTTCGCAACTTGCGTCGGGACAGTTGACGTTGCCTGGCTCCATTTTAAGCGTGATTCCACCATCCTTGAGTGGACAGTAATTTGGATTCTTGCTGTCGACATTGCGGTCGCAGTCGATATAGCTCATGTCATACCAGATGGAATGTTTTTCTGGGCTGATGGTGTATTCGAGCTGCAAGATGCCTGCGGGTTTCGTTTGATGATAACGCAAATCGCGAATCTTGACCGAGATGCCACCACCCCATCCCCGGGAATCAATCATTTCGTGGACCGCATGAGCGCTGTTTGCAGGGACCGTAACATAACTCTCGTCGCCGGTGGGGCTATGGACAAGTTAGTATATTTGGTTGAAGGCTGGTCATCGCCAGTGGACAGGGTATGGAGGCGCCCATGGTGAAAAATGAAACGGCTTCAGAGAAACGAAGGGAAGTAATCATGTTCGAAACTATCAAAGCCAATGGGGATACAACTTACAGGCCGGATTTTGCGGGGCCCACGACCCAGTAGTAGTATGGGTATGGACACTTATTGATGAAGTGGATCTGCCGATCTGCAAAAGCCACCCACGGAACAGCGGACAGCGCAGCAAGAACAATCGTAGAGAATCTCATGGTGGTGGATGGAGATAAAGATGAATGAGGATGTGTCAAGAAGAAGACTGATTGTAAAGAAGCCTTCAAAAAGTGATGGAACGTGTATAGACAAATGCACGGGGCCACTCAGGCCACTGCACGGCAAACAAGTCTGTGGTCCGAGGAAGGTAGGTCGCAGATTGCATGGAACGAACAGCGAGCTCAAGAGAGAGGACAGCCTGGGTACTTATGTTCGGACTCAACTTTGTGGGTCTCCTCATCTTGGCTCATGCACGACGGCAATTGACTGCTCAATTTTGCAAGCATCACTCACCATACTATGGTTAGTATGCTTGATGCGTCAATTGTGCTAAATTAAGAGGCCGTTTGGATTTAGCTACTGCACTGATGTCTGCAGTAGTCTGATGCGTATTTACAAACTGCTTCTTGGGTCCACTCATCCATACTGCACCTACACAAGGCTAAGAAGAGTCGGATGTCGGAATTGTACGGGCTCCATGCTACCTTGATGAAAACAGTTCGTTAGCTATCCCTCCACACAGCCTTCTTTTAGGCCCAAATTTGCCAATAAACATCTGCATTTCTTGGTTCGTGAAGGAGAAAATTTACAGTGTTCAGGATGTGTTGGGCCGGACAGTGCATCTGTCCAATGAGATCCTGGCGAGTGACAACTTCGACGATCTGAAGGCGAACCTACAGGTCCACTCCAGAGACTTAAAAAAAGGAAAAGGTGAAATATAAGTTCAAATCACATGATACTGATATCAACCGAAAGCCACTGCTCGCCGTGTTCTGCCCCAAGGACTCTTCCTTCGGCACTCCCACAGCACATTCGAGTATGAATTGAATTGCCCTTCGATCAAATCGTGTGAAGAAATACTTCTTCAACCTCGCCCACTCGGCTTTCTACCTCCGGACGAATGGACGAATATGCATTAACCAAGTGTACCAGCAGCCTTTGCCTCAACACTCACTTGAGCTCTTCCATGCTGAACTGCAACTACCGCACGCACAGAAGTGCGAACGGAAAGTCTTAGCGCCATATGGCATACATGCATCAACGTCCAGTCCTTCACGCTCAACAAGAACTCGAGCTTCGCGGGGCCGCTCGACTACTGCACATATGAAGTCCGAACCACAAGATCTCCATGCTGTCATCGCGTGGAGACCACGAAGCATCTGCATGCATGAGGCAGTAGCTCCACCGACGAAGAGGCATCCGATTCTTCCTCCGTTTGCCCCGAGATCGAGTCAACGCTATCTGAAAGCTGCAGATGACGGTCAGTCGCACCTCTTCCAAGAATTCTCACTAGTACCGATACAAACGAGCCTAAACGCGTCCTCTCTTTCTCATGCGCCCTCTATGCGCGCATCCTATCCGTACCGTATTTCCCGCTGTACTCCACCCTAACTTCCCCACCTGCGGCATCCCACCACAAATGCTGGCGCTAGTATCTAGTTCTCGACGTCAGAAGCGCGAGTGATGTTCAAAGCCGGACGTTGGGAATGGCGTCGTGGTTAGCTTCGGCACTGGCATGTCACGCGCTAAGAAAGAAGCGTACTGAGAAATGCAACATGCACGTAGGTGAGGCTACTGATGTATCCTGCAGAAGTGGATTAGGGAGAATGATGTGCAGGTATGAAGCGCGCCGGAGGTGGCGATACAAGACTCCTCAACGATTTGTCATGGGGATGGGAGTGAGCTCATTGCACATGCAGATGTGCAGATGATTTTACTCAGTCGACATGTTCAGAGCGAAAGTGCATGTGATGTCACTCGAGACCACTTGTGATTGCTCCGCATGTTCCCAAACGCCGTGGTATTTTCGTTTCTATGACTTTGTACGTAAGGGAATGGGGTATGTGAGATTCAATAACCAAGTCGACTCGCAATCCACAATTTGTGCTCTCGCGTGCGTGATGCTTCCCGCGTAGTCACCCCGAACTCCATCCATGCTCGCTAATGTCAAAATCCAATAAAGCAATGTGACTCCGAAAGGCACGCATTGACATCCAGCCTATTCCCAACGATGTCAACTCATTTGATCTTATAGTTGGCTCCCTACGCCGCGGGCAACTTGGAGCGGTCGCCTCCACGTCGAATCCAGTCCTCCTTGATGATCTTGTTTGCTTGGGCATGCATCAACCTGGAGAGGTTAACATTTGGAATGCGGGATGACAGTGTGAATAGACTTACTTATACGCAGTTCGAATGGTGCCATCACTGACTTCGACTATATGGGCGAGGTTCAATTAGCAACGCCAGACAAACAACTCGTGCAAGGGCGACTTACCTGCCAGCCCGATTTCCTTGGGCGTCTTTGGCGTTCCCATCAGATGCGAGACGAGATAGAGCACAGCGCCAGCGATGGATAGAGGAGAACGACCTGCAGCAATGCCGTGTTCCGTGACCGTCCGAGCGCATTCCTCTGCAACCAGTTGTATATAAGTCTCGAGGCCCAACTTGTTGCAGGCACGAGGCATGAGGTTCTCGGCACTTGTTGTGACACCAGTCTGAAAGTTGGTCGTATCGTGCAGAAGATTGCTTGAGGCAGTGCCAACTTTCTGGTTCTTTTGCAAGAATGCCTCGAGAGCCTTGAAAGTCCTGCCAACCTCTTTCTTGCTGACGTTGGTCATCTTGAAGATCTCCCTGAAGCTCCGCTGTTGGCCGTGGTTGCGGCAGGCAATGAAGATGCAACCAGCGATGATAGCATCCTGCGATTTGCCTTTGAAGAGCTTCGCGTCATCCGTGACTCGGAACAAGAGTTTTGCCGTCTCTGCGGTGGGCTTGGAGATGTTTTGCGAGTCGCATAGCGTTGCGATCTGGCTGTATGCGGCTTGCAAGCTCTTGTTCGCCTTGTCGTGGTTGGACTTGTTATGTGCTCGCGACAGTTCTCGTACGCGAAGTCCTCCGTCTCCGAAACCGATCTCGGTCGAGAGTTGGGAACCGTCTGTACTTTGTCAACGACGTTCTCATGCCTTTGGCACCACAGATGGACATACGGAGAAGAGGGTTAGCTGCGTCTCCAATACGCGACGGGTCGTCGTTGCCCTGGTCGTCGTTGGAAAAGGTTCTACGCAGAGTAAGCATGTTACATCCCAGGCGATTCGAGATGCGATGCTGTACCTCCATTCACTCCTAGTGTCTATGCCGCGCTCTCCCAGGACTCGTCCGCAACTGCCACAGACCGTGTCGCCGGAGCTGAACTCTTCGACGAGGTTTGGAGGCATCTCGCGGCAATCTGCAAGCGGTATTAGAGACGGGTAAGACAACCAGGGCCTGGAAGTCTATCTCACCCGGGCACATCATAGTCACGTTGAGGTCCTCGCGCCACTCCTCTTCCTCTTTGGTGAGGCTGGGAGCTTCATAAACTTCGCCAGGCGAGAGCAGGCGGCCGTCTGGAGCGAACGACATGGTGGGCAGCGGCTGGGTGGCAAGGGTCAGTATGCGGCGGTCACGTAAGGTATTGATTCTCGTTTTATCGTTGAGATCGCGAGTTTAGCTAAGGAGCGAACGGCCAACACCAGTGAGCGTGCGTCGTGGGCAGACACAGCGAGCGAGTGTGTGATGGAGGAGTGGTGAGACAAAGCGTGGTCGAAGAAGCTGGAGGCACCGACCCGTGCCAAGCCATGGGGTTTGGCGCTAGTCCGTTTACGCCAGGCGGCTCATCGTCGGCTTGCTGGAAAAACCACAGCATCACTCCGAAGCCCCCATCGACAGCTCCCACCCCGTCTACATCAACACCATGCTTGCGCAATCCATCAGGGCCTCGGTACGACCTTCCCGCCGCACTTCTGCAGCTGCTTACTAACCCGCCACAGCGCCAGGCGTTCGTACGCGTTGCCCGGCAGCAGACTGCCTCCGTCGCCCGCCGCACCTTCATCACCCCCACGGCCGTTCGCTCAGGTGAGGCATCCCAATTGCGCGCCCTGCGACAGTACTGACCCAATTGGTGCCCCAGCCGATCTGGTGCAGGACCTGTATCTCCGCGAACTCAAGGCCTACAAGGTCCCGCAAGTCAAGGCATCGGACGCCGAGGGCTCTGTCCAGAAGTTCAGCATCCCGCCCACGCCCACATCTCCTGAGGAATCGGACATTGCGAGCGAGCTCAAGTCGTACGAGACCCAGCAGGTCGAGGTCGAGGGCGCTTCAAGCGACGAGGGCGCGGCGCTGCCCGCAGAGGACTGGTTCGAGGAGGAGGAGGAGACGACCACTGCTGCTCACTAAGCCGAGCGATGCTGGGATGAGACCTCTGTACCAAAATACTAGCAATTGTGTCAATATCGAACAGCAATAGACATGTGCGGTTCTTCAAGCCATCCAGGCAAGCAAAATCACGTGACACAACACGACTTTCACACATGGTCGCACGGGAGGCAAGACGCGTATGCAGAGTTTGTATCATGTAGATTGGCGTGCAGCTAATAAGCATGTAGCAGCAGTTCACCGGCTGCTCCCCAGGTATACCTGGTCGGACAACAGGGGGATCCCGAGGGTCCAACATGCGCAATGAATCAACGCAAGTACGTGCCACAATAATTGGCCCGTATGCAGACTACACATGATGCTTTAGGTCACTTTCAGCGCCATGCATCACGAGGCGGCCCCAGTGCGGCCAATTTGAAGTGTTGCACAGCGAGTCATCTATGAAGTTCAGAGCTCAGCACGCAGCACGATCGACTGACGGGAGACCGGACGATAACGAGCGCACCAGTTGAGGAGTTTGCCATGATTGGCTGGCTCTTGGTGCAGGCAGGAAGAGGCTGAGAAGCGGAGATTCGGCTGTCGATGCAGGCTGCGTCCACCATGCACATGGGATATCTAGCGCGTATTAGAACATGGTTGGGACACCTGGCGTCCACTTGGCCCAGAAAATTGCTCACCTTGACGGCACTCGACTGGATTTCGGTATCTCGGAAGAAATGTCACGCGGCAAGCACCCGCAGCGAGGGCAGGCATCCTCTCCGTGATAACAATCGGCGCCTTAGCTAAGTGTCTGGGATGTGGACAAGGTGCGAAGCGAACAGGAACAGGAGATTGCAGGCAAGAAATCAAGGCTCTGCCCTCCGGGTCCGCCGTCGCAGCAGATTAGCAAGCGACTTGCACGAGCCACACTCTATGCAAAGCACGGCGGTGGCAGAGGCCCTGTGCTGCAGAGTATGAAATGGCGTCAACTCTGGCATCGCATCTGACGCTGTCACCCTTGAGACGTGAAGGGCTTTTGTCGCCGCCGAGTGCCAGTGGTGAGGCAGAAAATAGCAGCACCGGGCAGGCTGCACGCGATTCGCGAGGTACATAGACAAGGCGGCCGTTTTAATGTCTATATTAAACCCTTCTAGCGATCTGCGGCGGCAGGTGCCATCCCTGCTAGCCCACATTCATCCACAGCGGTCCTGCGGGCGTTCAAAGTAATATGCCATGCTGCCCCAGTGCTGTCCGCCTCAGTCTCAAACCCAAACAGAGTGTCCTCGTCAGTCGCTACAGGTCGCTGGACTCTTGTAAACACACTCGCTCTCGCCGCGCGCACATGTTTCATTGCCTGTCCAATCGCTCCGGCCCACAGCCTCCTTGTGACGTCTAGCACTGCACATCGCACCTACGACTACTGTTGCTAAGCTTGCCTGACTGACGACCTCGCCGCACCACTGCCCACCGCCCACCGTCCACCGTCCACCACGCAATGAGCCGATAAAAGTGTTTATACAAGTTTCTTGAGAGCCGTCCCAGGCGAAGACCGCTGCCTGCCTACATAATCAGCCGCCACACTCGCCATGACCGCCGCCGCCGTCGCTCCTGCCAATCGCGGACACAATGTTTTCTCCAACGCCTTTCGGGGAAGGAGTCGGGCCGCGTCGGAAGTCGGCCCCCAATCACCACGTGGAAAAGAGCCTCCGCAGATGAGCAAAGCCGCCTCGTATACGTACTTCCCACGCGTCGACGACCTGGACCAGTCGTCCGTTGTGGAGGTGAAGGGGACCGTCTCAGAGGGGGAATTGCAGCAGCAGGCGCATGAGGAAAGGACGTCAGACAGCTCGGGTGGATCCAGCCCTTCTTCAGAGGAAGAACCCGAGATCGAGCAGATGCCAGAACTGAGGCCCAAGCTCGACTCCATCAGCTCGCGCCGGTCGTCGAGATTTCTTTCCTTCTCCAGCAGGAGCAGAGAGCCGAGCGCCGAGCGCAAGTCGGAGCGCAAAGCCGACCGTGGCCGCAAAGAAGCAGTCAAGCAGGAGGACTCGCCGAGCGTCTCCCCAGCACGATCCATGTCCAAGCTACGCAGGAAGTCATGGATCGTCTCCTCCGACTCACTACCCCGCAAATCCACAACATCGCCCTCCCGGGAAAAGTCCAAGAAGGACGAGAACACGAAGAAGATCCAGGAAGCCAACAAGCGAAAGACTGCCAGCACTGCCAGCATTCCTGAGACCGCAGAAGCGAACACCACCACCACCTCCGTCCAGCCCCGCGCACCCCTCAGCAAGAAGAACAAGCGCCTCAGCGGTCTTTTCAACGCCACCGTCAACGTGCCCCCAGTCCCCGCCGTCCCCAAATCCTTTTCCACTGAAAAGCTGCCGCTGAGCACGCAGCCGCGTACGCCGCTCAGCCCGACTGGTGTGCCCCCGCTCCCGCGCAACGTTTCCCACGACAACTTCAAAGGCGTCAAAACGGAGCCGCGCAAGAAGGATGAGCTCTGGACCGTGTTCCGGACGCTCGACGCGGATCTGCGCAAGTATGAAAACACATGCCTCGTAAAATTCCCCCTCTGACAAGCTGCAGGTTCCAGTCCAAGTCACTTGCGCTGAAAGCAAACGTTCTCCGAACCACTCTCCTCCCGTTCCTCCGCACCTATGTCTCGCATCCCTCGAACCACAAACTCAGACCCGAAGATCTCGACCGACGGACGAACATCCTCAATGCCTGGTGGACGGGTCTCTTGGAGCTCGTAGCAGGGCGAAACAACCAGTCCATTTCGGGCACTGACCGTCCTGCCATCCTCGAAGCCATCGCTGGCGTAATGGAGCGGCCTGAGTGGAGGCTTTCACCGTCTCCGTTTTGTGCGCTCGCAGGCCGTTCCGAGACCTCTTCAGCTTCCACCCTCGGCTCCGCTGCGTCCAGCTCCTCAGACTTCCTCGCCGAGTCTGTGTACCACAATGTGCGAAATACCTTCACGCAGAATCTCTCCGCTCAGATGAGATTTGTCGTTGAGAAAATGTCACAGCGAAGTGCGGCAGCCAGTCTGGTGACATTTTGCGGGAAGACGTGCGCCTATGCCTTCTGTTTCTGTCCAGGAATCGCCGACATCCTGGTTCGACTATGGGCGCCGTCCACAGACATGATGAGGCGCGTTCTCGAAGAATCGGGTGTTTCCAAATTGGACAGATTGGATGCTGTCTCTGACCGCATTGTAGCCTCCTTCCCGCCCATGCTGCATTCTTTGAAGTACAGCACTCTCGGGAAGCTAGCGAGGACACTGCGTCTACCAGCATCACCACCTTTCGGCACGGCGGACCTCGACTGGTACGGTCTCTGGATGAAGCGCTGGGCAGGCTCAGAAAGCGACTTATTCTACGTTTTTGTCAAGCACTACCACATCCTGGTCACGGAATTCCTCCCAGTCGAGCCGTCTGACGCAGAACGCATCTGTGTGCCAGGCCTCATTCCAGTCCACGCGCAAATCCTTGTCAATTTAGACGCGACAATCAATCGACACGCTACTCCTCCACAGCTTGAAGATCCGGGATCTGCAGCAGCGGCTCCTATCACATTCGACGACGTGTTGGAAACCGATGCCAACGCGTCCGCCCTGGCCATTCCAGCCGCAAACGCCACTCGTCAGATGCAGGAAAACCGTCTCATCATGCTCATCCGCGACTTCCTCTCTGAACGCAACGGACACCTTCAACCTGCTAGGCGCATCTTCGCAGAGAGCTTCTCCCGCTTACTACGAGCGCAGGCGCGCAAGATTGCGATTTACGATAATAATGCTTGCTACACGCTTTGTGATTTCCTCGAGGAAGCGTTCGCAATACTGGTCAGGTATGAGCAGAGCGACCGCGAGCACCACTCTGTCATGGACTGGACGTTTTGGCTTTCTGTCTGCAAGAGGATGACACAAAGCCACAACACGGCTACAGAGATCAAGCTATACGCTTTCCTGTACAGCATTTGGCCTACCATTGCTGTGGATGAACGGAGAAAAGCTAGCCTCTGCCTAGATTTTATTCTGGAGCCGGAGTTTTTCGAGAGCAGATTCAATCATTGGTGCCCTATGGTCCGATCCTACTTTATGCGGCTGATTTGCTGGCGAGTTGCAAGGTTCGACGGGGAGGACACTGATATCGAGATGTACGCTCATTCATCACCTTCGCATTTACTGATGCTAACATTTTGCAGCGCAATCAAGCGATCTCTGAGTGACCGACTCCGTTCTATTTGGTCACACTACCTCTGGCTTCAAGAAGTGGCTGAGCACGACAACAGTGTCATTCCCTCTACGACTGCTTGCAACCCTGCACCTGGCCGACGCTTCCTCATCATACGTAATGATAATCCTATTGTAGCCAATAATGGCCCTTTCCTGTCATTCGACGGCGTGGTCCAGAATCCGCATCAACGCAAACCTTCGCCTTCCAACCCTGTACCACCAGAGCCCGAAGCCATCCGGCCCATCTCTGCTATGTCGACAGACTCGCACGACTTTCCGGATGAAGACGCAAGCAAGGGCAAATGGAACATACTGAAAAGCGTCTTTGGAGGTAGCTCGAAGCAAGCTGCAAAGTCCAAGCTTTCCACCACAAAGGAGAAAGATAACACAAATAAAGCTCCAGCTGTAAAGCCTACTCCCGAAGCCGCTGAGAAGCCTCCAGTCGTCGAAAGACCCGCACCAGTCTCACAACCTAGCAGCACCACGCATCGCTCCTATAGCTTCCGTTTCTCTCTCGAATGGGTCGACAAGCGCTTTGGCTCATATCAAACCATGCGTCTACAGCCGCCCCGACTTCCGCTTCCTGCTCAAATCCTTCTGCAACAAAAGGGTATCAACATCGACGCAGTGTCCAGTGCACAACCAACAGGTGCCGCCGCAACATCCAGTCGCTATGCCGGCCGTGCGCTTGCAGAATGGACTTTTGTGAGCCACGAGTGCCAGAATTTCTTCGACCGTAGGAAGAACGAAGGCGTGCCAATGAACAGACAGGTCGAAACCCCTACTCTCAACGTCGAAGCATTCAGACGCCCCGGCTAAACACACCTTCCCAACATATACCTGTCGGCCAGCCGACAGACTCGATACCATATTCCATTTACATCTATACATTTTCACATGACGATTTGCATATGGAGACTTTTGTGCTCCCTGCGGCGGCGTTTTCCTTCATGGTTCTGGAATCCCCACCAGGCATCGTTGCTTACACATTCACATGCGCGGCAGTGCGCCTTTTGCATGATCTGGGTTTCTCTTGTAAGGGTTTTGGCGCGCATGGATACTATACACAAGCCCTTGTGGCGTACATAGATATATGAACATTGGCATTCTTCCTTTTTAAGGTTTGCCAAAGTACTTTGTGGCGGTTGCGCGTGCTTGTTGATCGTGACTTTTTTGGGGCATGTCGAACGGCGAGCAATATTTCAATCTCAGACATTTTCATCAGTATTGTCATTCTTGCTTCTTACGTCTCGTGGAGGCTGACTGCCTCGCACGAGCCACACCGAGGTCTCGTATTCACCCGCTAACTGCGCCAGGTCCGACCCGCAGTCTAATTCTCCGAAACCCATACAGGCCTCTCTCCTTCCCATCGTAACATGTCCTAATGAGCAGTCCGTGGCCGAAGCGTATGTCTCTTCCACCTTTCCCCTCACTCCTCCATGGACGCAAGCAAACTCCGCACTCTGGAAAAGCAGTACAGAATTAGAGTCAAGACAGGTTGTGCAACATGCAGGTTTGTATTGGATGCGGAGGTGCAATGAGAGCGTGGCTGACGAAGCAAGAAGGATTCGCAAAGTCAAGTGCGATGAAACACACCCCGCTTGTCTGCGCTGCACTAAAACGGGGCGCGAATGCGACGGGTAAGTATGCACCGTGGCTGCAGGAGGCGCTCTCGGCTGACTGTAACACAACATAGATACGCGCATCTCGTCAGGGAGAAGCGCAGTTATGCTGCTGCCGCTTCGTATCGCAATTCAGCCTTTCTCGTCGTCCCGCAGAGGCCCGAGCTGGGTATTTCGAGAAGTCTGGGAAAAGCCCTGAGTCCGTACTCAAAGGAGAATCGGTCTTTCGAGTACTTCCAGACTCGCACGCTGCCTATGTGGACGGAGTTCTTCGATTCGGAGCTGTGGAGTCGGCTGGTGCTGCAATTGAGCCATGATCAGCCTGCGATTAAACATGGCATTCTCGCGCTGAGCGTCATGCACGAGCGGTACGAAAGTGTGGCGCCCGTGTCAATGGCGGTGGGGAATGATTTTGCCTTCGTGCAGTACATGCAAGCCGTCAAACACTCGAATGATCTGCTTACCGCGTACCAGAGCGGCAAGGCGAGTTTAGAAATGGTGCTCATTGCCTGTATTATTTTCACCTGCTACGAAAACTTGGCTGGAAACTACGAGATCGCGAGCATGCATTTGCGCAGCGGCTTGCGTATCTTGGACCAGCAACATCGCGCTGGATCACTGTTGGACATAGGGAGAGGAGAAATTGCTAACTCGCTGTATCGATTTGATCTCGAGGCTATGACTTTCTCGGACACTGCTTCACCATACGACTATGTGCTCGACCTGGCTCCAGTCTGTCCCAAAGTCCCAGACAAATACACCAAAAACGACGCTGCGCGCGACGACCTGGTAAACATCCTACGCAGCATGATGTGGCTCGCCGGCGTCGCCGACATTAATCCCTGCGCCCCAGAGCATTCAAAATGGCAGCAAATCCAGAAATCCACGTCCCTCGCCATCAAGAAATGGCAGTCTGCCTTCGACGACTTCAAATCACACATGCCGTCCCGCGAAACCGCCGACCCCAAAGTCTACGCCG
>Ga0265780_10003518_pt1 | contig 20583 bp, 28 predicted proteins | sample P1T30metagenome_FD_192432 | JGI IMG/M metagenome (GOLD analysis project Ga0265780, IMG submission 192432) | Plant litter microbial communities from East Loma Ridge, Irvine, California - P1 T30 | ecosystem: Environmental > Terrestrial > Plant litter > Unclassified | place: USA: California...
AAACCGATCTAATCCATGTCGCTTGCGACATCAATTTATTTCTAACATGCCGTTTATTGTTTCAGTCAGTTTTGAGTATTCTGGTACCTGTGACTCTTCACAGCTAAAAGCGGCATCATGGCAAAGGATTGATGAGTCGTGTTACCTGACTGTCGAACCGACTTTGATGAGGATCAACAAGATTCTGGACCGCTATAAACTAGAATCCTATAAGAACTACACGTGTAAGCGAACATATGCTATTGTGTCCATGGCGCCGGCTTCTACTTCCTAGCAACAAGCTTATCTACGAACAACACGAAGATGCAAAATAAGCGAATATACGTTCGGTCGCTATACTCCAAGCTAGCCTATCGCTAAAAAATGTATGAGTGAATCGCAGCCAAGTCAAAAGACGCGAATTCTCGCATGCCAGTGTGATACTGCAGCGTAGGCGTCGGTGTGGCATGTGTCGGTGAGATTGTAGGAAGTCGGCCCGGTTGAGTGCATACATGTACTGCATGTGACCGCACACCTGGCGTCTGGTGCATTTCTCTTGTTGTATTGCTGAGCACTTCCCGATCAGGTGATTCTGCAGCGTACGAATCCTCGGATGCCGGTAAGTGCAACCGCCATGTATATGTTGGCACATCGTATAGATGGCCTCGTTCAAGGCATCGGGCTCCAGTGAACGGTGACAGAGTCAACATGCCAGCTCACCCAGGACTTCGGTTTCAGCCTAGGTGTTTTACCAAGAAGGCCTGACGAGGGCTCTCCAAAGACCTGACTGATGGATAAATGCGTATTCTTAGATCAGTCCTAGATCGGGGAGGTTGTTGAGTCGTCAAGATGGGCAGTGCCACGTTTTGCTTCTCGTACAGTCGTGGATTGGAAGCGCGTGTTTGCGACGAATGGCTGGTTGCAATATTCCATCTCGCGAACCGACCCCATCGTAACAGGTACAAATACCTTTCGAGCAATGGTCTATCTTGGACTCTCAACCGATAGTTCTCCAAGAAGCGAAATGGCTGCCAGTCTTTGTGATGTCGTTGTTGAAGAGGTACATGTAGATGCAAGTAAAGTACCGCGAGCGTACCTGCTACGCCACCAGCTCCCAGCGCAGATCTTCCCCTCTCGACCTCGGCAACGACATCAAACCACTTCAACCGCGAACGAATAAACATAGCATCGTAGAAATTTAGCATAGAAACATCATCCACCCGTAGATTCATTTACTCTTCCAGACCAGATCAGGAACGAACAAAGTAAACAAGAATGGCCACCTCCATAATCAACGAACCAGACCTGGCCCTCGACCGCCACGATGGCAACATCTTCGTCATCACGATGCGCAAAGGACCCGAAAACAGACTCAACTCGGCTTACTGCCAGAGACTGATCGCGGCATTCAATCTCGTCAGGACCACTCTGGGGCCAGATAGTGAAGGAGCGGTGATCACCAAAGGCAACGACGCAAAGTTTTGGTGTACTGTAAGTTCCTGAGTTATCCTTCTCTCGCAACTCATCAATTATGAACGAGCTTTTCCCTCGCATCTCCCCCAGCAAAGACGTGCTCGAAGCAGAAAGCAACGCCAGCTCTATCAGCATCCAATCCAAAATGAGAAGACAACAAAAAAACAACCAGAGACGAGAAAGAGAAAAAAGACCACCCACCCGCCCACCCAAAACCACACCCAAAACTCTCCCATCCAAAAAAAAACAAAAAACTAACAAACCCAACCCAGGGCCTCGAACTCGACGAATCCGACTTGGACCCCCACGCCAACTCCTCAGGCTTCTTCCCCCTCCTCGCCCTCCTCCTAGACTACCCCTTCCCCACCATCGCCCTGCTAACCGGCCACACCTTCGGCGGCGCCTGCCCCCTCGCGCTCGCCCACGACTACCGCGTCATGAACTCCTCGCGCGGCTACCTCTCCATGCCGCCCATAAACTTAGGTCTGCACTTCCCGGGCATAGGCGCTCTGCTGCGCTTGAAGTTGAGGCCGGATGTGGGGCGGAAGATGCTGCTGCAGGCGCACAGGTGGACTGGGCGGGAGGCGCTGGCGGATGGGGTGGTGGATTTTGTGGCTGGGCCGGAGGAGATGGGGGAGGTGGCGATGGGGGTGGCGAGGATGTGGGCGCCGAAGGCGAGGATGGGGGTTTATTCGCTGCTGAGGGGGGAGTTGTATGGGGAGGCTGGGAGGGGGTTCAGGGAGATTAGTTATGTTTATGGGAGGGCGACGGGGTTACCTGCCAAGGCGAAGATTTGAAGTGACGAGGATTTGAGACTCTGGCGAATTGGAGAGGAAGTTGTGGGAGGGAATCTTAGGTGATTTGGACTTGCTCGTTTCTTCTTTTACCGTACCCTAAAGAGTAGACGAAATATGCGAGAAGTCGCGTGCAGTCCGCGTGTAACAGTTTTACACAAGTGTGTCCCCAATCTATAACGGATGCATGCATTCCAAGGCCCCATGCGCCTGCCTTCATCGGATCGCAGTTTAGTCGATGCATGACGGGAAAGAGAGGATACCAAAACAGTGTACAACAACTGACCAAATTGCAATCTCGAAGCAGCACATTCCGCCGACAATCAACATAACACTCGTCCGCCATCACAGTAGAGTGTAGTCGTGAAGTTGTATAGTCGTTCAAGTCCTCAGTATCGGATCCGGTGGAAGAGAGAGATCGTGTAGCGCTCACGTCACTGCTCTGGCAAAGCTCCTGTAGCCTGGAAGAAGGTCGAACTCCCGTAAAGCGATCGGCCGTTCAACACCTCGTGTCTCGACAAGATGGAAGAACACCACTAGATTGCTAGAGCGGAGATGCTGGCGAAGGTGAGAGAAGGGGCGTCCGTGCGATTTCCGCAGCGGGAGATATCGCACGCGAGACCGAACGATTCGTCCCGGGTTGTTCAGTTCCCACTGCCCTGGTCAAGCCCTGGTCAAGTTCCTGTTTCGGCGAGTGGGTGTTTGAGAGCGACATTAATACCGAAGTCGCGTCCTTGGAATAGGGTGGGCTTCTAGGAGCGTGAGTGCGTGGCTGAACGCGAAACATCACACAGCTAGAAGCGGAATGTCGGATCGACGATTTCGAGTGAATAGAACAGACCCCACGGCTTTGGCATTCGCCTGCCTGACGCGACAGGCGATACTGACCAGCTCCGATTGAAGGAAGATCTCTAATAGCTCTGAGGGAACTGGTTCGCCGGCTGTGAACGAACAATTAGCATCTTGCGAGTCGCGAAACGAATGGTCTGCACTTACAGGACTATTCAACATGCTCTGTCGCTTGTTCCTACCCTTCTTGATGTGACTCTTGAGTGCGCTGCTGTCCAGAGGCTTCAGCAGCTCGAAAGAGCAGAGAAGTTCTGCGCTGACGCTCATCACGGCACCCCAGTTGTCGAACTCGCCGCAGTAATTCGGGGCGCTGAATACGGTCACCAAAATCCTCTCGTTGAAGAATTCATAGCCATCTTCAACCACCATGTGTGCTCTGCAGACAAGATCAAAGTCATGCTTCTGCAAGAACTCCATAATGACCTTTTTGCCAAAACAGTAACTGACTCCTCGTTCGTTGGCTTCCCAGTCAGCTTCCATATCTGCCGGGTCTGACCAGAGGAGATCGTTGAGCAGTCCATAATCAGGGACGTCGGTGGGACGAGCGATGTTGCGAATGTCGTCCATGTGACTGAGAGAAGGACTAAGACCGCCGTGGACGCAGAAAATCTTTCCAGCCACGATGGCAGCAATTGGTAGGGTGTTGAACGTATCCACAAAAGTCTTCCAAACCTTGACGTTGCACCGTCTCTTACACTCATCGTAGAAGCCGTAAACGCGTGTGACGTTGGCACACTCGTGGTTGCCGCGCAGGAGGAAGAAATTCTTGGGGTAGCGAATCTTGTAGCAAAGGAGCAAGAGGATTGTCTCCAGACTTTGCTTGCCGCGATCGACGTAATCGCCAAGGAAGAGGAAGTTGCTGTTGGGTGGGAAGCCGCACATCTCAAACATGCGGATCAGATCAGTGTATTGACCATGCACGTCGCCAACGATTTTCACAGGCGGCGACAGTTCAAGCAATGCTGGCTGCGAGAGGAAGACTTCGCGAGCAGCGTTGCAGACAGCGGTGATCTCTGCATTCTTGAGGCAAACAGTCTTGGTGACCTTACCGGCGTAGCCAGCATCCACAAGTCGTTTGATCATGTCGTCGACGTCGGCATCCTTGAGCGCGCCAATTTCGGGGTTGTTCGACGAGGAGGCGGGTTGCTCAAGCTGGTCGACAAGGGAGAGTGCTGCAGCGGCGCCTTGAGCGGGTGCTGCGGCGGCCTTTTCCGCTTCTTTCAAAATGGATGGGCCTGGGTCCTTGCCATGAGTGTGATGCGTGCCGCTCCCTGGTGGTGCATCGGAGACCGCATCCACTTCTCCACTTCGCTGTGCCTCGGCGATGTCGCTATGCGGGTTCTTGACAGAAGCAGACGTTGTGGGAGATGGAGGTGGGTGCGGCGAGCCGCTGTCCTCGATGCTTTCTTTGCGTGCGTCTGCCTCAAGCATGGAGTTTCGCTTCGATCGCCCGCTTGTGGTCGACTTTACACTCTGTGCATCCGCTCGCTCGTCTGCAGAAGCGTCTCCAAGTCCTGATGTCGATCCTCGAGGGCTGTCCGCAGACTTGCCGCCGGGGATCTTGGTGCGCAGTGAGTTCCTAAACGAGCGCATTGATTCTTTAGTGTCGGATTTGCTGAATGAAGGGTATGAGTCCAGAGCTGGGCCAGGGCCAGTTGGAGTTTGTGACCCCGACGTGCTCTTGCCGTCCTTGGACGGTTGATTGCCCATGGTAAATGATGATGCGGGAGTTGTCAAGTCGGTAGTGACCGCCGGAGGGTTGTAGGCGTTGTCGTGTGCTGGCGTTGTTTGACTTGGCCTGGCGAAGTAGAGACGAGAGGTGGGATGCAAACGGGGTTATCGGCAGCGGCGTTAGGCGTTACCTCGACGATGCGGGGTTATGGAAGGTCGGTTGGTATCGTGAGAGGCAGAGACAAGAGGCCGAGGAGAGTAGTGGGGAGTCCAGTCAGCAGCCTGTCGCACTTTGCTGGGTCAGCACGTGGAAGCTTGGCGCGCGATGCTCGTGTTGCCAGGCGGGCAGCGGTGATGTGACCCGCGTACACACGTACAGGCGGAGGGCAGGTGTGAGTGAGGGTTGGGAGAGTCGTGGTGATGTTGCTTGGTGTAGCTGTGGGTGGGTGGGTGGTGGAGCGGTGGTGGTATGGGGGGTGGAGAGTGGTGGTGGAGTTGGTGGAAGCACAGAAGGGAAGTCTGGTCGTCGCAGCAGCTGCGCCCGAGCCGAATGACGATGTGTTTCGATGCGCCGGCATCAGCCCAGACTTTCCACACGTCCAGACTTCCAATCCCACCCCGCTAGCGATTCTTGGTCCCGGTGAGACGCGTCAAAGGAAGGCCTCGCCATACCGTCTCTATTTATCGCTCATCTACACCGCAAAATACCTCAGTCGGCTTACCTGGAATCTGACCAAGAGAAAAAGATCAACCATCTTCGTCGAAACATTATCCGGCATCATACTCGAGGCTCGCCACCCTCGCTGCCCATCTACACGTACCATGGTATCTTATGTCGAGGCAAGCCACGTGCTTCCGTGATGCAAGCCACCGCAGAGCCAAGGAATACACAACCGCATATCCTCATCGGTACCATGCACTTGACGAGCAACTCGTCGTTTCACAACCCATGAGCTTTTTCGGTCGGCTCTGACTCCAATAAAGTGCAGTCGTCCGACCTAGTTGCGGAAAGACCGGATCGTTCCTCTTGACGCCGAGACCATAGCATCGTTCGCATAGTTCTCTGCCAAGAGCCATGTGGAATTGCTCTCGGAACCATCCATCACTAGGGGATATCATGAGGCGATAGTCAAAGCTACTACTGAACAGTAACAATCAAATCAGAGAACCACAGGGTAGCAAACGCAGTGGTCATCACTGTTCAAGTCATACTGCAGAATGTCGGAAAGGCTGTCCGCGCGGGCTTTTTAGTAGAGCCCTCCAAGGTTGTCGTCTTTGCAGCTGATATGCCTCACGTGCGATGTGCCTCTACAAACTCCGGTCTACAAGGAAAACACCTAGAGCAGCACGCAATACTCACCAACAACCTGTATAAATATGACCCGGCGATGCGAAATAACAATTATCATCAATAATTCACGAGGTGAAGCCAATCAGAACCCTGTGCAAGCATTGACCAAGGGTCGGCAACTTCGCCCTGTAACCTCCGATCTAACTTCGACATCGTCTAGGTATCATTGAATCCTCGACGCGCATGAGCATCATTGGTGCCTCCCAAATACCCACCACCATATGTTCCGCCCTCCATACCTCGCCCGGGCGCGTGCCATTCGACTGGACGATGTCTGCACCAGTTGTGCGGGCAGATTGCTGCAGAAGCCGGCATGCAGCCCACGATATTTCACGGCGACCTCGAAGTCAAAGCAGACAGCCACCGGTCGGAGTCAACCACTGGAGCGATCATATTTCTGGGCGAATGTCCTGAAGACTAGGCAGGACTTGCACAAGGCGGGAGCCATTTTCTGGACAAGATCATATACACCGGACAAGAGACGGGCACAGTCGACCGCTGCATTTTCCGCGACACATACACCTGCGGAGCCACATTCAACAGCAGCAGCACAAGAACCACCACACCGGAGACGAAAGCGATTAAAGGAGGAGGCAGAAGCATTAGATCCGGAACAACAACTTCCTCCAGATGCCTCGTCCACCCTCTCACGAGCGGCGTCCGAAGCGCCTTCCAAATCGCTCAAGCGAACTGTCAACACTTTCCTTGCCCTCTGCAAGCCCCGGCTGGCTTTCCTTATTGTATTAACAACAACTGCATCATATTCTATATACCCGGTACCTGGTCTGCTCAGCACATCGGCAACGGCGGCACCATCTCTCAGTACTCTCACTCTGGGCTTCCTCACCAGCGGCACATTCTTGACCATTGCATCGGCAAACACACTCAACATGCTCTTTGAGCCCGCCTTCGATGCCAAGATGAGCCGCACCAAAAACAGGCCCTTGGTGCGAGGCCTCATCAGCAAACGAGCGGCTTTCCTGTTCGCCTTTGCAACCGGAGTGCTGGGTACGAGCATTCTATGGTACGGCGTAAACCCGACCACAGCACTACTAGGCGCCGGAAACCTGGCCCTCTATGCTTTCGCCTACACGCCGCTCAAGCGCATCCACCCAGTCAACACCTGGGTCGGCGCTATCGTCGGCGCCATTCCGCCACTCATGGGCTGGTGCGCCGCCGCAAGCCAATACAGCACCACCAACACCTCCATCACCAGCCCGGCATCCATCTGGGCCGAGTCGCAGGAGCTTCTCTTCACCCAGCAGGCCACGGGCGGCTGGCTCCTTGCGGCCCTCCTCTTCGCTTGGCAATTCCCGCATTTCTTCGCTCTGTCTCACGCGGTGCGGTTCGAGTATGCGGGAGCGGGATACCGCATGCTCACTTCTACCAATATCCCGATGGCAGCGCGGGTTTCGCTGCGCTACAGTCTCGCGATGTTTCCCATCTGCGCGGCACTAAGCTACTACGACGTCACAGACAATGGGTTCATGGTTACGAGCAGCGTCATCAACGCCTGGATGTTGAGGGAGGCGATTAGGTTCTGGCAACTCAACGGCGAGAAGGGTAGTGCCAGGGCTCTGTTCTGGGCAAGTGTGTGGCAGTTGCCGATCGTGCTTGTCTTGGGTATGGCACACAAGAAGGGATTATGGGAGCGTGTGTGGAGAGGTATCTTCGGAGAGGAGGATCTTGATGACGAGTGGGAAGATGATGAATAGGGGAAGTTTCAACCGCTTTCTGTTATCGGAAGGGAGAAACGGAATGAGTGGAAAGATGACGATTAGCTGACTGAGCTGAACTTAGATCTGTACATGTAGGAATCGCATGGAAAGAGCCGAAGAGGCTTGTATTTGTAACGTTACCTGCTGATCTGTCTTCCTCTTTCTGAAAAAAAAAGCACCTTCCTGTGCCCATCGCAAGGAAATCCATCGCAGGAAAAGCAATGGCAGAAAACGCAAAGCAGTCGCAAGTAAAAGCAATCGCAGAAATCCAAATCGCAGCCAATCTGAAGGATCAGCTACCTGTCTTCTTTAATCGCAACAGGAACAACGACTCGATCCAAACCGATATTCCAACCATTCCCCTCTCTTCGACTTCGAATCGAACTCGGAAACAACGCGTCTGCTGATCAGGTCAATGAATCACTTAATTGGCACCCACTTGGTCATCGACTGCACCCTCTCCCCATCCACAACCATGCCATCGGCGATGAAACTCACCCTCACCTCGTACGTCGCGCCCGAGACACCCTCCATAGGTCTTGCGTCCGAAAGCGTCAACTTGCCCACCGCGTCACGAACGTCCGCAAAAGTGACGCCGCTGGGGATGCGCAGAGAGCAGTTGACATGCCTGAGGGGGCCAAGGGGCGGGGTCATGAGCGGCCGGGGTTCGACGCGTATGATCAGGCTGACCCACACGACACGGAGGGTCGGTCAGCTGCATCTTGAGCCAGGCCGGCTGCGGAGCTGGGCACTTGGTCTTGGAGGTTGCGTCCAAGGTGTAGCCCCGGCACAGGCTGCGCGGCATCTTGAACCCGATGTTGACGAGCTGGCCGCGCGGGGTTGGCTCGATGCTGGTCTGGAAGTCTAGGGGCTTGACGAGTCTGAGGACGACGGGGGGCGTGGTGACGAAGCTGAGGCTTGGGAAATTGTTCTTGATGAGGCCGCGGAAGGCCTTGATCGGGCACTGGGGGGCGGGCGGCGGAGGGGGGAACTTCTCGTCCAGGGCTGCTTGTTCTTTGTCCGAGACCCTGCGCATGCTGCTGGTTGGCGGCGCCAGCATGTTGACGGTGAAAACGCCGTTGTAGATGGGGATGCCGCTGGTCAGGGCTCTCATCTCGGCGTGGCTCGCGTCGGGCCAGGTCCTGCCGTCCCATTCTGTCGTGCCATGCGGCGAGGCGACGGTGGGGCTGTTGACCTTCTTCCACAGCTTGCGCTTGATCGCAGGGGTGCGCTCGATCGCGTTCTTCCAGGTGCAATTGACAAGCTGCTTGTTGGTCAGCAGATTTTCGGAAGGGACGTACTTGAGGACCTCGCCCAGGAGCTCGGGCTGGCCGAAGACTTTGTTGGCGTTCTTCGCTCCCGCGTCGGTCGGAGGGGGCTGGTGGGCATCATTGTCGGCGGGAGGCTTGCGCGAGAGGAGCTTGTCGGTCCAGCAGCTGAAGATCTCACCCCACTTCTTCTTCTTTTCCTCTTCCTTGACACGGCTCCTACGGTTACCTTGCACCTTGTGGATCGCAAAGGCCGAGTCGGAGGGAGGGGCCATCGTTGCTGCTCTCTTGTGTGAGCGGGTGTTTTTTTGGTTTGTCGGTGAGTGGGTGAGAATGGATTCATCCTGAGGGAGAGCGGACTTTTCTGCACTTTGAGGTGAGCCGACACCTGGTGTCGGGAAGTGAATCAGAGTGTCGGTATTGCCAGTCAAAACGCGTTTGTGCGGACGAGTCACTTGTTGAGACGGTCGAAAGTGATGTGGAAAGTTGGATTTCTTTCAGCTGGATTCACAGACGAGTCTTCACAATACATTGTGCCAGGGCGAACAAAGGACCCCCGGGGCTGGCGACGTTGGCGAGGTATAGCGTTCACCTTGCTAGTGATTGGTACCTACGAGCGAGCAATTACGACATATTCAGCCAAGATGAGCCCCCCTGGGTAATTCTAGTGCAGTGAAGCCACTACACGCAGCAGCATGCTTCTTGGCAGTAACGCAACCAGTTGGAAAGGGGTTGCCAGTGAAGGAAAAGAAGCATTGACGATACCAGCAACCATGTACGAAAGTACCTTGTAAGAACCAAGTCGCTGGCCATTGTTTCACTGGCAAGTGAAACGGAAGCACCCCCGTGAATGCCAGTGTCGAGCAAGCCGGCACCAAAGGGTCGCAAGTGAACTTGAGTGTCGGCGGCTGCCTGGAACCTCTCCCTTTTAAGATATCGACTGGCCCTCAAGTTCTGCTTTTTATCAGTCCCACACACCAGCCGACATCCTACCACCTAAGAACGCCACCTGCGATCGCTTTGTATGGCAGCATGGCGACCACCAGGCAGAACAACTCGAACGGTGCGCCCGCATCGAAGGCAAGATATCCCTTGACCACGCTGCTGACCTCTGAGATCGATACTAACCTTCAACAGAAGAGCAAGACCCCGCGCAAGCACCCCGCCAGGAAATCGACTTCGCACAACGAATCCAAGTTCGCGAAGATGGCTTACGCTCCACCAAGGGTATCCGGATCACGTGTCGCGAAGGCCACCAAGAAACAACCGCCGCCGGCGTCGGACATGTTGCGTCGCATCACACGAAGCATGACCAACACCAGCCGGAAAGCCGTGTTCAACACCACCGAGCTCCTTGAGAATATCATCTCTTTCCTGCCACCTCTCGACATCGTGGCGAAAGCACAGAGAGTCTCCTCTGAGTGGAAGGATTTCATCGCCAGTTTGCCCATAATTCAGACCTTGCTGTGGCGGCCTCGATTCACTCGTGTCTTGGGACCAAGCTCAAACTCGCACGACATCGAAGCGTTACGAGACAACTCGACACCAGGATGCCGTTCTTATTGGACCCTTCCTGGAAAGATACCCCTGATCGACTTGGCTATTGGCATGCCGATGTACTCGGAAGCAGTGGAATTCCAGGACCTTTTCTTCGAAAAATCCGGCGGACTGACGATGGTCAAAACCGCTCCCAATGCCATTGGAAATCTCAAAACAGCGCACTTTAAATTCAACGACTATGACATCAACATAGCATCGCACGGAGCTCGTCCAACTTGGTTTGACGTGCACATCACTTCGCCCCCGATCCAAGTTGCTCAGATGTGTGTCTGGGTGAGGCCAAAGTTCATTATGTCAAGGGATGATTGGCCAGGAAAATGGGTCCATGCTACTCTCTACGATCGTCACGGGATCACGTTCGGAACTGCCGCTGAAGTTTTGAATAAAGTGATGAACTCGAGGCCACAGAGGTGGACCGGCGGGTGGCCATGGGCGTCAATCGGCTTTGTGACCGATGCAAAGGGACCGTAATCAACGGTCTCAGAGGACTAGCGGCATCTCAGATCGCCGTCACATACCGTGAGCCTTGGACTAGAGAGAGGCAGAAAGGATGGCGGAATGACTGGAGACAGGTAGTAGTTATCCCGGCTGCACTACGACGACTATCGAGACAGGCTAGAAACGTGGTCGGCGAGCCTCTGGATATTTCGGATCCACAGGCGGGTGTTGGTCGTCTGTTGATTTCCAGAACAGGCGAAATTCAACGACGCTGAACAGGCATAATTCGGCAACAGAGCTAGCGATGAGCGACATCGATACAGATTGCATCGCTACGAAAAACGACACAGTCTGGGAAGCAGGCCGGCGAGGATCACGAAGGGTCTCAGATTTTCAGGCATGTTTTTGATCGTTTCCTTCTTTAGTTTCCGAATGAAAATGTGTTAACTATTACATTAATGAGTATTGACAGTACCCGGAACGATCATACCGTTGCCCTATCCCTATGAGCGAATATTGTAGGTAAAGTAAGACGTTGACGAGTTCAGTTATGGACCTACGAACCGGTGACCGCGGCTGGGTCCAGGCAAGCACGTGAGCATGGTCTATTGTGAAGCTGATAATGGGCTTTGCCAGTCAATGGAGTGGCACGTGTGAGTAGTCAGTTAAGCAGGTTTTTGTCACGTGCGCTTTATTTTTGTGGGTTGGCGGGCCGTCGGGTGATTTAGAGTCTCGCGTGAAGTGAAGTGTCTAGCTTGGCGGTTGATCTTGGCTTATCTCGATTGGTGTCGCAAAGTCTACACAATAACAAACCTTCGAAGTCGCGCCATTTCCTCGATTACCAAAAGGGTGGCAAAGATCCGCCTCAGCAACAGGGACCCTTCCGCAGTATTGAAGTACAAACCCAGACGAGCAACTGAGCTTTCACACCGCGGCGACACCATCATGGCGTCCGCCGGTGAGATGGACAAGCATGACGTGGCTGACAACTCGGTAAGAGATCGTGCCTCTGTCGTCGCGGTACGTTTTCCGATCCAGTGCTAACTATCTTGGACAGGAACACAACACTTCCGATGCCACCCTGGCATCGGCTGTGGAGGCAGACAGAAACGACGAGCCTTCTTCTTTAGTGAGCGATCTTGTGCTCAGCTGTGCGCGCGATGCAAAGCCCGATATTGATCATCACGAATAGGAAACCCCGATCACACAGCAAGACACCGTTGGAGAGCCAATTCTCGACGACAACGCGTCGGTCGCAGCGACGGAATCCGACACAACGCCAACCTCGGATGTGAGGCATTTCGCCACTCATAGAAATCGAAGGTCTCGAAGGTCTCGACACGTGAGAAGGTTGGCCCTCGAAGCCAGTCGAAACGCCGTCCTAGACACCCCCGAACTTCTCGAAAACATCATCGCTTGCATTCCACGCGCCCATATCCTCACTGCAGCCATGCGAGTCTCCCAACACTGGAAAAAGACGATCGAAACATCTCCGACCATCAGAACCTTGCTGTGGCGTGGCAATCTGGTACTATCACCGCGCGGGGGCACACACGACCCGACGGCCATAGTCGAACATCGTCGCGTCTTCTCCTGCCACTCAAACTTCCAAGTCCCTACTAAGCAGGCCTTCGGAATGCCCATCTACTCGGGAAGCATCGAGCTGAACGAGCACCTCTTCACCGGCGATCCCCCGAAAAAGGACATGTTCACCACTGGCAAAAGCTACGGCCTCTTCAGCGAACCCGGGCCGATACGTCCTGCCAATCCATTCATCCCTGCCGAGTGTCACAAGGAAGGCCGCATGTCCTGGGTCTACAAGGTCAACCACAAGCCAAGAACGGGCAAAGTGCGCCCAAGCTTCCTCGACATGTTCATCACCTCGCCTCCGATCACGACCGCTCAGGTGTCGGTCTACATGTGGTCGTGTGTCATGGCGGTGTTCCCGCTTTGGGTCTGCGCGAGCGTTTACGACCGCCGTGGGATCACGTATGCCATCGCTGCGGAGGCCATCCACAAGATCAGATCATGCATCCCGCCTAGGGACCATCGTGGTGAGGACTACATCCCTCCGATGATTTGTTTCGTGGCGGACGGGAAGAAGTTGTCTGTGGATATACTTGAGGTGTAGTGGCAGTTCATGATTCGCAAGGCCCGAAAAAGTACGGGACGGGCGTTGGCGAACGATGTAGGACCGAGCAAGCAGGCGTCTTCGAGAAGTAATGAGATCTCACCGAAAGCAAGACTGGGTAGCGGCGGTCAAGGGGAGAGTTCAAGAAGCGGATTACAGAGGTAAACATCGCCTCAGAGTGTATAGTCGTGACGGCGGATTTTTGAGAACGGAGAGAATCCGGGACAGCAGTCGGAGTATTACTAGTATGTACTTTGATGATTGTTTTGCATCAAACTGCGTCAATTAGCTGGAATGAATTACAATATGGTAGCATCGTCGATCAACTGAAGCCTGACCACTTGAATGTCTCAACAGACACTACCTGCACCTACTTGTCCGACCTTGTGGCCACCACCACATGTACACTCTGCGCAGTATTGCCTCGCTTTTGCATCAACTTGGTCCCAGGTATGAAAGGATTGTCAGGTTCAATCGGAGGATCGAGGACAAAGGGACAAAGGAACAGGCTAACTTTAAAGAAAAATAGATCGAGGTGCGATTGCTCAGCAGATCGGACACTAAGCTCGAGAGTGAGATCTTGACCTAGAAGTGAGAGAGTCGCGTTTGAGTTCGCGCTCGAAGCTCTTCAACACCCACGCAACCAACGACCAACTTACAACCAACTGCAACATTTGGCCTTGAGCGCACCTCCCGGAAGACTGCAGTCGTCCTTTGTCGCCAGTTCACCACGACTACCGCCACCGTCGACAACTTCTCGATCCCGCATCGATTCTCCTGAATTCACTCTGCTGCACTAATTGGCCGCCACCGCCCGGAACCCTCCTCGACCCACGATGAACTGACCAACGCCGTTCACGGCCAATCCTCGCTTACCAATATCATTTCAACATCATGCACTCAACCGATTCAACTTCAGCGGCCATGAAAGTCTTTGCAGTCCCAGAACTACTCGAGGCAATCATCGGCGTGGTGCCAGACCGTCACATCCTCACGCGCATCCAACGGGTGTGTCGCAGCTGGAAAGCCACCGTCGATGCATCTCCCATACAGAAAAAGCTCTGGGTACGCAAAGGCAAAGACGCAGTCGCTGCAAGTCTGATCTCCACTCATCGCTACTCCCCCGAACGCTTCTTCGCCATACCAATCTACAACATGTCCAATCGGCACAAACAATCTTCTCAGGAGCGCGTACAACTTGTACCGCGACTGTTGCGTGTCTTCTCTCTTGACTCATCGAGATTCTGGGTTCGGCCGAGCATACACTGAACGCGATCTCCTCGTTGAATACAGCCCTTCCGAATCCGAAACCGACACGAATACAAGACCGGCGTTCTTGGACTGTTCTGGCCTGTCGTGGTATCGTATGCAAGTCTGTGATCCTCCCATTACCATGGCAAGGTTGCACTTTACCAGTGGTGAAAAGGCAGCCTGGGGTCAGCCTGAAGGCGGCGAGACAGAGGACATCTACACCACGATCTACGACAGAGATGGCATCACGATGGGCCTGGTGTACGACACAGCCGCCGCCACCCTCCGTCCGAGAGCTGGCAACATGAGGAACGACCCTGAGCACGGCTGGAACTTCCATTTGACTTTCGGATTTGAGCACAACACGTGGAGCTACGTCGATGGGAGCGATGAGTCGGACTTTGATCTCGAATCTGATGATGAGGCAAGCTACCGCAGTCAAGATGATGGCGGAGAAGAGACTGGTGCACCATACAGATTCGACATCGAAGAAATCGATGCTGATGAAGAAGGATGAAACAAGTGGGGCCGCTGGGGCGAAGGTCATGTGTGTATTGGAGATGCCCTGTTACCTATTTGGGAACGATTCTTGGGAATCTGAGTTACGGCACGAAGATATTGTACTCACACGCACGAATGGACTGTGTATTTAACCTTTCATTCCAACGAAAAGTAGACTACCCCTTCAGCTCTCCGATGGGCTAGTCCCCTCGCCCTTAGACAGGAGTCAATGATAACCAATATATATTGTGGTATGATCTGTAGGATGTCATGACTCCACGATAGATTGGCTTGGAGGAAATCTTGGATCACTTTCGCAATCGACTTCGATACATGAGACAAAGGTATTGTTGAGCTCAAAAGAGAGACCCAGCATAAAGGAACAAAGAGTTCGCGACTCAGTAAGTCTAAGTCAACGCATCTGACCAGATAGTGGAAAATCCTGGTCTCTACCCGTTCTGGTCTAGCGTCGTCGCCATTGAGTGAAGTTGCATGACGGAAGATGCCGTTTTGCATTAACTTACTTAGTAAGATGCCAATCCTGTTCAACTGTCTGTTCAGTCGTGAACGCTACTTGTACCAGGACTGTACCATCAACACACTCTTGTATGGCAATCGCAACTCGATAGTTCCCGCCAGCAGCAACCATACTAAGCATACCATCTGGGCAGAATACTTCAGATCGAACTAATAGCAGTGGGCACAAAAGTCTGAGGCAAAGACCACACGCTGCACAATTAGCCTGCACAATCCACCATCCTAGCTGCCAACTTTTCTCCTCAACATCCAGAGTTTCCAGAAAGCATGTCGGATAAGTAGTCAATCAAGTACTCCAATCCTCAGCCTCCGAGAGCTCCTCCTTGAATTCGGCGACCGCCTTCTTCCCTTTCCTAGCCTTCTTGACCGGCGTCTCGCCATCCGCCAGGGCCTTCGCGCCGCGCTTCTTGCCCGGAGTGGCCTTGGGCTTGGGGGTAACGGCCTCGGGAGTGGCGGCGTCGGGAGAGTTGTTGCCAGCCTGAGCGGCGATTTTCTTCTGGATCTTGGCCCAGGCGTTGCTCGCGGAGGCCGGGTTGGTCATGCCGGCGAGGCCGGCAAGTTTCTTGTAGTCGACCTGTGTGGTATTGCGGGTTAGTTGATGGATTGCTTGAAAGTATCAGGGATGTGGGATTGCGCACCTTTGGCTTTTCGCTGAAGCAGAGCCAGGCGAGAGCCATGAGATGCTTCTCGCGGTCGGATAGTTCGTTCTTGGGATCCATGCTGGAGGGATGTTAGGATGTTGTGGTAATGAGCGAGAGTGAGGGGCGTACCTGATCAGTGCGGGGTGGGATTTTTGTTGATTGTGGAAGTGGATTATTGTAGACGTGAAGTCTGGGATGTGTTGTTGATGTTGATGTGTGTGGGTGAATGTGGGGTGGATGAAAGAGGATGTGGACGTCAACACCGGGATGATGTGGTGTCAAAATGAAAGTGTGTGATCAAGTGACGGGAAATGAAAATGAGACAGCAAGAAAGAAAAGGCCTGCAAGTGTCGTCACATGCGGTCTTGACAGGCAGTGAGGTTACACAAGGTTGCAGATGAGGCACGGCACTGTACATACGCACGGACGTGAGCGCGCGCCACGCGCAAAGTGCATGCAGAAAGTGACAAGTCGCAGAGTGAGGGCAGATCGCAAAGTGAGGGAGTCAAATAGAAACGCATGTGCTTACATTTGTGAACATTCTGTCATGTCTTCCTTCCCTTGGTTGTTGATGTTGCTCGCCGCTTTCTATCCCGAGCGTCTGTACCTCTGCCCAAAAACACATCCACTGGCATCATGAAGCCATCCTCCTCCACCGCAGCATTCAATTGGTGCAATTCATCTTTCTGTTTGTTAGCGGCTTCTTCCTCGGCGTGGTCTTCCTCGGCGTTCAAAATATTCTGTCCCTGGTGATCCTCAATAGACGGTTTGGCCTCAACCGACGCACAGGACTGATCATAAGCGTCCAGAGCTTTCTGGTCATATCTGTGCACTCTTCGGAGATGTTGGCGAATCATGAATCGCTTCTCGTAAAAGCGATAGTGTTGCGCACACCGCGTTTCCGGACAATTGAATCCAGATCGAGCTTCTACGCTTCCTTCAACATCTAGGTCTTCTTCGTCCGACGTTGGAAGATCCGGGATCAACTCAGGGTGATAATTGGTCAATGTGTCTGCAGAGTTTCCGACAGCTGTTTCCGGCATCGTGCGGAATGTCATTTGCTCGCCAAACAAGGCAGCACATCGCTTGGTTGCGCGGTCGATGACAGCGGGACTCCAACCTGCCAGAGATGCTACGCCGAGCACCTCACTCCAATCACGAGGACCGAGAGCGTGATCTCCAGATGGATGTTCAGTGTGATCTCGAGCTGGCGATTTCGCTCGACCGCCATTGTTTGCATTCGTAGCATGGTCAGGCTCCTCTTCAGATAGTTCCACTGGCACCTCGTTCGTAGTCGGTCGACGCTTGCGTTTTTGTGAGAGTGGTTGCGCAGCTGGTTCTGGAGTTTCGATTCGACTTTGTGCACGATATCGACGACTCACATGCAGACCCATTAGAACATCGTCTAGTCCAGAGAGGATATGACGAGCGCTCGGTCTAAGTAGCCGTCTTGTCTCATCCTCGTCAACCATAAGTTCAGGTTTGCGGAAGTCTTGCGGTGCTGTTTCATCGTGCTCGCTGCCAGACATGTTGGATCGAACATTGCTTGCCACACTGGATTCTCGAGACAAAATTGGTGGCGGACTGGAAGGTATGTGAGAGGTAGATCGCGATCTCAATCGAGCTGGCATTGAGGGCTCGGTGTCTGCTACCCATGAGCGAGCAGAAAAGCGTTGCTTTGCCTTGCGCAACATCAATGCCTGAACTTCGTCCTCTAGGTCTGTACCAGCTCTCCATGGAATTGGCATCCGAAGCGTGCTTTCAGCAGCATCGTCCTGAAGAGGGTCTTTGCCGAAACTCTCGCATTTTCGTGGTACGTCGTTTGCATGCAAAGGCCAGGAAGTCCAATTGTGATCAGGATACCATGGCACGCTTCCATCTTCTTCGGTCTTGATCCAGTGTTGTTTGCTCTGCCATGGCAGTGACTTCGCTGCAATGTCACGGTCGTACAAGCGAGCCTTCAAGGCGTGAGCATTGTACGAATGAACGCTCAAATCGTTTGCTCGTTCCTGATCGATGGAGGCAATCAAAGCACGTTCATCAGCTGTGTAATCACGCCAAGTACTGGCAGGTCCGGCGAAACGATTCTCGCGATCGTCTTCGAAGCTGTCTTGCTCCGACTCAGCTGAGTTGTCTTGTCCAAGATTTGATTGAGCTGCGAAAGGCTTGGCATCTACAACCATAGATTGCGAGGAAGGGGCCTCTAAGAATTGTGACGGCGAGCCAGGGTCATCATCGCCGTCTGAAGACATCATCGTGTTGTCTGTGAATCAATCGTAGCGGCGAACGGATCATTGCTGATGGAGGTGTCTGTCGTATGGTTCAGGAGACGACAGTCGGTGCACTCGATAGAGAGTGCTGGCGGCCTAATTCGAGATGAAACGTCGAGTATCAGACATGCCTGTCCCTGGCAATGACGTCCAATATGGCCAGACTGGGCGCGGAGCTTTCTCACACGCAGGCGCAAAGGCGTTTGTGAGGTTGGGAGAGCAAGAGGAAAACCGGATCTCGAACGTTAGTCCGTGGGCGTGCCGAGCCGATGGTGGCGCTAATCGGGCGGCGCTAAACCCTGTATGATGCTCCCAGCCACGAGCTACGGGTACGCTACTCTGAACTCCCCGCCATCACACTTTCACACATGCAAAGTGCTCTCTGTGTCTCAGAGCCCGACGATATAATCGCCCGTGGAGCCTGTGAAGCAAACCTTCTCGTAGTCCTTGTCCTCATCCTCACTCTCTGTGTCACCTGTCTTGCTTGCTTGTTTGTACTGCCGAGTTCCTGTTCCTGCACATCGCCTGCATCCATCCATCACTGAACCTCACCTCACCCAACCATCACCCACATCATCAGCTTACCGCAGACGTCACCGTACATAGTCATCCAAGCCTGCTTGCGCAACCTCTTCCTCGACAAGACATAACTCAGACCCATTGTCGCATCTGTCTGAGTCGGTCCAGCCTCACACGCGGCAGCTATCCGTCCAAAACCCATTGGGCCTTGGAACTGTCGCACCGCATAATCGCCCTCGACCCGACCACATTACTGGATAGCGTCCTGCCCGAGCGACTCGAGGCTATCATCATCCAGTAACACCGACACCTCTGTCAAACAACACCCTCGACCAATTCAACCCCACCACCACCTCCAACAAAAATGGCAGTCTCCGGCTTCCTCTTCGTCAGCTGGCGCATCTTCCAGCTCGTCATCCTCATCCCAATCGTGGGCATGCTGGCCTGGTTCGTCCACGGCTACGTCGAATCCAACCAACTCACCCCCAACTTCATCCTCGTCTTGTTCATAGTCTCGGTCCTAGCACTGGCCTGGTGTTTCGCAACACTATTCAACTACCTCCGAGCGCGCCACGATGCGCTCTTCGTCGCACTTATCGATCTCGGCTTCGTCGGAGCACTGATCGGTGGAATCGTCACTCTACGCGGGATCTCCAATGCCAACTGCTCGAGCTTCTCTTCCGGCAGCTTGTACTTCGATCTCGGACCATTCGGATATTACGGCCGCCAAAGCGACAGTCCATGGGCCGTCAATATCAACAAGACGTGCGCCATGCTCAAGGCTAGCTGGGCGCTGGCGATTATCGCGACGCTCACCTTCTTTGTCACATTCGTAAGTTCGCCGTCTTTTGAGAAGAAACGCCCACAGAACTCCTCACTAACGAGACATTGCAGCTCCTCGCCCTCCTCGTACACCGCAACCACAAGAACGACGACAAAGTGGTGGTCAAGCGCGAGTACCACACTTCCCGCCATAGCCACCGCCGCTCGGCCAGCCGCAGCCGTGGTACCAGCCGCGGCGGAAGCCGTTCACACTACGATGACCACCGCCCACGCAGCTCGGGCGGCAGGAGCCAGTCGAGGCGCCGCCAATACTACGTCTAGACGACGACGACGACGAAGAAATGCACGCATCGGAAATCAAGAAAGATCAAATTCACGAAACACCTTATGGACGTCTCTTTTTTTTGGACATTGTTACAAGGGATGCGGCGTTTCTCACTGGACGAGCGCTCCATCATGCATAAAGACAGTTCAAATTCCCCCCTCACGACCGGCTCAGGGGAATGGATTATAGGCTCTCTTCATTGGGAAGAAACGATCGAGTCCAACGGCTGTATCTAGCTCAAACTTATACCCCCAATCAAATTTCACGAACTTCAAAACAAAAACTGACTCTCATATACCCACCTCTTGTAACCCCGTCTTTATCTCACAATCATACCATCACCCCTCCTTCAGACCTCTTCAAAAACAACAATCAATGAACAAAAACCTCCAAACTGACCTCATTGCTCCACCCAGCATCCAGCCCCATCTCCTTCCACGCCCTCTCAACATCCACCTCCAAAACCTTCCCGCAGGTCTTGCTAATGCCCACGCAGCCAATCGGGACCGGCTGTCCAAGCATAA
>Ga0265780_10003519_pt1 | contig 20575 bp, 12 predicted proteins | sample P1T30metagenome_FD_192432 | JGI IMG/M metagenome (GOLD analysis project Ga0265780, IMG submission 192432) | Plant litter microbial communities from East Loma Ridge, Irvine, California - P1 T30 | ecosystem: Environmental > Terrestrial > Plant litter > Unclassified | place: USA: California...
ATGAGCAAGCTATGGAGGATCTTACCCAGGATGATAATATGTCTCAACAATTTGAGATTATAGGTCAAATCATAGATCTTATGTTTGAGTAAATGGGATAGATTACAGTCCACCTTTTTAACTTGTTTGGCTAATGCCTTTTCAACTAATGAAAAATAGTTTTTTTTTTTTTCCAAGAAGTTGAATGTCTAAATATTAAATGAATTATGTCTAATTTAAACAGAAGCGCATTCCAAGGACACCCTTTCCACTTAGTTTCACCTTCACCTTGACCAATAGCGACTTGTATTAGTTTATTAACGTTAACTACTTCAGGTGTTTTAACCATGCATGGTTTTTCTTCTGCAGGTTACTGATTACTTGCGGCATTTACATTGGTTATTTCAAGTATGTTTTTCTGATTTAGAGATGTTATTTCTGAAGGAACTTATTTAGGAAACCACACTTTAGCTGTACAAAGAGGTTTAAACATGGGAGTAGGGCTATTTATAGTATCAGAAGGATTATTCTTCTTAGCTATATTTTGAGCCTACTTTCACAGTGCATTGTCACCAACAGTAGAAGTTGGTGCTCAATGACCTCCAATGGGTATTGAAGCAATTAACGCTTTTGAGTTACCATTACTTAACACTGCGATTTTACTAGCATCTGGTGTTACTATTACTTATTCTCATCATTCCCTTATACAGGGTAACAGAAATGCGGCTTTAAACGGGGCGATGTTTACTATATTACTCGCCTTAGTTTTTACTGCATTTCAAGGAGTTGAGTATTCAGTTTCTTCATTTACTTTATCAGATGGTGCATATGGTTCATGTTTTTACTTTGGAACTGGTTTCCATGGATTACATGTTATCATAGGAACTATTTTTTTAGCCGTGGGATTTTGACGTTTATTGGCATACCATTTAACTGAAAATCATCATTTAGGTTTAGAGTCAGGGATACTATATTGACATTTTGTGGATGTAGTTTGACTATTTCTTTTTTTAAGCGTGTATTACTGAGGGAGTTAGTTGTAAACGAGTAATATGTTACAACAACAACTAGATTTATACAACATAACCGCTGTTACTTTAATTTTTACCCTTCTGGAAAATGCTCAGGGAATATATGCAAACCAGAGCTCACCCAAACATAGAATAAGGACAAAAGAGTACTCTTTTATATTTTTCACATTTTTTAACTATGGTTAATATAAATTACCTTTTTGATTAAATAGAACTAAAAACTAGTAAATTAATAAACATATTATAAAGAGAAATTTATTTTATAATAAGGAAATTTCTTTTATCGGATTACTCTTTTACGAGATAAAAAAAAAAAAATATATCATTTATACTTGTCAAATTAAACAAATGAATTTATCTTTAATACTTTTTTTAATAGGAATACTGGGTTTTGTTCTTAATAGAAAAAACATTATACTAATGCTTATAAGCATTGAAATCATGCTTTTAGCTATTACATTTTTAATTTTAATAAGCTCACTGAATTTTGATGACATTTTAGGCCAAATATACGCTATCTATATTATAGCAATTGCTGGAGCAGAATCCGCAATTGGCTTAGGTATACTAGTGGCATTCTACAGATTAAGAGGAAGCGTGGCAATCGAGTTTAAATAATGTATCTTGCTATAATTATACTCCCATTATTAGCCTCAATATCCTCTGGTTTTTTTGGAAGAAAAATAGGTGTAACAGGTTCTCAATTAATAACATGTTCATCTGTAATAACAACTACTTTACTTTCTGCCCTAGCATTTATTGAAGTGGGGTTAAACAATATTTCAGTTAGTCTACAACTTTTTAGATGAGTGGATTCAGAATCACTTAATGTATTGTGAAGTTTCAACTTTGATTCTTTAACAGTATCCATGTTAATACCTGTATTAATTGTTTCTTCCCTAGTGCATATATATTCTATAGGATATATGAGCCATGACCCTCACAATCAAAGATTTTTCAGTTACTTAAGTTTATTCACATTTATGATGATCATACTTGTTACATCAGATAATTATTTACTAATGTTTGTGGGATGAGAAGGAGTAGGAGTTTGTTCTTATTTACTTGTAAGCTTTTGATTTACTAGAATAGCTGCAAATCAAAGTTCTATTTCTGCCTTTTTAACAAATAGAGTTGGAGATTGTTTTTTAACAATAGGAATGTTTGCTATTTTATGATCATTTGGTAACGTAGATTACTCTACTGTATTTTCTATCGCACCTTTTATTAGTACTGACCTTATATTAATCATAGGGATATGTTTACTAATAGGTGCAATGGCAAAAAGTTCGCAAATAGGACTGCATGTTTGACTTCCCATGGCCATGGAAGGTCCTACACCAGTTTCCGCTTTAATTCACGCAGCGACTATGGTTACTGCAGGTGTTTACTTATTAATGCGTAGCTCTCCTTTAATTGAATACAGCAACACTGTGCTATTACTATGTCTTTGAATAGGGGCTATAACTACTGTATTTAGTTCTCTTATAGGTTTATTCCAACAAGATATCAAAAAAGTAATAGCTTACTCTACAATGAGTCAATTAGGAATGATGGTTATAGCGATAGGGTTGTCCTCTTATAATGTAGCATTATTTCATCTAGTAAATCATGCATTCTATAAAGGATTACTATTCTTGGGGGCTGGTGCTGTAATTCATGCAGTATCAGACAACCAAGACTTTAGAAAATATGGGGGATTAAGAAGGTTTCTTCCTTTAACATACTCAGTTATGTTAATTGCTTCACTGAGTTTAGTTGCATTTCCTTTTATGACTGGATTTTATTCTAAAGACTTTATATTAGAATCAGCATATGGGCAATTCTACTTTTCTAGTGTTGTTGTATACTGAATATCTACAATAGGTGCAATGTTTACTACACTGTACTCTGTTAAAGTTCTTTATTTAACATTCTTAACTAACCCTAATGGACCACTAGTGAACTACAAAAATGCTCACGAAGGTGATATCTTTATGAGCGTTCCTCTTATGATATTAGCAGTTTTTTCTATATTTTTTGGTTACATAACTAAAGATATATTTATAGGACTAGGTTCTAGTTTTTTTTCAGACAATAGTTTATTTATCCATCCTATGCATGAAATAATGTTAGATACCGAATTTGCGGTTCCTACTCTGTTTAAAATTCTTCCTTTAATATTCACTATTTCATTGAGCTTAATAGCTGTTTTCTTTTTTGAGTACATATCTAAAGTGTTAGTGTATTTCAAACTGTCTAGAACAGGGTATAATATTTATGGCTTCTTCAATCAACGTTTCCTGGTAGAACTCTTCTACAACAGATATATTACAGACACTATATTGAAACTAGGAGGACAAACAACCAAAGTTATCGACAAAGGTTCTATTGAACTTGTTGGACCTTTCGGTTTAGAAAAAGGATTAATCACATTAAGCAGAACGATATCTAAACTGGATACAGGTGTTATTACCTCATATGCATTATTTATACTAGTTGGTTTAATGTTTTACATATTAATTCCTTACTTTTACACAATAGATAATAACTTACTAATGGTAACCTTATACTGCCTACTAAGTTTAACTGCAACAATTAATAGAAATAAATAAAAGCAAATAAGATAAAAAAAAAACTTAGGCGCTCTATACTATGTCTATACAGGTTTTTCGGTAAAAAATATTAGACAGTTGACTTTCACAAGCAAGGGCTTCACGCAACATTCACATAAAATAAAGACAACAATATAATGCATATGTTACATGTCAAGATATTGTGGAATAATCGATAAGTTCCTCAAGTGTTATACCTCAGCAAGAACTACAAGATGTTAGCAGCCAAATTGCTAATATAAGAATTAGAACAGAGTTGTCCTGGGTATATGCTTCTCTTTAGTAGAGTTTTTTTTGATAGGTTATTTATATAACATTATGTTCATTATTTAATGTTTATATGTATTGTTTTAGAAGTCTTCATACAAAGGTTATATTATATATAACCTTAGTATCTCTGTAAATTATGAGGAATGTTTGTTATTTTTTTTTTTTTTTAATATGTTACTTATGTCGTTATTATTAATACCTTTAACAGGTATATTTATGATATCTGCTATGCCTAATAGCAACAAATCTGTTTTAGCTATAAAACAGAGTAAGACTATTGCACTTACAACGTCAATCTTTAATCTTTTTATTTCTTTAATTGTTTTTGTCTTGTTTAATTTTAGTACAAACCAATTTCAATTTGTACAAGAATATCACAACATTAACAGTTTTGATTTTTATCTTGGTGTGGATGGTATATCTATATATTTTGTACTATTAACAACTATAATAATGCCAATATCTTTACTGTCGAATTGAAGTTCTGTCTCAGAAAATGTAAAATCCTACTTAATAATAATATTATTACTAGAAACACTTTTACTTGCTGTGTTTTTAGTATTGGATATACTGTTGTTTTATATTTTTTTTGAAAGTATATTACCTCCTTTATTTTTGTTAATAGGTATATTTGGTTCAAGTAATAGAGTTAGAGCGAGTTTTTATCTATTTTTATATACATTACTAGGTTCCTTATTTTTATTGTTATCAATATTAACAATGTCTTCAATAATGGGAACTACTGATTTTGATGCTTTATACAAAACAAACTTTAACTTTTCTACTCAAATATTTTTATTTTGTGGTATATTTATAGCTTTTGCAGTTAAAACTCCTACAATCTTTCTGAATACCTGATTATTGAAAGCTCATGTTGAATCTCCACTAGGTGGGAGTATTATTTTAGCAGGTATAGTATTAAAATTAAGTTTATATGGTATACTTAGACTTATTTTACCACTTTTACCACAAGCGTACATGTTTTTTACTCCTATGGTGTATGTAATAGGGGTTATCACTATAATCTACGCAAGTTTCAGTACATTGAGAACAATAGATATAAAAGAACTAATAGCCTATAGTTCTGTTTCACACGCGGCAGTTTATTTGTTAGGAGTATTTAGTAACACCATACAAGGAATTGAAGGTGGAATAGTATTAGGTTTAGCACACGGTTTTGTATCATCTGGTCTATTTATATGCGCAGGAGGAGTGCTATACGACAGATCATCCACTAGATTAATCACTTTCTACAGAGGTATAACACAAGTAATGCCTTTATTCTCCATATTATTTTTTATACTTTGTCTGGGTAACGCAGGTACACCTTTATCCCTTAATTTCATTGGGGAATTCATGTGTCTATATGGGACTTTCGAAAGATTGCCTTTACTAGGTATATTTGCTAGTTCTTCTATTGTCTTTAGTGCGGCTTACACTATGTATATGTTTAATAGGATAGCATTCGCGGGATCATTCTCTAGATTCTTTAAATTCAACATACCTGATTTAAGTAAACGAGAATTTTACATTTTATTGGTTTTAGTTGTATTTACTGTGGTTTTTGGAGTATATCCTGCTCCTATCTTAGATGGTTTACATTATTCTGTATCCTCTTTAATATATTGCACAAGAGTAATATAAAATAACATAACATTATTTCATATTTAATATAAAATTATCATTTGTACTTTTATTAGTAATACAATAGACAACTTAAAAAACCATGTGTTTAATTTTGACGGCTATAGGTTAACGGTAGACCATTCGTCTTCCAAACGATATGTACCGATTCGAATTCGGTTGGCCGTATATGTTAACATAACATTGATGATTTAAAAATAATTAGAGCTATTAACTTAATTGGTAAAGAACTCCCTTGTCGAGGGAGTAGATGTCGGATCGTGGCCGGCCTAGCTCGTATAGAAAGCACCTAAATAAAGGAAAAGTCGCCATCGGTAGGGCAAGATATTTGCTAAATATTGTGTTTTAACACCTGGATGTTCAAATCATCTCTTTTCCGTATAATATATTAGGTTTTTAATGGTATAAACACATACAACAAAACATGTTCAACCTGTGAAACTTAACATATAAGAGTATAGTTTAATTGGCAAAATAGGAAGCTTCAGACTTCAAATTCTCAGTTCAAGTCTGAGTGCTCTTGGTTCATAGGTTCCTTAACTTAATAGGTAAAGTGTACTTTTGATAAGAGTGTGTTCGATGTTCAAGTCATCGAGGAATCAGTTGTGACTTTTTTCATGTTACAAATAAAGAGAATTGGCTGAGTGGTCTATAGCGGTAAGCTTGAAACTTATTTGGTGTAAAAACCACATCCGTTCGAATCGGATATTCTCTGATAGAAATTTATTTAACGGGTTAGAGCCAGGTTGGTTAGGCGCCTCATTTGGGTTGAGGATTTGTTATGTTCGAATCATAATAACCCGAAAAATCAATCTTAACATTATTATCTAGATGTATCAATATATCTATTAAATAGACTTTTTATCTAGTAAGTCTTGCAATATGTAAAAAAAAAAAAAATACAGATAAAAGTATATTGCTCACATACCAATGTATTAGATATATTAGTATAAAAGTAAAGAATATCATTACTATTTATTTTCTATAATCTGAAATATTAAATATTTTATATATTATGGATACAAAAAGGATGGTTTCTGTTATTGCACATGATACTAAAAAAAAACTTTGCAGGGGTTTATGTTTTCACTTAAATAGATATTCTCTGTTAAAAACCAAAATTTTTATCTTTTACACTTCTGCAAGATAAGTACTAAACCTTACTATGATAAATAATCATCGTACTATGTGTATCACTTGTAAATACAAATTTAATTATGAACACAAAATATGTAGAGATATTTTTATAAATAAATTTATTTATTAATGTAATTCAAGTGTGTCTTTAATATAAGAACATGAAAGTACTACAAATACTTGGGCTTGAATGAACGCAATTCCTAGTTCTAAACCAGAAAATGCTATTATAAATGCAAGAGGAAATAACCCTAATAGTAAAAATACAAAACCAGAAGTCATTATATTATAGGTAAATCCACTTAATATATTTAAAAGCATATGACCTGATAATACATTTGCTGCTAATCTTAAACCTAATGACACATTTCTAGCTAAATATGATATAAATTCTATTAAAACTAGTAAAGGTAATAGACCTAATGGGCAACCAGCAGGCACAAATAAAGAAAAAAATTCTAAACCATGTTTACTTAATCCTAATATTGTAGCACCTAGTACTACAGTGAAGCTTAAAGAAAAAGTTAATATAAAATGGCTTGTTGAAGCGAAACTATAAGGTATCATACCGATTAAATTATTCACTAAGATAAACACAAATAAAACATAAATAAAAGGAAAATATATTTGACCTCTTTTTTCGTTTATTTGATTTACAACTATACTATGCACAGTGGCATAAATAGTTTCTTGACAAACAGATCAAGAATTTGATACGATTCTATCGTTATTTGTAGCAACAAGACTTGACACAAAAACTAAATAACCTCCTATAGTTAAATATAAACCTATATTAGTTAAAGATAAAGATAAATTACCTAATATAGGGGCATCTAGGCTTACAAGATTTCTTATTTCGAATTGGTCTAAAGGACTCAATATATTTAATTCTGTCATTTTAAAGACTATATTTTATCTATTAATATTTACAGATAAAAATCTTTACCTGTTATTTTTTTTTTTTTTAGTAATGTAGGATCGCTTTGTCTTTTAAAGGACGATCCTTCAAATAAGATTTTTTCTTTTAAAGGACGATCCTTCAAATAAGATTTTTTCTTTTACTCTGTTTAAGGTATATTACTTTGTTGATATCTTCCTGTTGAAAGGCTTGATTTCTTGCTAGACTAAAGATCCCTTTTTAAAAGGTTTACTACTAAGAAACAAAAATCCCATAAATAAGACTATAATTACAAATATTATAGTTAATGATAGATTCAAAAAAAAAAATCTAAACATATTTGTTATAATTTGCTTATAAATGTACGGGTTGAAAATAAACGAATGAATTTAGGTAATATGTATTTAGAAAACACATACACTAATAAAACAATGATTGCAAAAGCAAACAATACTTGGTTGATGAAATAAAAGGGAACTAATTGAGGCATATTATGAAAATGTATAAATAGTCATCGATATAAGTACAACATAACTTAATTAAAAGTAAAGGCTTTAATGGTAAAATTTTGGGAAGTTTTTATACAAATATGTATATCTATATTATTGATTAAATATAATAAAAAACAGGTTTAATAGGGGGTGTATAAATAACAATATCTAGCTATTATAGGCATAGCTGATGTGAGTTCAATAAGTAATTCAAATAGCGTTTATAATTGTTTATATATACAAAGCAATGCGTTTTACATAGATAGTTATTTACATAACTTTCTACAAAAAAAATTTTTGATTTTTTTTTTATTTACTTACTTTATATAGGCTTATTTTATAGTGATGGATAGATAACAGGTGATACAAGTAATACTATTACTAAACTAATATTTTCATTAATTGTTACATTATTTCAATGTAGTTTTTATTAAAAACTGGTAGTAATATAATATATTACATGTTTAAATTTAGAATAAGTGCATAAGTTTATTTTATATCACTTGTTTGTCTACTTTCAATAGTAAGGGCATTTTTTCCCAATTCAAAAGCGAAACCTAATGTTAATACTAAGAAAAAAATAAGCATTATGATTAATCCAAATATGCCATTAACGTATGCACTAACTATATAAGGATAAACTAACAGTATTTCTAGGTCAAAAAGTAAAAATAACAAAGCAAAGATGAAGAATGATATACTAAACTCACTTCTATTTTGACCTAAAAATGAGTGAAACCCACATTCAAAAGCACTATCTTTTTCTTCGTAGGGGTTGTGAGGAGCAAAGACCAAATTTACTCCTAGTAATATAACAGCTAGTATAGGAACAAATATAAAAAAAAATGTTTGGCTTGTCATTTTATCCTTTAAATAATATAACGCTAAGTATACTAACTATATTAAATCATTCTCCTGGAATATAAATAAATAACACTAGTAGTAATGTTAGTACAGAAATACTTGTACTAAGTGAGCTATTTATTGTAATATTTTCCGGTTTAAATGTAACTGAATTATTTTGATTTTTGTGATAATTTTCAATAGAACCAGTAGGTAATATATGACCTACTAATTCTAAATTATCCATAGCAGGGTTGATTTTATAATCTTGTTTAAAAAAGAAAATTTGTTTAACTAAGTTTAAGTAGTATCCTGCCCCTATAACACTAGTAAGGATAGCTACTAGGGACATAAAGATATAACCACTATCTAATGCAGCACTTAATATCATTTGTTTTGCAAAGAACCCTACCATAGGAGGAACTCCTACAAATGAAAATAATGTTATAGCAAGACTGATGGAAATAAATGGATTAATATAAAAATATCCTTTTATTTGGCTAATGAGCTGTACAGGAGAATTGTTTTTGTCAATAAGATTTTCTTGCAGTCTTTTTTCTTTGTAGACGTACAAGTAAAAAGTGAATCCCATGCTAACTAATATAATGAAAGCATTTAAGTTTGAGAGAGAGTACTGTAAAATGTAAAAAATATATGATTGAATAGATTCTGCACTGTTTATAGACAATGCCAGTAATATAAACCCTACATGGCTTATAGTACTGTAAGCAAACAGTCTTTTTATTCTGAATTGGGTTAGACCTAGAACAGATCCCACTATTAGAGAAAATAAACTACTTAATAATAATATATTTTTTCAAGAGAAATTCAAAATAGAGTGCTCTGTGTAATATACTAATTCTAAGAAGAACGCAAATATAGATATTTTTGCAATAATAGCAACATAAGTGGTAACTATTGTAGGTATTCCATCATACACATCCGGAGATCAAAAGTGAAATGGCGCTGCACTAACTTTGAATAAAAACCCTACCGACATAATTATCAATGATAAATGTAAGTAATAAGGTTGGTATCAAAACATCACCAGAGGTAAATCCGTAATTTCACTAATGCTAGCTATTATATAGATATTGTCTAAATTAGTTGTTCCTGAATTAGCGTATATTAATGCTGATCCCAGTAAAATAAAACAAGAAGACAACCCCCCTAGTAAAAAGTAAGTTAATCCACTAGCAGTGGCAGACTCTGAGTCTCTATACAAGGAAGACAAGATATATAAACCATAACTTTGTAATTCTATAGATAAAAACACAGAGATTAAGTCTGCAGTACTTATTAAGAATACAGCTCCACAAAGAACAAAAACCGTGATAAGTGCGTATTCTATAATACGGAACTGTTCTCCGGTTTTATTAGAAATTAGGTTTTTATTATATAAAAACTTAGAAGTAAATAAAGTTCTTAAGGAAGAATAGCTTTCAACATAGACTTTCCTAGGGTAAAAAGCAGTTAAAGTTAATATAACTGCACTAACTAAGAAAAGAAAAATATTAAATGTTTGTGTAAAAGTAGTTACATTAAATAACCCTCCGTATATTCCTACTCCTTTTTCTAAAGGTTGCGTAAATAGGTTATTTAGAGCGAGATAACTGGAAAAAAGAAGACCAGTGATAACTACTCTTGAGAAAAGAATCGCTTTGTCTTGTCTTGAAGTAACAGCGTTTGAAAGAAGTAAAAAGATTAATAATGATATTAGCATTTCTTTTTTTTTTTTTTTATTATATTATTTATGAATTGAAAGCTCTTTTTGTAACACTTGAGGATGAACTTGAAAGAGTATAGTTTCCAGCATCTTTTCTAGCTTGTAAAATTTTAAGCATCCTTTCTTCGCTTGACTGGTTAGTTTGACAGTCTTTCATATAATCACGTACACCTTATAGGTCCCTGCTAAGCTGGTTTTGAGCTCAGTATCATTAGGTCCTAATCTACTTATGTCATCAAGAACTGATCTGAAATCTTGTTATGGTAAGGAAAAAAGATTAGGTTCTAGAAAAAAAAGAAAACACATAAGTAAAAAAAGGGATAATCCTAATGCATTTAACACTATTGTAGAAAATCCCATATATTGTTTATTGTGCATATTTATTTACTAGTGTGTAATTCTATTAAACTATTTTCTAATAAGCTCACTAAAGGAACTATAATTAAAAAATGTGAAAAATACAGAACAGTACTAATTTGTCCAAACTCTATGAAAGGAGATTCAACGTGTTTCGCTCCAAGTTGCATCAATATTAAAAAGTTTGCCACAAAAATGTAGAAAGCTATTTTACTTAAAGGTCTAAATTGTAAACCTCTGCTTCTACTTAAATCTGTAAAGGGCATAACTAGTAATATTAATATGGCAGAAAACATTGCGATAACTCCTAATAATTTGTTAGGGATTGATCTTAATATAGCATAGAATGGTAATAAGTATCATTCAGGAACTATTGCAGGAGGAGTTTGCATAGGGTTAGCCATTACATAGTTTTCACTATCTCCTAAAACATTAGGCATGAAGAATACAAACACAGATAGAAGAATAAAAAATAAAAAGATTGTAATTAAATCTTTGAAGATAAAGTAAGGAGCAAAAGGTAATCTATCATAATTACCTGAAACACCTAAAGGATTACCAGAACCTGCACTGTCGTGTAATGCTATTAAATGCATTAAGGCTAATGCAGCTAATACAAAAGGTAAAACAAAGTGTAGTGCAAAAAATCTATTCAATGTTGCATTGTTTACAGAAAAACCTCCTCAAATAAATTCAACTATGTCTTGACCTACTCATGGTATGGCACTCATAAGGTTAGTTATAACTGTTGCACCTCATAATGACATTTGACCATAAGGAAGAACATATCCTAAAAAGGCTGTAGCCATCATTAAAATAAAGATCACAGTTCCTATTGTTCATACTAATGTTCTAGGCGCTTTGTATGAACCATAGTATAGTCCTCTTCCAATGTGTAAGTACACTAAGAAAAAGAAAGCTGAGGCAGTATTAGAGTGTAAGTAACGTATTAATCATCCGTTATTTACATCTCTCATTATATGTTCAACTGAGTTGAATGCTTCTAATACACTAGGGTTATAGTGCATTGCTAGTGTAACTCCTGTGATAATTTGTATAATTAAACACAGTGCTAGTAGAGAACCAAAGTTTCATGCATAGCTTAAGTTTGAAGGTTGTGGTGAGTCAACTAAGTAACCGTTAGCTAAACTCAATAAAGGGTGGCTTTTTCAAATTCTCATTTTTGTTGTTATTTTTAACTATCATATTTTATTTACAAAAAAAAGTTAAAATATATAAAACCATATTCGTTACTAATACAAAAACATCAAAAATAAAATATTAAGACAATTAAAGATGACATTTTTATTATTTTTGTTTAATAGTTATAATAATAGCACCAACCATAGCTAATAAAAGTATGATTGAAGTTAATATAAGTCATATAGGATAGACAGTATAAATAACATTACCAATGCTTGTGATGTGTGATGATTCAGCCAAGGTACCATCTCATATTTGAGAAGTAACAAAAGATAAATCATTACTGTGTAAATAAGACATATTATCAGTTGAATCGCTCATTTTTGATAACGAGTTAACTGGTTTAGAAGAAAAACTGTAAAATATATCATAAGCTAATATATTGCTTCCTGCGATTGCATTAGAAGGCAATAATTTGTAGAGAGTGACATTAAATAATATACCTATAATAAGAGCTAATGGTATACTGTTACTAGTGTCAGTTATAAGTTCAGAAATTCTTACGTTAATTAACATTAATATGAATAAGAATAGTATAGATACTGCTCCCACGTACACAAGTAAGTAGGATAAACCTATAAAGTTAATTCCTAACATCATTAAATACCCCGCTATATTCAAAAATAATCCTATTAAAAATAATACAGAAACAATAGGATTTTTGCTTACAATTACAGAAATTCCACATAGTATAGATAATATTTCAATTATACTAAGTAAACTGTAGTTTAAGCCATTGGTAAAAGTTTCGTTTAAGATAAATAAGTTTAACATTAAATTATGATAGTGATTTCTCATATGATCATTGATTTAAATTGATTACTAAAAAGCCTGATATTACAAAAGAGAGAGTGTATTTTGTATATTAATAAAAAAAGAGTCTAAATAAAAATACACTTGTTTATATATTCTAGAATAAATAAACATTAGTAGGTATAATATCAAAACTATATAAAATACAAGGAACAAGTACTATAAATGCTATAACAATAGGTAGTAATATAGTTCAAGAGAATGACATTAGTTGATCAAAACGTATTCTAGGAAAAGAAGCTCTCACTCATATAAAAATAAAGACCATTATACAAGATTTTATTCCTAAAGTGAGACCATATATCATACCCTCTATTAATGGATATGAAGTAAAGGTAAATAATAATTCCGGTATACTTGCAGGATTAGGAGTGAACATAAAAATATTATCTAGGATATAAAACATATGTAAGACATAAGTGTAATCTAACAAGTAACCACCAAGGAAAAGTATACTATTTAAAATACATATAAGAACTATACTAGCATATTCTGCTAGGAAAAAGAAAACAAATATAACTGCAGCGTGTTCTGTCATAAACCCACTAACCAGTTCTGATTCTGCTTCGGCTAAATCAAAAGGAGCTCTATTTGTTTCTGCGACAGAACCTATGAAAAATATAATAAAGACAGGGAGAAGAGGTAAAATAAATCAGATAGCTCTTTGAGACTCTATAGTAACAGTTAGATTTAAACTTCCTGTTAATAGAATAACAAGTAATATAGCAGAACTTAATATTAACTCATAACTTATTAGTTGAGCTGTACTTCTTAAAGAACCTAAAAATGCATACTTGGAATTAGCAGATCACCCTGCCAATAATATTCCATAAGTGGCAAGAGAAGAAACTGCTAACATATATAGAATACCGAGATTGAAGTCTCATATAGCCATTCCAGGTCCATAAGGAACAACTGCATAACCTAATAATGAAAATATTAGAGTTATAATAGGTCCTAGAAAGAATAATACCAGATTCGCTTGAGTCGGTGAAACGTATTCTTTTATGATAAGTTTTAAAGCATCAGCAAATGCTTGAAGAAGACCATAATATCCTACGACATTAGGCCCTAATCTTCTTTGCATACTAGCCATAGTTTTTCTTTCTGCAACGGTTACAAAAGCAACAGTAAGTAATACAGGCACAGTAAGTAAAAGAACTTCTAAAATAGATATAATTGTAGTATTGTATAACATAGAATTAAAAAAAAAAAAAATAAAGTTATATTTACGTAATATATAAGCATTTAAAATTAAACTAAAGACATTATTACTAAAAAAGTAAGAAATACCATATTTATTGTAAAGACAATAATTTTTCCAATAATATAGATTCTATAACAATAAGCATAGAACTATGTAGTTTTTCATACTTATTATACCTGTGCTAAAGATAATATTTATTAATTATTGTCAGAACTATCTGAAGCACTACTTATATTAGGGTCAGGATTAAGACAATCGTGGCACATAACTGCAAAGCAGTCCGGGCAGAATAGAGGCGTCACAAGTAATAAATAGATTGTTAAAAAAAAAAAGTTATAGTTTTATTGATAATAAATATCTATAATTTTATATAGAAAAGTAGCCTCTATTAGAGAATTGTATGTAAACATACAGTTATGTTTAAGGCCAAAGTGATTTGAACACTTATCTGAGCTATCATGAGCAGCTTGCTCTACCAATTAAGCTATGGCCTTTTCTCTCCCACCCTAGATTCGAACCAGGATCCAGAATTTAGGAAAATCGCGTTTTACCATTAAACTAGCAGGAGTGTATTTATATATATTAGAATGTGATAGAGACACGCAGGAATTGAACCCAAAATTTTCGATCTGCAATCAAAACGTAAAACCATTTACACATATCTCTTTATAGATAATAAACATAATTAGTCTAAGACGCGCATAAGACTTGAACTTATATAACTCGTGTTCGTAGCACGATTCTTTACCAATTAAGATAACACGCCTTTGTTACAAACTTGCTTCAAATATAAATATATCTGTCCGACTAAGCCCTTAATATGAATTGAACATATATCAAAATATTAACAGTATTTCGCTCTACCGTTGAGCTATAAAGGCTAATTATTACAATAGTTTAGGAAGAAAAGGAATCGAACCTTCGACAGTCTAAACTATTGAGTTTACAGCTCAACCCATCATACCAACAAATGGGACCTTCCTTTTTTTTTTTTTGTTTATTTTGGTGGTTTGTTGTTAATGTTTATTAATCCCGTGCAATTTCCACTACACGAACCGTATTTCGACTTAACCCCAATTAAAGTCACGCATACGAAGATCGTTCGAAGAAAGTATCTGATACTGGTACAATCAGAGGGAAAGATCTTCAAAAAACCAAACTTATTGCGCATACTCCTTTCGGCGCCTGACGAGTGGTTAGTACCTATCTGAGATGAGATCCACCGTGATGTAGTTACTCACGATTACTAGTAATTCCTTATTCATGCAGTCGAGTTCCAGACTACAATCCATTTTGTAATTTGCTTTAAAGATTAACTCCTTTTCGCATTCTTGTCTCTTTTTGTACAAATATATGTGGCACGTCTATAGCCCACAATATTAAGGTCATGATGACTTGTCTTCTTCCCCATTACTTTCCCCTTAGTCTAAGGGGAAATCGCAATATTGAGACCAAATTTAGTCACTTGGTAAATAAAGCGAGGGATCACGCTAATTTTATGAATCTAACCACAATCTCACGACATTAGCTTTAGACAGCCGTGCAACGCCTGTAATATCTTAATAAATATTATTCAAATTGTGGTAAGATTTTTCGAGGATTATCGAATTAAATAACATACTTCACTACTGGTTTCAGAAACGGTCTAATGATTTCAATTCCGGGGTTGCCCCTTTACTCATGAGGTGGAATGCTTACACTTTCATTTATACACTCACAGTGGAGCATATAACATTCATAATTTTCTGCCTGGACTACTAGGGTATCTAATCCTATTTGCTCCCCAAGCCTTCGTTCCTCAACGTCAGTTTATAGATAGAGGGTTACCTTCGCCGTTACACATTCTATTAGTATCAAAGAATTTCATCTCTACACCAATAGTCCTAATATTTTCCTCCCCTATTAAACTCTAGCAAAAAATTGACAAAGTATGTATAAAATGCCGTCTAGGTACGCTTTAAACCTAATAATGATGAATAACACTTGTCTTACTTGTGTTACCGCGACTGCTGGCACAAGAATTGGTCAAGACTGATGAATAGAAATTTGTCATCATCAATCTTCTACTCAGAACTTTATTCTCTATCGATACACATGGTATAACTACTCACATGCACATTAAAAATGATTCCGTTCCCCCAAATGGCTGGTTCGGCCGCTAGGCCATTGACCAATATTCCCCACTGCTGTACTATACATATTGGGGTTTTTCCAGACCCAATGTGACTAATTAACCTCTCAGTTTTAGTTACAAGTCAAAACTAGTTAAAAACATTACTTTAACTACTATTTACTTGATAATTTTATGAACGTCTTAAAGCGAAAATTTTATTTTTTTCTTTTTATATAATACGACTTATTATATATCTATAAGGGATCTATCCCTCACTTTAAGGTACCCATACTATTATATACTCACCTTTACACCACTTTATTCCTAATGGAACACCGTACGATTAGCATGTGTCAAGCCTTTGAATAGCGTTCAATCAGAGCCATCATCAAACTCAATTTAATACAATATATATCATATCATATACTTATGTAGAAACTAATTTTTTTTTTATTACTTTTAATTACTCTTTTTTTTTTTTATATTTTATCTAGTCAATTCTTAATTCCTGTGTTTTTAAGGGGGCAGTGCTGAAGTGGGTACCTCTACCATCAAAAGGTTTAGTGGCAAACACACTGTCATAGTTGTAAGAAATATTCGTTTTATTGTACCCGTACTCTATTAATTTGTGAGTATTTGGAGTACAATCACCAAGAACATCACCTACAGTACAAGCATTGCTAGTTATCATTTTATTTACTATAGTAACATATATATGAGACCTTTCACTTTGTACCGCACTATAAGACATTCCTTGTATCAGGGCACCAAACTGACGGTAGTCTTGCCCAGGTTCTACATTGAGAGAGCTAGATCTGTTAGACCCTGCTTCGTAACCAGAAGATCCCCCCCCCAGCAGAAGAATCAGCGTATAAAACAAAGGAAAGTAATATCACTTAGACCTAATAGTTTTACTAGTGCATGATGAAGTCGCAACAATGCACCTGAACTAGACAGTAGACTTAATAGAATAAGAAATCCTAAACTAGATAAAAAAGTAATAAAAATAAATTTCATTTCAGGTAAACTTCCTGTTTTCAAGTGTCTGACAATACAGAACTGGAAACAAATAAGTATACTAATGATAACCATATAAGGAAATAAGGGAACACCTTACAATGGAAACACCATAGTGGTGATGAATTTTATAGAAGAAAGAACCGTTATAGTTACTAATACAAATATGTTTATTTAACTTTGTAAAGGAAGACTTGCAAAAGCATGAGGTTTAGGTGGAGAATTTAAACATCATTCTAAACTAGTGTAAGCTCTCATTAACAATCCTTGTAAAAAGTCCGTATAAAATTGAGGTGTTGCTCATGGGTATCTAGAAACACTTTTCCCTTCAACTAATTGATGGTATGTTAGATTCAAGAATAGTCATGTGGCAACCACAGAAACCATTGATCCAAAACTACTTATTAAGTTTCACCCTGCAAATGCATCAGGATAATCGCTAATTCTTCTTGGCATTCCTTGTAAACCTAAGAAATGTTGAGGGAAGAAAGTAAGATTCACTCCAATAAACAGTATTCAGAAATGTACTTTTCCTAGTAATTGGTTGTAATCCAGTCCTAATATTTTAGGAATTCAGAAGTATCATGCACTGAATAAAGCAAACACTGCTCCCATACTTAACACATAGTGGAAGTGTGCAACTACATAGTAAGTATCGTGGAATGCTATGTCAAGTGAAGCGTTAGCTAAAACCACTCCACTTAATCCTCCTATAGTAAACATGAATACAAATCCTAGAGCAAACAACATTGATGGTGTTAACTGTAGTGATCCTCCGTAACAAGTAGCTAGTCAACTAAATATTTTAATACCAGTAGGAACAGCAATAATAAGTGTAGCAGCAGTGAAGTACGCACGTGTGTCCACATCTAAACCTACAGTGTACATGTGGTGACTTCACACCACAAACCCTAATACACCAATAGACATCATTGCATACACCATACCTAAATACCCAAATACACTTTTATTAGAGCTAGCAGATATTGTTGTACTAATAATACCAAACCCTGGAATAATTAAAATATAAACTTCAGGGTGACCAAAAAATCAAAATAGATGTTGGTAAAGTATTGGATCACCTCCACCTGCAACTTCAAAGAAAGATGTGTTGAAATTTCTGTCTGTAAGTACCATTGTTATTCCTCCTGCTAAAACTGGTAAAGATAACAACAGTAATACTGCTGTAACAACTACAGCTCATCCAAATAAAGCTAATTTATGTAATCTAATACCTGGACTTCTCATATTTAAGATTGTTGTTATGAAATTCATTGCACCTAGTAAACTACTGATACCTGACAGATGTAAAGCAAAGATAGCTAAATCTACACTAGGACCACTGTGACTTTGTATCCCTGACAGTGGAGGATATAAAGTTCATCCTGTTCCTGCTCCATTTTCGATCGTACTTGCAAAGAGAAATAAGATTAGACTTGGGGGAAGAAGTCAGAAACTTATGTTGTTTAATCTTGGAAAGGCCATGTCCGGTCCTCCTACTAGCAATGGTAATAAAAAGTTACCAAAACCACCAATCATAGCGGGCATTACCATAAAGAATATCATTAAGATCGCGTGTGCTGTAATGATACTATTGTAGAGTTGGTTATCTGCTATGTATTGAACTCCTGGACCAGAAAGTTCTAATCTGATTAACACAGAAAAGGCAGTTCCGAGTAGTCCTGAAAATAATGCAAAAATTAGGTATAATGTCCCAATATCTTTAGCATTACTTGATAAGAATCAACGTTCTCATCACATTGAAATATCGTTTTTTTTGACTTCGATATTTCTTATTTGACTAGGAAAGTCAGTTCCTATATTTGTAGTTTTATTGGTTAAATTCTGAGCGATATTTTTAAATTCCAAAATATAATTATCAGAATCACACAGTTTAATTCAAAAGATTACCAAAATGGTTGATTTTCGATAATAAAGAGATCAAACGTAATTTTTATTTTTCAAATGTATTATAATAACTAAATAAGAGCTATAAGATTTGAACTCATATAAAAATGATTAAAAGTCACATGCTTTACCATTAAGCTAAGCTCTCTTATTGATAAAATATTATCTATACTACACATAGGGTATAATGTGTTACTAATTAGTAAACAATATATCTAATTAATATAAACCTTCTGTTTCAAGTATCACTTCTCCAACCAGTCCTTGCAAGCAATTTTGTTTGCTTTCCAAATAAAAGTGGGTTTAGTTGCAAACTTTGATTTAAAATAAATGATAACAGATAATGAATAAGCCAGATATAACAGATAAGAGTTGAGATAAAAAAGTCTCATCCAATCATTTTCAAGCATGATAATTTGCTTTGAAATCAGGTTTTACCACTTGGCGTACAGACCATTACCAAGTAGTATTTAACTTTTTTCCCACCTAAACTTTTTAACATTGATCTCATCAGCAAAAGTTTACAAACATTCAACCAATAATTAGCAATACCTCTTCAACCACCGTTCAACCAAACACCATACAGACTAATTAAAAATGTCTGTGGTTTCTACTTAAAAAAATCACATATAACATTTTTGTTTACACGTTATGTTTTATTATTAGTAATGTATTTGATATGTAATGTGAAATTTAACTATGTTCACACTGGACGTAGTTTATAGTATATAAAGAAACTATTATGGATACATAGCTATATGTTATAGAGATATCATGTTAGGCTAAACCTATAAACTCTAGGACAAATCCAATTTGTAAACGAAGTGAATTGAAATATCTTATTAGCTTCAGGAATAAAAATCAAATGAGATTTTCTTTAAAGAAAATAGCTTTAAAAGTAAAATGGATAATAAACTCTGTTTGAATTAAGGGATACCTTTCTCTAAAGCTAAATATAACATATAAGTGATAGAAAAATAGTACCGTGAGGGAAATGTTTGAAATAGTAGTTTTATAAGCAGCTCAAGTAAGAATGGAATTCGAAATAAGAGTGTACCTTTTGCATAATGGGTCAGCAAGTTAATGTTAGATGCGAGATAATTTTAGTACAAAGGGAAATAAAGTAAAAACAAAGATCAAGGAAACTTTATAAAAGAGATGAAATAAAGTACCGGAGGAAAGAGTTGTCCTAGATAAACCAATTATTAAATAATGATTAAGTATCTAATATTAGACCCGAAGCCTAGTGATCTTACCATGATCAGAATTATAAAAGTTCGAACGGGTTATCGTTGTAAAGATATCCGATGAATTGTGGTAAGTTAGTGAAAGACAAAACTGACT
>Ga0265780_10003520_pt1 | contig 20572 bp, 37 predicted proteins | sample P1T30metagenome_FD_192432 | JGI IMG/M metagenome (GOLD analysis project Ga0265780, IMG submission 192432) | Plant litter microbial communities from East Loma Ridge, Irvine, California - P1 T30 | ecosystem: Environmental > Terrestrial > Plant litter > Unclassified | place: USA: California...
GACTGCATATTCGCCTCCAGCTCCTACGCCCGCTACACCTCGACCAATCTGGAATGAGCAATGTTGAGTTCGAGGATATGTGAGCTCACAACCATCATCCACAGCATGCCATCTACAGTCTTGCCATGTGCCGCAGTCGCAAGCACTACCCCGCCTACAAGTAGCACCGTGCATCCAATAATTCCCCACCTTCTTCCGATTCTGTCTGCGGCGATGCCGAAGAACAACATGCCAAAGATATCGCCGATGAGCAACGAGTTGGTCAAGCGAGTCTTCATTTGAGTCGTCATCTGAACAGGGTAAAGTTTTGTAAGCACCGTATTTGTGTAGGCTTGAGAATGTCAGCTTCTGGCGCCGGTATGAAAGACCTGAACATACCAGTGACCTGGATGTTGTAGCCATCACTGAACAGGGCTACACCAGAGACGAGGACCGAGAGTAGCTGCGCGGCACGACCTCTCGACTTCACTTCGATATCGTCAAGCGGCACAGAGGGCAGAGGAGTAGCAATTGCTTCGTCGTAGTCGAGAGCCTTGTCGTCGATCGGAACAGGCTCAGATATCGCGGGATTGGCCATCTTTTCCGTCTGTCGATAGGGCGAGGAGAGGCGCAGTAGTCACCATCGTCTCCTTTATAGACTGGGGTGCAGCTCCTGTAAGGAATTTCGCCCAGCCCACTCAGCCCACCACAGTTGCTTGACTGTCCGTGTCCACAGTCATAGTTTATGTCTCTGACGAACGTGTTCAAGTCTATTGGGCGGCTCTTGGAACGTGTATCGTTCATGTTTGAGAAAGCAGCGGATTCCGGCGACGCCAATAAGGATGTTCGGAATACTCCGGCCCGATATCAAGCATATTCGTAATGCGTAAACACGTTCGTACCGAGGACCCACCATACACTCAATCAATTTCTCGAGCGATATGTCGGGCGACAAGTGTGTGGCAGTCGTGAGACGTACACTCAATAGAGCCAATGCGATCCCAGATGAAGCTGCGTCCAACGTTTCCATTTGTCGCCTCTCTGGTCGCGATATGTTCCAATTGGGCTTTACGCTGGTATAGCTACGTCTTTCTCCGCCTTGTAAGTCTACGAAGACAAGCTACGCTGACGCATTAGCTGCCCTTTGGCTCTCGCTACTTTTCGAACATCGGTACAGCTGCTGCGTTGTACGTCGGATCGACCTGGTACCTCGCGCGATCTCCAGAATCCCCGGCAAGCAGATTCGCGATCTTACGGAGTTTGGCAACCGGTATCTATGACTCCTCGACAAAGCCGATCTCACTGTTGAATCTGGCTATCAATCTGCTATGTGTTCTTGGCGGCTTAGACTTCGTCTATAGGGCCCATTACTTGTGTGAGGTCCACGATCTAGTATTTTGTAGGACTGGAGAGACAACGTCCACCACAGCGAAGTTGATATGTCGGAATCCGAATTCAGCCTCGACGTCGTTGTCGGTCTGTGATTCAAGCAAGAACTGCCGGGAGGTGTCATCGGAAGGTGGTTCGGATCATACGGTGATTTTTGAGGTTTCAGGTTTGGCCCCTCGAGAGCAGTACACTTACACGGCGTCGAATGGATGTGCTGGCTCTCTAGCAACGTCGAGGGTGCTGGAGGAGATGGAAAGATTCTCGATCCTGAGCTCCAGCTGCATGAAACCAAATTGGCCATACAACCCATTCAATCATGCTCTCCGGATCCAGGGTCTTGAGCATGTCGACTCATATCTTTCTACATCGATGAAAGATCCCGAGATGATGCTTTTCCTGGGAGACTTCATATGTGAGTCCCGACTCAATGTGTCGGCTAATCAAAAGACTCCGATCTGCCGGCGCAGCTGGACCTTTATACTACCGAATACTACACCAAACTTTACCGTCAGATATACTCGTCCCCATCATGGACTCAAGGCTTACGCGATCTCCCTTGGCTTCACATGTTTGACGATCATGAGATAGTTAACGACTATGCGCCGTCCAGGCAGGACGACGATCTGTACGGGGAGGCGATGATACCGTTTCATCACTACCAGATGATAGCCAACCCCGCCGGAATCGACAAAACAGAGCGTTCGTATTTCACATTTAACCTCGGTCGAGTATCATTTTTCGTGCTCGACAATCGATCGTACCGGTCGCCGCAGCCAGCAAGAACTCGCGAAAATTCGACAGCCGGCTGGGGAGACAGAACTATGCTTGGTGCTCGACAAATGCACCATCTGCGAACGTGGGCTGCCGAGGAGGGGGATAAAGAGGAAAGGCTACTGGTAGTTGTGAGCGGAGTCCCCTTCACACGTAATTGGTCTAAAGGTGGAGACGAATTTGACAGCTGGGCAGTAAGCGACCGCGTCGGAACTCGGCTGATAACAGGGCTATTTGACCGAGCGAGAAGCGATACTGTCGCTTTTGTGGGATCGAGGTGGAGGAATGATTATTTCCGGAGACCGGCACGAGCATGGTGAGTGCGCCAGTAGGGTAGTACTGAATTTAAGCCACAACATTGCTGCCACCACCACTCGGCTCCAGATTCCCCTCAAATCATGCTGTCATCGAATTTTCCACCTCACCGCTCTCTTTCTTCCACCAGCCTTGGAAGCGGGAATATCAAGCGCACTTGCCCTCTGATGTGCCCATTCACACAGAGTGGGAAGGTATGAGTCGATTCGGCGTGTTTGACTTTGATGTCACGCATAGTCATGCAAGAGTCAACTTTACCCTTGTAGTCGACGGTCAAGAAGATTGGTCAATGGTATGGCAGAAGGGGCAATCCCCGTTGTTGGAAAAATTGTAAAAATGTATCAGCGGAATTAATGACCCCTTAATCTCATCCGTCGGCGACTTGCGGTATCATGATCACAAAGAAGCGGCAACATGGCTACCATTCAACTCTTATACAACTGGCGCGAATATGCTCATCAACCTTCAACCCGCCGCGGGTATTTCTTACAGGGCCTCCCACTTTATGTTGGATACAGGCGACATCATGGAATGTGGCTGGCACCGCAAGGGTAAGTTGGTCTGTGTGACAAAAAGGTGGAAGAATAAAGGAATGAACGAAGGAAGACGTAAAGAAAGGAAGGCAAGTCGGAGGAGTCAACGCTCTCCTTTGTCCGTTTGATGACTGCGGCTCGGCCTTCTTTGTTCATGCCGTTTCTCCATCAGTTCGATGTCTAATTACGTCCTATTGTCAGAACCTCGCGTACACACAAATGCACTGCGATGCCAGCCAACTCTGAAAAGTCCACACACTGTCCGGTCTTGAGATCAATCCAACCCGGACTAGACCAAGTGGCGGCGGGTGATGCGGTCGCGAACGAGCTGCTCGACCCAGACGCGCTTCTGCTGCAACTAAGCAGCGAGGAGAAGATCCAGTTGTTGAGTGGAGATGACATGTGGCATACAGTTCCTATCCGTCGGCTGGGAATCCCACGAGTGAGGGTGCGTATTCCTGACACTGGGAAGGTCGTCTCGTTTGCTGTACGGGTAGATATCTGATGGTCCCAATGGAGTGCGGGGAACAACATGTGAGTACCCTAGCCAGTCCCCAGTTGAAGCACTGATATTCAGGCACATATGGAGCTGCTTCGGCATGTTTTCCTTGTGGTACGGGTCTTGCAGCTTCTTTTGATGTGGAGCTAGGTAGACAGATCGGCGAAGCTCTGGGCAAGGAGTGCCGTGCAAGAGGAGTGCACTGCCTGCTCGGGCCCACTACGAATATACAGCGACACCCTTGTGCTAGTAGAGGCTTTGAGAGTTTCAGTGAAGGTACGACATGTTCGGTCAAAATAGGTAAGACCACTGATCTCCGATCCGACCCTGGCCGGCTTGATGGCGGGGGCATGGGTGGATGGTGTGCAATCACAGAAGGTCATGACGAGTAAGTGTGCTACCTAAAAAAGCGGCCTGATAGTGTAGCACCCAAGCGTAAGGCACCGCACGACTTCTGACGCAATAGCGACTGATCTGGCAGATTTCGTGGCGAATGAGCAAGAACATCACCGGCGGAGCAACAGCTCGGTCATCGATCTGCGAGCTCTTCACGAGATCTACCTGGAGCCACTCGGACTCCAGTGTCGGGGCAATCCGGCTGCGTTCGTGTGTACTCTCGACAATCTCGTGAGGAATTCGCTGAGCTCTCTAAATGACCAGCTACAACCGAGTGAATGGGCTACATGTAGCCAAGACCCTTGGCTACACCCTTGGCTACTTCGCGACGTACCTCGGAAGGGATTTGGCTTTCATGAAGGCTTGATCATGAGGGACTGTCGGGGACATACTCGTCTGCTGATGCGATCATGGCATCTCTCGACCTAGAAATGCCGGGGCCTGCTTTCGTAAGAGGGGTCTGTTTCGAGAGAGAGACGTCAGCAACATGATGACAATCATTCATGAAAGAAGGAAAGAAAGAAAGAATGCATGACTTGGAATCCAGCCGCGCGTTCCCAAGTAAGAAAGGAAGAAAGAGAAAATCATAGCGCCGGCAAAGGGATAATCATAGCGGAAAATCATAGCGCCGGCGCTACGATTTTGCAAGGCTGGACTCTCAAGTAAGAAAGAAAGAAAAAAAAAATGAAAGAAAGAATGAAAGAAAGAATGAAAGAAAGAATGAAAGAAAAAATGAAAGAAAGAGGGAAAGAAAGAGGGAAAGAAAGGGAATATCATGGCGCCAAGAAAGAATGAAAGAAAGAACGAAGAAAGGCACTAACTGAATTGTCAAACAATCAACATCAGGGCTGCCCTCACTGACATGGAAGCATAAGGTGTTCTCATACTATGATGTGCGACGTGTCTGCTGGGTCGTCGAAAGGGGTGATTACGGAATCAGGATCGGCACTTCGTCGGGGATATCGTCTTGAGCAAACCGTTCCATCTGGAAGGTAGTTGGACCTGGAGGGGTTTGAGGAGTCCTCAGCTCTTGTGGTGATCATATGCAGACAAGTCTAGAGCAGCTAGGCTGAAGAGGCGCTAAACAGATGCAAAGGCCCTGATCCGGGTCATGATAGCGCATACAGGGGTATCTGACGCCCTTCGAGCAAAATCTTTCAGGCAACAATCCTATTGACTGCAGGCCCCATATGGGCCACGCCCTCGTCATGTTCCATCTCGCCAGTCTTTTCGCCACCTCTTTCGACACGTCGACCCGCGTTTCGCCTGATCTCCTCCACGACATTTGGCCCATCAAACACATATCCGACCTCTTCCATCGTAAAGCCTTTGGTCTCCTTGAAGCCAAACCAGGCATATACAAAGAAGAAAATTTGCAGGGCCACAAAAAGAAAATAGTATCTCCAAGCTGATGTCAGAAGTGGTACGCGAATTGCGAGTCAAAACTGACCGATGGCTTCAATGGCGATAGGATTGACATATTGGTTGTAGGTCACGGTCACGGACTGCACTGTGGAATAAATGGCGATGCCTTTGGATCGGAGCATGGTAGGAAGAATCTCCGAAGCATCTGTCAAGCTTCAGTCCGGGTGTCGTGTCACTGAGAGGAACATACACATCGGAGCAACGGTGGACCAGCAGGCAACGTAGAATCCAAAGTATAGATAGATAAAGGGGATGGTCGCGACTCCGATAGCAGCGTTCTGGGTTGCTTCGTAGCCTCCCTATACAATGAGGCTATGAACCTCGTTGGGCTAGTGACTCACGGATAGTGCAGTAAAAATGATGAAACAAACAGTCTGCAATCCAATACTCCACATCCATACCGGTCGACGGCCGTATCTATAATCAATGTAGATCTTCATACCATGCTTACCTTTCGACTACGGAAGTCGCGACAAACATCAGCACGACGAAGCCGTACATGTTGAGGCCTGCCAATAAGGCGACTTGAGCAGCCGAGTCCGTGATTCCGACGTTGTCCAGGATAGGTCTGCGACGTCAGCATCTAGACTTGCCGATCACTCACCCTAGGTATGCTGATATCAGAACACTACCTGACAGTTGTGTCCCAGCAGCGGCAACGACGACGACAAAAAGCCGTTTCTTGGCGCCTGTTGTAGCCCAAAAAGCTCCGAGTCCAACTTGTGACGCCTGTTCCGCCGCCGATTGCACCTCTTTCATCTCATTAAGCTCGTTGACGACGAGTTCGTCATCCATCTTTCCATTTGCATGCAGTTTGGCCAACACTGCATGTGCGTCCTTCACGCGTCCCACTTTAACGAGCCAACGAGGCGACTCGACCATCTTTCCAAGCAGAATCAAGACCACCATCCAGACTGATCCTGTCGCCTGTAGGAGGTTGAGCAGTCGCCACGACCAGTCAGAGTCCCAACCTAGCACGGCGAAGCCAAACCATCCAGCACATATGGTTCCGATGAAATACGAAGAAAGCAGGGAGGAGCCGATGGCTGATCGCATCCTCTGATGGTCAATAGGTTAATTGTTCCGGTCACTTATCAAATTCACGTACTGGGTGGGCTAGCTCTTGCAGAACATATGGTGCAATAGCCTCCTGCATACCCGCTCCCCAACCCAAAATGACCCGTCCGCCAATAAACATGTTGCGAGTATTCGCAAAACAAGTGACGAGCGAGCCGGCAATCGCGAAGCAAGCACCAACGAAGAGGGAAGGTCGACGACCGAATCGATCACTGCAGTAGGACGCAACAGCAGGGGCAACAATCTTCGCTGTGTCTTAAGCATGACACCTCACTAACACTCACGGAAGTAGAACGATGCCGCTATCAAGCCCATGGTGTTACCAGTCGGGTTGCCAAAGTAGGCAGACCACTGCGGAAGGATGATGAGGGACGCGAGTAAAGTTCCGTCATACTTGGGATCAGTTCACTCTTTCACATGAAGAAGACACCCACACCAAACGTGAAGGACGCTGCATAAACGACCGAGAGGCTGGTCATCATCGAACGGAGTCCCGCGTCTTTCCACCATTGCCCATGAGTGTTATCTGTATCGTCAATGAAGCTCAAAGGGCAGAGGATACAACGCTCGACTGACTTTGCCAGCGGGAGTATGAAGGTGCCGTTGACATCGAATAGAAGGTAAAGATCCTAAATCCAAGCGGTCGTGATGATATATGGATGCCCTGAGAGCTACATCCGGACGGAAGATCGGATGTGCAGGTTTGTATGCCAAGTAGCTTGTCTTGAATGTAGGTCGTAGCCGACAGAGGCTTGGTATCGTTGTGACCATGCAGGTTATGCTTGGTCATGGTTGAATCCCGCGAATTAGCGCAACCTGAAGCCCTATGTGTTCGAGTAGGTCATATCCGATAAGCGCCACGAGATTGCCGTCTCCGGACCGTATACCCGCTTCACAACGGAGACCGCCATTGGTTGACGTGCGCCTTGCGAGTCCACCTGGCATGCCGCGCTTTGCCTTGAGCTTCATGTACCCCTCTGACTTTCCCGAGTATCAGAGAGGGGAGATGGTGAGATCATGGTATCCATTGGCCCCGCAAGTTGTATCCCAACATGGCCTCAGCAGCTGAGACTTACGACTGAGCACAGTGGTCGAGTCGGTTCCCCTCGTCCAGCGGTTCCTACCTCGATCAACGGTGAGTGGCAGAGCTGCTTCCGTGCGGGAGACTCATGGATCCGACTGATACGTACCTAGATGAAATATCATATCGCTACACAGAGGACTATACAGACGGTTATGGCCCGCTGTGTGCCCGGCGTCGGAACATGAAATGTGCCCCAGAGACACACTTCGCCCGTCAGCGGGACTTAAGGATGACTCTACATTGTGGAGTCAGGGTGCAACATTCACAAAATGCATTGAGCACAATATTGGCCAAAGCGTGCTCCCTTCGTCACTTCCGATCGATCACCCTTGCTGAACAACAGTGGCCTTGTCGGACTGGCCGATACCAGTGCCCATGTTGGCATCGCCGAGGGCTGCCTCGGCGTCACGGGTACCAGGTGCAGGCGCTTCGTTGGTTAAAGACAGTTTGACGGGGTTTTTATGGTTGTAATGGGCGTATGCAAACATGACGTCGAGCTGAGTAGTCAGATTATCACCGTACCGCTTAACATGTCTTCACTTGCCTCTTCAAGAGATTTGCCTTTGGTTTCTGGGAAGTAGAAGTATACAACCGGCCATATCAAAAAGATGTTCAAGGCAGCGAAAAAGACATATGTCCCCCATCTGATGTTGGCAAACATCGGTCCGGTGACCATAACCTGCAGGTCAGCATGTACTGAGGTGCCGACACATCGCTACATACGACAAAGAAGTTGAACAGCCAATTCGACGCTGTAGACAGTCCATTGGCGGGCTAATCATCAGTAGAGCCTGTCTGAGAGTATCGGTACTTACCGCTCGAATACGTAGAGGAGTAATCTCGGCAGGGTACAACCATGTGAGACCGAGCCATCCGACCGAGAACCAGGAGTTGAAGAGGAACAGCATAAGAACCGAAAAGACTTGTGCGACTTTGTTACCAGCGTAGACCAGATCGTAAAGTCCAGCCAAAATGGCCATGGTGACACCCATAAGGACGGCTGTCCACAACAGCAAATTTCTTCGTCCAAGACGCTCAATCACAAAGATGGCGATGGCTCTGTAGGGATCAATGAAGATCGTAGACATCATCAAAGCCATGAGACTTACGCAGTCAGGAAGTAGCAAGTCCCGTTTACACCGGCAATGATTCTCGACATTTCACCATCCAGTCCCATGTTGTCTTGCAAGTGTCAGCGATCTCCTCCCGGCCAGGACTAGACTCACCCTCGAGAACCGAAGTCAAGTAGTAGGTAATTAGATTGATCCCGGTGAGCTGCTGGAAAGCTGAATGAGTCAGCTTTTCACGCAGAGTCAGTGTAGAGTCGTACCCTGGGCAGCGATACCGAGAGCCGTTCGCCTCAGATGCTGAGCAGGTCCGTTGGTAAAAAGCTCCTTGATTGCAAAATCGCCGACGGATTGGGCATTCAGCTCGACGATACCGGTCCATGTGCGGAGAACCTCGGAATCGTCCACTGGAGCATTCTGTAAAGCAGCCAATACAGCGATAGCCTCTTCATGTCGGCCTTTCGAAGCGAGCCAACGGGGCGACTCAGGGGCTCGGCAGAACCACATGGCAAATATCCTCTTCTTCAGCTTAATCGTACACCAGTAACAACGGCTCACATAGCAAATGTGAATACACACTGGAAAGCGATGGGAAATCGCCAAGAAATCTGACCATCGGTGTAGTAGAAAGCTAGTCCAACCCAGTATGAGCACATGAGTCCACTGTACTGCATCAGTACGACAGACTCTTTGGAGTTGGAAGGGACGCACAAGATGTTGACAGTCGCGGAGATCATGACGTCCGGTCCTCGTCTCTCTGGTCTAGAGCACTCTGATTGGTATGTCGGTATGGTGGAAGTCAACATCCCATTGAAAACGCCGTTAAAGATTCGAGCAAAGATCATCATGCCGTATGTGACCGATGCAGCTTGTAAGATTGTTCCAACGATAATACCGATGCCGGCGCTGAACGTGAGTTCAGAGATCCCTGGGCTCGAAACCTCCAAAGTGACGTACACATATAGGGTCTTGATCCGTCCCAATCTATCCCCGACGTACAAGTTGAGCAATGCCCCCAGCATACAACCCAGCTGGTCTAAATGATCAGTCACCGACTTTCAGGATGACGCAACGCATACACACTGCCACCAGGAGTGATTGAGCGTATCCAAAGCCAGAAGCAGTCGAGGGAAAGGTCTCTCGGAAAGCGGGCAGAGTCAACAGACTACTCAGAACACCTTGATCATATCCAAACATGGTAAACTGTTGTTTTTTGAGCCATGCGTCTATGCATAGAGGAATTTCGACCTACACCCATGCCAGCGACAAAGGTCACGAGCCAAGCTACGTTCCTGCCCGACATCTTCGACGGCCTAAAGCTAGCGGCTTTCTGCATGTCGACCTTGGGGACTTCAAAGTCAGCCGCCCCATTGATATTTTCTTGGTGTAGGTGGTTCCCCGCTGCGGTCCTCTTCGGATTCGTCTTGATGGCGTCCATGTTTGTCTGAAAGAAGGGTAGTGTGATAGATGAAAGACGGGGGCCATCGAACTACGATGCCAAGGCTCAAGGAACTGACAACCTTGAAGCTCGGTCCGAGTTTTGTAAAAACCCGCCAAGAGTCCGCATCGGTCCGACGATTGTGGTCAAGGAGGAGTCCCCTTGCCGATTAGCAAATGACGCGAGTGGCTGTCAAAAGCTCGGCGTGGGAATCACAATGCGTTTACGCCTCCCACATAACGAGGAGGTCTGTAAACATGACATGTAAGCAACGTCGAGCTTGATTCACCATAGAGAATGAAGCAGCGGTCGTCTTCCTCCGGGTCGCAAAGTCAGCCGACATAGCCTGCAGTGGCCGATTTGAGGGAAGCTGAGCATCATCTGCGACCTACCCAGCCGCATGCGTACTTCACTCCTCCCGCGGCTGCCGTGTCACAATTCCAAGGTGAGAAAAAGGCTACCGATCGGGTAAACCTTTATGATACTCTTTACAAAGCCAAGAAGGCTGCTTGAGAGCGAAAACATGGAAGGTCACGCACGGAAGTGTTCGAAAATTGTCTGCGAGCGGAAACAAGCCGCAAGTCCCTCCTTCATTCAGTGTTAAGCAAATTCGTCCTATGAATCCGCTGGCTGGCACCGTACTATCACAGTCGATCCGGAGGATCAAGAGTAGTGATAGCCAGACAGGAATCTCTGCAGTAAGAATGCTCAAGAAAGAATGCAAAACGCGAATCCAAACCCGCGACTGGATTTCCGGAGGCGTGTAAGGCACTAACTGAATCTTTCCCTGGACCTCACCCGGCATATCACGAGCCGAGCCCCGGTTAAGCTAGCAAGCTGTCCCCATACTGGTATTAGACTAGACACCACTAGCATACCATGAATGTCGGATTCGATGATCTGCCCCTTCAGCGACCTGGACCACCGCTGAACGCATGGGGTCAATTCGGAGTCGATGATGAGCTGGGTCGACTGAATCTCATCACTCCAGATGTCGTCAAGAGTGGGGTCGCGGAAGTGAGGCATGGGATCGTTGTTGGCCTCAAGTACGCAGATTATTCTTTGGGGAGGATCACTCGTTGATCAAGCTAATGACAGTCTGTCTATGGACGCTCTTCCGGTCTTCAGCAATCGTGAGACCCTGCATCATCACATGTAGGTTTATCGATAGTCACTACTCACTCTGCAGAGTTCATCGGGGACATTGCAATGACGATATGATCACCATAAATACCCAGAGTACATCTCAATGGGATGGGCTAAGGCATTATCCGTATCAGAATTATCCGACCAAGGGAGAATACCGGTGGGTTTCCAAACGAAAGATCCTCCTGATGACAGATTCTACGGAGGACAGACTATGGATGAAGCCAAGGACCCCAAGGTCCTGCGAAATGGCATTCAAAGTAAGTCGGCGATTAATCATAGATCGGTGGGGACCCCCAGGGCTGACTAGACAGACTTTGCCAGTCACCCAATCACCTCACGAGCACACCTTCTTGACGTTCCTGCTTATTTGGCTCGCCACGATCTGCCCCCCTTGGACCCATTTGCTACCTCAAAGATTCCGTTGGCCGTGCTCGAGGGATGTCAAAAAGACGCCAATATCACATTTCAAAGAGGTGAGATTCTCATTGTTCATACTGGATTCATCGAAGCATACATGGGACAGACAAGGGCTCAACAGGAGGCTCTGGTCACCAGAGAAGTTAGGGGATGGTGTGGTGTCGAAGCTAGTGAGGAGGTCATGAGGTGGCACTGGGATAATGGCTTTGCAGCTGTAGCGACTGACACGTGAGTGGCCGTGAATTGCCTGCAGCTGACGGTGCATGAGTTAACGCTAACGAGCCAGCGTCGCTTATGAAGTACATCCATTCACCCACTCGCCGTCAATCCACGAGACCTTCTTGGGCGGATGGGGACTTCCCATCGGCGAATTATTCGACCTGCGGGAGCTTGTCAAGCAATGTCGAGAGTTGAATCAGTACACTTTCCTCTTTACCAGCGTCGCTTTGAACATCCCAGCCGGTATAGCCAGTCCACCTAATGCTCAGGTTATATTATAAATAGCAAGATGAGGTGCATATTATGACTTACAGCATACAGAAGTACAAGTGTATATGACATAGTCTGATGAGGTCGTGTTCCAGCCATCGTGAAATCAAAAAGAGACAGGAGACAAGACTAGTCACAGACAATAAAAGAGGCATCGCACGCGTTTCTCTAGCCCCCGCCTATTTCCTCATGCTCAATACTATCCAGGCTAATGCTCGGTAAGCAAACGTGATTGCAAGAATATACCCAGCGTATGCGCCAAGCGTGCCGGAGGAGTAGCCGTAGAATTTGAGGACTGACGTTCCCGGAATGGTAACACCGTCCGGACCAGGTGGAAAAGCGCATTCTCCGGGTCGAGCACACTTGAATTCTTGGAGATGGAATTCGTTCCACATCATGGCTCGAAATACCCAATTCTGATAGTCGATCTTGGTGACCCAGCTTCGCCAGAATATGTTGAGAACAGTTTCAGGGACGAGGAAGCCATTGACGCACATCCATAGACCGTTTGCGAAAGCGACCAGTGCCAGCGAGAGGACAAAGTTGGGTACAATTGATGAGACGAGGACGACCAGAGATTCGGCAGCAAGTAGATCGAGGAAAAGGAAAGCGACAAATATCCAAAAACCCTCCGAGGTAGGCCAAAGATTGACGAGCCAGTAGGCAATGATCGAAAAAAGTACAGCGATTAGAGCGAGGTACGGTAGACCAATCATGAAATTGGCGACGAGGAAAGAGGTGGGACCGTATAACCCGTTCGCCCTCTCCTTGAAGAAAGTCGCTTGGTCTTCGATGTAAGCTGGGATATACGCGACCGCCATAAAGCTGAGAAATGCTCCCCCAAAGAAGATTGCAGTGATCCGGGGTTGGATATCGTTCTGGGAGGATCCGAGTCGAAGCCAGCATGTACCCATGAGCAGAGCGAGACCTATCATCAGTCTAGGCCCAGTATATGAGACGAGCACTCAGGGACTCACAGGTATACATTGCAACTCTGACCCAGTAAGGTAAGACATCACGATAACTCTTGATCCAATTCCTGTGTAGTAGCGGAATCGGAGCGGTGTAGGCAGAGTGACGACGAGCTGTACGCGTGCGGATGGGCTGAGCGCTGTTAAAAAACGATCGAGAAGTCGGCTTACTCCCATTCGATTCCCATCCAGCTATGATTTTATCCAGCTGAGCCATACTGGTTACCTTATTGTGGGCGAAATCGGTGTCGACCAACTCGAGGATCCATTCAGCGGGATTAGTCGCGGGGGGTAGAGCAAAGCCGAGGGTCTTGAAATAAGATGCAACCTCGGTACGTGGTCCACCGTAGCAGAGGTGACCCTTGGCTAAAAGGTAGACCTTGTCGAATCTGTTGAAGGTAGAGGTGGAAGGTTGATGGATGGACGCGATAATGATGAGCTTTTGATCAGCCACAGCACCGATATAGTAGGAGAGACGTACATGATTCCGCTTGGCGACTTTCTTCAGGTACGACATCACCTCGTATGACGCAACGCTGTCCAGTCCACTCGTTGGCTCGTCAAGAAATAGAATCTTTGGCGAGGTGATGAGCTGACTAGCGACCGATACCCGCCTCTGTTGTCCTCCTGATAAACCTTCTCGGATAGGTGTACCAACGATAGTGTCGGCGTGCTCGGTTAGACCGAAAGACGCGAGAAGACCTTCGATTCGGATTTTGAGCGCACTCGGGGATAATGATCTATAGTGTCAGTGAATAGCCATGCAGACTCGGTAGCGACTTACGAAGATAGCTTGCCGGCAAAGTAGAGGGTCTCTGCTGCAGTGATGGATCCAATCAAGTGATCCTGCTGTTCCACATAGCTCGACATACTTCGGATCGAGTCGGTGTCGACAGGAGATTCGTTGACGTATGCGAAACCAGATAACTTGGCTTTGGCGGGCATACCCCGTAACGCTAGTCGATTAAGGAGCATGGTTTTACCAGATCCCGAAGGACCCATGATAGCCACGAGCTCTCCTAACGGTCAGTCTGAGCCCAATGGGTGGTAGAACCACATACCTGCTCTAGCTTCGCCAGACATGGACTGAAGTAGATGCTTGAGGGGTTTCTTGCCTTTTGCGGGGAGGATTGCGCTGAGATTATCCCATCGATAAGATTGCACTGTATCATTGTACAGCTCGCCAGGCGCTGAGTGATGTTTGACTCCACCCTCTTCGATAGAGTATTCAGGTGAAGATGGAGGTGGATAGACGACGGTCATTCTGGTGATCAATTGGTGATGTTCCGGATTATTCGAGACTTGAAGGAGATGAAGGGGAAGAAAGATGGTTAGGAGTATCATATAGAGTGGCGTCGTGCAAGCAGCTCCTTTTGTCCCATATCATATTGATAAACAAAAGCGAGACCTCGGTCGACCCATCCTTTAAGAGAGGTATTTAGGGTGTATTCATGTCGAGCTCTATCACGCCAAACACACAATCTCTAGACGCCACACACACTCCCGCCAATCCTTCTTTTCTTTCCTTCTTCAATCTGGATCATCCCCTCAAGACATTCAACTCAAGTTCGTGAGCATTATTAAGCCCATTCGCAAGCACGCCATACAAGACATCTGGCTTATCCTTGTGTATATCGTGTGTTGCCCCTAGCCTTTGTACGAACTTAATGTGCGGGTAATTATCCTTTAAGAGCTTGGCGTTTGAGGGTGGATAGACCGAGCGCAGTTCCGGATCGGCAGAAAGGATGATGATCTCTGTTCCTTTGGCCGTTTCCGCAGAGGGAAGGACAGTGTGAGAAAGGCTTCCGTTATTGACTTCCTATATTTGTCAGGGGAAATTGCATTTCAAGAAGCAGAGCATACAGACATACCTCGAATAGCTCACGAATTGCCCGAGGATCAATCTGGGTCAGAGATAACCGCCTCAGGGTGGCTTCAGCTCGTATCCACGTTGGGTTTGCCTTCATGATCTCGTCCTCGGAGGGAATATTCTTGGTTCCGTCGACCGCACCCTGAATCTTATCTTCATCGAAAGGAGGGTGATCCAGTAGTGGTTCTCCGAGAACCAGTCGAGATGGCCTGGAAGCGAGTAGAGGATATAGCGCAGCTGCGATTGTCGAGCCGAATGAGACACCACCTATAACGTCGTAGCTTTCAGAGAGGTTGTCGGCCAGATGCTTTGCCAAGGCCTTGATAGTGTAAGGTGGCGTATGGGGAGCCCAACCATGGCCGAGAAGGTCTGGGCAGTCCACGCGCTTATATCTCAGCGCCGTCGGGTCGACACACAGGACACTCACATAGCCATCCTTCACCAGCTTGTCGGCAACTTTAAAAAACACCGCACCGGTGCCCATCAAGCCATGGAGCAGTAGAGCCCTTTTCTCAGCCTTTTGCGACCCGAATGTGGTGATGTTGAATTGCAGGTCGAGCATCCTGGCGAGCTGTTGATAGTCAATCGAGCCATCCTGCTGAGCTATAGGTGTGTAGGGTCTATGCTACATGACAACCGGCCCGCTACGGTCCGCTGTTAATCGAAAGGATGACACGTCATGGAAACCCTCGGTCACGTGAGTGACCGAGGTTCGGTCTTCGGGATGAGTCCGATGACCGTCGGTGAATGTCAGCGTCATGCTGATTCACATAAGTCATCCGTTTGTCTATATATTGGGACCTTGTAGCTACTGCTTTTCAGCAACCACCCTCTCAATCCAACGACAATCAAATCAGATACAATCACTTCGCAACCACCATGCCAACATTTCTCATCGTCGGAGCTACCGGAAAGCAAGGGGGTAAAGCAATCTCGACCTTGCTAGATCATCAGGCCAAGCACAAGGATGTCTCATTGCGATTCATCACTCGAAATCCCGAATCGCCCTCTGCCAAGAAACTAGCTGCTCAAGGAGCACAGGCTTTCAAGGCGGATCTATTTGACAAAGAATCCCTTCGACAGGCCTTGACTGGGGTTGACAGAGCATTCTTGGTGACAGATGCCATGGCCGGCGAGGAGAAGGAAGCTCATCAGGGAAGGACATTCATTGACGTTGCGAAAGAGGTGGGAGTCAAGCACATTGTCTTTACAAGTGTCTCTGCGGCAGACACTGCTACCACCGTCCCCCACTTTCGATCTAAGTACCAGGTGAGCGCCCTACTCCATATCCAGCCGCCCTGACGATTCAGGTCGAAAAGTATCTGGCTGCCTCCGGACTTACATACACTATTCTCAGACCTGTCGCCTTTATGGTAGGTGTTCAGATGTTCAGCATGGGTTAGAGGCTGATGAAATAGGACAACTTCCCCGCCGGACCCGGTATCGCCCGATTTATGATCATCGGCATGTTCTTCGCCGCAGCTGGCAGTAAGCCTGTCGCCTTTATCGCTACCGAAGACATCGGTGTGTTTGCCGGCAAGGCTCTTTTGCAGCCAGAAGACCCTCGCTTTAGCAACAAGACCATCGATCTCGCTGCTGGTTCTTACGATATTGATGGTGTGTCTCGAGCCATCGAGAAATCTCAGGGTCATACTCCATGGTTGGCGAGGTATACACCCACAGCCATCCGAAACTTGCTGCCTCATGACTTTAAAGAGATGATGAAATGTAAGTCGACTTTTCATTCTCATCCAGACCAATTGCTAATTACTCCAGTCTTTGATGAAACCGGCTACCCTGCCAATGATATCGATGCACTTCGACAAATCCATCCTGATCTCATGTCCTTCGAGGACTGGTTCAGGAAAAATGCTCCCAAGTAGCAAATTACGAGATCGTGTGACTAGATTAATGTTGTGACTGAATTGATGCATAGAAGTATAGACTACAGGGATATCTATTGACCAGGACTTGTGCTACCCCTAGCATCCTCATACGAGACTGGCACCGATTACCAATCCTGCAGAACCTAACAGCAAGGTCCAGACACTAGCAGGGTGATAATTATCCCGGCTGGCAGAGTTCGGACTGGAATCAGCAGCGCCAGCAGACACGGTCTCGCTGCGGGATCAGCTTCTTTATGGTGAAAAGACCGGCACTACTCACCTGGCGGAAGAAGCAATTGAAGAGGCTGCAAAAGCTGGCGCAGTGTTGGACGCAGACACAGAAGGGGCAGAAGTCGAAACGACCGAGGTAGCTGGTCCCGCACAATGATAGTGGTTGCCATGAAGTTGACATCCAGTGGACTCTGTAGGTGGGGGCGGGACGGAGAAGGACGACGAGGCGATCGCTCCTTCGGCCGTAGCGCTGACCGGTCCTTCGCAATGATAATGGTCTCCGTGAAGTTCACAGCCGGTCGACTCGGCAGGTGGGGGCGGGACAGACGCTGAGACAGCGCTGGCGGCGAAGCCGGAAGTAGGACCTTCGCAGTGGTAATGATCGTCGTGAAGCTCACATCCGGTCGATTCTGCTGGAGGAGGTGGGATTGAGCCACTGTGATCGTGATCATGGTCGTGGTCTTCATGTTCTTGGCGAGGAACCAGAACTGGAGCGGAGGTGATCCTGGGAGCAGGCATGGCGCAAGCCGAAGCAGCAAAAGCGAAGAGGGTGAAGGGCAGCTTCATCTCGAATTTCTGGTTGGTTATTGGATACGTCAAGGTATAGTGAGAAAGATGAGTGTATGTAGAGTGCAGATAACATTTGGGATACTCCCGCAGCTCAGTCATCCAAATTTGAAAGCACAAAGAGTACCTTGTCGGTGCGCAAGAATCAGGAAGGAGGTCGCGTCTTCGACTGCAAAGTCCTCTGCCAAGCTGGGGCCTTGGGCTTGGCGCGTTGTCGCGCGTGGCGAAAGCAATGACTCCACGTACGGTCGCTGACTACTCTTTTGGAAGCCATTTGTGTGAGGCATCTAGTTGAGTCTCATTGTTATCTGATTGTCTATATATAGGGCTCTAGACCGTGACTATCCCAGCGATTGTCCCACAGCAGACAATGTCCAGGCTTCCATTCCATTTCTCATTTGCCCACTCATCGAACTCTATCAAGAACTTTGACATGGGCATATCAGGACCCCTTCTCGAAGCAGTCCCAGGGACCATTTGATTGAGATCCAAGGCTGAATAATGAATATCGATCGGTGAATCGGTCCTGACGTCCATCTCAAAATGTACCACAGGTTCATCAATACTCGCGACGATCTTGAGATGATGCCTCTTTTTCTCTTTCGGAGGATCGAAGTCGAATGACCAGTTGACTACTTCAGCTTCGAAAGCGAGCACTGGCCAGACGAGGCCTGTGAAATCGAATCTGAATTTCAACTGCCGGATACCATTTGATGGGGATGATTCGGTATGTTGTATAATTGGTTTGGGGTAGACAAAGTCCGAAGGCGATGGAGCTAGGGGGAATTCCCACGTATCGAGGAAATCGGGTAGAGGGTATAGGACATCCCAGTCGGAATCGTATTCTGATAGAGTCGTCGCTTTAAGCGGTCCGGCACCGTATCTCGAATGAATGGCTTCAGCCATAGGACGATTCCCAGCCATATCCATGAACGCGACGTGAGCATTCGATAGTCCGGAAGTATGCTAATGGATTAGCATTGACATCGAGAATCACGAGTATACTTACGTTGTAATGATACTGTAGAGCTATACGCTTGGGATGCATCTGATCATATGGCGACCACGCAGGGCTGACCATGAACAGCACAATCGCAAACTGGACCACTCCGAGCAGTAGCAGGCCTTGAAGCTGATTCCGACGGGGTAAGCGGTGAAAGAGGGGTACGATGGGGGGTGCCATGACGAAACCGACCGCAACCGATAATGTGGCGATGATGAATTCGGAAGGAGCGTCTTTGCCCATACGACCTGTCAGAGGGGTGAAAATGTCGAGGGTCTACACATAAGCCACTCGCCCAGACGGATGTAGTGATAACGTACGCTTGTGACTGCCTCGACTGAAGCACCGCTCAGCAGCGTGAAAGGTAGGATGAATTTCCATACACCCTTTCCAATAGCCACACGTACAAGCACACCACTCAACATGATGGACGTGATAGCAGCGAATATGTATGCCGATCGTATACGGAGCGCTTGGAGGCCGAGCATTTGTGCAGTCGAGAATATCATTTGGGAATGATAGTGGTACTTCTCGAGCGGTTTGCGGTCTACCGGCGAGATAAACCGGGCTAGGAAGTATTGGAGACCTAGGTGTCCAAGGAACCCGGCTGGAACGTACAAAACGAGTGGAAGATGTTCATGTGAGAACCTGTTGATCAGTCAAATTCGGTGAGAGAGGCTTGGAAGAGAATGACAGACGCACCAAAGTTGCCGTTTCCCTGTCAAGGTCAAGATACCGGCCAAGGCGTTAGCACCAAGTAGACCGGCAACGAAGCCGAGGGGTGCACCGACAACGGTCAAAATCATAGGTTTGCCCCATTTGACATTGGCGAATGTGGATATGGTAACAAGGGCTGCGATGACGAGGTATGCCTTATCGGCCGCCTTCATACTCCATGAAAAGAACCAAGTGTCAAAGAGCGATAGATACACCATATCTGGAGGTGAAAATGCCCCAGACGCGAGAGCTGACGAATTGGTCAACAGGTGGTCGACGATGGCGAGTACATTATCTCCGAAATGCTGGGCCGAACCTTTCTCGACGAAATCTACGATATCTTTCCGGGTATGATAAAAGTAGCTGTGTCCCACGATAGCGAAATCGAGCCCAGAGATTCCTAGGTATTTCTCGAATTGACCGAAATCGGTATCAGATAGGATGATGCCCGAAGCGAATACATCCGCAGCAGCGACCGTTCCCCGAGGATGAGGTGCGTGGGAGAAAGCATCGATCATTTCTTTACTGGTCGCTTGAAATAGGAGGGCTCCTCCAGTTGTTCCCGCCGCTTCCAGGTTGATGACTGCCTTGATATCCTTCGCAGAGGGGTGTTGGGTGGAATAAAGGTGTGATCCATCTTGTAATGTTTCCTCCGCTCCGTTCCACATGAAGATTATTGAATTGTCAAATGGCTCGTTTCGCTCGACTAAGACTCGAGCGACGTCTAGCATGACTCCTACGCCCATTCCATCATCGGCAGCGCCGGGTGATGGCAGAGTCGAGTCGATATGTGATCCGAGTAATAGGGCGTTTGACGAGTTGCGGCCTGGAGTAGAGATCCGCAAGATGATGTTTCGGATGCCACTGTAGACTTTGAGTAGGTCGTGGTCGAGAATGTTAAACCTGGTTGTCAGCTTTCCTGTTCGTAATAGATCTGCACCTAGCCCAAACTCACTCATGGAAACCCGATCCCTTCTGCACCGAGACCTCACATTCTAGCAACTTACACCTCGCAGCAATCTGATTGACCTGATCCAACACATATTCCTCCCCAGCAAGAGCTTCTTCAGTGCCTACAGTCCTATACCCGATATTCTCGAGAGCCTGCATGTGTCCGACAGCGATATCCTCGGACGCTTGAGGTCTGCCATTGCGGTCTCTATCGGTCAGCCGCGACAATCATTGGAGACTCACAATGGTCCGAGTGGTGACGGGAGCCTATAGTGAACCTTTGAAAGCCACCATGGCCAGACCGTGATGATAGGCAGAAGCAGCAAGTACGGGAGGACAGACACGCCA
>Ga0265780_10003521_pt1 | contig 20572 bp, 22 predicted proteins | sample P1T30metagenome_FD_192432 | JGI IMG/M metagenome (GOLD analysis project Ga0265780, IMG submission 192432) | Plant litter microbial communities from East Loma Ridge, Irvine, California - P1 T30 | ecosystem: Environmental > Terrestrial > Plant litter > Unclassified | place: USA: California...
CTCTCGAGAATCGCAACATGGCGCGTCTTAGGGTAAGTACATATGTTGTCATATCTCACAGTCAGTTGCTAATTCTAACAGGCTCGCGGCCCTGTACCGATGCTTGACTTCAGTGCAACAGACGTCGGATCTAATGCACGTTCGACGATCTCAGCTCCTTCACCGTCGGCCTTCTTTCCTCCACGTAATAGCTTTGGTGTTGTGGCTTGGGATGGCGAAGAGGAGCTGTAAGCGTCCTACTTCACCGCCATCAATCAGGTTGATGGTACCTAGCATGTACGATGGCGTAATCATGCCAAAACATGTGTACTACTCAGAAGTTGAGAGCCGCCTGAACGAATAGCGGAGACGTGGGACTAGGAGATGACGACTTGATTCTGGAAGAGCGCAGGAGTGGTGTTTACAATGAAGTGTTTGAAGGAGGATGGCAGCAGCGGATTACGAGTACGGATTACGGATTAAGGATTACGGATCAAGGATTATTTGATCGTTTTGCATTGTCGGATTAGCGCATCACTGCGCATGTGGAAATTTGAGCTAAGAGAGCAAAGAGGGCTGGCCCCTTTTCGCAAAGGATAGATCTGAATACAGAATCACAATGGTTTTACGCAGTTGTAATTTGAATCCAAACTCTATTTGTCTTGCAATCTATCTAGCGGTGAGCGTTAAAGATTCGAAAGACTCCCATGGTTCTGACAATGCTGTATTGGTCAGTACGCCAATACAGCGACCACGAATGCCAACACATCTTCTAAACTTCACAGTCCCTCCGACCTCTTAAGATGGGTCCAGAGCTCTTCTAGCCCTCTCGAGCTGAATCTGCACAGTGCGCAAGATCTCCCGAGTAGTTTCTAAACAGCTCCGTATCACCACCAGATCAACCTTCATCGTTGCCCGCGCTTCCACCGTCTCCGGCTCCATATTAGCCGCAACTTCAGGCGCCTGAGCACTGGTCTCTAGCACTCGACAGCAAGCTTCTACTTTAGCTATGCGCGGTTCATGGATACGCGGTGTAAAGCGTACTTTCTGTTCTTCATATTCGGGTAGCGTTGCTATGCGTCGAAGGACTGTTGAGCTGTAGTTCATCACTTCGTTGTGCACTTCTTCGTCGGTGCGGACGAGGGCGTTTTCGGCTACTTCGAATGCTTCCCAGGCAGCTTTTGTGTGCTGGCGAGCTGCGAGGAGATTGAGACTGGCGGGCGGTGGTTGGTTTGTGGGGTCGTTGGTGATGTTGAGATGGGTTGCGTTGAAAAGAAAGGTCCTAGGGGCTGGACGCTCATTTGTTGCCATGTCAAGTAGAGGAGACTTTGTTGGTCGGAGAAGTTGAGAGCGAGGGATATAGGGAGAGTTAAGTTTTTTTTTATGGAATATTTGGGCTGCTGTTAAGCAAACATCGTGTGATCTCTGCCAGTGGTGAAGCAGGCTTCTAGAATCTCGCGCTCACTTCTCTACGCACCAGGAGCAACGTTCCAGCAGCGCAATCCATTCTTGTACATCTGCGCTCTGGTCGATAGTACGAGACCGTTTGCTGTGCAGATGCCGCTGACCGGATACAACTCACTGTCACTGTCACTTTCACCCCCGTGACGCGGTTTGCGGTCGCTCGCCCTTTTCTCACCCTTCATTCTCTCGTGGCCCAAGCTCCTCCCTCGCCCCAATATTGTCTCTCAACTGGCGAAATCTTCCCTCCAGGCACCGAAGATCTTCAAGTATACATTGCGCAGGCCGACATGGACGACCACCTCCAGGATCCAGCTGCTGGCTCGCCACCACACGAGACAGAAGAAGAATTGCAGGAGAGGCTCGTGGCCGCCTGGAAGAAGCTGCGCGAGGGCAACAAAACGTGAGATGCACTAAGCAGAGAATTGATCAAACACTGACGCGACCCAGGACCGATATTCCGCAAGCCCTCCTCCCAGCGCATCGCGAGTGGTCAGACCTCTTCGGCCTCGAGATCCCAGCAATTACCGGCCACCTGCACAGCCTCAAGCAGCGATGCACCACCACACGCGCGGCCCGGGACACTGCGCTGACCTCCTTCGACACCCTCCTGCAGTCCTTCATCAATCCGCAAGACATCAACTCCCCCGAATACGTCGCGAACTACCTACGCTCCTTCAAGGTCATCCTCGAAGCCAGCCGCAGCGTCTTTCCTCCACAGGAAGCATATCGCGCTGCGCTCACCACGCTGGGCCTATTCGTCACCGATCTCATCGACGTCCTGCCCAGGAAGAGCGAGCTGTGGAAGCAGATGAGGCCGGACTTTGACGACAGTATGGCTAGGGCTAACTACGCGGAAGAAGGCGTCAGGAAGGCGATTCGTGAGCTCGGGAAAAATTCGTGCAAGCTCGAGAGGCGGGATGCGTTGCAGGCGTATCTGCACTTGATGCAGGAGCGGGCCAGGAACTGGGGCGAAGAGGAGGCGAGGTTCAAGGACTGGGCAGATGAGTGTATTATGGCGATGCTCTGAAAGATCTACGATGGTTTCCGTACCTACTTCGTCAACTTTCAGCACTGACTGTGCGGACGCGCGCGTAGAAGAAGGGCATGAAGATCAAGGACGGCTGATGGCGGAGAAAAGGTTCATGGATCCAATGAGAAAGGTTAAGTTAGAAAATATTAAACATACGCTAAGTTAGTATTAAAAAATACATCACACATCACACATTCAGGTTTGCCTTGGGGTGCAAGAAACAAGTAGTGTCTTTGACTAAGCCACCCACTGTGGTATGTAGCAAGATGTTTTACGTTCCTTGCTCCAGTTATTGTGGAGCAAGGAATGATTGACACTGCTATTTGTTCTCTCGCCGATATAGGAAAGACTTCGAGCATGGATGCGTTAAGCTGTGTCTTGCAGTAAAGTACGGCGAGTGTTCAATGCCGTGGCCCCGTTTGTCGCTTGTGAGCGCAAAGATGCCCGGTATTTCGCTACCGCACCAGAACCTCCAAAGAGCCTGGCTGGCATTGTAGCTGGTGACCGTGACGCGTGTGCCGCCAGATATTCGTGCGGCGATCGCATTGTTGCTCGTGCAGTATCGGACATCGGTCGCCGTAACAAGTCAAATTGAACGCGCTGAACGTCTGACGCGGTGTCGAGCTGTCTCGGACCGATGCGCGGCACGCACAGTGCGCCTCGCACTCACGCGATCGCCCGTGGCGTCGCAAATACACCTAACCAGTTCAATGAGTCAGAGATGCCATCAAAGCGTCCGCTATGTAACAAGGTGTGTGTGCCGGACGCGGAAGTCATGCAGCCCTCGCACATTAGCCAGTGAACCACTTGGGCCTCGTGAGAGGAGAGTTCAAAGGCCGACGTGGAGGGTTGCTCAGAGGGTACACGCTAGGCTTTCATCATCTGGGGCAATTGTCAGTATTCCTGCATCTTGTGTGGCATTTCAAGAAGACATACGTGTGTTAAACTGGAAGGATGAGAGGAGAGATTTTCGGCGCGCCGGTTTTTTTATGGGCAGGTGCGTCCGTGCCACCACTTGGCGGAGCTAACGGATTTGGAAGAAGTCTGATGCTTGAAGTTCCTGGCAACAAATGTCAGTTGAGCACCGGGTTTCCTATCAGAAGTACGAAGGTGCTTGTATCTGTTGTGTCGACGTTTAGGATACATTTGACGCCGAAGTTGTTGACTCAAACAACACGAAGCCCTTCGTATGATGGGTCTTCTGCACGCCACGAAAGATGTAGCAAGTCGAGGGCCGTGTCTACGCAGCTCCTATGTTGAGATATCACGGTATCTCCGAGCATGCCCTCACAGACCGACACAAACTCGGTGGCGTCACGCAATTCGGTGTTTTTCACAATCGAAATCTTCGCGCGACACAATCGAGCCAGACCAGAGTTTACGGACAACACTTGATGAGTTCAAGGCTACTAGTATGAATCCTGGTTATGAAATAATGCATCATACTTGCTGACGGACTGCAGTACGCCCATCATCTTGGAGCACCCTTCAAACCCATTATGATCAGCTGGGTCGCATGTGCAATGCATTTGCTAAGGGCTTGGATGGACCCGTCGAGGTATGCGGCTATCTCAGCACGCGACGCGATGTCAACAAGAAGCTGTCATTCACGATGCTGCGCAACAAGCAGCAATCAATGTGCATCCAGCTTGTCTCATCTGCCAATTCTGAAGGACCAGCGGCATTAGCCCACAATAGATTACGTTTGCTGAAAGAGTGGACGCCAGTAACGGTCCGAGGAACGATCAGAGCCCGAGAAGAAGCGAAAAGTGACACGCACCTTGGCTTAAAACTGATCGGAGATCGAGAGATTGCCGTGGAGCATATAGAGCCGTTGAACGAGCTCGCGGACGACATTATCATCAAAGAAGACACGGTCTTTGGACCAGACCAGAGACACCTCCAGTTACGGACTGACGTCGAATTGCGTGAGAACATTTTGTTCCGGGCAAAGGCTGTCGCTAGGGCTCGGCTGCACCTGAACCAGGTCCAATGGACTGAAGTCGAGACGCCTATACTTTTCAAATCGACGCCTGAAGGCGCGCGAGAGTTTCTCGTACCCACGCGACAGAAGGGACTCGCATATGCGTTGCCGCAAAGTCCTCAGCAGTACAAGCAGATCCTGATGGCTTCCGGCTTCATCAAGTACTACCAATTTGCAAGATGCTTCCGCGACGAGGACCTACGAGCAGATCGCCAACCTGAATTCACCCAACTTGACATGGAAATGTCATTTGCAGGCGAAGAGGACGTCATGGCGGAGGTTGAGCAGCTGCTACGCAAATTGTGGTATCATTTGAAGAAAGTTAAGGTCCCAGAGAAGTTCCCGCGCATGACTTATCGAGAAGCAATGTCGTCTTATGGGTCTGACAAGCCAGATCTGCGATACCCTGCGAAGGTACGGGTGTTCCCTGATTGACTGTGCCAACACTGACAATTCGTAGATATACAACATCAGCAAGCACCTCTCCGCAGATCTAATCGGCAAGATCACCCCTCTCAAAAACCCAATCGTCGACGCCTTCAAGATCCCAATATCATCCAATCCAAAGACCACCCGCGAGTTTGTGTCCTCCTTCCTTGACAGCCCAGATGGCAAACTCTATCTCGACAACTCCAATGGGCAGCCTGGAGTCTTCATTGGCGACCTTTCCCAACCCATGCAAGGGCTCGGTCCCCTAGGCTACGACTACGTGATGGATGGCCCAAATCAACTGGAAATCGAGCACGGTGACCTCCTTGTTCTTCAAGCGCGTCCCAACGCTCCGCTTTCCGGCGGCTCCACCGTCCTGGGAAACCTGCGTCTAGCACTCTACAAAGCGGCCGTCGCCCAAGAACTCATCGAGGCGCCTGCTGCGGACGACTACCGCTTCCTCTGGATCAATGACTTTCCGCTCTTTACTCCGAACAACGACAGCGACCCTGGCCAAGGTGGCGCCGCGGGCTTCTCGTCTACCCATCACCCGTTCACTGCGCCCAAGACACCCGAAGACGTTGAGCTCCTACTCACCGATCCATCCCTTGCGACAGCCGCTCATTACGACATCGTAGTCAATGGCGTCGAACTCGGCGGCGGCAGTCGGCGTATACACAACGCCGCAATGCAGGAGTTCATCTTCCGCGATGTATTGCAGATGAAACCTGAACGCATCGAAGACTTCAGACATTTGCTAGATGTGCTACGTAGCGGGTGTCCGCCACACGCCGGCATAGCGCTGGGATGGGATAGGCTCATTGCTGTCATGAGGGGTAAGGAAAGCGTGAGGGATGTTATTGCGTTTCCGAAGAGTGGGAGGGGTGAAGACGGGCTTGTGAATAGTCCGAATAGAGTCACCGAGGAGCAGTGGGATACGTACCATTTGCGACTCAAGGAGTAGGGAATGTACATGGAGCTTGTAAAACAGATGTGTATGCGGATGTGCACGGTATCAGAGGCACCAACTGTGGTGTTCAGTGTCTCCTATAAGTTGACACGATAGATATCAGCATTGTAAGATATGTTTGAGAGATTCGCACAGTATCTACGTTCGCTATACATCACATGATGACACTGCTGATTCCCCTCTTACTCTCAATTCCATCCCCCAAAAGATCCCACAACCCCATCAAACCCTCCATCACATACGCATTCCCCAACTATCCCCATCCCCCCCATCACATAGGCCAAACCCCCCTCCCCCCACGATCCCCCTCCACCGCAACCTCATACCCCCACTCCCTCAACATCCTCCTCCCCTCCTCCGCTTCCTCCCTCTCCGTAACCCTCAATCCATAAAATCTTAAAAAGACAGGAAAGTCCCTGAACCCAGCATGCCACGCCGCATCATTAGGATACACGACTCGCTTGCGGTACATTGCGGCTTCGTCGGGGTGTTCGTGCCAGTAGCTGGTTTTCCAGTCGTCTTCGATGAGGGAGTCGTGTTTGAGGTGGGCGGGTTGGGGGGCTGTGAGTGTGGGGTTGGCGGTTTCTTGTGTGGTGGAGAGGGGGGTGTTAATGGGGGAGTTGGGGGGTATGTGTGGTGCAGTGTGGTTTTTGAGTGCTTCTCTGATGGTAAGTGCGGCGGTGGCTAGGAAGGGGGGTAGGGCGCTGATTGGGTCTTTTGTGAATGGTTTATTGGGGTTGACGAGTTTGCTTGGGGGGGATGTTTGAGGCTTGCGCGTGCTATGCGCAGAGTCTTCGAGGTGGTGGAGAGGCATTGCTGGGACGGTAGAGCGATGGAAAAGCGGTGCGTAGAGTGAAGTGAAGTGCGATGTCGAGGTCCATGTGTGACATCAATGAACAGATGACGTACGAGAACCTCGAATCTGATGGCTCCCAGCCTCCGGTGTTCTTCTACCAGATTACGTTGCGGTTGCTATGGTAAACTTGGTTGGGGCTGATCGTTGGTACGGAAAGAAACTAACACTGGCGAACCAAGATTGTAAGAACCGAGAGGAACGAAATGGAATTCTCTGCCTTACGTGCAAAATCATGAATTCTTCTCACTATGAATCAATGTAGGACCTACTGCGGATTGAAGTAGAAGGCGGAATGATGAACTATCCAGTATTTAGTGAAGACGTTTCTTGCGGCGCACGACGACTCGTCGACTTCTAAACACCCCTCTGAGTTCCCATCGTACATCACAGCAGCCTGCCGTACTTCAGTAGCGCCGCATACGACACAGCTACTCCAACAACCGACGTGACAAGCACATACGCCACCCAAGCCGTACCACCCTCCTTACCCTCCTCCTCAACCTTCCACCCCGCCGCACTCTCATTAATCGTCCGTGTACCCACATACTCCAACTTTGGAGCCTTCGCAAACCCGGTATGCAGCTTCTTAGCCTGGTATCTCTGCATAAACGGCAACGTCGCAATGTACCCGATAAAGAAGCGCTTCCAGAGACTCTGGTACGACCGCATGCGCGTCACGCCTCCGGAGAGACCTGCGAAGAGTTTGGCGCGTTCGTGGCGGATGCCTTGGTACTTTGTGAAGAGGGCGGAGAGTTCGGGGAGGGAGGGGTGGAAGGGCGAGGATGGGTTTTGTGAGGTGGCGCTTTGGAGGACGTTGGCGAGGGCGGCGGCGGATTCGATGGCCATGTTTGCGCCTATGCCGATGTCTGCGGTCCTGGATGGAGATTCAGTTAGTTGGTGTGTTCTATACGGTAATTTGAGATTGACTCCTCGAGCGTAAGGACGAGAATGCCAGGATTTCTGTGAATCAAAAGTAGACCATGATGGCTACAGTTGTTTGCAGCAGAGACAGTTGTGTACATCATGACACTGCAGCGTTCCCCTCGCATATGCCAAGAACTTCGCCCGTGTGTGATAAAATGCAGTGCAAGCTTCTTACATCTGGATCCATGGCGTTAGCAGTGTTACAAATGTGCCCCTGGGTAACGGGATGATGAGCTTACTTTGTGTGCCGCGTCACCGACCAGAACGATACGGCCGGTATGCCACTTATCCAAAACGCCTTCCTCGATATTGAGTAACCCGCAACGCGTCTTGCTTTCCCAAAGATCACTAAATGTCAAATTCTCCGTAAGCCGTAGATCCTTGAAGCGGGACGCAACCTCTTCCGTCTCTTTTGCGTCGGGCTTGTACCGCTTTGGCGGCTGACTGTATTCGTCTTTGTAGACAAGTGCCCACATCGCAGAGCCGGGCTGAGTGAAGAGGAGTTTTGTCACGCCGTGGCCAAGACAAACATTCGTGTCAGCGAGGCCTAGATTGGGATCGTTGAGCTTTGTTATGTCGCTCACGCCATATAGTCCTTTGTGGGCGGTGAAGAGGGCTTGCTTGTCAGAGTCTGGTATGGACGACGGATCGTGTTCAGCGGCGTAGTCCCACATAAGTTGTCTGGTCAGGCTGTGGACGCCGTCTGCGCCAACGACTAGGTCGCCCTCTTCGAAAGTTCCGTCAGTCAGGTAGACTTTGACTCCTGTGTCAGTATGCTAAATCGTATAGGTGCGCAGTTAGCATAGATCTTGTCGATTCAGGGTTCACGTACCTCGATTCGCTCGACACACGTGCTTGTGCGAATGACAGATTTGTCCGGGAGGCCATCGTAGAGATGAGTGACGCACCTCTGGCGATCGAAAAGAATTGTCGGAAGGTCGAACTCAGCGAGCAAATCCCTCATAAGTCTCGTCTCGAGATTGACGCTGCCGTCTGGCCATCGTAGATACTCCTTCTGTACCGGCGTAGTCGAGACTTTCATACCCTCGAAGATTCCGAATTGGTCGAAGATCCGTGCTGCAGACGGAAAAATCGTGAGAGCTGCGCCGTGCAGTGACACAATCTCGCTGTGCTTTTCGAAAACAACATGGTCGATTTTGGCAAGCGTAAGTGCGTGAGACAGCGAGAGCCCGACTATGCCGGCTCCGACTATAACAACACGGAACGGTTTTGGCGAAGGACTTTTTTCAACCGCCATGGCTTCGCTGTTTTTCGAAGCGGTTCTGGAAAATCTCCGTTGTTGTAAGAATTTCTCCGTTTTAGTGCTCGTCTTTCAGAAGTTCTCACAGGCACGAGGACGTGGAAGTCTGGTGTCGTCGGCGCGAGTGGTCGGACTTCCTATAGGTGGTGGATTGGAGACTGAGAACGGGGATTTGTGGAGAAAAGTATGGCTTATGTGTGAACAGATGGCGAAGATTATGTAGGAGAGCATGCTGACTGATTGCGACCTGTTTAAAGTACTGACATGAAACGCCAGAATGCTTCTGCGCCTGTGCTACGCAATCACCTAGGCCGAGGTAAGCACTAACTTCAAATGTCATTGGTGGTTCCCATACAGTGGCTTTGTACGCCCCATGTACGGATCTCTACATCCTTCTCGAGATGAGATCAGCACCCAGGCAGCAGCTAAAGCATTGTAGTAATCGACTGAAATGCTGGCAGATGACCCCAGCAATCGCGTCACACGCGAAAGGATACCAAAGTCCAAGCCAGGTCTGTGGATTGTGCATCGCGCGTAGAACCGGTTCTGCGTAGGACTTACTACTTTGGGTGGATGTTGCGAGCGCAGGAAAGCGAAACACGACAGGATCGCGCCGTATCTCTCCACGAGAGACTCAATTTCGATCACATTACAGCTTTCGCAGCCAATCGACAATCTTGAAATTAAGCAAGAACTCCATGGGACGGAAGAATCCTACGGTTCGAATAGGACGGTCGGAGAGTAATGCCACCGATCAAATGCGAGCGAGAATTGAACGGAAAGATACGAATCATATGACGGTAAAAAAAGGCATGTGAACAGTCATCCTGTGTTGCTTTGCAGTGCTTTGATGCGGTGAGCTCTCACAGGGTTTTGAGGTTTTGACACTGGGCATCTTTCCTCGTGAAGGAGCGCGGGTTCTTGCTGAAGAGACGCGAAAGTCGGATGATGTTGGTAAGGTAGGTATCACTATGTTGTGACGATTGTTGTACCGCTTACGTGAGGTAAGATTTAGATCCACTGTGATGTGTGGAACAAGGAAATATACTTTTGTTATTTAAGGAGGCAGGGTTGGGTGCAAAGATGACAGAACCCCGCAGTACCTACTAAATACATAAGGCGGTTTGGCTTAATTGGCAAATCTGGTGCAGACTTACATACAGATACATTACCGTCATGATTTGCGCGACAAGTGGAGAATGTCGGAGGTTGCTGAGTGAGTTTGAGTAGGGTAAACATGAGGTGAACGATTGGCTTGTCTTACGCAGTCGCCACGAAGTACATCGACCACATGCAAGGAACCTTCGCATGTCTTCTTCCCAGCAGCTACGAGCAACCATGATCAGGGTCCAACGCCCAACGGTCCAACGCCAAAAGGAGTAGGACTGATTCGTTTCGTTTCACCAAAACTGAACTCATCGTCGTCTGCTGCTGGCATACCCGTGGGGTCACTCGTGGGATGAACAGTACTTGCTGCGTGATCAGATGAGAAAAGCAATGTATAATAATCTGATCTGAGCGAACATGTAGCTGTTCTTCCACAAAAATCTTGATCATGAACAGCTAGACACCTGGAATTGCTGCAATGGCTTTGGCTATTTTTGCTCCTGAAGGCTTGCGTCATAGCGACCAACAAAGCATGGGCCTGGCGGTCACAAGAGAGTCGGAGTATTCCCCACGCAAAAGACCATGCGGCTTGTGAAACGGCCTCGAAAGGTGATCGGCTGTTAGGTGAGCGGGAAGCTTGCATAAGGCTGTCTTGGCGCGCTAGCCCGACTAGGACTCGCTCTCACAACCTCCAGTTATCGCAACCGCAACGTGGAGTCGCATCTCGTCACGTCGTTCCAAAACAGCACGCGCTCCTCTGTTGCGTCGGCCCCGCGCATGTAGCCACCGTCACCGCCACCTGTTTGCCCGGTAAACACGGTACACGAAAGCCCGGACCGTGGCGCAACGACTTCGCGTCTCCACCCCTGCGAGCGACATCCGCATTCCTCACATGGACTCACCACGCGTTAGATCCTCTGCGCGACCTCCCAGGCGCTACACGTCTGACTCTGCGCCCCTCAGCAAGAGGCGGAAGCGATACATACCCGGCGGACCTGGAGGCGGCGGTCGCTACGTGGATCCTGACGGCGTAGAAACAGCTGTTGGCGGCACTGGCCCGTAAGTGTGAATGGGCAAGGTGCACGTGAACTGCAGATTAACCCCAGACCAGCGGCGGATCTCTGTACATCGGCCCACGGGGTGCGATTGGCCGAGCAAATGCTGAGCGAGAAGGCGTCTCTCTGCCCGCTCCTTCACCCTCAACCTACTCTCGACCCCGACGCCAAAGGCCGCCTGCTGGACCGCGTTCCAGCTCGGCCGCCGCAGTCGCCGCCGCCGTGGCCCAACACGATGGCTACAAGCCGCGCGAGGAGCGTAGCTGGGACGAGTTCCACTCGGAGCTCGACATCGACGCGGAATGTCCCGTATATACAGCCGATGAGATCGATGGCTTGACGCCTGCAGACACCGCGCCGGGGACGCCGCTGAGCGGACAGTTTGCCGTGGACACGGGCATTGCAGCTGTGCTCGATGGCATGCGCGCGCAACAGGCGGCGGAGGACATGGAGCAGGAGGGCGGCTTCGGCGGCTCAGTCAACGGCACCAGCGCCTTCGCCACGCCCAAGAGACGTCCTGGACGGCCCCCACGAAACAGGGACTCAATGCTGGCTGGCCTCGGTTCGCCGCCCCGTCCGCGCATAAACCCTCTACCGACTATGAATCCGCGAGAGAAGCTGAATCTGCCCAAGCCCTCGGTGCGCCAGGTCGACCCATTCAAAGAGCACGAGGAGAGCGAGGGCGTCAAGGTCAACTACGTGGACCGGACTATGGCGAACATTGGCTACCAGGAGAGCGAGATCTTCTCCAGGCCCGAAAACAACATGATACGCCTCCCTGAAGGCTCCATCGAAGAGGACCTGGACCTAGCTCTGCAGACCGAGACTGACGGACCGGCAACTGCCGTTGCCTTGGGACGCGTCGAATACGACATGGACGAGCAAGACGAGCGATGGCTAGACTCAATCAATCAGCAGCGGCTGAAAGAGGAAGTGGATGCCATAAGGCCAGCGATATTCGAGGTCACCATAACGCAGATCGAGAAAGAGTGGCATGCGCTAGAGAAGCGTGAGTGTCCTGCATGGCGGTGCACATAGAGCTCGAGCTGACATGCGTGACACAGGCATCCCTAAACCAAACCCCAAACCCCCGCAAACCCACCGACCTCGCTCCAGCAGTGCCGCAGCCGTAAACGGTGAACCTGCTGGGCAAGGCGAAGAGCAGGACACAAAGTGCGCCATCTGCGACGACGGTGACTGCGAGAACACCAACGCGATAGTATTTTGCGATGGCTGTGACCTCGCAGTCCACCAGGAATGCTACGGCGTGCCGTTTATACCAGAAGGCCAATGGCTGTGCAGACGATGCCAGCTAGTCGGCCGTGGCACACCCGTCAGCGAGCAGCCTGTATGTTTGTCTTCGCTAAACTGCGAGATCATTACTGACGGCTACAGGGTTGCATATTTTGCCCCAACATAGACGGCGCCTTCAAACAGACTACCGCAATGAAGTGGGCGCATCTGCTCTGTGCCATGTGGATACCAGAAGTGTCGCTTGGCAATGCCACCTTCCAGGAGCCCGTACAGGATGTCGAGAAAGTACCCAAGACGCGGTGGAAACTGGTAGGTTCCCCTCCTGATTTGACTTGGCTATGCTTACGAGATAACAGTCATGCTACATCTGCAAGCAGAAGATGGGTGCCTGCATCCAGTGCGGGCACAAGTCCTGCTTCGAGGCCTTCCACGTCACATGTGCTCGCAAAGCTAGATTGTGCTTGCGCATGAAGTCGTCTCAAGCGTCGAATCCACACGATGGAACAGTCCTCAAGGCGTACTGTGACAGACATTCCCCGTCCGATTGGAAGCGCGAATACGATGTAGAAAACGCCCTGGCAGACACCAAGGACTTTTATCGTCGAAATATGCGCCATGTGCGATGGCCTGACAGTCAAGCTTACGCGCTGTCCATCGGCTCGACCCTTGCCATACCTTCCGTTGAAGGAATGGACGACGACGACAGCGCAGGTGGCAATAAGAGGAAACGTGGACAGAACGCAAAGTCATGGAGGCTACCATCTGGAGCCCCTGTAGTTCCTCAAGCCGTCTACCACAACGTCGAAACCACCCTCATACGATTCAACTTCCGCAAGCGCAGGGAGTTCGTCCTAGAGGCTTGCAAGTATTGGACGCTGAAGAGGGAAGCGCGACGTGGCGCGGCTCTTCTGAAGCGACTCCAGCTGCAGATGGAAGCATTCTCGTCCATGGAGATCACGCGGCGAAACTTTGCGGGCATGGGTGCGGCCGGCCGGCCTCGCCTGCAACGACGCATCGAGTTTGCCGAGAACCTAGAGAAGCAGATGGAGCAGATCAGCGCAATGACTGAACTGGTCAAGCAACGCGAGGCCTTGAAGTTGCAAATTGTTCTGGAGCTCCAGAGCCACGTCGATCGGATTTACTTCCCCATACCCCCGCTGCTGGAGCCGATCCTTCAACGCGCAATCAAGTAAGTCAATCCGAACAAAAGCAATGCGACTCCATTCAGGATGCTCATTTGCCGCTGTCTACGATCGTAGGCCCAAGCTAACATATCGTGTAGTCTAGACAGCAAAGGCGTCTTCATGAATGGGTTCATCGATCTTCAGGTCAAGTTGGATGAAAGATTCTACACATCGGTCCAGACATTCAAAGAGGACATGATCGATGTTTTCAAGGACGGCAGGAGTGTCGAAGCCGAGCTTGACATGAATAACGTCGCCCACAGCACGCTGACCGCTGAACAAAAGGATACGAAGAAGTTGGTAAAGCGCATATTGAGGGGGCTGCAACCACTGTTCGAGGACGCGCTGCGAAAGGAATCTGAACTTGCGTGCCGCCCCTACGAGCAGTTGCCTGATCTCGAGACTCTTCTGAATCAAAGTCTACAGCCAAAAGCCAGCGCTGAAGAAAGCGTCCGACAAACCACGGAGACCGATCAGCCCGTCGCCGAGCAGGATGACGAGATGCTCCTTGACGGAGAGCCTGAAGCAGCCGCAGCCGCAAAACCTGAAGAAATGCAACTCGCGCCTACTCCAGACGACAACGCATCGGACCCTCACCGCACCGCGCATGATGAAGCAGCGGACGAAGAAGCCATTGCTGCGCAGCTTGGCCAAGATTCCATGCACGCGTCCAACAACGGGGAGCCTCGAATCGACGGCATGGACTTGGATCAGGTACATGGCAACGGCCAGCCTCTCACACCTCCCCGGTCTGAGAAGAGTCATGACGCTCTTGCCAACGGCGGCGTACCTTGGTACTTGAGTGCTTTTGAGATTCATGGCACTACGGTTTACGACGAGCAGTACAGTGGCCGAGATATCCTGCGGGACATGAGCGAGGAACTGAGCGAGCTCGACGACGACGTTCTGGATGGACTGGCCGATTCTGATCCTGTGGTTCCGCCAGATTCCGACGCTGTTGAGGTCAAGAAGGCTGCTACCGCAAGAAAGAGGCAGAAGCGAGCCCGGAATTGGTAGATTTTGTTATAGGCGTTGTGGTGCGGTTTATTTCTGCGTGCTTGGCCGTTTTGGCAATGGTATATCTCAGTATCTGCGCGCTGTCCGTCTTGTACCATACACTATTGGGTGGATGTACTGGTTTCGGCGTCCGGTAGGGTATTTCCATGGATCATTGCTTCAGGAACTGGACTCAGTAGCACAGGATGGTTGTATAGTATTTAGCAGGGAGTCCGGCTGGCGACATGGAAGTATCATGTTATCAATGCAGTGTATCTCTTGATCGTTAATGGGTGACGCAATGGTGGAAGTGAATTCAATGTGCTGTCTTATACCACATACCAGCAAAAGTGACAGGTCAAGATGCGACGTGTCGTAGAAGCACTTTGTACCCATTCAGGATCTTAGTTTGCAGAAGTTTGCTGTTGTTCGGCTTCTGGAAATTGTCTTTGGTGGTGTACGAACGTGAATCTACGAAATTTCATGCACTGCAAGAGCCTCTTCCATTTGGCAACAAGAGCAACAGGCAGTCTCATTTTTGTTGATACAGATTACGACACAACCATCAAAGACGCTAGCAAGCAGCTGATTAGGGCTGTGTGTTGAGACAGGGCGGACCATCGCTCTTGCCTTGCCTCACTGTCAGCTCTCGGTACCACAACTGCCTCTTCGCCTGCCCCTGACTTCACCTCAGCTAGCATACCTCACAAAGCCATACCTCGCAAAATTATTCGCACTCACCTTGCCTTCATCTTGCGATCCACACTCACTCACCCCAGACTCCACTTGCGTGCAGCGTTGCGTGCGTCAGAGCCTCTTAGCGCAACGCTTACTTAATTCAGCCGCGCGCTGCGTCGATCGTTCCTGCCAAAAAATCCCGGGCTAGCTTCAGCATTCTCCAGCAAACAACACCGTCCCTCACTCTCCCTCATCCACAGCCTACCATCATCTCCAGCTTCCTTCCACAGCAGCACATCATGGAGTACGAAAACGAGCAGCGCACCTACGATGGTTTGTCTCCTAGATCCCGTGCTACCTGTCTATTCGCTAACGTGACGCGCAGACGAGCCTCGCGGCTACGAACGCGATCGCAGCCGGTCACCGCGCGGCGAGCGTCGCGATGTCGACAACTCACGTGTCCGCAGCGCCTCGCCCAATGGTCGGGATGATCGCGATAGCCGGTACGTTGCTAACGATACTGTAAAGTAGGCCCTTGCTGACGGGACACGCAGCGGTCCACCCCCAGCACCTCGCAACGAGGAGGACGAGGAAGGCAGCCGCAACGAGGGCTCCAACCTCTTCGTCACGGGCATCCACCCTTCCCTCACCGAGGACGAGGTCACGCGTCTCTTCGAGAAGTACGGCGAGGTCGAGCAGACCAACATCATGCGCGATCCTCACACCAAGGAGTCACGCGGCTTCGGTTTCGTCAAGATGGTCACCTCCGAGCAGGCAGACGCCGCCAAGGAGGGCCTGCAAGGTGAAGTCCACCAAGGCCGGACGCTGAGCATCGAGAAGGCCCGTCGCGCCAAACCACGCACACCTACCCCGGGCAAGTACTACGGCCCGCCCAAGCGTGGTAAGTTTCCACCATCCCTCATGCCACATATACACATACTGACATCACCGGCAGAGTTCGGTGGGCGTGGAGGCGGCGGCCCTCGAGGCGGAGGTTCCCGCTATGGCGACCGCTACTCGGATGATCGACGTGGAGGCTATGGTCGTCGCGATGACTATGGCTCTCGCAGCTCGCGTTACGACGATCGCGGTTACGGCGGAGGAGGTGGCGGTAGCGGCTACGGCGGCTCTCGTCGCGACGACTACGGGCCTCGAGGCGTCGACCGCTATGCATCAGACCGTGGCTATGGTGGCAGGGACAGCGGACGCGATGACCGTCGCGGTGGCGGAGGCGGAGGCGGCTACTACGACCGTGCTCCTCCTCCAGCTGCCGGCGCTGGTGGTTACGATAGTGCACCCCCTCCTCGTGAGGCGTACAGCGGAGGTCGCTCGTACGAGGGTGATTACGACCGTTCATACCGCTAGCCCCCTGCTGACCGCACTCTAGAACCCAAGCGATACTAAGTTAGGGTCCTTGTCGGGTTCGCGACACGCTTTCTCTCAGCATTCACTCCTGTAGCCTGACTACTTCACTGGGTCAGTTTAATACGGCTTTTTACATCACGGGGATATGGTCGACAAAAAGTTCTTCAAATATGGTTCGCGGCGCACGGGGGCACACGGATAGTCTGCCATCTCAGGCTCGACATCTTATGGGCCCTTTCGACACGGGAATTTCCTTGGAGAAACGGTTTCAGCACATCGGTATAGGCTTTCGGGGCAGCAGCTTTGCCTTCAGAACGCTTCATTCGTCTTCATCATCTACGTCGACACCAAATTGTACTTCTAAATCTTGCCCTTGCGATGCAACCAGGACGTCATCTATCAGCGCTCCACCAGCACACTTTAGACATCCTGAATCCGTCCATCATGAACGCAAATCCACAACCATAGACAGCACCCGACCTCTCAGCATGATTCGCCGTGCATCGTAACCACCATCGCTTGAAATGAGACCGCCCTAGTCTCTTCGCACCCCGATCTAAATCATTCAGAAACGTGTCTTGCCATGCCACCACTGATCACAGCAGCTGCAAGGGACGACCAAGACATGTCTTACCACATTAGGCTCTCTTGCACTAGTGCTGGCATGGCAAACGCGAAGCAAGGTATGTGCCCCGGCTTTCCGTTTGTTGACTTTTCTTGTTTCTCGGCTACCTACTCCTTTCCCCACTACATGGCAACCGGCGGCGTACTGCTTGTTGCATCTACGAAGGTGCTCAAATCTATTGAGTCAACCACTTTGGCGTTTAGTGTGTCCTGAAGGTTGACACAATAGTTACGAGCACCTGCGTATGCGAACGCAGCGCAGATCGCGGGAAGGTAGGTTGCTATACTCTGATCTTCACATCTGTACTATTCCGTTCGTGGCTTCACTCGGTTGCGCAAAAGGTATGTGCTGGAAATGTGAGACGGTTGAATAGGTTGAGAGGAGGGCATGCGCGCACTGCCTTGGGTCCATATTTGACGGCTCTCGCGCAAGCTTAGATTACCCAGGTGCTCGTAGCAACTTTGTCAAACCTTCAGGATGTAATGAACGCGGAAAGTAGTGGGTCGACATGAGCTGACGCCGGCTTGCCGTCGCAGTCGATCTGCTTATTACGTGGGATGATCAGTCACTACACCGCTCGCCAGAGAGATACTGTTCTCTGTATTTCTACGATGTTGTTGAAGCTTAGAAGAAACTTAGAATTATTGCTCGTATGCATGCTACTCAGAATATCACAATGCCATCGGTGTTTTTGTGTGAATATACAAGATATAGACATGTCGAACTAAGCCAAAGAAGAAGTATCGGACGAGAAAGGCAATATCCACGAGGGAGATGGAAACCACGTCACCCCCTCTACAACGCCTCCAATGCACCCATAACACCGTGCGAGCAAAGCAGTACCCTAAAAGTCATCGCCATCATGCCATTCCCTCCCAGCTTCCAGCGCCCTGTTCTTCGGGTCCTGGCCCCTCTTCTCCGCATCTCCTCTCAGCCCATCGACTATCGGACGCAAGCGATCAATCTCTTTCTTCGCCTCCTGATCCTTGCCAGGCTCAGGCTTCTCCAGCTTCGCCAACTTATCATGCTCGCCCTTCTCCGTAGCCTCTTCTATCGCCTTGCCCTTCTCCTCCCACTCCCTGAGATCGCGCTCGCGGTCGCCGAGTTCGTTCTTGAGAGCCGTGTAGCTGTTGAATGCATCTTCGCCTCCGAAGCAGGAGCCGTATTGGTCGCAGAAGCAAATGTGCTCCTTCGGGCAGTGTATGTTCTCACCCGTGAAGACGAATTGCCAGACGTACTCCCAGATGCGGCCGGATAGGTGGTCTGGCAGCTGTGTGTTGAACAGCCAGTCGCGGTACCAGAGGTACTGCGCATGGGGTTTCGCTTGTATGCGCTCGCGGGAAAGGGCGAATTGCGCGCAGCAAGGCTGTGCGAGGACGGCTGGTACTTCGTCGAGGGGAAATATCTCGCTCCACGACTTGGCCAGCAGAATCTCCTCCTGTTTGTAGTCGTTCTTCTCTGTCTCGCCCGGGTGCATCCAATCGGGGCAGCCGGGGTACCAGCTGCAGCGCATGTTGACGAAGCCCTCCCTCCACACACGCTGCCTGCTGAGGCGCGAGATCATTTTCGCGGCGTCGTTGCCAAGGAGGTCGTCATTGTGCCATGTGAGTTGATGCGCGTGCATGAAGATGGCGACGTCGGGTAGCTTGTCGTAGTTGTCGATGATCCAGGTCAGATAGATCATGACTTCGTGGCCCTTGTTCTTTGGCGGGTGCAGCAGTGCCTGTGGGTCGTCTGCGACGTATACGTGCTTCACCTGGTCCGGCAGTTTCTCGTCCATCCAGTCAATGTTCTCCTCCTTGGTCTTCGCAATGACGAGGACCGACGTGTAGTTGTGCCCCGGCGCCAGTTGCGACCCCGGCTTGAAATTGAGCTTTGGGTTCCATTCTTGATAGTGCGGATCTTCGACCGTGTTATGCAAGGAGGCGCCGTTTGCGCTGCTGCTACCAGGCGAGTGGCTCCCAATGTGTTCCCCAAGCCCTACTCGCTGTGGTAATCCCGAAAGCGTGGTGCGGCCGGTACTGCTGGAGTAGAAGAATATGACGAGGAGGAGCGCGACGGCGACGGAGACGATGGGTATTAGGCTTCGGCGCGCCATGTTGTGGGGAAGGAGCGGAGGTTTGGGAAGGCGCGAGTGCGAGGTGAGGGAATGGGGGCGGCTGCGCAAGCCACGTACAAGAGGTAAGCGTCAGCGCCGCGCATCAAATATCAAGTTGGAGTGCGCAAACCGGGCGTCGAAGGAAAAGACACGGAACTAAATGAAATACTGTGCACTGCCATTTGAAATAAGCTGAGCAGCAGTGCGGTCCGCCTTTACCATGGTTCCGCTTTCTGCATGCAGCGTCCATGGTTCCCCACGGTAAGGCAGACGCTAGTCCATATCTGGCCATGCCCATAAGTACGTCCTGAAGCATTACGAGCAGAGATGCTGGGGTATTTGTCAAAAGAAAAGGAGCTCGGGATGGCTACAAGTAGGTACGATGGCATTGTATCTGCTTTAAAGTCTGGCAACGCACCCCTCGAAGGTAAATTAATGTACACTTGAATGCTCCAGCTGGGTTCTTGAAGTGCTTCTTACGCAAACGTTGATATGATATTTGAGAGGTAAAAGTAGAGCCTGCGTATTCTCCGTGTATTCTATCAGAACTCTTAGTTTGCCTGAGATCTTTGGAGATAGACAGGCTGCTACATCAGTTACCGAATTCTTGCCGCATCGGGTATCTTTGGCATGTAGCTTATCTAATCGCAGTTGGGCAGTCACATGCCCGCGCGACCTCGATGCAAACAACACAAACCACCACCCGCATCACGACTCACAATCAGCCCCGCTGGTCGGCTGCTGTCCTGCGCTTGTCGTTATACATGACAAACCATGCGACAGCAAAGTGCCAGCACCAATAGGTGCGCAAATCAACAATTCTCCGTCTACTATTGCAATCAAACCAATACATCTCCCCCGCGAGAGTTGCATATCAAACCGTTCCCTCTTCTCCACACTGTCAAACCGTGCCTCGATTTCCGCGTCAAGCCAAACAACATGTCCGTCTCGAGATCAAACCAAACCCATGGGCACTTGCATACAAAAGTGATGCGATGCTGCTTCTCAACTCCTCGCATCAAATCTTCCTTTCCACCCAGCACTGTCTTGACGCACTCGAATCTTTTGATCTCTTCACTTACACGTGTGCACTGACAGCTCACCGCACGCTATAGTCTGCCTTGTTTGATTACGGGATCTCATCGCATCGCATCGCATCTGGCGGGATCTGGTGGCATACGAGCCAACATGGCGGCAAACGCGCCGTACTACCAGATGCGCTCCGGCCAGTTCACCACGACGCCGAACAGCACAAACGCAGTCTCTTCCCACTTCGCACATGACGATGCCGAATATGAAGTCGCTGGCGCCGC
>Ga0265780_10003522_pt1 | contig 20568 bp, 18 predicted proteins | sample P1T30metagenome_FD_192432 | JGI IMG/M metagenome (GOLD analysis project Ga0265780, IMG submission 192432) | Plant litter microbial communities from East Loma Ridge, Irvine, California - P1 T30 | ecosystem: Environmental > Terrestrial > Plant litter > Unclassified | place: USA: California...
GCGTCTCGGTCATCTGGGTCGACAACGACGGCTACGACACCCTGCCCGCCGACTACCGGCCGATCATGCTCACCTCGGTGATCAAGGACACCCAGGCCGCCGTGCAGCAGATCGCCGTCTCGTCGACCGACGGCTCGTTCCGCTCGGAGCCCTACGTCGGCACGCTCGACAACGGAGGCGTCGACCTCGCTCCCTTCCACGACCTCGCGTCGTCGGTGACGCCGGAGCTCTCCGCCGAGCTCGATGCGCTGCGGGCGGAGATCGTCAGCGGCGAGGTCGTCGTCGACTCGCCGAGCGCGCCCTAGCGCGCCGCGCTGCGCTGCCGCGCTGCGGTGCCGCCGCCCCGACCCCAGGAACCCGCGCCGACCCCAGCGCGCGCACGGGGGTCTGCGCGACTTCCTGGGGTCGCGCGGCTCCCGCTCCCGCATCCGCGAGGCAGCGGGCAGCAGCGGGCAGCGGGCAGGAGCGGCCGGGGCTAGCGCCCGGCGCGCTCCACGGTGCGGCCGCGGTGCGCCTCCGCGTCCCACTCGTAGACCGTCTCGCCCGCGATGAGCACGTGCTCGGCACGGCTCATCACGTCGAGCGGGTCGCCCGACCAGATCACGACGTCGCCGTCGAGGCCCGGCACGAGCGCCCCGACGCGGTCGTCGAGGCCGAGCATGCCGGCCGGGTTCACCGTCAGCGCCTCGAGCGCGACCTGCGGGTCGAGCCCCTCCCGCACGGCGAACGACGCCTGCGTGACGAGCATCGCGATCGGCACGACGGGGTGGTCGGTCGTGATGGCCACGCGCACCCCGGCCCGCGCGAGCACGGCGAGGTTCGAGATCGCACGGTCGCGGAGCTCCACCTTCGAGCGCGACGTGAAGAGGGGCCCGAAGATCACGGGCACGCCCTTCTCGGCGAGCACGTCGGCGAGCTTGTGGCCCTCGGTGCCGTGGTTCACGACGAGGCGGTAGCCGAACTCGTCGGCCAGGCGGAGGGCGGTCGCGATGTCGTCGTGGCGGTGGGTGTGCTGGTCCCAGACGAGGGTGCCGTCGAGCACGTCGGCCAGGGTCTCGAGCCGCAGGTCGCGACGGAACGGCGTGCCCTCGAGCGCGGCGGCGGCCCGCGACGCCGCGTAGAAGCGCGCGTCCTCGAACGCCTGCCGCAGCACGTAGGCGACGCCGAGCCGCGTCGACGGCATCTGGTCCTTCGCTCCGTAGACGCGCTTCGGGTTCTCGCCGAGGGCCGACTTCACGCTCACCGCGTGGCGGATCACCTGCTCGTCGATCGTGCGCCCGCCCCAGGTCTTGATGGCGATCGTGCGGCCGCCGACCACGTTGCCGCTGCCGGGCTTCACGACGACGCTCGTGACGCCTCCGGAGAGCGCGTCGCGGAACCCCTCGTCGTCGATGTCGATCGCGTCGATCGCCCGCACGCCCGCGGTGTTCGGGTCGGTCATCTCGTTCGTGTCGTTCCCGGCGGGGCCGTTCGCCTCCTCGTGGATGCCGACGTGCCCGTGCGCCTCGACGAAGCCGGGCAGCACCCAGCGTCCGGTCGCGTCGACCACGCGGGCACCGGCCGGCACCTCGACGGCGGAGGCCTCCCCGACGGCCTCGACCACGCCTCCCCGGATCAGCACCGTGCCGCCCTCGACCGGCTCGCCGACGACGGGCACGACCCGCCCTCCGGTGATCGCGACGACGCGCTCGGCGACGGTGGTCGTGGGGCGGGCGTCGGACGTGGGGGAGGAGTCGGTGCTGGCCATCCCTCCACAGTAGGCCGGGCCCCCGAGGAGGCGCGGGTCGGCTCCGCGGGTCCCGCGACGCACCCGCAGGGGGCTCAGCAGGCCGCCCGCAGGAGGCGCGGGTCAGCCCCGCGGACCGCCCGCGACCGCGAACCGCTGGTTCGCCAGCACGGGCAGCACCTCGCGGGCGGCGTCGACGACGGCGAGGTCGACGTCGACCACCCGCAGCTCGGCCGCGTCGCCGAGCTCGACCTGCACCTCGCCCGTCGGCGACACGACGAGGCTGTGCCCGACGCCCGTCGGGGCGGGCGAGGTCGCCTCGCGGCCCTCGCTGGCCGGGTCGCCCTGGCCGACGGCGACGACCACCGTCGTGGTGTCGACGGCGCGGGCGCGGGCGAGCAGCCGCCACTGCTCGACCTTGCCGGGGCCGGCGCCCCACGAGGCGCTCACGACGCTCAGGCGGGCGCCGGCGGAGGCGTTCGCGAGGAAGAGCGCCGGGAACCGGATGTCGTAGCAGGTCGCGAGCCCGACGGTCTCGCCCGCCACCTCGACGGTCACGGCGCGGTCGCCCGGCTGCACCGTGTCGGACTCCGCGTAGCCGAACGCGTCGAAGACGTGCACCTTGTCGTACCGGCCCCCGTCGTCGGCCGTGGGCCCGGCGACCAGCAGGGTGTTGCGCACCCGCCCGTCGTCGCCCGGCGTGAACGTGCCGACCACGAGGGTCGTGCCGAGGCGGGCGGCGAGGGCGCGCACCGCCGTCGCCCACGGCCCGTCGAGGGGCTCGGCCACGGCGGCGAGGTCGGCGCCGAACGCGCACATCGTCGCCTCGGGGAACACGACCAGCTCGGCGCCCTGCCCCGCCGCGTCGGCGGCGACCCGCTCGACCTCGCGGAGGTTGGCGGCCGGGTCGTGCGAGCTGATGATCTGGGCGAGTCCGATGCGCATGGTGCCTCGTACTGTAGGCGCGCGGCGCAGCCGGGACCAGCGCGCCCCGGCCCGCCCCGACCGGCGCGCGTCACGCGTCGAGCTCGGCCCCGCCCCCGTCCGCCTGCCCGCGCGCCAGCCGCCAGAGCCGGTCGCGCGACATCGGCAGCTCGTGCGGCCGGACGCCGAGGGCGTCGCGCACCGCGTTCGCGAGGGCGGGCGCGACGGGGTTGTAGGGCGCCTCGCTCATCGACTTCGCCCCCATCGGCCCGAGGTCGTCGTGGGTGCGGGCGAAGAGCACCTCGGTGCGCGGCACGTCGGAGAACTTCGGCACCCGGTAGTTGCGGAACGCGCTCGTCTCGACGCGTCCCTCCCCGTCGAGCCGCACCTCCTCGTAGAGCGCGGTGCCGATGGCCTGGGCGGTGCCGCCCTCGACCTGGCCGCGCAGCTGCTCCGGGTTCAGCACCGTGCCGGCGTCGGCGGCCTGGATCGAGCGCAGCATGCGCACCTCTCCGGTGGCGCGGTCGACGGCCACCCGGAACGCGTGCACGTTGAACGCCACCGACCGCGGCGTGCCGTCGTGGCTGCCGTCGGCGACGAGCGGCCCGTCGGCGAGCAGCTGCTCCGCCCCGACGAACACCGTGGCCCCGCCGGGAGCCGAGGAGGCGCGGGTCACGACGACCCCGCCGGGCACCACCGCGGGCACCGGCGCCCCGTCGACGACGTCGCCCGCGCTCCCGGTCAGCGCGAGCGCGCGCTCGACCAGGGCCGCCCGGAGCGAGCCCGCCGCGGCGAGCAGCGCCTTGCCGGCCACGACGACTCCCGCCGAGCCGTACGCGCCGGTGTCGTAGCGCGCGACGTCGGTGTCGCTCTGGCGGATCACGACCTGGTCGGGCGTCGTGCCGAGGGCGGTCGCGACGAGCTGCGCGTGCACGGTCGTCGTGCCGTTGCCGAACTCGGCCGTGCCGACGCCGACGTCGTAGCGGCCGTCGGGCAGCAGGGCGACGGTGGTGTCGGCGTAGTGGCCGCGCGGCGGCACGGTCGCGATCATGGCGAGGGCCATGCCGGTGCCGACGGCCCAGGTCGGGCCCTCGGGCACGACGTCGGCCGCGGCGACCGCGGGGTCGTCGCTCGGCGTCGCGAGGGCCTGCTCGACGAGGTCGAGGCACTGGTCGAGGCCGTAGCTGCCGAAGAGCAGGTCGGTCTCCTCGTCGGGGTCGGTGACGACCATGGCGTCGCCCGGCACGACGACGTTGCGGCGCCGCAGCTCGAACGGGTCGAGCCCGAGCTCGCGGGCCAGCTCGTCCATGGCCGACTCGACGGCGAACACGACCTGGCCGAGGCCGTAGCCGCGGAACGCCCCGGAGGGCAGGTTGTTCGTGTAGACGCTCTCGGCGTCGACGCGCTTGGCCGGGCAGCGGTACACGGAGGTCGACTCGTGCACCGAGTGGTACATCACGCCGATGCCGTGGTTGCCGTAGGCGCCGGTGTCCATCAGCTGGTCGACGTGCATCGCCGTCAGCAGCCCGTCGGCGGAGGCGCCGAGCCGCACGCGCACCCGCATGGGGTGGCGGGTGGGCGCGACCGTGAACTCGTCGTCGCGGGTCATCTCGTACTGCACGGCGCGGCCGGTGCGGAGGACGGCGAGGGTGACGATGTCCTCCGTGAGGATCTCCTGCTTGCCGCCGAAGCCGCCTCCCACGCGCTTGGTGAACACCCGCACGCGGTCTTCCGGCAGGCCGAAGACGTGGGCGATCTCGCCGCGCACGAGGAAGGGCACCTGGCTCGAGGTGCGGAGCACGAGGCGGCCGTCGTCGTCGAGCCAGCCCCGCGTGGCGTGGGTCTCGAGAGCGGCGTGGCTGACCCGCTGGGTGCGCCAGGTGCCCTCGACGGTGGCGTCCGCGGCGGCGAGGGCCGCCTCGACGTCGCCGGTCTCGCCGTGCATCGCGGCGACGGTGTTGCGCTCCGGGAAGGCGATGCGCGACACCTCGCTGGTCTTCTCGCCGTGCAGCAGCGGGGCGCCCGGCCGACGCGCCTGCTCGGGGTCGAAGACGGCCGGCAGCAGCTCGTACTCGACGACGAGGGCGTCGAGGGCGAGCTGCGCCTCGCGCACCGACTCGGCGACGACGGCGGCCACCCGCTGGCCGCGGAACCGCAGCACGGGGTCGAGCACCAGCGTGTCGTCGGGGTCGTCCTCGCGGTCCTCGTGGCGTCCGGTGGAGAAGAGCGTGGCGGGCGAGTCGCGGTGCGTCAGCACGGCGTGCACCCCGGGCATCGCCTCGGCGGCGGTCGTGTCGATCGCCACGACCCGGGCGTGCGGGTGCGGGCTGCCCAGCACGGCGAGGTGCAGCAGCTTCGTCGGGGAGCGGAAGTCGAGGGTGTACTCCTCGCCGCCCGTCACGACGCGCATCGCCGCCGGCGCGCGGGTCGACTGCCCGACGGCGGTGCCCGCCGCGGGCGAGGCGGCGGTGTTGCCCACGCCGCAGATCGCGTCGCCGATCGCGCGGTAGCCGGTGCACCGGCAGAGGTTGCCCTTGAGGAGGCGCGGCAGGTCGTCGCGGTCGGCCTCCGTGAACGTCGAGGCCGTCACGACCATGCCGGCCGTGCAGAAGCCGCACTGGAAGCCGGCCGCGTCGGCGAACGCCTGCTGCACGGGGTGCGGGTGCTCGACGGTGCCGAGGCCCGCGGCCGTCGTCACGACCTTCCCGTCGAGGCGGTGGGCGGGGTAGAGGCAGGAGTGCGTCGGGGAGCCGTCGACGAGCACCGAGCAGGCCCCGCAGTCGCCCGCGTCGCAGCCCTTCTTCACGGAGTGCACGCCCGCCTCGCGCAGCAGCGTGCGGAGCACCTGCCCGGGCGCGACGGGCGCCACGAGGGGCGACCCGTCGACCTCGAACGACACCGACCGGCCGGAGGCGCGGCTCGCGACGCCGGCGGAGGAGGCGGTCGTCGGGCCGAGCGGTGCGCTGCCGGGGCCGTGCTGTCCGGTCGTGTCGGGTGTGCTCACGCCGCGCCTCCTGAGGGGGTGTCGATCGCTGGTCGGGAGGTGGGGCCGGGGCGGTGCACGAAGGGCCGGTACGGTGCCGCGGCCGCGGCGGGCGAGAGGGCCTCGACGCGCAGCTCGTGGGCGAAGAGGGCGCTGACGTGCCGGCGCCAGTCGGGCGCTCCGTGGGGGTCGTCGTACCACGACCCGATGCGGGCGAGGGCGTCGGCGAGGGCCCGCTCGCCCGGCACCTCGTCGAAGCGGAGCTGCTCGGGCCGCGTCGTGCCCGCGGTGACGGTGACGACGAACTCGCCGTCGGCCCCCTGCCGGCTCGTCACGAGGGCGCCCGACCGGCCGAGGGGGCTGAGCGCGATGCGCCGGAACCCGGTGCGCGACCGCAGCGACGCGGCGGGCACCTCGAACGACCGGAGCACCTCGCCGTGGCGCAGCGAGTTCGTGCGGACGCCGGTGACGAGCTCGGCGACCGGCTCGCGGCGCTCGCCGCCGTCGGGGGCCCAGACGACGGCGACGGCGTCGAGCGTGCTGAGCCACGACGTCATCGCGCCGGCGGGCAGGCTCGTGGCGACGTTGCCGCCGACCGTCGCCGTGCCCCAGATCTTGAACGAGGCGAGCAGGCTCTCGGCGCACTGCCGCACGAGGTCGTGGGCCAGGTCGCCCGGCTCGCCCGGCTGGGCGACGAGGTCGGCGATCGTGCAGGTGGCCGCCACGTGCAGGACGTCGGCGGTCCGCTCGAGCGGACGCCAGCCGAGCGACGTGAGGTCGACGAGCCCGGTGAGCCCGGGCTGCGGCTCGGAGAACAGCCACGTGCCGCCGCCGAGGGGCAGCTCGCCCGGCCCGAACCGCAGCTCGTCGCGGGAGGCGGGGGTGCGGATCTCGCGCACGGTGATCAGGTCCACGACGGCACCCGCCGACCGGTGGCGGTCACTACAGTGGCGACCATGATCGACGTCCCCGAGAGCGAGCTGCGCGAGCGGCTGGCCACCGCCTTGTCCGTGCAGCGCTGGGTCGACGACGTGGCCGCCGCCGCGCCGTACGCCGACGTGGAGGCGCTCGTCGCCGCCGCCCAGGCGGCGGGCAGCCCGCTCGCCGATGCCGAGGTCGACGAGGCGATGGCCCACCACCCGCGCATCGGCGAGGCGCCGACCGGCGAGGGCGCCGCCCAGGAGTTCAGCCGCCGCGAGCAGGAGGCGGCGTCGCAGACCGACGACCCGCAGCTCGCGAAGGCGCTCGCCGAGGGCAACGCCACGTACGAGGAGCGCTTCGGCCGGGTCTTCCTGATCCGGGCCGCGGGGCGCAGCCGCGCCGAGATCGTCGAGGAGCTGGAGCGCCGCCTCAAGCTCGACGACGAGACCGAGAAGCAGGTCGTGGGCGAGCAGCTCGTCGAGATCGCCGTGCTGCGGCTGCGGCAGATGTTCGCGACCGCGACGGCCGAGACGGGCCGCACGGCCGAGACCGCGTCGCCGCGGGAGCCGGCGGCGTGAGCCACGTCACGACGCACGTGCTCGACGCCGCGCTCGGCCGCCCAGCCGCGGGCGTCGTGGTCGACCTCTCCGACGAAGCGGGCGCCGTGATCGCGAGCGGGGCGACCGACGCCGACGGGCGCGTCTCCGAGCTCGGTCCGGAGGCGCTGGTCGCGGGGGTCTACCGGCTCACGTTCCACACCGCAGCGTACTTCGAGGCCACGGGCCGCGCCTCCTTCTGGCCGCGCGTCGTGCTCGACTTCTCGCTGGCCGACGAGCAGGCGCACCACCACGTGCCGCTGCTGCTCAGCCCGTTCGCCTACACGACCTACCGCGGCAGCTGATCCCTCGGGGCCGCCCGTCGGCCCCGGCTCGACCGGGTCGGGTGCGGTCACGGCCGGCTCAGTAGTCGGTGCGGTGGTCGTGCGCGAGCCACGCGTCGAACGGCGCCGTGGCGTCGTCGGGCCGCGCCGCCACGACGGGGAGCTCCCACGTGGAGCGGTCGCGGCCGAAGAGCTCGTAGAACTCGAGGTCGTCGAAGCCGCCGCGGGCCGCGTCGTGCCGGTCGGCGGCGTAGACCACGCGGTCGACGCGCGCCCAGAGCGCCGCCGACAGGCAGAGCGGGCAGGGCTCGCACGAGGTGTAGAGGGTCGCCCCGGCCAGCGAGAAGTCGCCGACGACCTGGCAGGCGGCGCGGATCGCCACGACCTCGGCGTGCGCCGTGGGGTCGAGGTTCGCCGTCACCCGGTTCTGGCCCTCGGCCACGAGCTCGCCGCCCCGCACGATCAGCGCGCCGAAGGGCCCGCCGCCGGCGGCCACGTTCTCGACCGCCAGCTCGACCGTCCGGGCGAGCCAGCGAGCGTCGGTCGCCGCGTCGGCGTCGCTCGCGGCCGCGGGGGCGACGTCGGTCGGCGTGGCGGTCGCGGTCGGGGCGGCGGGTGCGGCGCCCTCGGTCACGGGTGCGGTGTCTGCTGCGCTCACGGCGCCTCCTGCGGGGGTCGGGTCGGGACTCGGGTCGGGGGCCCGGCCCGGCGTCGGGCCGGTGGCGGGCGGGGCGGGTGCGGCGGTCGCGCTCACGCGAGCCCTGCCGAGGCCCGCCAGGCGTCGCCCGCGGGGGCGGCGTCGTCTCGGGTGAGGGAGGCCTCGATGAGACCGTACGGCCGATCGGCCGCCCAGAACACCTCGTTGTCGTTCGACAGGCCGAAGCGGTCGAGGTCGTAGGCGAAGTGGTGCTTGTTGGGGGCCTTCAGCCGCACCTCGGCGATCTCGGGGTGCGCCTCGAGCACGGCCTTGCCCATGTGCCAGAGGGTCTGCTGCAGCGCGAGCGACCGGAGCGTCGCGAACTCGCGCACCATCAGGGTCTTCACGGAGGCGTACAGGGCGTCCCAGTCGCGGGTCGCGTCGGCCGCGGCCTCGCCCGAGAGCCGCCACTTGGCGTCGAGCGCCGTGGCCATCACGCGGTCGTGCGTCTCGGGCAGCGTCGTGAACTCGTCGGTGAGGAACCCCGCGAACTCCGACCCGGTCGACTTCAGCAGCACGAGCTCCTTCAGGCCGGCGACGACGTGCTCGCCCGAGGCGTCGACCGTGACGGCGGCCGTGCGCACCTCCTGCCCGGTGCGCACCCAGGTGTGGTCGTGCTCGGCGCCGTCGACGACCGCCCGGCTCCAGGCGAACTCCTCGATCTCGACGCGGGCGCCCGCGACGGGGCCGACGTCGGCGACGAAGTGCCGGGCCAGGTCGAGCCCGAACCCCTCGACCGACTGCACCCCGCGCGACTTCGCGAAGGCGTACGCCGTGTTCTTCTGGGTGTCGGTGGGGAGCACCGCCGACTGGTCGCCGGCCAGGTGCGCCGCCTCGAAGGAGCCGCGCAGCGCGGTGGTCACGTTGAGGTCGCGGATCTCGTGCCGGGGGGAGTCGCGCACGATGCGGACGAGGCGCGACTCCGCCTTGCCGTACTGGTTGTCGCCGAGGATGATCGCCATGGCCGTGATCCTCACACGGGCGTGTGAACGCCGTGTTTCAGGATCGGCCGATTGTGAACGGAGTGTTTCAGGAGCGCCCTCGGGAGGGATCGCCCGTCGCCTAGGGTCGGGAGTCACCCGGGGCCGCCACGGGCCCCGCGCGACGAGAGAGGCCGCCGCCGTGACCGACACCACCCCGCCCGCCCCGTCCCTCCGGCCCCCGCGGCCCGCCCGCCCGGACTGGCCCCTGCAGCCCGGCGAGGGGCCGATCCTGGCCGACGCCTACCTGCCCGCCTCGCCGGCGACGGTGCTCTGGGGGCGCCTGCCCTGCGCCTCCGACCGGCCCGTGCTCACGGTCGAGCCGGGCACCCGCGTCACGATCGACACCGTCAGCCACGAGGGCATCCTCGCCGACCAGGGCAGCGACCCGGTGCGCTTCTTCGCCGCCCACGGCGTCGCCGCCGACGACGTGCTGCGCGACGCGGCGGCCGTCGCCGCCCCCGGCGCCGTGCCGCACGACGCCGAGCTCGACGGCCCGCACGTCGTGACCGGCCCGATCGCGGTGCGCGGGGCCGAGCCCGGCGACCTGCTCACGATCACGCTCGTCGAGGCGCTGCCCCGCGTGCCCTACGGCGTCGTGTCGAACCGCCACGACCACGGCGCGCTCGCGGGGGAGTACCCGCTGCAGGAGGGCCCGGTCAGCGTCTTCGCGGCCGTCGACCAGGAGCCCGACGGCTCGCTCGTCGGCACCCTGCCCGTCGTGCCCGGGGGCGAGCACGTCGTGCGGTTCCCGCTCCGGCCCTTCCTCGGCGTGATGGGCGTGGCGGCGGCCGGCGACGTGCGCCCGCACTCGGTGCCGCCGGGGGCGCACGGCGGCAACGTCGACATCGCCCTGCTGACGGCGGGCACGAGCCTCCACCTCCCCGTGCAGGTGCCGGGCGCGCTGGCCTACGTGGGCGACCCGCACTTCGCGCAGGGCGACGGCGAGGTCGCGCTCACCGCGATGGAGGCGTCGCTGCGGGTCACCGTGCAGCTCGACCTGGTGCGCCGCGACGACGCCCTCGCGATGTTCGGCGAGCTGGCGGGGCCGCTCGGCGAGACCGTCGACGCGCTCGTGCCGACCGGGCTCGACGTCGACCTCGACGAGGCCGTGCGGGCCTGCGTCCGGGCCGCGATCAGCCTGCTGCGCGCCCGCTGGGGCATGGACGAGGCCCTCGCCTACGCCTACCTCTCCGCGGCCACCGACTTCGACATCTCGCAGGTCGTCGACCTCGTGAAGGGCGTGCACGCCCGCGTGCGCAAGAGCGACTTCGCCGGGGTGCCGCTCGTCGGCGGCGACCGGGCCGTGACCCGCCTCGACCGCGAGGCGCCCGTCGGCTCCGGCGCCGCCGGCGTGCCCGCGGCCGGAGCCGTGCCCGTGACCGGAGCCGAGGAGGCGCCCCGTGCCTGACGAGGCCGCCCCGGCCCCGCTGCCGGTCACCACGCTCGTCGGCGGAGCTCTGCCCGACGGCCTGCTCGCCGCGGTGGCCGCCTACGAGCGCGCCCTCCGCGACGACGACGGGGCCGCGCTCGCCGACGCGTTCGAGCCCGGCCCCGGCAGCGTCCGCGTCGACGCCCAGGGCGTGCTCGTCGGGCACGAGGCCATCACCGCCTTCCGCGCTCGCCGCGGGGGAGCGCCGGCCCGCCTCGTCGAGGAGTGCCACGTGCGCGTGCTCGACTCCGACGCGGCCGTCGTCGTCACGGTGAACGCGCCGGCGGGAGGCGGCCGAGGAGTCGTCACCCAGCTCTGGAGGCGCGGTGCGGGCGGGCCGTGGCGGGTCGCCACCGCGCACGTGCAGGCGCCGCGCCCCGCGGTCGACGCGCGGGTGTGGCGGGTGGCGGGCGGTCCGCTCGTGCCGGCGCGCGCCTCCTCGGGGTCGGCCGCCGGGCCGCTCTCCGGCCGGTCGGTCGCCGTCAAGGACCTCTTCGCCGTGGCCGGCCACGCGATCGGGGCGGGGGTGCCCGCCTGGCTCGCCGAGCAGCCGCTCGAGACGCGCTCGGCGCCGGCCGTCGAGGCGCTGCTCGCGGCGGGCGCGAGCATCGCCGGCCTCGCGCAGACCGACGAGTTCGCCTACAGCGTGGCCGGTCGCAACGGCGCCTGGGGCACCCCGCCGAACGGCGCCGTGCCGGGGGCGCTGCCGGGCGGGTCGTCGAGCGGACCGGCCTCCGCGGTGTCCCTCGGCCAGGCCGACGTGGGGCTCGGCACCGACACGGGGGGCTCGATCCGGGTGCCCGCGTCGTACCAGGGCCTGTGGGGGCTGCGCACGACCCACGGCGCCGTGCCGCGCGAGGGGCTGCTGCCGCTGGCGCCGAGCTTCGACACGGTCGGCTGGCTGACGCGCGACGCGGCGACGCTGCGGGCGGCGGCGGAGTCGTCGCTGACGACGGGGCGCGGCGGCGCTGCCTCGGGGGGAGCAGGGGGTCCGTCGGGAGCGTCGGGAGCGTCGGGGCCGTCGATCGTCGTCGACCCGGGCGTGCTCGGGGCGGTCGAGCCCGACGTCGCCGCGGCCTTCGCCGGGGCGGTCGACGCGCTCGTCGGCGACGGGCGGCTGCGGGGGCCCGCGACCGTGGCGGTCGGCGAGCTCGGGGCGCTGTTCGAGCTGTTCCGGGTCGTGCAGGCCGCCGAGGCCTGGCGCAGCCACGGCCGCTGGATCGAGGCGCACCCCGGCGTCCTCTCCCCGGACGTCGCCGCGCGGTTCGCGGTCGGGGCCGGCGTCGACCCGGAGCAGGAGGAGGAGGCGCGGGCCGGCCTGGCCGCCGCCCGCCGCCGCCTCGACGCGGTGCTGGGCGAGGCCGTGCTCGTGCTGCCCTCGGCCTCGTCGGCAGCGCCCCGCCTCGACGCGTCGGCGGAGGAGGTCGACCGGGTGCGGGGCGCGACCCTCCGGCTCACCTGCCTCGCGGGCATCACGGGTCGCCCGGCCGTGTCGGCGCCGCTGCTCCGGGTCGCGGGCGGGCCGGTCGGGCTCTGCCTCGTCGGGCCGCGCGGCTCCGACCTCGCGCTGGTCGACCTGGCGGCGTCGCTCGTCGGCTGACCGGGAGGAGAGGCCCGCGCCGCGTCAGGCGGGCCGGTCCACGTCCGCGCCGTCCCAGAGGTCGGTGCAGTCGACCTGCTCGGCGTCGTGCGCCCGCAGGTAGTCCCGGGCCCCGACGTCGCCGTGCAGGCTCGCGGCCAGGGCGGACCGGTGGTCGGGCCCGACCAGCACGGGGTGGCCGGGTCGTCCGCCCGAGACCGCCTGCCGCAGGGCGCCCGCCGAGCGCGCGCCCTCGCCGTCGAGCAGCCGCGCGACCGCGGCCGGCGGCAGGCCCGGGAGGTCGACCAGCGAGACGAGCGTGCTCCGCGCCTCCTCGGGGGCTCCGGCGGCGCCGAGCAGCGAGGCGACCTCGGGGCCCGCGACGGCGTCGAGCCCGGCCCGCAGCGACGCGCCGAGCCCCTCGGCCCAGTCGTCCGCGACGACCACGAGGAGGCGCGGGTCGGCCGGCACGAGACCGCGCGCCTCCTCGGCCCGCGCGCCGAGCACCACGACCACCGCGTCGCAGCCCCCGTCGAGCAGCGTCGCGCAGCCCCGCGAGAGCCACGGCGTGCCGTCGGCGTCGCGCACGAGCGCCTTCGGGCGACCGGCGCGGGTGCCGGCCCCGGCCGCGAGCAGCACGCCGACGACCGGCGGGCGCCGGGGCGGCGGGGAGGAGGCGCGGGTCGGCTCGGTCACGTCACGATCCTCCCAGGGCGGGCCGGCAGGCGGCAGGCCGGCCCGCGCCGGGCAACACGGCTGAAACACGCGTTGCGTACGATGACCCCATGAAACGAGCCTTCCAGCCGATCGACCCGCCCGCTCGCCTGCTCATGGGCCCCGGCCCGATCACGGCCGACCCGCGCGTGCTGCGGGCGATGTCGGCCCAGCTGGTCGGCCAGTACGACCCGTGGATGACGGCGACGATGGACGAGACGCAGGAGCTCTACCGGCAGGTCTTCCGGACCGCCAACGAGCAGACCGTGCTCGTCGACGGCACGTCGCGCGCCGGCATCGAGGCCGCCCTCGTCTCGCTGATCGAGCCGGGCGACCGCGTGCTCGTGCCCGTGTTCGGGCGCTTCGGGCACCTGCTCGTCGAGATCGCGGGCCGCTGCGGCGCCGAGGTGCACACGATCGAGGTGCCCTGGGGCCAGGTCTTCACGCCCGAGGCCATCGAGCGCGCGATCGTCGAGACGAAGCCCGCCCTGCTCGCCGTCGTGCACGGCGACACCTCCACGACCGTGGCCCAGCCCCTCGAGGGCCTCGGCGAGCTCTGCGCCCGGCACGGCGTGCTGTTCTACACCGACGTCACCGCCTCGATCGCGGGCAACCCGTTCGACGCCGACGCGCTCGGCCTCGACGCCGTCACGGCCGGCCTGCAGAAGTGCCTCGGCGGGCCCTCGGGGTCGTCGCCGTCGACCTTCTCGCCGCGGGCGGTCGAGCGCATCCGCGCCCGCGCCTCCGTCGAGGCGGGCATCCGCAGCGCCGGCGACCCGACGAGCGAGCGGCGCATCGCGTCGAACTACTTCGACCTGGCGATGGTCTTCGACTACTGGGGCCCCCAGCGGCTCAACCACCACACCGAGGCCACGACCATGCTCTACGGGGCGCGCGAGTGCGCCCGCATCGTCGTCGAGGAGGGCCTCGACGCCGTCGTCGAGCGGCACCGGCTGCACGGCTCGGCCATGCTCGCGGGCGTCCGCGGGCTCGGCCTCGAGGTCTTCGGCGACCTGGAGCACAAGATGGCGAACGTCGTCGCCGTCGAGATCCCCGACGAGGTCGACGGCGACGCCGTGCGCGGGCAGCTGCTGGCCGACTTCGGCCTCGAGATCGGCACGAGCTTCGGCCCCCTCCACGGCCGCGTCTGGCGCCTCGGCACCATGGGCTACAACGCCCGCCGCGACACCGTGCTCACGACGCTCTCGGCGCTCGAGTCGGTGCTGCGCCGGGCGGGGGCCCGCGTCGCGACCGGCGGCGGGGTCGACGCGGCCTACGACGTCTACGACGAGGCCGACCGCGCGTCGGCGCTCGCCGCGGCGACGGCCGGAGGCGCGGCGCAGGCGGGAGGCGCGGCGTGAGCCCCGAGACCGCGCACGCGGCCACGCACGAGACCGCGGCCGCCGCCCCGCGCGACCTCACGGACGCCGCGACCGTCCTCGACCGCTGCGAGGCCCTGGCCCGGGTCACGAGCTCCGAGCACGGCATCACCCGCGTGTACCTGAGCCCCGAGCACGCCCGGGTCAACGCGATGGCGGCGGCCTGGATGGCCGAGGCCGGCATGACCACGTGGCAGGACGCGGCGGGCAACCAGCGCGGCCGCTACGAGGGCGCGACGCCGGGCGCCCCCGCCGTGCTGCTCGGCTCGCACCTCGACACGGTGCCCGACGCCGGGCGCTACGACGGCATCCTCGGCGTGCTGCTCGCGATCGCGGTCGTCGAGCGCCTGCACCGCGAGGGCACCCGCCTGCCCGTGGCCGTCGAGGTGGTCGCGTTCGGCGACGAGGAGGGCACCCGCTTCGGCACGGCCCTGCTCGGCTCGCGGGCGCTGGCCGGCACCTGGGACGACGCGTGGTGGCAGCTCGCCGACGCCGACGGCACGACCCTCCGCGAGGCGGCCACGGCGTTCGGCCTCGACCCCGCGGCCGTGGGCGAGGCCGCGCCTCCCCGGGGCTCCCTCGTCGGCTACCTCGAGGCGCACATCGAGCAGGGCCCGGCCCTGCTCGAGGGCGACCGCGCCCTGGCCGTCGTCTCGTCGATCGCGGGGGCCCGCCGCTTCGACCTCACCGTCACGGGCGTGGCGGGCCACGCCGGCGGAGTGCCGTTCCACCGGCGCCACGACGCCCTCGCCGGGGCCAGCGAGGTCGTGCTCGCCGTCGAGCGCCTGGCCCGCGAAGCCGGCTGCGTCGCGACCGTCGGGCGGCTGCAGGCGTTCCCGGGCGGGGTCAACGTCATCCCGGGGCTCGTCGAGGCGAGCCTCGACCTGCGGGCCGAGCACGACGAGCTGCGCGACGAGGTGTGGGAGGCGATCCGTGCCGCGGCCGAGGAGGTCGCCGCGCGCCGCGGCCTCGCCTTCGCCGCGCACGAGACCCACTCGGCGCCCGCGGTGGCGGCCTCGCCCGCCCTCCGCGACGTGGTGCGCGACGGGATCGTCGCCACGGGCGACGCCGACCCGACCGTGCTCTGGTCGCGGGCCGGCCACGACGCGATGGCGGTGGCCGCGCTGACCGACTGGGCGATGCTCTTCGTCCGCTGCGGCAACGGCGGCATCAGCCACCACCCCGACGAGATCGTCGACCTCGCCGACGTCGCCGTCGCCCTCGACGCGTTCGACGCGTCGGTGCGCCTGCTGGCCGAGCGGACGGAGTCGCGGTGAGCGCCGAGCAGGAGCCCCACGCCCCCGACGCCCCCGCCGGCCCCGCCGACGCCCCCGCCGCAGACGCCCCCGAGCCCGGCATCCGCGACCGGATCGACTCCGGCTACGGCTCGCTCAGCCCGCGGGAGCAGCGGGCGGCCGACTTCATCCTCGACCACCTCGACGACCTGGCCGTCGTGACGGCGACCGAGATCGCCGAGCAGAGCGGCGTCTCGAAGGCGACCGTGTCGCGGCTCTTCCGCCGCCTCGGCTTCTCCGACGCGCAGGCGGTGCGGGAGCAGGCGCGGGCGGCCCGGGGCCGGGGCGTCCCGGTCGGGCCGACCCTCGCCTCCTCCGACCTCGCGCCGCACGCCGCCTCGGAGCACCGCAACCTGCAGCGCATGCTCGACGGCCTCGCCGACGGCCGCCTCGAGACCGCGGCGCGCCTCGTGGCCGGCGCGGAGCGGGTCGTCGTGGCGGGCTTCCGCAACAGCTACCCGGTCGCGATGCACCTCCGCCAGCAGCTCGTGCAGGCGCGCGACGACGTGCGCCTCGCGCCCCAGCCCGGCCAGTCGGTCGGCGAGGAGCTCGTCGGGCTCGGACCGGCCGACGTCGTGGTGCTCGTGGGCTTCCGGAGGCGCCCGGCCGGCTTCGCAGGGGTCGTGCGCTCGCTCGCGGCGCGGGGCGTCCCCGTGGTGCTGGTCGGCGACGTCACGGCCCGCGCGGGCGAGGTCGCCGTGCGGCTCGAGTGCCCCGTCGACAGCCCCTCGCCCTTCGACAGCTACGCCGCGGCCATGAGCCTCGTGGCGCTGTTCGCGTCGGCGGTGCTCGGCGAGCGTCCGAGCGCGGGCCGCAGCCGCGTGGGCGAGGTGACGAGCCTCTACGCCGACCTCGCCGAGCTGGAGCAGCCGGGAAGCTGAGCCGCCGCGCCCCGGCCTGTCGAGGCTCGCGGCCTGCCGGGGGCCGGCTCCGGGGCCGGCCCGCACCCTGCCCGGGGTCCGCTCCGGCGGCCCGCCCGCGCCTCCTCAGCCCTGGCGCGTCAGCGCCCCGAGCACCGCGGCCATGACCTCTCCCGGCCCGACCTCGCCGGTCGCGGGCGCGTCGAACGCGGAGCCCAGGGCGACGTCGATCAGCAGGCGGGCCAGCATCTGCGGCGGCAGCCCGGTGACCTCGACGGCGTGGCCCTGCAGCACGACGTCGACGAGCCCGGTGAGCCGGTCGAGCACGGCCCGGCGGCGGTCGACGAACACGGCCATGACGGCGGGGTCGGAGAGCGCCTGGGCGCGGAACTCCGACATCAGGGTGAAGTCGTCGGCCGTGATCTGCGCGTAGGGCGCGAACGCCTCGCGCACGGCGGCGGGCAGCTCGGCCAGCGGCGTGCCCGGCAGCATCATGGCCTCGAGGGCGCCGAGCGCTCCCTCGGTCTCCTGCGTGAGCAGGGTGATCACGAGGTCGGACTTCGAGGCGAAGTTCGAGTAGACGGCTCCCTTGCTGAAGCCGGCGGCCCGCGCCACGTCGTCGAGCGTCGTCGCGTGGATGCCGCGCTGGGAGAACAGCTGCGACGCCGCCTCGAGCAGCCTCTGGCGGACCTCGGCGCGGGGCGGACGCGGGGTCCGCTCTCCTCCGGTGGGCGTCATGACGGCCACCTTAGCGTCTGCGAGGGCGGCTCACGATGACCCTCGGACGGGGGGTGAGCAGTCGTGCATACCCGAGGGTATCGAGGCGCTAGCATCGTGGTACCTGGTGCACCCGAGACACCAGGGGCGACACGAGTGCGTGGTCCGCGCACGGGCTGCCCGAACGGCCCGCGGGCCACGCACTCGAGTCTTCGGGGCCTCCCGCGCGCGCCGCCGAGCGGCCGCTCACCGACGCTCGAGGAGCCGGGCCGGAGGCGCGTCGTCGCCCACGAGCACGCCCCCCACCCAGGTCGCCGCGACCTCGCCGACCAGCTGCGCGCCGTCGAAGGCCGAGACCGGGTTGCGGTGCCGCAGCGCACGCACGTCGACCGTGGACGGCCGGTCGGGCGCGAGGGCCACGAGGTCTGCGGCGGCGCCGACGGCGATCCGCCCCTTCGCCCCCTCGCCGGTGCCGAGGCCGAGGAGGTCGGCGGTGCCGCGGCTCATCCAGCCGAGCACGCGCTCGAGCGGGACCCCGCGCGCTCGGGCGCCCGACCAGACGGCCCGGAAGCTCAGCTCGAGCCCGGAGATGCCGCCCCAGGCGAGGCCGAAGTCGCCGCCGCCCGCGAACTTCAGCTCGGCCGTCGAGGGAGAGTGGTCGGAGGCCACGACGTCGATCGTGCCGTCGACGAGGGCGGCCCAGAGCAGCTCGCGGTTGGCGTCGTCGCGGATCGGCGGGCAGCACTTGTACTGCGTCGCGCCGTCGGCGATCGAGCCGGCGTCGAAGGTCAGGTAGTGCGGGCAGGTCTCGACCGTCAGCCGGAGCCCCTCGGCCTTGGCCGCGCGGATCGTGCCGAGCGCCTCGGCCGACGAGAGGTGCAGCACGTGAGCGCGACCGCCGGTCGCCCGCAGGGCCTCGACGACGTGCTCGATCGCGGTGGTCTCGACCACGTCGGGTCGTGAGCGCACGAAGTCGTCGTACGCCGCGCCTCCGGGGGTCGTCGCCGCGGCGGCGTCGAGCTCGTCCGGGTCTTCGGCGTGCACGATCAGCAGGCCGTCGAAGGCGGCGATCTCGGCCATCGCGGCGTGCAGCTGCTCGGTGGTCAGGTGCGGGAACTCGTCGACGCCCGACGGCGAGAGGAACGCCTTGAACCCGAAGACCCCCGCGTCGTGCAGCGCGCGCAGGTCGCCGGTGCCGAGGTTCGACGGCACGGCCCCGCCCCAGAAGCCGACGTCGACGACCGACTGCGGCCCGGCCGCCGCCCGCTTCAGCTCGAGAGCCTCGACGGTCGTCGTCGGCGGGATGCTGTTGAGCGGCATGTCGACGATCGTCGTCACGCCGCCGGCCGCCGCCGCGCGGGTGGCCGAGGTGAAGCCCTCCCACTCGGTGCGGCCCGGTTCGTTGACGTGCACGTGGCTGTCGACGACGCCCGGCACGAGCACCTGGTCGTCGGGCAGCGTCACGTCGCGGCCCCCGGCGCCGAGCTCGACGTCGGCGTCGAGGTCGGCCACGGCGACCACCAGGCCGCCGCGCACGACCACCGCCGCCGGCTGCCAGCGCTCGTCGACGAGCACGCGCCGGGCGCGCACCACGAGGTCGCCGGAGGCGCGGGCCGGGTCGACGGGACCGCCCGCGGTCGGGGCTCCCCGCTCAGGCACGCGCCGCCTCCTCGGCCCGTGCCTCGGCGGCCTTCACCCGCTCGCGCATCAGGTGCCCGGCGAGGGCCACGAGCAGCGTGAGCCCGCCGGCGACGCCCATGCCGACGCCGATGTGCACCTGCAGGAGCAGGGCGCCGACGCCCGCGCCGACGAGGATCATCAGCACGGCCAGCACGCGCCGCGGGAAGTTCTTGCCGTCGCCCCCCGCGAGCCTCGACTCGGAGGCGAGCCCGACGATCGTCGAGGTGACGACGACGGTGGTCACGTCGGCGACGGCGATCTTGCGGGCGGCCGCGGCCTGCAGGCCCATCGCCGCGCCGAGCAGGCCGGTGATCGCGTACGCCCAGGGGGAGCCCTCCTCGGGCAGCACCCAGAAGCACGAGAGGCCGAGCGAGAAGAGCACGCCGCCGGTGACGGAGAAGGCGATCGTGCTGCGGCCCGACCAGCCCTTCCGGCTGCCCCGCAGCAGCCGGCCGCCGCTCGCGGCGCCGACGAGGAAGGCCACGAGGGCCACGACGGGGCCGACGATCGGCAGCCCGTCGGCCTGGGCGATCGCCATGCCGAGGATGACGACGTTGCCCGTCATGTTCGCGGTGAAGACGCGGTCGAGGCCGAGGTAGCCGACGGCGTCGATGATGCCGGTGGTGAAGGTCAGCGCGAGCATCATCACGAGGTGCATGCGGGCCTGGTCGCGGCGGAGGCGCGTGACCGGGTTGCGGCTGGCGCGCTCGGGGGCGGAGGGGGCGGCGGTGTCGGTCACGGCGGTCCTTTCGTGGGGCGGTACGAGTCTGGCAGCCCGGCGGCGGGGGCCGGGCGGGCCGGGCTCACCCGGCGCGGTACGCGTGCGTCCAGCCCTCGGCGCCGAGCGCCCACTCCTCGCGCCTGCTCGCGGTGTCGGGCGCGCTCGACCAGGCGGTCACGCGCGTGGGGAGCACGACGTAGCCGGTCCAGGTCGGGGGCGGCTCGAGGCCGGTGCCTCCTGCGGCGCCGGCCCGCGCCTCCCTCTCGGCCTCGGCCGCGGCCCAGCGGGCGCGTCGCTCGTCGAGCGGCAGCGCGGCGAAGTCGTGGGTGTTCAGCCAGGCGAGCTGCTGCAGGTACGGCGAGCGGGCCGCGTACGCCGCGGCCACGGACGACGGCTCGGCGGGCTCGGCGCGGCCGCGCACGACGAGCTGGTGCGTGAAGCCGGGCCAGAGCACCGTGACGGCCACGAGCGGGTTCGCCCGGAGCTGCGCGGCCTTGCGGCTGGCCGCGTCGGTGTGGAACGACAGGCCCTCGCGGGCCACCGACGAGAGCAGCACGGTGCGGGCGTCGGGTCCGCCGTCGGCGTCGACCGTCGACAGGGTGACCTGGGGGCGGTCGGGGTCGTCGTCGGGCGGCAGCCACGCCTCGATCACGGCCCACGCCTCGTCGGGCAGGCTCACGCGGCGGGCCCGTCCGGCGGACGGTGCCGGAAGCGCGCGATCTCGGCGAGCTGGGCCACGCCGTTCCTCACGGCCGTGGCGTGCAGCTCGGCGCCCCACGCGGCGGTCGCCCCGCTGGCGTCGCCGACGACGCCGTCCGGCCCGAAGTCGTCGCTCGTCCAGCCGAAGTGCACCGGCCCGCCGTTGAAGCGCACGAACTCGGTGTCGAGCAGGTGGTCGGGGATCCACCGCCTGGCCTGGCCCATGTCGACGAGGTCGGGCCGCAGGTGCAGGATCATCGACGTCTCGCTGTGCCCGCCGTGCACGCCGAAGCCGTGCTCGTCGGGCCCGTTCACGCCGTCGCCCGCCGCCATGCCGGTGCCCATCAGGAAGGTGCGGAGCCCGAAGCGCCGACGCAGCTC
>Ga0265780_10003523_pt1 | contig 20566 bp, 21 predicted proteins | sample P1T30metagenome_FD_192432 | JGI IMG/M metagenome (GOLD analysis project Ga0265780, IMG submission 192432) | Plant litter microbial communities from East Loma Ridge, Irvine, California - P1 T30 | ecosystem: Environmental > Terrestrial > Plant litter > Unclassified | place: USA: California...
CATCGATGGTCTTCCAGCGGCCCACCGCCGAATCGGCGGCGTTCGCTGAAAGCGCGGCCACGCACAGCGGCAGCGCCAGCAGCAGGGTCTTGAAGGTGTTGCGCATGGTCCCCTCCCAGGGCTTCGGTTCACTGCCAGCGGCAGTGCCGGCATGTGCCGACTGTATACCCATCCGGCTGGGTATGGTGCAAGCAAGGGGCGGGAGAGCGTGACGACCAACGGTCGTCACCCACCAACAGCGGTCGTCACTGCGCCGTTTCGTACAGCTCCAGCGGCAGGTCATCCGGATCGGCGAAGAAGGTGAAGCGGCGGCCGGTGTACTCGTCCACGCGGATCGGCTCGCACTCTACGCCGTGGCGGGCGAGGTGCGCGATGAACGGTTCCAGCGCCTCCACCCGGAAGGCCAGGTGGCGCAGCCCCTGCGCTTCGGGCCGGCTGGGGCGCGGCGGCGGGCTGGGGAAGGAGAACAGCTCCAGCTGGCTGCCATCAGGCAGGGCCAGGTCCAGTTTCCAGGAGTCGCGGGCAGCACGGTGATGCTCGGCGATGACCGCCAGGCCGAGCACGTCGACGTAGAACGCCCGCGAACGGGCATAGTCGGCGCAGATCAGGGCGACGTGGTGGATGCCTTGCAGGCCAAGGGACATGGGCATGCGCCTGGGAAGGCCGGCCATGATCTCAGATCAGGCCGCTGGATGCAGCCGTCCCGTTGCCAGACGGAAGAAAAGCAGAAGCCGCTGGACGGTGTTGAGTGCAGCCTACGTTCTCCTCCGATCGCATAGACAGCCGTCCATGACCACCATTTCCGATTCCCCGGTGATTTACACGTCGTTTCTTTCGGTCAAACTGGCGGCGAAACCGCCTGTACCGAATGGACTGCCGTCCATTCTGGCGGTCAGCAATCCACCGCCCGAACAACGCGCTTTCCTCCGGAAGGACACGCTGGCGGCAGCGCCGGCGGTATCCGGTTCGGCATATGCACCGGCGGCGCCCTCGGCGAATGCAGCCGCGGCTGGCGGCGACTGGAAATGCTTCGTCGATCATCTCCAGCAGCAGGGCAGCGTACCCGGCGCCGCAGCGGATGATCCGGAACGGGGCGTGGTCACGCCGGCAAACGTCAGCGTGAAGCAGATGCTCGCGTTCCTTCGCAACCAGGCCCCTTCAAAGCCTGCCTGGGCCGACGCTCCATTGCGCCAACCCAGCGCGTCGATGCCGAGCAGGGGGGCCACCGTGCCGATCCCACAAGGCGCCGATGCCGCAAGCGCCGAGCTGGAAGCAGCGTCGCCGGTGACGTTGCTGAAGCACGGCCACCCGACGGTTGCCGTTGATCCATCGGGCACGGCAGCGCTGATGGACGACATGGAACGCCTGCACGGGGCAGCGGATCCTGCGGCAGAGCCTGCGCAGGCGCAGCTGCTGGAAGAGGAGCGCGCACTGGATGAGGAACTCGGCGCGCTCGCTGAAGCGCAGCGTCCGCGTGCTGCCGAGCTTCCGATGATCCTTGAGGAGGTCGAGGAGAATCCCTTCCACGCGTCCGAGCTCTTCGGGACGACACCGCGCCGGGAGCAGGCCAGGCTGCGCAGTGAAGCGATGCTGCGCGGGAACGCAGCGCTGGAAGAAGAGGATGCAGAGCCGGTGTTGCGTTCGCCCGGGCGCCGGGGAAACGTGAAATTCGACCAGGTCGAAACCAGCCGGGTGCTTGAGGTTGACGCCGAGTCGGGCGAGTCGGTTTCAGTGACAGACGCGTTCTTCCTGATCAAAGAGCACGACGGAAAATGGAAGCCGAATCAGTCCAAGCAGTCGATATCACCGGACCAGATCAGCGAGAACCCAGGCACCGGCCCACGCGTGGCCGCCTTCGCAATGCCACGCGTCCCGACGGCTGCCGATGACAGCGGCTTCGTCGTGCATTCGGTGTTCCACGAAGATCGGTACGACCAGCCGAACCATGCCGAGATCGGTGAAACCTTCTGGGCCGATCTCGGCCGGGACGACGAGCCGGCTGGGCCGGGCGCGGGCGAAGCGTTCCTTCAGCTGCAGCGGCTGCAGGAGCTGCATCGCAAGTTGGAAGCCGCCCTGCGCCACAACCAGCAATTGAAAGAGGAGGTTGGCGTCTACTTCTGACCTTTGGCCTGTGCCGGATCCCGTGCCCGGCGGCAGCGGGATCCGGCCCCATCAGCTGCCGGGCTGCGCCTGCCAGCGGCTCATCCGCTGTTCCAGGATGTCCAGCGGCATGGAGCCGTCCTTCAACAGTTCGGCATGGAAGGCGCGCAGGTCGAAGGTGCCGCCCTGCGCCTGCCGGGCGCGGTCGCGCAGCTCCACGATCTTCGCCTCGCCCAGTACGTTGGACAGCGCCTGTCCGGGCTGGGCCATCATCCGTTCCACTTCGGCGTTGGCATCGTCGACGGCCATGCCGGTGTTCTGCTCCAGATACTCCACCGCGCGCTTTTTGTTCCAGCCCTGCGCGTGGATCCCGGTATCGGCCACCACCCGTGCCGCGCGGGTCAGCGCGGCGTGCAGGTAGCCGATATGGTCGTAAGGATCGGCATACAGCCCCAGCGGCTCGCCCAGCGATTCGGCATACAGGCCCCAGCCTTCAACGAAGGCCAGATCGCCGCCGAGACGTCGGAAACGGGGCAGCTTTTCGATTTCCTGCTGCAGTCCCAGCTGTACGTGATGGCCCGGCACGGCCTCATGCAGGTACAGCATGGGCACGCTCCAGCGCTTGCGTGCGGGCAGGTTGCTGGTGTTCACCGACAGCACGGCGGGGCGGCTTCCGTTGACACCGGGCTGGTAGGACGCCGCTGCCGAGGAAGCGGCGCGGTCGGCTTCGACCGGCTGGATCTCCAATGCGGCCTTGGGCAGGGTCTGCAGCACGCTGGGCAGTTTCGCGGCCACCTGTTGCTGCACCTGCCGGTAGCGGCCCAGCAGCGCATTGGCATCGCTGTACTGGAACTGCCTGTCGCTGCGCATGCGCTGCAGCAGCTTGGCTTCGCTGCCGCGCAGCTTGTTGTCCTTCATCACCGCGGCGATCTGTGCATGCAGGGCCTGTACGCGCTGTTCGCCCCAGGCATGCAGCTGGGCCGGGTCCTGGGCGGTGGCGGTGGCCTGGCGCAGCGTGCCGGCATACCACGCCGCGCCGCTGGGCAATGCGCCCAGGCCCGCGGTTTCGCGCGTGGCCGGCAGGTATTCGGTGGCGATGAACCCACGCAGCGCGCGGTAGGCGGGCATGATGCGGAACTCGATCATGCGCTTGTACTCGGCGCTGATGCGGGCTTTCTCTTCAGCCGGGATGGTCTCCGGCATGGTCCGGATCGGGGTCCAGAAAATGCTCTCTTCGGCAGTCGGCTTGATCACCGCATCCAGCTGCGGCAGCACTTTTTCCATCAGGTCGCGCGGCTGCACCACACCGGCCGCCATGCCCTGGCGCATGTTCGCAGTGGCCTGTTCGAACAGGGCCGGGATGCCCAGCGAACGCTTTGACCAGTCATCGTAGTCCTTGACCGTATTGAACGGCTGCGCCCCCGCGCCGGCGCCGAGGATGGCCATGATGCTGCCCAGGTTGTAGTACTGGCTGATCGGCAACATCCAGGACGGGTACTGCTCGGCTGCCAGCGATGCCCTGGCATCGCGGACGAAGATCTCGTAGCTCAGCAGATCCTGCCCCTGCAGGCCGCTGCTGCCGATCTTTTCCACCTTGCCCAGCCATTGCGTGGTGAAGTCATGCGACTGCTGGCGCCAGGCCGCAGACAGGATGTTCGGTAGCTCGCCGTTGTAGCGCGCGTCGCCCTGGAACGTGGCCTGCAGGGGATTGAGCCGCATCGAGGCGTCCCAGTACTCGTCGTACAGCCGCTCCAGCTGGACCGCCTTGCTGGCGGGTGCAGCGGCGGCCTGCCGGCCTGCCGCAGCTGCCGGGCGTGCACGCGGCCTGGCCTTGGGCTTGGTCGCCTGGCGGGTCTGCGCGGCTGCAGGGCGGGTGGCTTTCTTCTTGGCGGCTTCGGCCGGCGGCGCGGCGCTGAACAGCATCAACGAGGCAAGTGCGACTGCCAGGGCGCGGGCAAGCTGGGGCATCGGACATTTCCGTGGAACACAGACCGTGGAGCTTGCACGATCCAGACGCATACGGCCAGCATCGAGAGCCCAGTCAGGAAATGCCGCGTTGTCGCTCAGTCAGCTGCCGCGTCGGCCCGTAGCTGTCGTGCCCGCTCCGCACCCAGGTACCGCGTGATCGCATGCCGCATCAGGTACAGCAAGGGAATGAGGGCAATGGCGAAGGCCATTTTGTAAACGTAATTGACACTGCTGACCGCCAGGAACAGCGACGTCGGCCACTGCTGCGGCCCCAGCACGAAGGCGATCCAGATCACCACGAAGCTGTCGATCAGCTGGGACACCGCGGTCGATCCGGTGGCGCGCAGCCACACATGGCGCTCGCCGGTAGCACGGCGTATGCGGTGGAACACCGCCACGTCGATCAGCTGGCCGCCCATGAACGCGACCAGCGAGCCGGTGATGGTCCACATGCCCTGGCCGAACACCACGGCAAACGCCGCCTGGTAGTCCGGCACGCCGTGCGCGCTCATCGAGCCCACCCACCAGCTGGCCGGGGCCAGCGAGATGGCGGCATAGGCGAACAGGAAGCCGTAGCAGATCAGGGCCGCCGCCAGCCACGAGATAAGGCGCACGCCGCGTTTGCCGAAGAACTCATTGATGGTGTCGGTCATGACGAACACCACCGGCCACAGCAGCGTGCCGGCGGTGAAGCTCAGCGAACCGGTCTGGCCGAACAGGTTCCAATCCAGCGGTGCGATGCCGAGGGTGTCTTCCAGCGCGAAGATCTTCACCCCGATCAGCTCGGCCAGCAGCGCGTTGGCGCAGAAGAATGCGGCCAGCCCGATGAACAGCAGGACCGCACGGTCCTGGAGCGGCCGTGCGCTCATCAGCCGCGTTCGCCGGCGCGGGTGAAGGGCACGGTTTCCGGCGCGACGGCACCGCCGGAGATGATGAAGCTCATCGCCTGGTCCACGGTCCAGTCGGTCGGCGTCAGCAGTTCCACCGGTACGATCTCCAGATAACCGGAGGTCGGATTGGGCGTGGTCGGCACGTACACCGCCGCCAGCTCGCGGCCGGTGCCCTGTTCGCGGATGACCCGGGTGACCAGGCCCACCGCCTTCATCTCACGGTGCGGGAAGTCGATCAATACCACGCGCTGGGTGGTGCCCGGCTCGGTCTGCAGCATGTCCAGCAGCTTCTTGGCGCTGTCATAGATGATGCTGGCCAGCGGAATCCGTTTGATCACCGCGCCGACCCATCGCAGCAGGCGCTGGCCGACCACGCGGCGGCTCAGCACGCCCACGGCCAGGATCACCAGAAGGGTGGCCAGCAGCGCCACCACGTTCTGGATCCATTCGACGTGGACCCAGCCCAGGTAGTGCGGGAACCGTGTGGCGATGGGTTCGGACATCGCCACCACCAACGGGCTGGATATGCCGGACAAAAGCACGAAGACGAACTTCACCACGACCCAGGTGAGCCAGATCGGCAGCAGGGTCAGCAGGCCGGTCAGGAACAGCCGTTGCAGGGAAGGGCGGGGGGTGAGCGTGGGGGCTGGGAGTGACATCGGCGCATTGTAGCGGTCGCGTGGCGCCGGTTAGGCTCTGCTGTGTCATAGGACGTGGCAGGGAGGGGGTTGCGATGGTGTCGAGGATGGCAAAGGGTGTGAGGTGGTCGGTGGTCGGCGTGCTGGGCGTGGTGGCAGCGGTGGTGTTGCTGTGGTGTGCATCGCATTTCTGGCCGATGCCTGACAAGCAGCGCCGTGCGTTGGCGCTGATGCGCACGCAGGTCCCGGCCGAAGGCCGCAACGGCTATGCATTGCTGTGGATGCTGGACTTCGATGGCATGGACGACCGCTCCCGCGCGGCGGCGATGGCGGTGGACGCCGCGCGCTGGCAGGCCGATCCGGACCTGGCCGGCGGCGTGCGGATGAGTGCCGAAGGCGATCATCCACGCGTGGCCTATCCACAAGGACGCCACTGCAGCGGGCCCACCGGCGCCTGCCTGGAGCAGGTGCGCAGCGACCCGCAGCGGTTCGCCCGGGCCCACGCCGGGCATGCAGGCCTGCATGCGCGCGTGGCGCAGACGGCGGCATACGGGCACTTCACCAGCCCATGGGACAGCCAGGTCGCCGCGATCATGCTGCCGTTCCCTGCGTTGAATGGAATGACAGATCCGGTCACCGCGCACGCATTGGCCCATGTCCAGGGCGATACCGCCGGTGCCTTGCAGGGGCTGTGCAGCGGCCTCCTCGCTGGCCGCCGCCTGCTGTCCGGCAGCGATACCCTGCTCGCCAGCAGTGTCGGCATGGCCATGGTGGAACGCAATGGTGGCGTGCTGGGCGAGGTGCTGGCCGAACTGCCGCGCGACGCCTCCCTTCCCGCTGCCTGTACGGCGGCGTTGCGGCCGATGACGGCGGCGGAAACCAGCCTGTGCCGACCGCTGCAGGGCGAGATGCGCTACGCCGAAATGGCCACGCGTTACTCCGCACGTTCGCCGGGTTCAGTACTGGTGCTGGATACCGAACGCTCCGTGGCGCGCATCGCTACCGCGCATGCATGGGCGTGCGACCCCGCACAGCAGCAGCGATTGGGCGAGGACAGGCAGATCGAGGCTCCCACGCCGGCCACGCGCGGATTCGACTGCGTGGCCAACCTGGCAGGTTGCGCGATGAGCGATATTCCCGCGCAGCTTTACCTGCGTCATGCCGGCCGCAGCCAGGACGCCGCCGCGATGGTGCGGCTGCTGGCGGCGCAGCAGTGGCTGCGCACGCAGTCGGGTTCACCCGCCGACGCGCTGGCCAGGCTGCCGGTGGCGTTCCGTTCGGCAACCCGCGCCCCCCATGCGGATGCCGAGGGGCGCTGGCTTCAGGTCGCGCGGCGTGACACCTCGCGCGGGCCCGACGACCGCCTGCTGAGGGTGCCGCTGCGCCGGGATCCAGAACCCTCAAGGCAAGCTGCGAAGTGAGGCGGACCCTGCGCAGCCGTCAGCCGGTGGCGAGCACCACCGTCCACTCTGCTTCCAATGGTTCATCCTCCCCCGCGCTGCGCGGCAGCAGGGTAACGGTCTCGCGATCTTCGGCAGACAGCGCCTGGTAGAGCAGGTCGCTGTCATTGAGGGGCTCGCCACTGAAATAGATCTGTGTCACCAGGCGATCATGCTGGCCGCGGATGTCGAAGTGGATGTGCGGCGTGCGGAACTGATCCGGGCCGGTCCCGATCGGATACGCTCCGGGGACGATGGTCAGGAAGCGGAACCTCCCCTCCGCGTCGGTTTCCTGTCGTCCAAACCCCTGGAACGCAGGGTCAAGCGGCGCAGCCTCGTTGGCGTCGGTGGCATGCGCGTAGCGCCCGTGGGTGTTGGCCTGCCACATCTCGATCCAGGCGCCTGCCACCGGCTGGCCCAGGGTGTCGACGACGCGTCCACGCAGGTCGATCCGGGTGCCCTGTGCAACGCCCGGCTGTCCGTCGACGCGGGTAAGGTCCGCGTCCTCGTCCAGCGGTCGCTGGATGGGATAGTACGGACCCATGATGTCCTCCACGGTGATCCGGCGTTGCTGCTGCGCCGCGGCGGTGGTGGTGAACAGGGCGGTGGCCGCCCACCCGGCGGCCTGCAGGGCGTGGCGTCTGCTGATCGTTGCTGACATTTCGTTTCCCCGATGAGGATCGGCGCACCGTATGTGCGCCGCACTTCATCATCGATATGCCGCGATGCGGTGCCGTGTGGTCCATCTCGGTATAAGGACAAGCAATCGATTCGGCGGCACTCGCCTCAATCGACAATTGTGCCACCGCGCGCCTGCGGCTTGAGCCGGATGTAGACCTGCTTGCGCACGCGCGCGACCACCTCTCCTGAAGCATCCCGTACGTCGTTGCTGTACCAGCGCAGTTGCTTGCTGCCATCGGCAGCGGCCGAGCGGATTTCCGCGAGCATTGCGTCATCGATGCGGAAGGTCGCGCGCACCGTACCGCGGCCGGGTTTGAGGAACTCGATCTGGCCGGTGCGATCCCACACGTAGTAGTCGCGGCCCAGGTTGTGCATCAGCCCCAGCATCCAGAACGGATCGGTCATGGCGAACAGGCTGCCGCCGAAATGGGTGCCGACATAGTTGCGGTTCCACGGACGCATGCGCAGTTCGACATCGATTTCGCGGTAATCCGGTGACACCCGGGTCACGTGGATGCCGGCGAACAGGAACGGCGGCCACAGGTTGATGCCGTGGCGGAACAGGCTGGCTTTCATGGTGGACCGGCGCCGGAATGGGGAGGCCAGTGTAACCATGCGGGTGCGTATGGAAAAGTCCAACGGGCAGGATCAGTCTCTTACGGCGACGCCTCCGGGATCGTCAGGGAAAAAGTACCGTTCTGCTGCGCGATGGCTTCACCGGTGCCGGTGATCGCGTTCTGCACGAACAGGCCGCTGCCCTGGTCGGTGCCTGTGATGAAGGTCAGCTGATGGTAGGCGGTGCGATTGCCCCAGTCCGGCGATGGCAGCGATACGTAACGAATCGTGCTGCTCTGGTCACCGACGTTGCCCTGGGCGACGTAGACGCCGTAATGATCCTCGCCTTCAGAGGTGATCCGATACACGCCGTTGGCGTAGTGCGTCAGAGTCGCATTGGGGAAAGGCTTGGCGTCGTAGAGCTTCCGATAGTGAAGGTGATAGGTCGCCACCTGTGCGGCAGGCTGGACGCTGATCGGGGCCGGTGCGCCGGCAACGGCGACGTCCGCCGGAAGGGCGGTCGCGGCGAGCGAGGTGAGGAGGAAAAAGGCTGGGACGGAAGCCATGGCGGCGCGCTCGAGGGATGGGCCATTCACATTGTTGGCTGCAATGACGCAGGGCAAGTGGCAGATCCGTCGGCTCAGCCTGCTTCCAGCACGTACCCATCGCCGCCATTCGCCCTGGCCTGGCGCAGTGCCACCTCGGCTCCGCGCAGGAATGCATCTGCGGGCACGCCCGGCCCCGGCACCCGGCAGTAGACCCCGATGCTGAGGGTTGGGCGGGCGTTGCCGGCGTCGGCAGCCCACGGCAGCCGACGCACGTCGGCGATCAGGTCTTCGACCACCTGGCACGCGCCGCTGGGCGGCGTTTCGGGCAGGATCATCGCAAAGCCGCCGCCAAGGTGGCCGGCGGTATCGCGCGGTCGCCTGGCATGGGCGGCAATCAGCCGCGCGACCGCCACCTGCAGTGCGTCGCCTGCCTGTGGACCTGGTCGGTCATCGTGACCGCCGGCGTGGTCCAGCTCGACCCGAACCAGCGCCAACGGGCGACATTCGCCGCTCCCGGTGCAGGTCTCTTGCTGCAGCGCCTGCTCGAAGCGCGGCCGGCTGACCAGCCCGCTGAGGGGGTCCCGGTCGGCCCGGCGTCGCCAGCTGGCGATCCGCCACGCGGCCCAGATGGCGGTGGCCAGCAGTGCTGTCCCCAGCGTGGCGCAGGGCGCCCACCACAGGTTGGCGCCGCGCAGCAGGGACCAGGAGAGCAACAGCGGCAGTGGCAGTCCCACGCTGATGGCCAGTATCGTGGCCGCCCGCCCACCGCACAGCCCTGCGACGCACAGCATCACCAGCATCGCGCCCAGGGCGTGCTGCCACATCGGCGGCATCCCCCGCAGCGTGCGCGACTGCAGCAGCATCGAGGCGACGCTGGCGTGGTACTCGATGCCACTCATGGGGGCGTGGCGGCGGGTCGGTGCCAGCAGTTGCGGGGCGAGGCCTGCGGCCGTCGAGCCCACCAACACGCGCCGGTTGTGCAAGCTCGCGGGCGCGATCCGGCCTTCCAGTACGTCCACATAGGCGACCTGCGGCACGCTGCCCGGCGGCCCTGTGTAGCGAAGTCGGACATAGCCGTCGCGTACCCATTTATCCGCACCTGCGTGTACTTCTGCTGCCGGTAACCCCTGCGCGCGCTCGGGCAGATCCGCCAGGGCCAGTCCCAGCGCCGGCCAGTGCGCTGATCCGATGCCGGCCTGCAGGAAAATACCGCGTGCCACCCCATCGGCGTCTACGTGCACCTCTGCGTGGCCCAGTGCGGCCGCATTGGCGGTCATCAGTGCGATGGGTAGCCGTTCTTCGGCCAACCGGCCGTCGCGGGCCGGTACCGCCAGCACCGGCAACACCACCTGGCCGTTGCGCGCGATCGCCGCCGCCAGGGCGGCGTCGGCGCCCGGATGACGGTCAGGTTCGGACAACGGCAGGTCCAGCAGCACCCGCTTGCTGCCGGCCCGGGTCAGCCGGTCCAACAGGCGCGCGTGCACGCTGCGGGACCAGGGCCACGGGCCGATCTGCTGCAGGCTTGCCTCATCGATGGCGACGATCAGCAGGCTGGGGTCGGCCGGGTAGCTCCAGCGGGCGACGTAGTGGTCGAAGATCGCCTCGTCCACTGCGCCCAGCCATCGGCCATGGCTGGCGGCAGCAGCGGCCAGCCCGGCAAGCAGCGCCAGCAGCAGCCGATAGCGCCAGGCCAGTGGCTGCCGCTTCATCGCCGCCGCCAGCCGCATGGGGTCACCCCTTCAGCAATCACGCGATCCTCCCCCGGGAAAGATCGGTGGAGCGATGCCCTCGGCCGGGTGGCCGGGTTTCATTCCCCCGGATGAACCGTGACGCCTTACGACGCCACCGGATCAGTATCGCGTGCCGGTTGCACGGGTGTTCTGAACGTATTTACCTTCAGAACAGCAGCGCGGCCATCTTCCGCCGGTACTGGCTGACCAATGCGGGGTCGGTGATCACGTTGAAGGCATCGATCAGCGCCTTGCGCGGCAGGCCATCATCGAAACTGCGATCCACCCGCAGCATCTCCAGGAACTGCTCCAGTGCCGCCGCGTCTTCGCCTGCCAGCAGCAACTGCACGCCGCGCAGGTGGCGGGCGGCGAGGTCGCCGCCATCGGCTGCGATACGCGCTTCCAGGGCTTCCGGGGCCGGTGCCTCCTTCAGGGCCGAAGCGAACGAAAGGCGCGCGCGGGCGCGCACGGCGCGGTCATCGGTGGCCAGGTTGGCCGGCAGTCCGTCGATCAGGGTGCGGGCTTCGTCCACCCCGCCGATCTGCAGCAGGGCCACGGCCAGGTCCAGACGCAGCTCGTCCTTGCCCGGTTCGGCCGCGATCTGCGCGCGCAGCACGTCGACCTGCGCCTGCGCATCCAGCGGCTCCGGCTCGGCTTCGGCCACCGGCTCGGCCGGGGCGATCCCGTGCTGGGCCAGGAACTCACGCAACTGGCCTTCGGTCACTGCGCCGGGGAAACCATCCACCAGCTGGCCGCCCTTGACCAGGAACACGGTCGGCACCGAACGGATCTGGAACGCCGCGGCGATCTGCTGTTCCTTGTCCACGTCCACCTTGGCCAGCTGGAAGGCACCGTTGTATTCACCGGCCAGCTTTTCCAGCAGCGGTCCGAGGGTCTTGCAGGGCTCGCACCAGGTCGCCCAGAAATCGACCAGTACCGGCGTCTGCAGGGATTTCTGCAGCACTTCGGCTTCGAAGGTTTCGGTGACAGCGTCGAATACGTTCGGCAGTTCGCTCATGGAAACTCTGGATCTACGGCGGGAGACCGATTCTATGGTGGCGGACGCTTGCGGCTTCAACCCACCGCCGGTTCGATGTTCCACAATAGGGTCCCCGATTTTCCGAGTGCCGCTCCATGCCGACCCTGCTTCCGCGCCGTCTCGAGAACCTGCTCGGTCCTGCCGCGGCGGTGGGGTGGGTGCTGTCCGTGGCCGGTTTCGGCGCTGCGCTGGACGGCTTCGAGCAGGGGCGCCATCCCGTGGCGCTGCTTGGGGCGGGCGGCATCGCCCATGCCCTCGGCTTCAACCTGCTGGGTTGGGTGCTGCCGGGCCTGCTCGCCACCGCGATGGCGCTGTGCCTGCTGGCGCGCCTGCCGGCCGGCAGCAGCTGGCTGCTGCGGGTGGCCGGCCAGCTGCTGGTGTTGGCCGGACTGGCCTTTGCCGGCATGGGCCTGTTCCCGTTGGATGTGCAGGACCTGGACGGCCCGGCCAGCCAGGCGCATGCCAGCGCATGGATGGTGTGGGCACTGGCGTTCATTGCCGGCACGCTGATGCTGGGCGTCGGCAGCTGGCGCAGATCGCCGCCGTTGGCGCGGCTGGCGCTGGGCTGCGGGCTGGTCGCGGCGGTCACCGCTTTCGCCCTGCAGGGGGTGGTGCCGGCGCCGCTGGCGCAGCGGCTTACCTTTGCGGCGTGGGCGTCATGGCTGCTGCTGGGGCTGCGCCTGCTGGGCCCGGCCGATACCCGCCGGTAAGCGGCCGGGAGCGGGCGGCGGGCCGCCTGTCGACCGGATTGGAGGCTTTTGCCGCACTGCGGTACCCTGTGCCGCTTTGCCGCCGCACTTGTGTGTTCCATGACCAGCGTCGAACCCAACGCCTACGACCCGCAGCAGGTTGAATCCGCCGCCCAGCAGTTCTGGGACGGTACCCGTGCCTTCGAAGTCAGCGAGACCTCGGACAAGCCGAAGTACTTCTGCCTGTCGATGCTTCCGTACCCGTCGGGCGCGCTGCACATGGGCCATGTGCGCAACTACACCATCGGTGACGTGATCAGCCGCTACAAGCGGATGACCGGGCACAACGTGCTGCAGCCGATGGGCTGGGACGCGTTCGGTCTGCCCGCCGAGAATGCCGCGATCAAGAACAAGACCGCGCCGGCCAAGTGGACCTACAAGAACATCGACCACATGCGCAGCCAGCTCAAGTCGCTAGGCTATGCCATCGACTGGTCGCGTGAGTTCGCCACCTGCAACCCGGACTACTACGTCCACGAGCAGCGCATGTTCACCCGCCTGATGCGCAAGGGCCTGGCCTATCGCCGCAACGCGGTGGTCAACTGGGATCCGATCGACCAGACCGTGCTGGCCAACGAGCAGGTCATCGACGGCCGCGGCTGGCGCTCCGGTGCGCTGGTGGAGAAGCGCGAGATCCCGCAATGGTTCCTGCGCATCACCGATTACGCCCAGGAACTGCTGGACGGACTGGACGAACTGGATGGCTGGCCGGAATCGGTCAAGACCATGCAGCGCAACTGGATCGGCCGCTCGGAAGGGCTGGAGATCCAGTTCGCCGTACGTGATGCCGAGGGCAACACGCTGGACCCGCTGCGCGTGTTCACCACGCGGCCGGACACGGTGATGGGCGTGACCTTCGTGTCCATCGCCGGCGAACATCCGCTGGCGCTGCATGCGGCCAGGAACAACCCGCAGCTGGCTGACCTGCTGGCCGGGCTGAAGCAGGGCGGGGTGTCCGAAGCGGAACTGGAAACCCAGGAAAAGCGCGGCATGGATACCGGCCTGAAGGCCATCCATCCGGTGACCGGCGAGCAGGTGCCGGTGTGGGTGGCCAACTTCGTGTTGATGGGCTACGGCACCGGCGCGGTGATGGCCGTGCCGGGCCATGACCAGCGCGACAACGAATTCGCCAACAAGTACGGCCTGCCGATCCGCCAGGTCATCGCGCTGAAATCGCTGCGCAAGGACGAAGCCGCGTACGACGCCAGCCGTTGGCAGGACTGGTACAGCGACAAGAGCCGCGAAAGCGAGCTGGTCAATTCGGGCGAGTTCGACGGCCTGGATTTCCAGGGCGCCTTCGAAGCCCTGGCCGAACGCTTCGAGCGCAAGGCCCAGGGCCAGCGCCGCGTGAACTACCGCCTGCGCGACTGGGGTGTCAGCCGCCAGCGTTACTGGGGCTGCCCGATTCCGGTGATCTACTGCGACAAGTGTGGCGCGGTGCCGGTGCCGGAAGAACAGCTGCCGGTGGTGCTGCCGGAAAACGTGGCCTTCTCGGGTACCGGTTCGCCGATCAAGACCGATCCGGAATGGCGCAAGACCACCTGTCCGGACTGCGGCGGCGCGGCCGAGCGCGAGACCGACACCTTCGATACCTTCATGGAGTCGAGCTGGTACTACGCCCGCTACACCTCCCCGGGCGCACGCGATGCGGTGGACAAGCGCGGCAACTACTGGCTGCCGGTGGACCAGTACATCGGTGGCATCGAACACGCGATCCTGCACCTGATGTATTTCCGCTTCTTTCACAAGCTGCTGCGTGACGCGCGGATGGTGGACAGCAACGAGCCGGCGCGCAACCTGCTGTGCCAGGGCATGGTGATCGCCGAAACCTACTACCGCGCCAACCCGGACGGGTCCAAAGACTGGATCAACCCGGCCGACGTGGACGTGCAGCGCGACGAGCGAGGCCGCATCACCGGCGCCACCCTGGTGGCCGACGGCCAGCCGGTCGTGGTCGGCGGCACGGAGAAGATGTCCAAGTCCAAGAACAACGGCGTGGACCCGCAGACCATGGTCGGCAAGTACGGCGCCGACACCGTGCGCTTGTTCTCGATGTTCGCCGCACCGCCGGAACAGTCGCTGGAGTGGAACGAAGCCGGCGTGGACGGCATGGCGCGCTTCCTGCGCCGGTTGTGGGCGCAGGTGCACAAGCATGCGGCCGATGGGGCGGCCCCGGCGCTGGACGTGTCCGCGCTGGACGCCGGCCAGAAGACCCTGCGCCGCAAGACCCATGAAACCATCGGCAAGGTCGGCGATGACTATGGCCGCCGCCACAGCTTCAACACCGCCATTGCCGCGGTGATGGAACTGATGAATGCGCTGGCCAAGTTCGATGACGCCACGCCGCAGGGCCGGGCGGTGCGCCACGAAGCCCTGCAGGCGATCGTGCTGATGCTCAACCCGATCACCCCGCATGCCAGCCATGCGCTGTGGCAGGTGCTGGGCCATGGCCAGACGCTGCTGGAAGACCAGGTTTTCCCGCAGGCCGATCCAGGTGCCCTGGTACGCGATGCGCTGACCCTGGCGGTTCAGGTCAACGGCAAGCTGCGCGGCACGATCGAGGTCGCCGCCGACGCGGCGCGCGAGCAGATCGAAGCGCTGGCGGTGGCCGAACCGAACGCGGCCAAGTTCATGGAAGGCCTGACCGTGCGCAAGATCATCATCGTGCCCGGCAAGATCGTGAACATCGTCGTCGGCTGACCCCTGCCGCGCCAACGCGGTGGGTGGCGCCAAGCCCTGGTGGGTGACGCCAAGCTCTGGTGGGTGACGCCAGCTCTGGTGGGTGACGCCAGCTCTGGTGGGTGACGACCGTTGGTCGTCACCGCCCTCCCAGGCCCCGATGATCAACCGTCATTCACGCCTCATCGGGCAGGCTGTATTGCCGCAGCCGCCCGGCTACTACAGACTGTGTCCATGACCCGAATCCTGCTTGCACTTCTCTTCGCCCTCGGCCTGGCCGGTTGCGGCTTCCACATGCGCAACAAGCTGATGCTGCCGGCTGACACGGCAGCAGTGAAGGTGGTCTCCACCGCGCCCTACAGCGAACTGGCCAAGCTGCTGCGACGCAGCCTGCTGGCGTCCGGGGCGACCCTGGCCGATGATGACTCCACCGCGCCGGCCGCACAGCTGCAGGTGCTGTCCGAGCGCTGGGGTGACCTGCCGATCGCCATCGACGCACAGGGTCGTGCGCAGGAGTACAGCCTGCGCTACGCGGTGATCTTCATCTTCCGCCGCGAAGACGGCAGCGAACTGGTGCCGCAGCAGGTGATCGAGCTGTCGCGCGATTACGTGTCCCCGCCGACCGACGCCACCGGTACCACCACCGAGCGCGAGATCCTGGCCGATGAGCTGCGCCGTGAAATGTCGGCCTCGATCATCCGCCGCATCGACAGCGTGGTGCGCAATGAACTGCGCGAAGGCCGCAGCATCTCGGCCCCGGTCGAGGCGGTCGACGGCCAGGTGATTCCGGCAGGCCCGGCGCCGGCCGGCGTCCCGGCCATCAAGACCACCATCCCCACCGCCAAGCCTGTCCCCGAACCGGCCGCCCCGCCGGTGCAGGACTGAGCCGGTACCCGGATGGAACTGCGCCCGGAGCAGTTGGCCAGCGCTGCTGGCGGGCAGCCGCTGGCGCCCGTCTACCTGGTTGCCGGGCCTGAAACCCTGCGCGTGCTGGAAGCGGCCGATGCGGTGCGGGCAAAAGCGCGCGCGGAGGGCATCAGCGAACGCGAAGTATTCGATGCCGATGGGCGCGATTTCGACTGGGGACGGTTGCAGGCGGGCTTCAACGCGCCCAGCCTGTTCAGTGCGCGCCGCCTGATCGAAGTGCGGCTGCCCAACGGCAAGCCGGGCAAGGAAGGCGCCGAAGTCATCAGTGACTTCTGCGCCTCGCCGCCACCGGACGTTGTGCTGTTGATCACCGCCAATGAATGGAGCAAGTCGCACCAGGGCAAGTGGGCCGATGCCGTAGGCCGTGCCGGCGTGATTTCGGTAGCGTGGGCGATCAAGCCGCACGAGCTGCCTGAGTGGATCGAGCGCCGCCTGCGTGGCAAGGGCCTGCGTGCCGATCCACAAGCGGTGCAGCGGCTGGCCGAGCGGGTGGAAGGCAACCTGCTGGCTGCCGCGCAGGAAATCGACAAGCTGGCGCTGCTGGTCGAATCCGGCCAGGTGCTGGACGTGGACAAAATGGACGCGCTGGTCGCTGATGCGGCCCGCTATGACGTGTTCCGGCTGGTGGAGTCGACCTTCTCCGGCCAGCCCACCGCGGTGCTGCGGATGGTGGCCGGGCTGCGCGCCGAAGGCGAGGCGGTGGCCGCCCTTATGCCGATCGTCATCCGGGAACTGCTGGCTGGCGCTGCGTTGGCCCAGGTGCAGGCGCGGGGCGGCAACCTGGCCGCGGAAATGAAATCACGCGGCATCTGGGAGTCCCGCCAGGCGCCGTACAAGCGCGCGCTGCAGCGGCACCCGGAAGCCAAGCGCTGGGAGCGCTTCGTTGCCGAAGCCGGGCTGGTGGATCGCATTGCCAAAGGGCGCGCCGACGGTGACCCGTGGCTGGCGCTGGAACGCCTGCTGGTGGCGGTGTCCGAAGCACGCGCGGTACGCCTGCTGGCGCGCGCCTGAGCGCTGGCCATGGGCCTTCGCATCTATTACGGCGGCACGTTCGACCCGGTGCACAACGGGCATCTTGCCATTGCCCGTGCCGCACGCGATGCCTTGAACCTGCCGATTCGGCTGCTGCCGGCGGCCGACCCGCCGCATCGTCCGGCACCCGGCGCCAGCGCCGAGCAACGTTGCCGGATGCTGCAGCTGGCGCTTGCCGATGAAACCGGATTGCTGTTGGACCGCCACGAACTGGAGCGCGCCGCCCGCCATCCGCAGCGTCCGTCCTACACCGTGGATACCCTGGCCGAACTGCGCCAGGCGTTCGGCCCGGAAACGCCGCTGGCGTGGCTGGTGGGGGCGGACAGCCTGTTGTCGCTCGCCGCCTGGCATCGCTGGCAGGACCTGTTCGGGCTGGCGCATTTCATCGTCGCCGAGCGCCCCGGCAGCCGCTTGCCGCAGGTGGTGGAGGGCGTGCTGGGCCAGGCACTGCACGGCCGCTGGACCGACCAGCCGCAGGACCTTGAGGATGCGGCGGCAGGACATGTGCTGCGCCTGCATCAGCCGCTGCGCAGCGAGTCGGCCAGCGAGGTCCGCGCCCGCATCGCCGCCGGCGGGCCGTGGCAGCCGCTGGTGCCACCGGCGGTGGCGGGTTACATCGCCGAACATCGGCTTTACGGTGTGTGATCCTGGGGCTTGGCAGCTGTCATCCGCCCGTCGTGGTGCAGGTCACCGACGCGGGAACCTCGCCGCCGAAGGGGGCGCGGGTATGCTCGTAAATGGCACGCAGGACGGCCTGTTTGTGATCGGGTTCATTCACTGCCAAGGGTAGGTGGACGCTTCCGCGCGTATCGCACCGCCAGGCAACGCAACCCGGGCAGGGATCCCCTTCAGGACCTACTGGCGCCTGGACGGGCGCTGCAGCGCTACCAAGCGCGATACCCGAGGCGACGACGAAGGTGGCAAGCAGGCTCATGGTGATGCTCCAGTCAATGGAAAGGGCGCGCAACCGGCGCGCCACCATCATCGGCTCGTCCTACCTGGCCCGTTATCAGGCATAGCCGGCGGCGCGGGTCAGGTCAGCGGCCTTTCCGCCTGGGGGCTGAACCCGGTGAATGCCTCCCGCGCCGGTCCCACGTATAATCCCCCCTACGTTTATCGAGTCGACCCGCTTTGAGCAACCAGCCCCAACCCCAGACCATCAAGGTCGAACTGCCCAACCCGCCGCCCTCCGTGGAGCAGCTGTTGGCCTGCGTGACCGACGCCACCGAAGAGCTGAAAGCCAAGGACGTGGTCACCATCGACGTACGCGGCAAGTCCAGCGTCGCCGATTACTTCGTGATCGCCTCGGGCACCTCGTCGCGTCACGTGAAGTCCATCGCCGAGGAAGTGGTCCGCTTCGCCAAGAAGCTGGACATGATGCCGCTGGGCGTTGAAGGCGAGCGCGAAGCCGAATGGGTGCTGGTCGACCTGGGCGATGTCGTGGTCCACGTCATGCTGCCGCGCGTGCGCGAACTGTATGCACTGGAGCGCCTGTGGACGGTGGGTGACCAGCGTCGCCAGCACGAAGAAGAAGAAGGCCAGGACGACGAGGTCTGATCGACCTGCTGCCTGTGCTGTACCCCCGACGGCGCCGATGGCGCCGTTGGACGTTATGAGGATGCCTGATGAAAGCGCGATTGATCGCCACCGGTGAACGCGCCCCCAGCTGGGTGGCGCAGGGCTTTGCCGAATACCAGAAGCGGTTGTCGCACTGGCTGCCGTTCGAGCTGGTGGAGATCGAGCCGGGCCTGCGTGGCAAGGGCCGCGATGCGCGCCGTGCGACCGATGACGAAGGCAAGCGGGTGATCGCCGCGCTGCCGAAGAATGCCTACGTGGTGGCGCTGGACGTGCCCGGCCGACAGCTCAGCTCGGAACAGCTGGCGCAGCGGTTGGAGCACTGGCGCGGGCAGGGCAGGGACCTGGCGTTCCTGATCGGCGGGCCGGAAGGGCATTCGTCGGAGGTGTCGGCGCTGGCGGATGAAAAATGGTCGATCGGCCCATTGACCCTGCCGCACATGCTGGTGCGCCTGGTCGTGGCCGAACAGCTGTATCGCGCTGCGGCGATGTTGGCCAACCACCCCTACCATCGCGCGTGAAGAGTCGTTATACTGGTCGTCTGCCCGAATAGCTCAGCCGGTTAGAGCACTTGACTGTTAATCAGGGGGTCGTTGGTTCGAGTCCAACTTCGGGCGCCATTTTGAAAACCCGCATCGTGAGATGCGGGTTTTTTTTGTGTGGCATGCTGCGCCCATCCTTGGCCGGAGCGTCACGATGGGTGAGATCATCACAGCGGGTATCGTCTTCGTCTGCCTGAGCGCGGCGTCGATCGGCATGATGTACCTGTATCCGCGGCTTTCGGCCCGGCACCGGGATGACGAGACCAATACGGTCCTGCGGTTGGTGGCCAATATCTTCGTGGTGATGACTTCGCTGGTGTTCGGCCTGCTGATCAATTCGTCGAAGAACACCTTCGAAACCATCGATTCTAACGTGCACGGTTTTTCGACCAGCCTGATCATGTTCGACCGCTCGCTGCGGACGTACGGGGTGGAAACCGAGGAGACCCGACGGCGGCTCAGGGAGTACATCGAGACCGCCATCGCCCATCCCGCGCGCAGCGACGATGCCCTCGTCCACCACCACGACCCGGCGGCCAATGCACTGGACCAGGTCGGTGGCGCGCTGGATCGTATCGCGCCAGCGGATCGTTTCCACGAAGGGTTGCTGGCCGATGCGCGACAGCAGTACCAGACCGTCGTGCTGCAACGATGGAGCATCGTCGAACAGTCCGAAGCCAGCGTGCCGCGCCTGATCATCTGGATGCTGATGGCGTGGATGACGCTGATCTATGGAAGTTTCGGCTATCGTGCCCCGCACAACCCGATGGTGGTCGGCATGTTCCTTGTATCGGCCGCTTTGATCGCGACCTCGGTGTACTTCGTGCTGGACATGAGCGTGCCGTTCCACGGGCCGATCCAGGTGTCCGCCGCGCCGTTGCACCGCGCGCTGGCCGAGATCCAGCCCTGAGGTAACCCAGCGCATGTGCCCGCCCTGGTAGCGCCGAGCCGTGCTCGGCGGTAGGCTTCAGCGGCCAGCATCGGCATCAGGAGCAGTCACTCATGGAGAAGCAACAAGCGGCCGCCATCGCAGAAGCCGTGCTCGATTCCCACCTGCAGGCACAGCAGCGCCGTTCCGCCGCATTGACGGCGGCCTCGCGTCAGCGAGCCCGAAATCGAGATATCGCCTGGTTCGGCCTTGCCGGCCTGATCGTGGGCATGCCGCTTGCCTGGCTGCTTGGCGCCGCGCCCAGCCACGGCGCGTTGCTGGGCGTGGGGGCAGGGTGCGTGCTGGGATGCATCGCGCGCGTTCTCGGTTTCAGGCGACGCCGCTGGTCAGCAAGCAGCATCGGCTCCCGGCGACGTCGATGACAGCCCTCGGCAGCCACGAGCGTGTTCGCCGAGCATGGCTCGGCGCTACCGGGGCACGCGCCGATGCACGCAGAAAAAAGCCCGGGCACGAGGCCCGGGCTTGGTCACGTCACACAGCGAAGTGGATCAGTTGAACGTGTACTTCGCGCCCACCGTGAAGTAG
>Ga0265780_10003524_pt1 | contig 20562 bp, 10 predicted proteins | sample P1T30metagenome_FD_192432 | JGI IMG/M metagenome (GOLD analysis project Ga0265780, IMG submission 192432) | Plant litter microbial communities from East Loma Ridge, Irvine, California - P1 T30 | ecosystem: Environmental > Terrestrial > Plant litter > Unclassified | place: USA: California...
AAAGACAGCGAGTCGAAGTGGATCATAGTCCAGTCCATCTCCCGCAGTCGAGTCCGAAGGCCTCCAGGTCCAGGATGCTGGCCCGTCTAAGCCCGTCCAGGTTTCCATTCCCACCGCGGTGGGACCAGTAGTCTACCAGCCGTTTGCAGTGGAGATCTAACCTTCCGTCCCAATTGTGCGTCAACAAGCGGCAATACCAAACCAAAACCAACCCGTTCTCGATGATGCTGCCCCCTTCTCCATCATGAATCGTGACCCCCGATCCGCGTGCAAATCAAAACGCGCAAGAGCAAGCCCTAGCCCGGCCGGTACCGAGCGCTCGATGCGATCTGCCGTTAGCTCTGGGGGAGAGAAGAGGAAAATCAGGCCGATGCGAATTCATGTCGTGCGTGCACTGTGCGTTTCTGCACATGGAATTCCTGAGGTCTCGAACGCGCGTTGGAGAAAGTGAAGGAGTGGAGCTTTGGAAGGGGCCCGCTGTGGCACCGTTTTTTTCTATCGTTTCTGCATGTTTCTGTGTCTTTGTGGAAAGTGGAATGGCAAGAGCCGGCGTAGCGAAGATGGTGGTCTCACACCTAGGGAGAAGAAGTCCCGGCTCGGCACATACGGTGTAGAAACACGTGTTCGAGGAAGTGGCGGGAGTTGCAAAACCACCAAGGCACAAAGGGTACAAGTATACCAAGGCGCTTACAATACGCGGTCGGATGAGTTGCATGCAGGTGAGAACAAGGTTGGCTGTGGCGCTTCTTCCGCCAGTGCCCCTGTAGAGCTTCGTTTAGATCCTTGCCCCTGTATATGAAGACAGCATGACGGGGAAAACTTGACGATCTGCCGCTGCTGCGTATAGTGTTCTACTATTGCTGCTGCATATCCAAGGAAAAGAAGCTCTTGCCTCCCCCACATTCAGTGACATGCACGCGGCTGGCTCGTATTACTTTTCTTGTTTGAGAATCCTGAATATTTCACGCTTTGCAGACTCGATACTGTGGTGTGATGCAATCTCGTAGCGTGCGTTGGCCCTATGCCGTTGTCGACAGAGTTCGAACTCGATACACTTCGGTTAGGTGGTTTGGTCTGGCGAGAGCTTATACTTATACTGGAGCAGGGGAGTGTATAGGCAATGTGTCCGCCGCCGCCGCCCAGCTAAGAGACCAACTCACAGGGGTATTTCGCTAACTACTTTGATGTGTTTTGCTAATTAATCAACTTGTTTAAGCGAACCCCAGCTGAGCTGAACGCACTCTGTAATTCCCAGGTTCTCCTCTCTTCCATGTCGTGGCGTTCGAGCTCGAGCTCGAGCTCGAGCACAAGCACAAATTTATCTCTTGCGACATCGCCCACCAGGTACCTCGCACGTAACAGCTACATTATACCTCGTTACATCTATTTTCGTTGTACGAGAAGTACCTAACTCTAATGCTCCCCCAGTCACATTTACGTCCTCCGTACTCAACAACACGGAGGCAGCGACATACTACGGATCCCTGTTCGCAATCCTGCAACACATGACAAACCGCCATGTACACAATAACCTAGAGTTGCAGGCGGACGTAGGAGAAAAGCTAGCATGCGTGTATTCATGTATACATGTATATTGTACATGCACATCATCAGCCACAACGGCTATGGCCAGCAAACGCTTAACTACGTACCTTCCCGAAAAGGCAAACCGCACGTTATTACTGCGAAAGAAAACTTGGAATACCAGCCGCATTGCACCGCATTGCATTACAGTATTACCTTGCATACGGCATCGGCACACGCCGACCAAGGGCATGCTGAATAAAACGACACTGCAACCTCACAAGCCACAGCAGTCCATAGTAAAACGCCATTTCTCCGCGGCACAAAGCAACAATCAGCGGCACAGTGACGCGCTCGAGCCGCTGTTTCCCATCAAACATCAGCCCACAGGGCAATCCGACGTTCCAAATTATTTCCATGCAGGTCTAGAAAATCTAACAAGCAGGGGAAAGAAAACATTCGGTGGGCGGCGCGAGTCTCTCCGCGCCACATCGTCGTAGTGTTTTTCTGCTTTGCTGAAGCGCCACAGGGCTCACTGAGCGAGGAGCAGAAGGGTTTCTGTTCTTGGCAGGTACGGCGTGGCTGTTTACAGTACCGAAAGGTTGCGGTATGCTGGTTTCAGGGGTATGAGGACCTCGAGGAGACTCGAAGAGGGAGGCAGTTGTTGCGTCTATGTTCATCGCTCGAACGAAACTCAGCTGAGCGGAGCCCGAGGTTGCTGAAGACAAGGATAATGACCACGGGAAGTTTTGAGAGCAAATGTAATCGACTTGTGATGCGCGCTTTTCGAAAAAAAAAAAAATCTGGATGTTTATGCATTACATCGTAGTTTGATTAAGTCTAGAAGACAACAGGAGGGTGAATAACCCCCAATATGCCCGGGTATGTATGGCAAACCGAAAAAGAAAAGTTGAAGTCCCATCGCTTTTTATGTCGCTTGTGCATCGTGAAAACATAGAAGAAATAAAGACATGGCTCCCGAACGGGGCAAGCCGGTTGACATAAAACCCCCCCAAGAACGCCGGTTCATTAGATGCATGTGGTGCAACTCTAGCAGCCTTCGGGCATGTTGAGCGCCTTCCAGGTGTCCCTGGCGCACTCGTCAACGCCCTTCGCCGTCTGCCAGCCAAGCTCGGTCTCGGCGCGCTGGGTGGCTGCCACGCATGCGCCAACGTCGCCGGCGCGGCGGGGTGCGAGCACTGCGGGCACAGTCTGCTGAGATGCCTTCTCGAAGCTAGTGATGACTTCAGAGACGGTCATGCCACGGCCGGTACCAAGGTTGTATGCGCGGAAAGAGTCGCGAGCAGGGTTGGACTTTGCGGCAGCGAGAGCTGCGACGTGGCCCTGGGCGAGGTCCATGACGTGGATGAAGTCGCGGATGGCGGTGCCGTCGCGGGTGTCCCAGTCGGAGCCAAAGACCTCGAGCGTGGGCTTGTTGCCCTTCATCACGGAGGCGATGACGGGGAAGAGGTTGGTGGGCTTTTGACGGGGGTCCTCGCGGAGGATACCAGACGGGTGGCAGCCGACAGGGTTGAAGTAGCGGAGAGCGGTGATGCGCATGGAGGGGTCTGCTTTGGCGAGGTCGGCAAGGATGGCTTCGGCGAAGTACTTGGAACGACCGTAGGGGCAGGTGAGACCCTTGGAGCCGTTGATGCGGAGGCACTCCTGACCCATCTCGTCGATGTAGGTCTCATCGAAGTGAACGAGGTCGTCCTCGCGAAGAGGCTTGCCTTCGTTGGCCTTGGCACCGTAAACAGTGGCGGAGGACGAGAACACAAAGTTCTTGATGCCGTTCTCTTGCAGAGTCACGAGCAAGTCGACGAGACCGCAGATGTTGTTCTGGTAGTAAGCGAGGGGACGCTCGATCGATTCGGCAACAGACTTGAACGCAGCGAAGTGGATTACACCGGTGATGCAAGACCTGGCGGCGGCGTATCTAGGGAAGAGACCACGCATCTCAGCGCTCCTGTAGTCCATCTTGTGGAATCGAAGGGTGGGCATGATGAGGCCGTGCTCGACACAGTGCTCTTCGGCGAGGATCCTGATGGGCCTAAGGACTTCCTCGAAGCAGTTGCTCAGGTCGTCGACGACGACGACGTTGTAGCCGTCCTTGAGAAGCTCGAGTGTTGTGTGAGATCCAATGTAACCGAGGCCACCAAGGACCATAACGTAGTGTTTGCCATCGTCCGCAGGGAGGACACTGTTTGTGAGGTCCTGGTCGTGAGGGCGTTCAAGAATCTGCGAGGAACCAGGGCTGGTGGGTGCCGAGCTCTCAAGCGAGAGAGATGCCGAAGAGGCGGACGAACGAACGGAGTGAGGCATTGTGAATGTTGATTGTCGAACGAGGGTTGATGTGAAGGGACAACAAGTACACTCGTACTGTTTGGCGAAGGATGACCGAGGGAGCGAGTGTATGTACTAAGCGTTTGTGGCGTGTGAATGATCTGGGCAAGGAGAGGGTTTGAAGGAGTGATGATATAGAAATCTGCCTTGAGACTCGGGAGTCCAGATCGATGAGGAATGCAGCTTACCGGGACGATCGAGTGACGCCTCCGCTTACAGGATTGAACGCCATCGTTCGAAGATTTCGGTTGGTCGTTCTGGACCAGCTAGGCCGCAACCAAAGAATGGTGAAAGCGAGACTCGCGTAGCACGTCGAGACGGCAAAGCAATCGACAGATCTGTGCTGAGTGCCATGAGGAGGGCTGAATGGGCCCGGTCCGACTGTCCGCGCGCAGTGGATCGGTACCAAAATCGAACACTATAGGAGGCAGCTGCAGTCGAGCCGTTGATGTGTCCAGAAGCAGAAGATGTCTAGCCTCGACAGCGAGCTGAGCGCACGATTGGGAATGATCCCGGTCGAGCAATCCCGGCTTGACGCTATCCATCTGACTACTGTGAACGGAGAGGCCTTTCGCGAGATCGATGGGATGCACAGACATAGCCCATCCTCGCCAAGTGCCCGGGCACAATGGCGCACTTCAATCTGAAGTGGGTGGCCTATGTGGACATGAACAATAATTAGCAGTCATGTCAGGTCAAGTTGACAGTGCATGCTAGGGGTCCTATTCCAGGGCAAGGGCATAGCGCCAGCAGGCTGGGACGTATACGAGCCGCGGTAAACGACCACGGTTTCATCCTATTATCGTGCTTGCTTTTGAGGCGCTTATAGCGAGTTACAGGGTGACTCGGGTGACGGTGTTGCCTGTAGGCGCTGGGCATCGATGAGATGGCTAGTGGCTTCACAATGTCACTCGCACAGCCCTGATGGGGGATCTGGAAACGAAACATCAGCGCAAGCGATCTTCACAAGGTTACGGTTCAGCAGTTCATCCCAACATAGCTCGCCAAAGCTTGTCAGCATTTCCTGAGCTCAAATCCCAGCACTCTGCCGGCCTCGGTAGCGTACCCAGATGGAGTAGCCAGGCCTCCGGTGCGGTGCGCGAGCACAAGCTGCCTTCTGTGGTGTTCGAGTCGGCCGGATCCACGGACAAGACGCCATAGGGCCGAGTAATTAGCCATGCAGGCAACGTGCATGGAACTCTCCGAGGCATGTATTACAGCCAGTATTGGAAATACCACACATGCCGAGAAGAGCTAGAGCCGCCGTGTCGCTTCCCGTAGATGGCGATGATGAGAGAGCAAGATTCAGCACGACCCACACGGCGGCGACGGAACACAGCGCTTAGTTCGCTGAGGAAAGCATGTGCTCTTCTGTTACGTTACGTGTCGTGGTGTCATGCCGCCGTGTCGTGACCATGACCCCACGAGTTAGAGCCTTCGTTCTCATCCAACTCGAGGCGATCTTCAAAATAGCGGGTATACAGAGCGTGGCCCCGTGAGCAAGGTGCGGGTGAAGTTGAGGTGGAGGATCTGCCGGGTGCTAGATTACTGGCTACGTTGATGTCAGGGGAAAGCGAAGTGCGTGATCCTTCGACTGAGGTTCCATGAGGCCAAGGATTTTCGATTGCGGCCAAGGAACCGGTGGGTTAGATCCCGTGTAGCCGTTCTTCGCACGGCTGGGTTGGCCTAATCGAGCGGGCGGTGTGAGCGACGGGTGGATGTGGACATAGACTTCTAACTAATCCAGGAACGAGAATAAGCCACCGTACGTATGTGTAGAACCTGCCGACACCTTCGTGTCCCTCGCGTGTAGCTCGGCAGGGACACCAGCTTCCCATATGAAAGCAATAACACCTGCAGCCTGCAGCGTGAGCTACCTTTAGAAACAGCTCCCCGTGAAAATCATGTATGTTCTTGTATTTTCCTTTGCCTTCTCAGCTGTTGTACATTGTACCTTTCTTGAATTAGGACAACCTGCGGCTGGTGGTGGACGGCTACCAGCAAGGGCGGGACGTCAAGTCTGGTACGGCGGAACTTCTTCACAAATCCCAGCTGCCCGGCAATGTCTTAGCTGTACCAGCCGGCTGACGGCCTCGGCTTCGTCATGCAGTCTTCCCGACAATGAGAGAAGTGCTTTTTCGTACCACGGTCGGTTGGACTCAGGGGCTTCTTCACGGCACTCTTAGACCGCCCCTTGCGTACCACAGGAGTTGCAAGTCTACACGTGGAATGTTTTCTCCTTCGAACAGCGTACCAGATCACATTATGGAGCCCAAAGAAAGCCGCCTCATGAAACGCACTAACACCGGCAAACTACACTCATTTTTCCACAATCATCGCCGTCTCGGCCGTAGACCGATCGCAGAACTCTACCCAGCCGTCCAAGTCCATGCCCTTGAGCAAAGAACTGAAATCATCGCTGCCTGACCCCGCGCCCGATCGCGAACACGAGTTGGATGCCGTCTTGCCGGAGATGCCGCCTGGCGCGCCTCGGGGGTACTCGATGTGAAAGACCGGTTTGCCTGCTGCCACCATTGGGGCGAAAGACTCGCATTCCTTGAATTCGACGCACTGCTCGTTGACTGAGAACTGGACGAGCGACGTCAGATTAGTGAGCACCTCGCCCGCATTCTTCAGCCCGATCGAGATGTTGTAGGAGCTGGTCAGGTTGGCGAGATAGCCCATGTAAGACATTGTGTCTTCTTGTGTCAAGTCCAGGCCGTTGTCGTTGTTCTGGTAGCAGGGTTAGCTTAACCATTTATCCCAAGTTGGTCTCATGGCACGACGTACGTAGCCGTCCACGTTATCCGGATCGACGGCATCGCAGCCCTTCTCAAAGGCAAGCTTGACTCTTTCAGCCATGATGTCTCGGACACTTTCACTGCGAATATCGAGCCACTTCTCGTCGCCCCAGCCGTCCAGCGCCTTTCCCATGTCTTGGGATCGGAAGTGGCTAGAGTCTGGTCGATATGGCTCGTAGGAGCCTCCACTGAAGTAGCAGATGACTTTCTTGCCTAGACCATGCAACAGGCTGATGGTCTCGTTGGAGTTGGTGAAGAGGTCAATATCGAAGATCTCCACATCTGGGTCTGTTGTTCGATTCTCAGACGAGATCATAATCGGCTCCTTCAACACAATCTGCCATGTGCTGTTGACTGCCGGTTGCCATGATGTGCCATTGCCAGTGGGCGGTGGAATGGGAGTTGATGTCGGTGAAGACTCGGGCTCGTTGTTATTGTCGTTGTTGTCATGTCCGCTGCTGAGACCCACTCCAAGTCCGACAGCAAGTCCTATAATGATGAGAGCCGCGACAATACCGGCGATGATGATAGCGCGTCGAGAGAGACGGCCGTACCATGGTTGCTTTTGCAGTGGCATAGAGGCAGCGCGAGGCTGCTTCATAGCAGCGTACTCGTCGCGATCGGTCATAGCATACTCGTCACGATCGGCCATCGAGAGCAGGTCGTACAGTCCTTTGATCAAGTCGGGTGAGCTCGTTCCGAGTAGGATCTGCTGCAATCGTCTCAAGGGCTCGGCGCTGTAATGTGTGTGTAACAAAGCGGAGAAAAACGTCGGGGGTGATCTGCGTCTGCGTGAGCTGGAGCTGGTTTGTTCTACCCCACGCGCTAGACGGCCAAATAGGCAACAGTGCGGTGAATTACCAATAGTTAGAGTCGATCTGTCGCAGGGCGGGCATCCCGGCTGAGTTATGTTCCCCTGGATAAAGTACTAGAGTCCAAGCTACTGGCCAGGCTTCCTAACGGTGGACGGGAGCGACCGCAGGCCCTAAAGTGGAATCCAGAGCTTGAGGTTTTTGTGAGAGTGACGCCAATTCCAAACGGTCGGAAAATAGACAGACGACACGCGGCGAAGCGATTGGCGAGTTGTGCAAGCCGCCTCGGAACGAGACAGATTTGACGGCTGCTATTACGCACCTGCAGCGAATTGATGCCCACAATGGCAGGATACGACGGTATGAAAAGTATTTTTCTGTTATTGCAGTCGAATAAGAGCGACTGGGCAGGGATGGCGTCCAAGGAAGAGGTCCACAGGTTTGCCACGTCGAGGGCTGAAGCCCAGGCCTGTCCCTGCCAAAGGTGCATACCATGGTGGAGTGTCGGTCTGTGGACAAATACGAGGGTTTCGCGAGGCGTTCATGTAGCGCCTGGAGCTGGATGTAACTCGAATTACAGGACGACGGGCGGGCTGGACTGAAGGATTGAGGCTGAGCAGGGCCAGAAAACTATTGTATTGCTGTACATCCAGCGGCCACAGGGGCGATTGAAGTCTCGCGGAGCACAGAGGAGAGAGATGATGGAGGATACGACGTACATGACGCCCGCATGTAACCAACCACGTGCATGCAGAAACCCTGTCTGTCAATCCAATTCCGGCGTACATTCTACATACGTAGACGCACGCCGTGGTGTTGACAGTCGACTTCAGGCTCAGCACTCGCCTTGCTGAACATACCGAATGCCCTATACATGGAATACAGTACGCGCTTCCAAAAGGTAACCCTGGCGCGGCGGTCATTTACCTGGATAGGTGGCGTCGGTAGCTCTTGGTCCCTGGCCCCTAGCGGTGACAAAAAAGGCTGTGAAGCTATTCTTGGGTACGTGCATTCGATGCCATGCGATTTGCGGCCCACTTCGGGGCGATCTGACGACTCTTTGGCGAGCAAAGTCGCGTGTCGACCTCAGTAGATCACAGTAATAGGCGAAACTGTCAACCCAAAACGGCCCAGCGACCTGAGGGCAACGAGACCACTGCCCATTCTCTGCCGCCCACCCGGCTATCGCCGTCCTGACTCGACCAGTGTGGAGGCTCTGCCGTTCGAATGGCGACTCTCCAGCTCTAATTGTTCGGAATTGCATCTACCAGACGCATCTTCGGTGCTGGGTACATCCGGACACGACCCTTTCCAGTCTTTCCATCGACCCATCCCAAAAACACCTCCCGACCATGCCGAGCCGCCGAGATCTCAACTGATGGAGCTTGACGGGGCGAGAAGCCCCTGCTCAGTATTGACAACGGTACAGTGCGAGTCTTAGCAATCCACTTCTACACTTAGTAACAAACTACCGCTGGCCTCTGAGCGATACGGCTGACCCGCCATCAGTCCATCATTACACTACACTCTCCAGACATTCCTTGCCCAGCCTACTATATATCAGTTGGCACCGTCCTGCTCTTGGACATCTCTCTTGTCCTGCCACAGCCATCTCGGTCTTTCATTCACTCGTTCACTCCCATTTCCTGACCTTACCAAGGTCTTTCCTTCATCATGACGTTGCTACACAACGCCTTGTGCCAGTTCGCGGCCGCCTTCCACATCTACCTGGCCTCATGCCAACAGGGCCAATCGAACACCCCCGACCCAGCGGCTACGTCGTTGTCGTCCAGCATCGTCAGCGCCAGCCGAGCGAGCACATCTTCGGCTGCTGCTGCCAGCTCCAGCTCCAGCCTTGCTTCGCGTAGCAGCGCCTCTAGCTTTGGCTCAGTCTCCGCTACCGTCTCCTCGGGTAGCTCTATTGCAACCTCGATCACCAGCTCCGTCTCCAGTGCCGTCTCTTCATCCACCTCTGAACAGGAAGAGTCCATCTCTTTGACCGAGACCGCGCCCGAGGTCACCACTGTCACCGGTTTCACCTCTGCTGCTCCGCCACCTGCCACCGCCACCAGCGAGGGTGCCCCGACTTCTGCCTCTTCAGTGAACTCCACCGCTACTGTCGTCCCTGCCGTGGCCGCGACTGTCGACTCGAAGATCCTCGTTCTCGTGCGTGTCGGTGACAACCCGTACAGCGTCATCTCTGGTCTCCAGGGCTACGGCATTCCTTACGAGATCTCCGAGGTTGCCAAAACTGGCTACCAGCTCCCTGCCCTGAACTCTTCCAAGACTCAGGGTAACTACGGTGGTATCATCTCCCTCAGCGAGCTCGCCTACGAGTACGATGGCGGTGTCTGGAACAGCGGTATCAGCAACGATCAGTACAACACCATCTACGCCTACCAGCTCGCCTTTGGTGTCCGCTTCGTCCGCATCGATGCCTACCCTCAACCCAACTTCGGCACATCCCCTGCCGACCAGGGTGTTGGATGCTGCGGCAACGACGTCGAGCAGCTGATCTCCCTCACCAACAGCACTGGTTTCGAGTCTGCCAACATCAAGACCGGTGCCACCATGAGCACCAAGAACATGTACCACTACCCGGCCAAGATCATCGATGATGCTACCACTTGGCAGGTGGCCAAGTACGCTCCCAGCGGAATCTTCGACACCGACACCACCGCCGCCGTTGTCAACAACTTTGCTGGTCGTCAGCAAATGGTCTGGTTCGGCTCGTGGGCAACCGAGTGGAGCCCTACTTCCAACTTCCTTCAGCACGCCTACATCCACTGGATGACTCGTGGTCTTTTCCTCGGTGCCCGCAAGACGTACCTCAGCACTCAGGTCGATGACGTTCACCTCAACACCGACATGTACTACCCTCAGGGCAAGGCCTTCCGCCTGAGGCCTTCTGACCTTGCTGCCCACGTCACCTGGATGCAGAACATCAACGGCCGCATGCCTTCAGGCTCCAACTACTTTGTCGAGCTCGGCCACAACGGAAACGGAGACATCATCAACGCCACCCAGACCGACAACACCGTTTGCGACCCCAACGACGCCATCTACTACGACTACCCTCCCGCCACCCCGCAGGAGTTCCAGAAGCCTCTCGGATCTGGCAACGACTTCTGGCCCACCACTCCCACAGACTACTCTTGGAGCATCGCTTGCGCCAAGCGTGACAACCTTGCCAACTGGTTCACCACCCCTGCCAACCGTGACGCCTTCGCTCACGTCTCCCACACCTTCACCCACTTGCCGCAGAACAACATCACTTTCAGCGATGCCAACAAGGAGATTGTCTTCAACCAGGCTTGGCTCCGTCAGATCGGCATTGCCGACGCCAGCAAGTTCTCGCCCAAGGGTCTGATCCCGCCTGCGATCACCGGTCTTCACAACGGCGATGCCCTGCGTGCCTGGGCCACCAACGGCATTGTCCACGCCGTCGGCGACAACTCCCGCGTCAAGCTTCTCAGCCCGTACAACGAGCACTGGCCCCTGGTGTCCACCGTCGCCGACAACGGCTACGCTGGCGTGAACATCATCCCACGCTGGCCCACCACCATCTACTGGAACTGCGATCTCCCCGAGTGCACCCTGCAGGAGTGGAAGGACACCGCATCGGGCAAGGGCACCTTCCAGGACCTGCTCACCTTCGAGCGCAACTCGGCCTCGCGCTACCTCCTGGGTCTCCGCCACGACGGCTACATGTTCCACCAGGCCAACCTGCGCCAAGCCGACGTCGACACCATCACCGTCGGCTCGCAGACGGCCAAGTTCTCCCTCATCGAGGCCTGGACCGAGAACATTGTGCAGGAAATGACCCGCCTGACCAACTGGCCGCTGCAGTCCAAGAAGCACGACGACCTGGCGCAGGTCTTCATTGACCGCATGGCCCGCGACAACTGCAACCCCAAGCTGTCGTACAACTACTCCGCCGACGGCAAGTCCATCGTCGCCGTCACCGTCACCTCCACCGGCAACAAGTGCGGCACCACCATCCCCGTCACTTTCCCCGGCAGCGCCCCGTCCGTCAGCGGCAGCGCCACCGCCGACAAGGTCGGCTCCGAGCCCGTCATCATGTGGGCCACCCTGTCCGGCTCCGCCGTCAAGTTCACCCTCCCGACTGCCGTCAGGGTGTAAGATCACACCGAAAAACGAAAAAAAGTCTTTCGCTTGCAAAAAATTCTTTTTCTTTTTTTGCCATCTTCCGGGCTACGCAAGTGCCCTCACACACTTTTTTCTTCCTCTGTTTTTTTTTTCGTTCTGTAATGTATGGATGGTTGGTGAGGAAAAGGGTTGGACATGTCTGTCTACTTATCAGCATCGGGGCGGTCGTCTGCAGAGAAGTTTCTAAGCTCTAGTCTCACGCTCTCGAGGATGGAAGAGAAAGAAGAAAAGTCGTTTACACGCAGCACGGCTGTGCGCACTATGTCTATTAATCAGCTCTTCACACGAACCCATTGAAAACTCGCATTCAAGAATCGTCGCACTGCTTCAAGACTTACCATTGCCGTCGTGAATCTTTCAAACTATTGTCAGATAACTACTGCCATCTTTTGCATGTATCCTCGATAGATGAGTTCAGGTGTGAACCAAGCACCTAACTACTACAACCTCTGTTCACCCATCAGGTTATACAGCCAAGTAACAAAACACATGATCCAAGCCCGAAAGTTGTCGCGTCAAAGTCGTGGTTATTGACTTTTCGAAACCAAGGAACCGAAAAAGGCTTCAGGTAATGCGGCTTGTCTGTCTTGTGGTGGTACTACGTGTGTTGGCCGCTGGCCATGCACCGTCGCACTGCATGTACAGGTACGGTCGAAATGCAGACTGTCACTTCTTTTCACGCGCACAAAGACGTGTCGGTTATCTGTTCGAGACGGGGAATTAACAAAACCTGATCATTCGCGAGATGGCCTAGATGGTTTGATGGTAGCTTCAGGGTTGAGGTGTGTGTCGTTCGGAGGGTTGATGCGGATGCTAGGTACTTGCGGTTTCTTCGTTTCGGCTCGTTCCCCTTGGTATATCAAGTCTTGCTGTGCCTTGTGCGTTGTTGTCTTTTGCGAGTGGTTGCAGGGGTCTGCTGCTGTCGGCCGTCTATTACAGATTACTACAGTGGTACAGCATCAGTAGCATCATTGTCATTAGCATCATCATCCCCATCATCCTCGATTCTAGGCCCTGCCAATACAGGTCACATGATAACGACAATTCGCAGGGATCCGTCCTGCAATAACCCAAGCCGAACTTTGCCGTCGCAGTACATACGAGGAGGCTTTCCGCCGCAGTCCACTTTGATCGAGCGCGACGTGGCACTGAGATTCGATCTTCCGCCGCTACACGGCGTTTGGTGGTGACATACTCCAAGATCACCTAGCACAAGTGATTGACGCCTTCGCTCACCTCGTCGCCCACTTGCTATCTACCTACTGAAGAAGCATGCGCTCCACGGAAGATTTTGCTAGGCATGCGATGCTTTCTGCAGGAGGGAACTCATCCTTTCGCCAAGTTCGCGAAGATCAACCAAGGGCGCTTTCGCAAATTGCAGGCCGAGAGCCTGCCGCGCTCTGGTTTCCTTGGCTTTGTTCGTTTCGGGGAATTGTGGCTTGCCCAGATCCATTTCTTCGATGGGGCGGAGAGATGGGCGGCGCTTCGCTGCTGCGAGATGAGAAGCCTGCCGTGGGCTGTAGGCGAGTCTGACGATTCCAGGTCACCACTTTGCGGAGGGAGAGTCTTTAAGTCTTGCGATCTCGCAGACTAAGTTGCATTGGGTTGACACTGGCGTTCGGTGGCAGTCTGGTAAATGTTTGAATGTAGTCCGGTCTCGCCTGGCTGACGGCGAGACGGCCTAATGCAAACGCGTGGAGCGGACGATTGGCGAATTCTTTGATGCATCTTTTCTCTCCTCTCCCCTGTCGGTTGCGTGCCCAAGTGCGCGGAATATGCGGATGGATAGATGGCATACTTCGATGGCGGTCGTGCTAGACTCGCAGCGGAGGCGTCCAGCCGTGTCCATGTTGTCCATCGTGTCAATCAGGTCGCAGGGCTGAGATTGCAGTTGCGAGTCTTGGTGTTTCAAGTGCAAGCCACCCGCGCCCCGACTTCGTTCCGCCGTGACAAGTCTCCACGACTTGCACTTCACTTCCATCCAGAGCTGCGTGTAGCCGCCTTCACATTGGTTCCTGCCCACGTGTGCATCATGCCTTTCCTTTGTGCTGCTCCATCCGCCAGAGTCCACTACCCAGACGGCACGGCTTGCACCTAAGGCGGACATGTTTCACGCCGTGTGCATGCAGCAGACGCCCTCATGGCCAGGCCTGGCTTGCAGACTCCGACTCCTCCTCCCTTGCAATCCTCCTGTATACAAAAGGCCGCCTGTCTCGCGCCGACATGGCAAGTAGATCCTCTCTCATCATCGTCCTCCGTCCAATCCTCTGCATTCGCTGCATACCACCGCGCTTTTGATAAGCTGCACCCAGTCATTCCTTGAACCCCCCAGCCTCGACGGCATCACATTCATTCATTCAATCAATCAATCCTTCAATCACTCCTTCAATCCCCCCCAAAACACTCGCTTCTACGAAATCAACACGAATAACGATACCATCCCCCCTTTCAAAACAATGCAGATCAAGAACTTTGTCCTCGCGGCCTGTGCTGCCGTTCTCACCACCGCCTTGCCGCTCAAGAAGCGCATCGCACCCAACCCAAACCTGGCAGTCGATCTCCCCCTCTACTCCTGGCCCATCGATGGTAACTGGGACGAGGTCTACACCGCGCTGGAAAACAACCCCACCACGCAGTTCAACATCATCGTCAACCCCAGCTCCGGCCCAGGCGACTACCCGCCCAACTCGGACTACACGGGCGGCGTCGCCAAGCTAAACAGCTACTCCAACTGCCACGTCTACGGCTACCTGCGCGTCGGCTTTACCGACCGTTCCCTCTCCGACGTCTCAGATGACGCCTACAACTACGCCCAGTGGCAATCGCACAAGAACGAAGACATCCACCTGGACGGCATCTTCGTCGACGAAGCCCCAGACTCCCTCGACAAGCTCGACTACATGAAGACCGTGCACGACTCCATCCACTCGGCCTTCCCCAGCGGCATCAAAATCTGGACGAACCCCGGCGCCACGATCCCGCACGCCTTCTACGACTACGCCGACACCGTGACCGCCTTCGAGACGGGCTACAACTGGTGGGTCGACGAGAGCCGCGAGGCCATCCCATGGGACCTGCACGACAAGTCGAGCGTCATGATCATGCGCTACGAGGGCGACGCCAACGACGGCGGGCCCGAGAGGCAGGCCCGCATCCTCATGGACCGCGGCTTCAAGTCCGGCTTCCTCTGGGGCCAGGAGGGCTACCAGCAGTTCTCCAACGTCTGGGGCAAGTTTGCGGATTCGATCAAGAGCCAGGCTAAGAGCTACCAGTAGAGAGAGACTAGTCTCCTCTGCTAGCTAGAGCGGGTGCTGACTTTCGACTTTGCTGCTTCCGTCTTTACGCCTCCAAGCTCCTGCTACGTCTTCCTTCCTTCTTCTTCTTCTTCCTCTTCTTCTTCTTCTTACCTAGCATCTGCATGCATCAAGGCGGCATTTGCAACTAGAGGGCAACTTCATCCCTCTCCATTTCCCATATTCGTTTCTTTCTACTTTCGCTTTGAGAAAATCTGGTCATACGCCCCTTCTCACAAAAAATCTTGGAAACTGGTTGGATGATGACGATGATGGGACGACTTTTTCCGTTTTGTTTTTTTCTGCTACAACCACACAGAGTATTGCATATGGGAGGGAATTGAATGATTGAAGTACCGAATTTCCACATCACCCCCCTACCACTTGCATCCTCCTCGTGCTTCCCAAAAATTCGCTGACATTGAAGCCACCACTCACCGTCCCGCCATTGACGACTCTGAGTTTTTTTTCCCCACGCAACATCCCCGTAATCGCACTCCGATCCATTCCCAGCGCTACAACTGTGTGTATATCAGACAAGTCAATTGGCGCCTGTTCCGGCTCGACCGAGATCAGACGCAACGACAACCTCTAAAAGACGATCGTCTTTTCGGGGAGGGAAAAAATTGACTCCAGGGAAAATCATCTCCCCGGTCTTCGCGACCTGTCGAAATACCGAAAGCGTTGCGGACGGTTTTCCGTGTGAGATGGAGTTGAATCGCAATCGATTATTCGTTTGTTTCGGTTGCAGATTTTGGGATTCCGTCTGGGTGATTGGTGTCGAAGACTGATGAGTCGCATGTTCTGGTGGGGCTGGTATATTCAATCGGCAGATCGCTGTGACAGTCGAGATGGATGCGGGTCGAGTGAGACATTTTCTGTTGTTGTACTACTGTCGTATTGTCGACTATTCGGGAGAGGATGATAACCCCAACCCTAACCCGACTCGATCATTTGGAGGAATGGACAAGAGATATTTTTCGTGCAAACTGACATAAAGGGGCGTGATAGAGAACTTCTGGGTTTGTATGATTGTTTCTCGTAGTTGTCTAATGTATATGGGTGTGTTATTTGAGTATGCAGGGTTGTGATGACCTTTCGTTTTCTTTGGCCATAACTCAGACGACATCTGATCGGGAAAGTCGTGTCAGAAGTCTCACCGCATACTTTTGCTTGGTTGCAAGACCTTCTAGCCCCTTTTTTGTCTACACGATCGATGTATCCAATTACTCGAGGAGTATAGCAAACCCAGCCTGGTTACTTTACTGAATAGGAGTTTTGCGACTATGCCTCTACAACAGGGCCTAGTCTCGATGGTATAGAGTAGGTATTCAAGTACCTAATATCTCCTTCTACTACATTTATGACTCGGCGACAAGTTTTGCCTAAAACTATACTGCAAACAATGCATATACAACATTGTAAAGTAGGTAGGTACGATGTTCATAGCACTCTCGTAGGAGCTCCTTCTGCAAATGCGCACCAATCACATGCTGTTCTCGCCGCCGATGCAAGCTTGGCTCTCCCGAAAAACCCTAATCTAATCGATAGCCCGAAAGATATCCACTCGGCAGACGATCCTTTAGACGTCGGTCGTCCTTTATAAACACCAAACCACAACAACGTGGATCTGGTGTTGACCATGTCAGTCCCTCCAATGGATGCGAGTCCTGGCATCGAAGCCTTGAGCCTGAGTGAAAATGAATACCCACGTCCACGGTAGGTCCCATCGTTTTCCTAGTTCGAATTTGGAAAAGAAAATGCGTCATGAAATGTTACCCGAAGGGCAACGGCAAGGACTACGCAGACGACAAAGAAGCATGAGAATGTGTCAGTAACATCTTCGTCTCTCCAGTATCCTCTCGCTCTTCGAGCAAGCAAAAGCCGAGGGCAGGACACTTCACGGTAGGGGAAACTTCTCAACATCTCTTGCTTTTTTATACAACATCTGACTAAGATATTTCCTTATATCAGTCTCGGCGCCCATGGTGAGGTAAGCTCTTGACCAACATGACGACGCTCCTCACTCTTTCCACCAGAAGTATTCATTCACACACCCTCTCTCTCTCTCCTCAGATACTCCAAACTCCCCTTCCGCCTCCTCGCCCGCGACTACGCCACCGACGTCCTCTACACCCCCATGATGCTCGCCCACGAATTCACCCGCAGCCCCATCGCCCGCGACTCCGACTTCACCACCCACCCCGCCGAACGCCTGCCAACCCCCCACGACTCACGCCCGCACGTCCTCATCGCCCAATTCGCAGCCTCAACCCCAGAATCCTTCTCCCGCGCCTCCGCCCTCATCGCCCCCTGGGTCGACGGCGTGAACCTCAACTGCGGCTGCCCGCAGTCCTGGGCCCTCAAAGAAGGAATCGGCTGCCAGCTAATGGAATCACCCGAGCTGGTCGCCTCCATGGTGCGCGCCGCAAAAGCCCTCCTAGCCCCCCTGGGCAAGAGCGTGAGCGTGAAAATCCGCATCGCGAAAGATCTGGGCAAGACGAAGCGCTGGGTGGAGATTGTGGAAGCTGCGGGCGTGGATTATGTTACCGTGCACGGCCGCACGCGGAGCCAGAGGAGTAGCACGCCGCCGGACTATGGGGCTGTGGCGGAGGTGAAGGCGTGTGCGCGGGTGCCGGTTGTGGCGAACGGGGATGCTTATACTCTTGCTGGCGTGCGGGAGATTGCGGAGAAGACGGGCGTGGATGGTGTTATGGCTGCGAGGGGACTGTTGGAGAATCCGGCTTTGTTTGCGGGTTATGAGGTTACGCCCGTCGAGTGTGTGAGGCTGTTTTTGGGGTATGCGATCAGGTGTCCGATTCCTTTTGAGCTGGTGCGGCATCATGTTTGCGATATGACGGCGAAGATGGAGGGGATGGGGAAGAGGGAGAAGAGGGCGTTGATGGAGTGTCGGGATTTGTTGGAGTTGGTGGATTGGGTGGATGAGAAATGGGGGCGAGGGGAGCGTGTGGCGCCGTTGGATGATGCTACCAGTTAGGTAAGTGGGGGTCTGGTTGTTTGCTTGGGGTATCTACCGATTGTTAGACTTGATAGGCAATGAAAATGCTTCCTTATCTAAGTTGAGCCTTCAATGGGAGACTTGAAACAGGATAAAGTTCATTCACAAGTCTTTGAGGTTGCGGCACATGAGTATCGTTGGAACGCTTGGAAAATGATTCTGTGAATTTGCTTCGAATTACTTCTCAAGGGTCGTTATCTTACAGTACCACTGTATGTGGTTGTGCGTAGTCGTCTGATATCCCAGTCTTGGGATGATCCGCGAAGCCGGGCGTAGTATGGAGTCCGGTCATTTGGTGGCAGCAAACGCACCAATCCAGCCATCGTCGCTCGTTGTCACTGTTGGAGTGTAGCTCCCGCATCCTCAATGAAGTGAACCAGCGGTTCTTCGTCTGTCAACACCCTCATGCTCGACACGTTCAAGGTCTCCAGTTCTGGTTTCCGCCACCGCCACCTCCACGTCCGTACCTGGGACCGTTCGGCGCCCTGTTGTCCCTCTGCCCGTAACCGCCCTGACCACCTTGTTGAGCGCCACCATAAGCGTAGCGGCGGTCGTTGTACCCAGGCTGAGGTGGAGCTCCCTGCCAATCCTCGTAGTAGCCTCTTCCGCCACCTCTGGGTCCAGACGGGAAGACATCCCTGCGATCTCTGTCGTCTCTGCCGCGGCGCTCCTCACGCAGACGGTTCTCGGCTTCTCTCGCTCCGGCTGTCTCGTCCACCTCCATCACCTCGTCTTCGACAACCGGGACTGGCTCTTCGACGGGTGGGTCGACGGGCCTCGCGGCAATGCTGCTGTCCTTGTAGTACACGTGCAAAAGTCTGCCGTCGGCCTAGCATGGAGTCAGTAATTGCATCATCATTGGTTACTCAAAGCGAGCTCACCCTGTGGTTGTTGAATGTCTCAATAACGGTGTCAGCCGCCTTGACTTCAGCAAAGCCCATCTCAGCCATGACCGTAGGGTTGGAAGCAATGAGCCTGCAGTACAGAAGGTCTCCACCAACGTTGCGCATCACGCTCTCAATGTCCGCCGCGGTGGTTCCTGGTGCGAAGTTGCTCGCTACCACGACATAAGGTCCGCCAGCAGCGCCTCTTATGCTGATGCTGCCGCTGTTCGCGGCCGGCTTCTTCGCTCCGAATGTGGTGGGTCTGGATTGCGCAGGAGCTAGCTTCGAGGATACGTTGGTGCCGCGGTGGCTGTTGTTGCTCATGGGAGGAGGTCTGGTCGGGCCGCGGCCGTTGCGAGGTGTCGTGCTATTTGAGCGGGGGATGGATGCTGTGCGCTGTTGTGGTGGTTAGAAGAGTTGGTCACTGAGATTGACAGACTACTGCACAGAGTATACCTTGTTGACTCCAACTCTGCTCGCCAAACTGCCTCCGATAGGCGCATTTCTGATGTTTCCAGCTGCAGGTGCGCTTTGGCGGCGATTCTTGCCAAAGATCTCCTGGGCGAGAGTTTCATGTCTGCGCTGTTTGCGGCCTTTGGATGTTGTTAGCTGCATGCTTCAAGTCGGTGCGGCGCATGCCTGCATACCAGCTTGGATGATGTCGTCAAATGAGACGGGTTGCTTCTTGCCGTCGACCATTTTGACGTGAGGAGATGTGGAGAGTGATCGGAGTGTATCCTTGGGTTGAAGGAATGTGTAGGATGTTGGTGAGATGAAGAGCGCAAAGGGTGGTCGGTGGTGATTTATGTTTGGAGTGCCAGACAGCGATCCAGTAACTTAACGACGACGAGCGTCGCGCGAGGCGGGACTTTTGACGCGACAGCCTGGTCCAATGAGATGGAAGGAGGCGGGATCTTCCGTCTGCACCACGTGATTGGGTGTTACTTTCAATGAGATCTACCTTATCCATGTATTTATTTGGAAAGTGAATGAACCGTGTGTCATGCAATGTCAATTGTTTCAATCATCTACATTGGGTAGACACGTGGGTTGTGGATATTTGTTGTTGGAAACATCGATTTCATCTGATGTTGTTGCCTACCAAACGCTCGTCCGAGGAAGGCATCGTTGTCAAGGAGAGTGACTTCTGGAACACAGGAACACACCCGGCCTGTTGGCGAACTATCTTCATCATGTCTCCTCACATCACCCAGCTGAGCAGAATATGGCTCCCAAAATACCAAAAGAGGGCTCACCAGCTCGAACAGCGTTGGAAGAGTCACTCACCCTCAACAAGAAGCAGTCATGGTTTGGCAGCATCAAAAGCGTAGTGCATCAAGGTGCTCTATCAGCCAAAGCCGCAGTCGAAGCTCTGAGAAGCAGCAGCAGTACCCAGTAAGGCACACCGTCCGCAAGCATCGCAAGCAATCGCTGACAGAGACACAGCGCATCTCCCATCGACACCGATACTCCCCATTCCAGCACCGACGTACCCTATACACAGCGTTACACCCCTGGCAAGCAGTCGATTCGTGATACGCCTTCGACCACAAGATCAACGGTTACCTCTCTACGCCACCACCTCAGTCGACGTTCGCGCAACGCCGACAAAGCGGACAGAGGGAGCGTATCTTCCGTCTTCCGCAGAAGCAGCAATGCATCCAGTCTCCGCGGTCCAGAAGCACAAGTCCGTCACTCGCGAGAGCTCAGCTGGCG
>Ga0265780_10003525_pt1 | contig 20561 bp, 13 predicted proteins | sample P1T30metagenome_FD_192432 | JGI IMG/M metagenome (GOLD analysis project Ga0265780, IMG submission 192432) | Plant litter microbial communities from East Loma Ridge, Irvine, California - P1 T30 | ecosystem: Environmental > Terrestrial > Plant litter > Unclassified | place: USA: California...
CTACCTTCTACAGATTACTGGTTTGTGGTTACAAGAGAAGATGGCAGAGAGCTTAAAGGGCATTTCTCAATGCTTCGATAATCTTGGCTGATTTAATAAAGAAATCCCCTCAATGAGGGGATTTTTTGTGCTTATCTATATCTGAAATTACTGTATATCAATATTATACTTAAGAAGTAGCCCCGCAATACCCTCTTTACTAAACTTTGCTTTCTTAACCCTGTTCTTCTCAAGATCAATGGCGTAATTGTAAGCTGACCTAAAATCAGCCTTCTCTAAAATAGTATTTTCAAAAATAGCTTCAGCAAGGTCGCAATCTTTAAAAAGAGCGCTGGTAAGGTCGGCCTCAACAAAGTCGGTTTCCCGTAAGTTACAGTTAATGAAATTAGTAAACTTCATTTTTAGGCTGTAAAAAGAGGCAAACTGCATCAGGCACTTTTCAAAACCAACAGTAAATAAAAAGGGATCGGCTAAACTAAAGTTAAGCCCAAGTAGCTTACAATCAATAAAAACCACCTCTTTAAAGGCTGTACCTTTAATGGTTGCGTTACCCAGGTTACAATTTTCAAAACGGCATTGGGTAAATACCACACCGGTAAGGTTACTGCTTTCAAAATTGCAATTATTAAAAGTACAGTTATCGTATTCTGCTAATTCTAAAGGATATAACTTATAATCCTCTTTGGTAAAAACAACACTTTCTATCAGCTGCATGGCATAAAATTTATGCGCTAAAGGTAGTTAAAATTGTTCAAAACACAGTTCGGCATTTATAGCGGCGCCTGCTTTTGTCCCCAATGCTACAGCTGTACTTACTGATCTCATGGGAGTTACACAATCACCGGCAGCATACACCCCCGGGACCGACGTTTTTTGCATCTCATCTACTACTATATAACCTGTTTCGTTAAGTTCGCATCTCATATTTTGAGGCATATCGCTATGCTGTTTGTTTATAGGGCGGGTATAAATAGCACTAACAGGATGCGTGGTTCCGTCGTTTAAAGCGATCGAATTCACATACCCATTGCTATGGTGAAGCTCTACTAAAACACCTTCATTAACAGCTATACCGTTGTTTTTCAAACCTATAAACTGTTCTTCTGTAAAATTTGCCGCGCCGTTTGTAAAGATGCTCAGGTCTTTTGTAAGCTGATTTACCAGCATGGCATAGTGCATGGCAGCGTCGCCGTTAGCTAAAATTACCGTTTTTTGGTTACGCACCTCATAACCATGGCAGTACGGGCAATGCACCACTGATTTCGCCCAGCAATCGGCCATGCCATCAATTTTGGGCAATATATCTTTTACGCCTGTGGCAAATAGCAGCTTCTTAGTTGTGTAGGTTTTTCCTGATATCGTCCTTACCTCAAAACCCCTATTTATTTTGTAAGATTCACTTACAAAATCAGCTTGATATTTCACATTTGGATATTGAAATACGTCTTTTTTCGCCTTTTCTAAAATGTCCTTTGGGGTCTCCCCATCATGGGTAAGAAAATTATGCGAATGTGGCGTGTTTATGTTACACGGTTTTCCGCCATCAATAATTAAAACACTGCGCATTGACCTGCCAAGCGCCATTGCGGCAGATAATCCGCTAAAACTTCCGCCAATGATGATTACTTCAAAATCTTTTTCCATTTTTGTACATTAATTGGTATGATTTTAGCAAAGGTAGATAATAAATTTACTATTGCAACATAATTGCATTAAAGAAATGAACAGAAGGAACACTCCCAGCAAGACCGCTATTTTAGAGCTGCTTAGGCAGGCCAACTCTGCCCTGAGCCAGGACAGGATTGAGGCCGAGGTAAAGGGCACTATAGACCGCGTTACCATATACCGTGTGCTGAACCGCTTTTGCGAAGACGGCATTACCCACAAGATACTGGCCGATGATGGTAAGTACTACTTTGCTTTGTGCCACAGCTGTAGCGATGAGAGCCACAACCACGACCATTTTCACTTCAGGTGCCTTAACTGCCAGAAGGTAGAGTGCCTGGAGCAGCATATACACCTGCATTTGCCTGCCGGATACACACAGCAAAACATTAACAGCTGGGTAAATGGCTATTGCAGCGAGTGCAGTTAAATAAAGGAATACTTTTTGCTAAGTATTAGGTTATTGACAATCAAAAAAAATGCGTAATTTTGCACTTCTAAAATAACAGAGAAAGAGACTATGTTAGACAGGTTACAGTTTATAAAGCAGCGTTTTGACGAGGTATCTGACCTTGTAATACAGCCGGACATTATTGCCGACCAAAAGCGCTATGTGCAGCTAAACAAAGAATATAAAGATCTTAAAGCCCTTGTAGATAAGGGTAATGAGTACATAACGGCTATGGCCAACAAAGAAGAAGCCCAGGAAATTATTGCCGACGGCAGCGATGCTGAAATGGTAGAGATGGCTAAAATGCAGCTGGATGAAGCCAAAGAGCTTTTGCCACAGCTTGAAGAAGAAATCAAGTTTATGCTGATACCTAAAGACCCTGAAGACGGCAAAAACGTAATGGTAGAGATACGCGCCGGTACCGGTGGCGACGAAGCCAGTATATTTGCCGGCGACCTTTTCAGGATGTACACCAAATACTGCGAAAACAAAGGCTGGAGAACCAGCGTTGTAGATGTTAGCCAGGGTACATCGGGTGGTTTTAAAGAGGTTATATTTGAAGTTACAGGAGATGATGTTTATGGCACCCTTAAGTTTGAGGCCGGTGTACACCGCGTGCAGCGTGTACCGCAAACCGAAACCCAGGGACGCATTCACACATCTGCAGCTACTGTTATGGTATTGCCAGAAGCTGAGGAGTTTGACGTGCACCTTGACATGAATGATGTACGTGTAGACTTCTTCTGTTCATCAGGACCTGGCGGCCAGTCGGTTAACACCACAAAATCGGCCGTGCGTATGACGCATATCCCAACGGGATTGGTGGCGCAATGCCAGGACGAGAAATCGCAGCACAAAAATAAAGATAAAGCCACGCAGGTACTGCGCTCACGCCTTTATGAAATGGAACTTGCCAAAAAGCAGGAAGAAGACGCCGTTAAGCGTAACAGCCAGGTAAGCAGCGGAGACCGTAGCGCCAAAATACGTACCTATAACTACCCTCAGGGGCGTGTTACAGACCACCGCATAGGCTTAACTATTTATGACCTTGACGGTGTAATGAATGGTTCGGTACAAAAGCTTATTGATGAGCTGCAGGTAGTACGAAATACTGAAAAACTTAAAGAGAGCGAAGTATATTAATACTAGACTTAAAGCTATAAAAAAACCGCCTTATCCGGCGGTTTTTTTATGCAGCAGCATTACGCCTGCTCCGTTTGGCCTGCTTCAGCCAGCGGGTTGTTCTTTTCAAACTCGGTAGGTGTCATGCCAAAATGCTTCTGGAAATTCCTGCCAAAGCTGGTTTGAGATTTGTAGCCTACCATTTCGGCAATTTCATAAATCTTCATGTTGGTGGTCTTTATCAAATGCGCCGCCTTTTTAAGCCTGCTGATGTTAATAAGCTCATTAGCCGAAAGGTTTGAAATTTCCTTTATATTGCGGTACAACGTAGAGCGGCTCATATTCATATAATCGGCCAGCTTATCTACATTAAGATCCTGGTCTTTAAGGTTCTCGTTTATTACCTTATCCAATCGTGATATAAAAGAATTCTCGGTATTAGATGATGTAAGCGATTTTAGGTGTGCTAACGGCGAGCTTGAAAAATGCCCCAGTATATTTTTACGGTTCTCTATAAGGTTAGATATCTGCACCAGCAGGTAATCTATAGAAAAGGGTTTGGTGATGTAAGCATCCGCTCCTGACTCCAATCCTTCAATGCGCGCATTTAAGGCGCTCTTAGCGGTCAACAGCACAACAGGTATATGACTTGTCTTTTCGGCTCTTTTAATCTCCTTACAAAGCTCTATTCCGTTTTTAACCGGCATCATCACATCACTTAATACAAGGTGAATGTCATGTTTGGCAATTAGCTTTAAGGCTTCATCGCCATTTTTAGCCAGGATAACATTATACCATTCTGATAGTTCGGCATATATAAATTCGGCCAGCTCCTTATTGTCCTCTGCCACGAGCAGCAACGGCGCCTGTTTATCAAATTTTATAATATCATTCTCTCCCTGGGTGTACTTGCCGCCCTGAGATGATTTAATTGTTTTAAACTCGTCCTGCTGGTGTATGGGTAGCCTTAGCACAAAGGCATTCAGTTTGGTTTCCTTATCGTCAATTTTAATGGTACCGTTGTGCAGCTCGATTAAAGAGTGCGCTAATGATAACCCAATGCCCGTACCGGTATTTTGGGCATCTGCCGGCAGGCGGAAAAACGGCTCAAATATCTTTTTGCGCAAATGTGCCGGAATAATCTCTCCGTCATTTTTTATAACAATCTCAAAATGCTGCTCATCGGCATTTAAAATTACCTGTACCGTTTTTTTAGAGTACTTAACGGCATTGCTAAAAAGGTTGCTCAATACCTTGCTAAAAGCCTCCTCGTCTACAAAGGCCATTACCTCTTCATTATCTTTTACCAGCTCAAAATTCAGGTTTTTATCCTGTATCAGCTGACTGAACCTCAGGTAGGTTTCATCAAGCATTTCAGATACGTTAACCATTACAAAGCTTAGCTTAACGTTCTTCATTTCCGCCTTACGGAAATCAAGCAGCTCGTTAATCAAGTTAAGCAGCTTTGACGTATTTTTTTCCATAATTCCCAGGTGTTTGGGCACTTCCGGCGACTGGTATTTTTGCTTCAGCAGCTTTTCAAGCGGGCTTTTAATGAGTGTTAAGGGGGTACGAATTTCGTGGGCTATATTGGTAAAAAACTCAATTTTAGCCTGATAGATCTCTTTTTCCTTCTCATTTTCAAGGCGGCTTATGCGCAGGTTATTTTTATTATAGGTATACCGGTGATAATACCTCAGGGCAAAGTAACCCATAAACAAAAGCGCAATAAAATAAGCCAGATAGGCTACTTTGCTGGCATAAAACGGTGGCAGCACGGTTATAGAAAGCATGCCGTACTCTTTGTTCCATACACCATAGCTGTTAAGCGACCTTACTTTAAATACATAGTTACCGGCGGGCAGTTCGGTAAAATTTACCTCATGGTTTTTACCCAGCGGAATCCAGCGGTCATTAAGGCCCTCTATTTTATACCAGTACTTGGTCATTTCGGTAGAGGTAAAGCCTAACGAGGCAAATTCAAGCTTAAAGGTAGACTGGTGGCTGTTAAGGGTTATTTCATCAGAAAAAATGATGGACTTTTGCAGCGGCGAATCTTTTTTCCCCACAGGTACCTCCTGGTTATTGATAAAGATATCGGTTATGTAAAGCGGTGGGTTAAAGGTGCTTTGTGTAAATTCGTCGGGGTTAAAGCTAATCATGCCCTTTACGCTGCCAAAATACATTTGGCCGTTACCATCCTGAAACGCCGAACAATAGTTAAACTGGTCGCTAAGCAACCCGTTAGACTTAGAAAACACTTTTATATCGGCTGTTTTGGGGTCAAATTTAATAAGCCCGTTAGAGCTGCTTATCCACAGTTTTTTATGGCTGTCTTCTAATATCGAATAGGTTATATTACTCGGGAAACCGTTTACCTTGGTATAATGCTTAAACTTTTTTGTTGCGGGGTTAAACAGGTTGAGTCCGTTTTCAGTAGTAATCCAAAGGTTGTTGCTGCTGTCTTCAAATATTCCGTTAATTACGTTGCAGCTCAAACTGCCGGCATCGCTGCTTTTGTATTTAAAGAAACCCTTTTGCTTTGTTTTAGGGTTATAATAATACAGGCCATCCCAGTAGGTACCTGCCCACAGCGTGCCGTTATGATCTTCTATAAAATAGGTATAGTGGTATTCTTCCGGAAAACCGTCTACCACTTTAAAGCTGTCACTTTCCGGCAGGTATTTATGTATGCCCGAAGAGGTTAACACATAAACGTCGTGCCCTTTGGTTTCAGATATATAAAAAATAAAATCGCTGCGCAGGCCACCTTTCCCTTTTCCGTAATGCCTTAATATCTTACCGGTTTTAATATCCATAATATCAAGGCCATGCTCAAAAGTACCTATCCATAACTCTGAACCCCTGGCCAGCAACCCATGGATGTTATAATGCGATAAATTGCCCCCTGCCCCTGCCGTGTAACTTGAAAATTTGCCGGTGGTAAGGTTAAGCTTGTTCAGGCCGGCATCCTCAGTACCTATCCAGATGTTGCCAAAATTGTCTTTTTTAATTTCACGCACAGCATTACCGCTTATAGAGTTCTCCCCTACTTTAGGAAAATACCTGCTTATGGGCGTATAGGGCTTTGGGTAATAATTAACCCCGCCAAAATAAGTACCTATCCACACCCCTTCTTCTTTGTCGAGCACCAGCGAGTAAATGGCATTATCTGTAAGCGAGTAAGGATCGCCGTAATTCTTTTTTAAACTTTTATAACTGCCGTTTTTTGTATTGTAAACGTACACGCCCGATTCTGTGGCTATCCAAAGTTCATTACTGCCCTTTGTTAAAAAATTGCGCACAAACAGCGGGTTCTCCTTGCCCGGCAATATAGACTGCGTGGTTTTACCGGCTATGTTGTAGGTATAGGCACCGTGGTCTTTAGTACCTATTAAAATGGTAGTGTTGCCCTGGCAGGCAATGGTGGTGATAATTGCCGGGACACCATTGGTATTAAAATCGAGTTGAACTTTTTGAAACGAGTTATTTTCAGGCACATATTTAAACAGCTCATCAGCCGATGCCACAAATACATCGCCTTTTTTATTCTGGCAAATGTAGTTTACCAAAAAGCGGTCATACTTCTCGGGTTTCATTTCCTTATCATAACTGTTTAGTTTAAACAGGCTGCCCGCCGCTATAAACCACAGGCTGCCATTTATACTGCTCTTTACATCAAGTATGGGTAAATTGCGGGTTGCTTCTACCAGCAAAAAAGATTCCGTTAATTCATCATACCTAAAAAGGCCTGTGTCTGTACCTACCCATAAATAATTATTAAATTCATACAGGCACCTGATAAAGTTACTGCCTATACTTTTAGGATCATTCTTTATATGCTGAAAAATTTTAAAGCTATAACCATCATACCTGTTAAGGCCATCTTTTGTTCCAAACCACATAAACCCTTTGCTGTCCTGCAGCATGCATATAACAGAGTTATGAGACAGGCCGTCTTCCACCTGCAAATGCTTAAAAGAAAAATCCTGGGCGGTTACAAAACCGCTCAAAAGCGCAAACATGATATAAAAGAATACTTTTTTCATACAGTACAAATTACGCTAAGGTAACGTTTTCGGTGGTAGTCATTATGTGTCATTTTTCTTCAAATCGTTCCACAATGCACAATGGCGTAATTAAGATTTAACATTGACACATTTTGAATAAAAAATGAACCAATTGCATATTACAACAAGCATACATTTAAAAGTACTTTTGAAAACGATATAGTTGTCAACTTTTGAGACCCAAATAGTACATGTTACAAAAAATGCATACTTTATATTGACTGATCAACAATGTAAAAACCCATATGCATGTAACTAAATTACCTAACGTTTCAAAATAAAGCAATTATTTCAGCAAATCGTTTCAAACCAACCTAAACAGGGTACAATCTCTAAAATTAACTCTATGAGAACTATTGTAAAACATTTTTTTAACACAAAATGCCTCCTCTTATTGGTAGCGCTGTGCACCCAGCAGGCATTTTCTCAAAGCACCATCCAGGTGTCCGGTGTAGTTACCGGGTCTGACGGTGCTCCCGTATCGTTTGCAAGTGTTATAGCTAAAAACACGTCAAACAGCGTAACTGCAGATGAAAACGGTAATTATTCAATTGGCACCACTTCAGATGCCGTTCTTGTTATCTCGGCTATTGGCTTTCAAACCCAGGAAGTTGCCGTTAACAACCAAACAACTATTAATGTATTGCTGGCCGACGAAGCTGCACAGATAGACGAGGTTATTGTGGTGGGTTATGGTACCCAGAGAAAAAAGGACTTAACCAGCGCCATCTCGGTAGTAGATGCCAGCCAGATACAAAAAAGGCAGGTAACTACAGTAGCAGAGGGCCTGCAGGGCCTGGCAACGGGTGTTACCGTGCGTGGCGGTGGTCAGCCGGGATCTGAAGCTAAAATTGAAATACGTGGCCTTAAAAACCTTCAAAGCTCTAACCCGCTTTATGTAATTGATGGTAACATTAGTACTGCCAACCGCGATTTTAACCCTAATGATATTGAGTCAATTCAAATACTAAAAGATGCGGCTGCCGCAGCCATCTACGGTTCCCGCGCGGCTAACGGTGTTATTATCATTACCACTAAAAAAGGTAAAAACGGTCCGCTTAAAATTGAGGCGAGCTCTAAAATGAGTATTACAAACCTGCCTACGTACGATCTTGTTGGTAAGGACGAATTTATTGCCATTACAAACCAGGCGTATGATAATGCAGGTGTGCCAAGGCAAAACTTCAACATGAATGTTAATACAGACTGGCAAAAAGAAGTATTCCGCACCGGTATGATACAGGACGAGAATGTAAGCTTTGCCGGTGGTGGTGAAAACTCAACCTTTTTTATGTCTGCCAACTACTTTGGCAACAAGGGTACGGTTATAGACACTGATTTTGACAGGATTTCATTTCGTGTAAACACAAGTGGCAAAAAAGGGATTTTCTCTGTAGGCGAAAACCTTGCACTAAGCAACTCAAAAGCTAACGAGACAGGTGGCCCTGAGGCCATGAGGGGTAACCCTTTTATAGATGCTATAAGGATGTACCCCACCATTCCTGTATATGATGACCGTAACCCGGGTGGTTTTGGCTATGGCGAGCAGGGTGTGGCTAACACATTTGCAGCAAACCCGGTAGCAATTGCAAACCTTATAGACCAAAGGGTTGAAAACTTCCGTATAAGGGGTAACGTTTGGGCAGAACTACAGCCTTGGGAATTCTTAAAATACCGATTTAATTTTGGTTATGAGGCCAGCTTTGATAATTACAAATACCTGCGCAAAGCCGGTAGCTGGACGCTTAACCAGCCGTTAGACCCTTCTATAACAGAGCAAAACAGGGGCCGTTGGGAAAGTAAACTTTTAGAGCACACCCTTACATTCTCTAAAGAATTTGGCAAACACAGCATTACGGCCCTTGCCGGTACTACCTACCAAGATTTTACTTTTGGCCAAATTAGCGGTAACAAACGTAACCTTCTTATAAATCCTTCAAACGGCAGTTATTTTGATGTATTAGACCAGGGAGATAACCCTGTGGTAAGAGGTTACAGGACAGAATCTGCACTGCTTTCTTACCTTGGAAGGTTAGAGTATAATTATGACAACAAATACCTTTTAAACGCAGTATTACGCCGCGATGGTTCATCTAAATTTAGCGATGCTAACAAGTGGTCAACCTTCCCTTCAGTTTCTGCTGCATGGAGGATAAGTAATGAGTCGTTCTTTAAAGTAGACCAGATCAACGATCTTAAACTACGTGTAAGTTATGGCGAACTGGGTAGTGGTAACATTGGAGACTATGAGTCAAGGGCGTTTATAAACACCATGGGTGCAGCTGTATTTGGCGATAATCAGGCGCTACAGGCATCGGCTACCCAAATTAGGCTTGCTAACGAAAGGCTTAAGTGGGAAACCCTTAAACAAACTAACATAGGTTTTGACCTTGCCATGTTTAACAACAGGTTTAGTGTGACTGCAGAATACTTTGTTGCCCGTACCGAAGATGTATTATTTGGTTTCCCTATACTTATGGCTACCGGTAATGATGGTGGCAACCCAATATCTAACGCCGCAACGGTAGAAAACAAAGGTTTTGAAATAAGCCTTGGCTGGAATGACAAGATAGGCGACGATTTTAACTGGAACGCTAATGTTAACCTGACTACGCTTAATAACAAACTTGTTACGCTGGGTAACGGCCAAAACGAATTTTACTCCGGCAATACTGTAACTCGCGAAGGCCAAGCTGTAGGTATGTGGTATGTACTTCAAACAGATGGCATCTTCCAGAACCAGGCAGAGATTGATGCACACGTAAACTCTCAGGGACAGGTAATTCAGGGACAATCGTCTCCGGGCGATATCCGTTACAAAGATATTAACGATGACGGACAGATTACTAACGAAGATAAAGTTGTAGACGGTAGCCCGTGGCCAAAATTTGAGATGGGCTTTAACGCTGGTTTCGATTACAAAGGGTTTGACTTTTCAATGAACTGGATAGGCTCATTTGGCGCCACAGTGTATAATGGTTACAGCAGCATAGTAGATGTGCTTAACGGAGACCATAACTATGCAGCAGGTACGCAGCCATGGACACCGGAAAACCCAAGTACTACTACCCCAAGGGCTTTTTATGGTACATCGCTTACCAACCGTGGCGATACCGACCGTTTTCTTGAAAGCGGAAGCTTTGCAAGGCTTAAATACATAGGCGCCGGTTACAGTTTCCCTAAAGAATGGGTATCTCAAATTGGTTTCGACAGGGCGCGTATTAGTGTATCGGCTCAAAATGTGCTTACCATTACCAAATATGGAGGCCTTGACCCTGAATTTGTTAACAACAACATATTTGAAAGGGGTGTAGATTTTGGCGCATTCCCTAATGTACGCACGTTTACTATAGGAGTAGAATTTGGTTTCTAATCAGAAAAATTGAACAAAATGAAAAAAATATTATTATACAGCACATTAATGGCTTCGCTCCTTACCTTAAGCTCGTGCAATGAGGAGGAGCTGGACCTTACAAATCCAAATACCCTTACGGTAGACCAGTTTTGGAAATCCCCTTCTGATGCCGAAAAAGGTGTAAACTCCATATATGCCATGTTTTACAAAGACGGGCTTTGGGCAAGGTGGATGTACTTCCGTATGGACCTAACGTCTGACGAAGGCTTTAGTAACAGCCCATGGACAGAACTGGCAGACTGGACACGTTTTAACTACGTAAACTATAACTTTTGGGAGGGTAACTCTGTAACGTTCAGAGACTCATACAAAGCCATTTTTCGTTGCAACCAGGTATTAAAATACGTTCCGGACATCGCATTTGAAGATGAGGCACAAAAACAGGCTATACTTGCGCAGGCTAAATTTTTCAGGGCAATGCATTACTTTTATGCAGCCGAGTTATGGGAAAACATTCCGCTGGTGCTTACACCGCTGGAGCCAAGCGATACACCTGTGCAAAATACTAAAGAAGAAGTATTTGCTCAGGTAGAAGCCGACCTGAATTAGGCTTTTGCATCACTACCTCTAAGCTGGAACGATGCTAATACAGGCAGGCCTACTAAAGGTGCCGCCAAAGCTATGCTTACCAAGCTATACATGCAGCAACGCCGCTGGAGCGATGCTAAAACAGCAATGGATTATTTAATCACAGGGGAAGGAGCTTCATACAGCCTTACAGCTAATTATGAGGATAACTTTACCCATACAACAGAGAATAATACAGAGTCGGTATTCGAAATCCAGTTTGGAGACCAGCGCCTTGGCGGTACAGATGAAGGTGCCAATGCCGCTGTATCTAACACCAGGCAGCAATTTTTTGCCCCACGTGGCATTGGATGGTCTGACGGCCAGGCACGTTACTGGGTTGTAAACCTGTTTAAAGAAGAGCCTACCACTACCGGTACTATAGATGAGCGCCTTAGGCATACCCTTTTCTACCCTCAGCTTGAGGCAGATTTTGGCGACCTTACTTACGGCAGGCATTGGGAGTGGAATGCAGATGAGGCATTTTTCCGCAAAGGAGCAAGAGATTACTACCGTAATAACGAAGATTATTACTGCCAGGTTAACTACAGGCTAATACGTTATGCCGATATACTGCTTATGTATGCAGAGGCGCTTAATGAACTTGGGCAAACTACAGAAGCTTACCAGTATGTAGATATGGTAAGGGCACGGGCTAACATGCCGGCACTTGCTACGGCATATCCTGAAATAGGTAGTAATCATGACCTGTTCCTGGCACGACTTAAAAAAGAAAGGGTACTGGAGCTGTGTGGCGAAAGCGTGCGCTGGTTAGACCTTAAACGTTGGGGTGACCTTGAAAATCAGGCAGGCCTGGATCAGGTAAAAGCAAGAGATGCTGACTTTAACAACTTTGTTATAGGAAAAAGTATCCGTATGCCATTACCACAAAGTGAGGTTGATAACAACCCCTTCATGGACCAGAATTCAGGTTATTAATTAATAATAATTCCTGAGGCGGTTTATTCAAATTGCCTCAGGAATATTTAAAAAAATATCTGTAATGATAAGATCGCTATATACTGCAGCAGTTTTACTATTTCTTGGTGGCTTTGCTTTTGCACAGCAGCCGGAACCCGCAGGGCAGGTAAAAAAGGGTGAAGAAAAAGTAAACCAGGCGTACCTTTTTGCGCACATGACGCATCAGGATTACGGTAGTCTTTACTATTCGGTTAGTACAGATGGCCTGCACTGGAATACGCTAAACAACAAAAAGCGCGTATTTGAAGAATACCATGGGCATCCTGATATTGCAAAGGGCCCGGATGGCAGATATTATATTGCAGGCAATGCCAGCGATGCATCTCCGGATATAAACATATGGGTATCTGCTGATTTAATTTCCTGGAAAAAACACAGCACATATACGCCAAACCTTAAAGCAACCCCCGGTTATGCCGAAGCCATGCAGCGTATAGGCGCACCCAAGCTGTATTATGACGCACCGTCTGGTAAATTTATCATGACGTGGCACACACCACACCTTGAGGGCACTAAAGAAGATGGCGAACGCTACTGGGCCAGCCAGCGCACATTATATGTGCTGAGCAAAGACCTTATAACCTTTGAGGGAGTTCCTCAAAAGTTGTTCGACTGGAGCTTTGGCACCATAGACGTAAGTATCAGGAAAGTAGGCGATAGCTATTATGCCATATTAAAAGATGAGTCATACCCTACCCTGTACTGGACAACCGGAAAAACAATAAGAATAGCCAAATCGGCTTCGCTTACCGGCCCTTACTCGTTACCGCAAGAGTCCATAAGCCCTAATTTTAGGGAGGCTCCTACCCTTATACCCTCGCCTAATGGCAAAGCATGGTATATGTATTATGAGCAATATCCCGGTGTGTCTTATGGCTTGTCTATCGCAGATAACCTAAACGGCCCCTGGTATCAGGCATCCGGCTATACATTTTATAGCGACTGGGATAAATACACTATGCCGGAGCATGTAAGGCACGGCTGCATGATAACCATTTCTACCCAGGAATATGATGCACTTGTAAAAAAGTTTGGCATCGATAAAAAATAAGATCATTACCCAAAAAAAGAAGTTTGTTTAATCATTTAGCCGGCGCCAGAATATCTGTCCGGTAAAAACCTACTGCCCGCTCGTTCCCAAAACTGCGGGTTTATTACACATCACAATTATGAAGGCATTAAAAATTTTAAAAAATACGCCATTTGCCCTTACGCTGGCAGCAAGTCTTATGCTTTTTTCATGCAGGGAAAACGCAGAGAAAACAAAAGAAGCTGCTACCACAACACCAACTGTTGAAAGGGAAATATGGACCAAAGAACAGGCCAACACATGGTATGCTAAACAGCCATGGTATGTGGGCGCTAACTTTTACCCCAGCACAGCAATCAACCAGCTGGAAATGTTTCAGGCAGATACCTTCGACCCCGCCACTATTGATAGGGAACTGGCATGGGCAGAAAGCATCGGGATGAATGTTATGAGGGTATATTTGCACGACCTTTTGTACCAGCAGGATCCTGAAGGCTTTTTTAAACGCCTTGACCAGTATCTTGCCCTTGCAGACAAGCACCACATAAAAACCTTGTTTGTACTGTTTGACTCTTGCTGGGATCCGTTTCCTGCACTGGGCAGGCAACGTGAGCCTAAGCCGCACGTGCACAACTCTGGCTGGGTGCAAAGCCCGGGGCAAAAAGCATTACAGGATACTACACAATATCCAAGGCTTGAAAAATATGTAAAAGCTACAGTAGGCAGGTTTAAAGACGACGGCAGGGTTTTAGGCTGGGATGTATGGAACGAGCCCGATAACATGACCGGAGCCTCTTATGAAAAAGTAGAGATAAAAAACAAGGTACAACTTGTAGGCAAACTATTGCCGCAGGTTTTTGAATGGGCGCGCTCGGTTAACCCAGGCCAGCCACTTACATCCGGTGTATGGCAGGGAGATTGGTCTGAGGGCAAAATCAACGAGTTCCACAAAATGCAGCTTGACCAGTCAGATATAATTACCTTTCATAATTATGACAAGCCTGAAGATCTTGAGAACAGGATAAAACAGCTGGAACGTTTTGGCAAGCCAATGATTTGTACTGAATATATGGCAAGGCCAAACGGCAGTACCTTTCAGGCCTTTTTACCTGTAGCTAAAAAATATAACGTGGGCATGATAAACTGGGGCCTTGTAGATGGTAAATCGCAAACCAAGTACGCCTGGGACAGCTGGACAAAAACCTACACGGCAGAGCCTCCTGTATGGTTTCATGACGTATTCAGGAAAGATGGCACGCCATATATTAAAGCCGAAACTGATTTTATTAAAAAAATAACGTCAGAAGTAAATAAAAAATAGGTTATCAGGTTACATAATGCATATCCGGTCGGGATGGCTTTTACTGCTATCCCATCCGGATTAAAAATACCCATTCAATGAAAAAGAAGTTTTTACTGCTACTATTGCTGGTTTTTGCAGGCCTTTCTGCACAGCAAAAAACATTTACTAACCCGTTACTGCCCTCTGGCGCCGACCCATACAGCACCTACCACAACGGTTACTATTACTATACCCATACCGTGGGCGACCGCCTTATGCTATGGAAAACAAAAAGCCTGGCCGATCTAAAGAATGCTGAAAGCAAACTGATTTGGACGCCCACCGCGGGCACGGACTGGTCTAAAGATATCTGGGCGCCGGAATTTCATTTTATCAATAACAAATGGTATGCATATTTTGCTGCTGATGGCGGCCACAATAACGGCCACCGCATGTATGTGCTCGAAAACGCATCCGAAGATCCTTTTAAAGGTACCTGGGAGTTTAAAGGCAAAGTTACCGCTGCCATAGACCGCTGGGCTATAGATGGAAATGTGTTTTTTTATAACAAGCAGCAATATATGATATGGAGCGGCTGGGAAGGAGAAAGCAACAGCCAGCAAAACATTTACATAGCAAAAATGTCTAACCCGTGGACTATAGAAGGTAACCGTGTGCTGCTTTCACAACCTACTTATAACTGGGAAATGCAGGGCGACCTGAATGACGCTGTTAATCCGCCGCACGTAAATGTAAACGAAGGGCCCCAGTTTTTACAGCACGGCAAAGATGTATTTATAATATATTCTGCAAGCGGCTGCTGGACCGATTTTTATGCCCTTGGCATGTTGCGCCTTACCGGTACCGACCCTATGGTGCCGCAAAACTGGACAAAAAGCGAGCAGCCGGTATTTGCAAAAAATGAAGCTAACAGTGTGTACGCACCGGGTCACAACTCTTTCTTTAAATCGCCGGATGGAAAAGAAGACTGGATTTTATTTCATGCTAACGATAATCCGGGCGAAGGCTGTGGCAACAAGCGCTCGCCAAGGATGCAAAAAATAAGCTGGAATAAAAACGGTACACCCAATCTGGGAACGCCCGTATCCAATACCGAAGTATTAAAAACTCCATCAGAATAAAGTATTCAATATGAAAAAAATATTTGTATCGCTGGCGCTTGTAGCAAGCTTAAGCGCCTCTGTAATAAGCATAACCTCAAACAGGGAAGCTACAAAAGTAACAGTAGCTGATGGCCAAAAATGGACTAAGGAAAAAGCCGATAAATGGTATGCCGGGCACAAATGGATGAGCGGTGCCAACTTTATACCCAGCACAGCCATAAACCAGCTTGAAATGTGGCAGGAAGATACTTTTGACCCCACCACTATAGACCGCGAACTGGGCTATGCACAAGGCATTGGCTTTAATACCATGCGTGTATTTTTACATAGCCTGGCGTATAAGGCAGATCCTAAAGGCTTTAAAACCCGTGTAGGTAAATACCTTGACATTGCAGATAAGCACGGCATTAAAACCATGTTTGTATTTTTTGACGATTGCTGGAACAAAGAACCCGCCACAGGCAAACAGCCCGAAGTTAAACCCGGCGTGCACAACAGCGGTTGGGCGCAGGATCCGGGTTACCCCGATGTAGAGCATGCCGGTGACAAAGAACTTGAAGCTTATGTAAAAGACATTTTAAAGACTTTTGGCACAGATAACAGAATATTACTTTGGGATTTATATAACGAGCCGGGCAACAGTGGCAAGGGCTTAAAAAGCTTTGGTTTGCTAAAAGATGTATTTAAATGGGCGCGCCAGGCAAACCCGTCTCAGCCCATCTCGGCGGGATTATGGAACTGGGGCAGCCACGAGCTAAATACGTTCCAGGCGCAAAACTCAGATATTATAACCTACCACTTTTATGAGCAGGTAGACGACCACAAGCGCGTTATAAGCCTGCTTAAAACGCACGACAGGCCCATGATTTGCACAGAGTATATGGCACGCACTAAAAACAACAGTTTTTACAATCACATGACGCTTCTTAAAAACGAAAACATCGGTGCTATAAACTGGGGGTTGGTAGCCGGCAAAACAAACACTATATATGCATGGGATACACCGGTACCAACCGGCGAAGAGCCTCAAATATGGTTTCATGACATATTCAGGAAAGATGGTACACCGTACCGCCAGGATGAGGTTAATGTAATTAAAAAGCTAAACGGCATAAAATAGTAAGCTCATGAAGATTTTAAAAATTATTATTGCTGGGATGGTATGTGCTACAGTTGCTTTTTCATGCGGTAAAAAGCAGGAAGAGGCAAAACAATCAGCAACTACGGCAGAAATTATGGATATGCACTTAAAAAAGGAAGATTTTGATGCTACCATAGACGGTAAAAAAACAGGCCTGTATTATATAAAAGCAAAAGATATTACGGTTGCTTTTACAAACTATGGCGCCCGTATTGTAGGCCTTTGGGTACCCGATAAAAATGGTAAGATGACAGATGTGGTGGTAGGCTTAAACAGCACAGCTGCCTATCAAAAATCTACCGAACCTTATTTTGGCGGTACTATTGGCCGTGTAGGAAATCGCATTGCTAAGGGTACTTTTACAATAGACGGTAAAACATATCATGTGCCTTTAAATAATGACGCAAACAGCCTGCATGGTGGTAAAAAGGGTTTTCAGGATGTGGTTTGGAACGTAGCGCAGCCTAATGATAAAACCCTTGTATTTACCTATGCATCTGTAGATGGTGAAGAGGGCTTTCCGGGAAACCTGAACGTTAAGGTTACTTACAGCGTAACCGACAGCGGCAAAGTAGTGATGGATTATGAAGCTACTACCGATAAAAAAACGCCGGTTAACCTTACCAACCACGCCTTCTTTAACCTTAATGGCGAGGGTAGTGGCACAGTGCTTAACCACAAGGTTATGATTAATGCCGATGCCTATACCCCTGTAGATAGCGGCCTGATACCATTGGGCAAAGCAGAAAAAGTAGCCGGGACACCATTTGACTTTACCAACTTCCACACAATAGGCGAAAGGATAGAGGCTGATAACGTTCAGCTTAAAAACGGCATGGGCTACGATCATAATTTTGAGCTTACAAATGGCGGCAAAAGCATGAGCGAAGCGGCTACAGTTGTAGGCGACAAAACCGGTATTGTAATGAAGGTTTATACCCGCGAGCCGGGACTGCAATTTTATAGTGGTAACTTTATGAAAGGGCAAAACACCTTTAAATCAGGCGCTAAAGATGAGTTTAGGACGGCATTTGCCATGGAAACCCAACATTTTCCGGATGCCATAAACCAGCCTGCCTTTGCTCCTATCCTGCTTGAGCCGGGTCAAAAATACCATACCATTTCAGAATATGAATTCAGTATACAAAAATAGAATATGAGAGTTTATATATATTTATGCATGCTGCTTTGCACGGTGCAGCTAACGGCTCAGGATAACAATCCGCTGCTGGCTGACCCTACAATTTTTGAGCATGATGGCACCTACTACCTGTATGGTACAAAAGGTAGTAAAACGGTTGAAGGCGAAGGTTTTCTAGTCTATACCTCTACCGATCTTAAAACCTGGAGCGGACCTGCCGGTGCGCATGATGGATTTGCCTTTAAAAAAGGCGATGGTTTTGGCACTCAGGGCTTTTGGGCACCGCAAATATTTTATTACAACAATAAATTTTACATGGCCTATACGGCCGATGAGCAAATAGCCATTGCCACAGCAGATAGCCCTTTAGGGCCATTTACAAACGCAGGCACGGCAGTTGCATCAGATGTAAGGCAAATAGACCCGTTTATCTTTTTTGAAGATGGTAAAGCCTATATGTATCATGTAAGGCTTGATAATGGCAACCGTATTTTTGTCGCAGAAATGGAAAGCGACCTGAGTGCGCTAAAGCCTGAAACATTAAAAGAATGTATCCACACAACAGAGCCTTGGGAAGATACTGAAAACGTAAAATGGACGGTTACCGAAGGGCCAACTGTTTTTAAGAAAGATAAGCTGTATTACCTAGTGTATTCGGCAAATGATTTCAGAAATAAAGACTATGCTGTAGGCTATGCCACTGCTACCAGCCCTTACGGGCCATGGGAAAAAAGCAGCGACAGCCCTTTTATTTCTACAGATAAACTGCAGTTTCCGGGTACTGGGCACGGCGATGTATTTTATGATAAAAAAGGCACGATGTATTATGTTTTCCACACCCATTTTTCTGATACAGAAGTGGCACCGAGAAAAACAGCCCTGATACCTATCGATTTAAAAAAGAGTAAATTACAAATTAAGAAAGGAAAGAATATAATTTGGTTAGTTATATAAAGTTTGGGTTAACTTTCTTTCTATGCCGGAAAGCCATTCGTAAGGAATGGCTTTCTTTTTTTATTGTGGTGTGTCCTTCCTGCACATAAAACTAATACGCACTTCTATGGTTTCATGATACAGCTATAATAGCGTAAGCTTTTCTTCTTCAATATCAAGGTAAAGTAAGTGCTTCCGCACAATTTCTTCGTCAATGTTATAGCCCTTATTTTTTGCGATAAGCCATTCGCGTTGCTTGTTCAGCACATCCCGATACACCCCTTTAGCCTCATCATTCATAACAGCTTCATTAGTTTCAGATAACCGGCTCCCCTCCCACTTCGCCGCAATTTGCTGTAACACTACCTCTCGTTCTAATTGCACACTGTAATTCTCTTTTAAATAGGCAAGCGCCTGTACAGAAAGGTGGCGCCTTACTTTATTATACATTTCATCATCAGGCATTATGTAGTCCGGATCCGGAATGTGGATTTTTTTTATCAGCCAGGGTAAGGTAAGTCCCTGAACCACTAATGTGGTAAGAATAACAATAAACGTTATAAACAGTATAAGGTTGCGCTGCGGAAATGCAGAACCATCATCCATATGTACCGGTATTGACAGCGCCGCGGCTAATGACACCACACCGCGCATGCCCGACCAGCCTAAAAGTAAGGGCACCCTGTACCCGGGATGAGCGGCATCGGCCACGGTTATAAAATTGCGGGCAACAAGGGTAACTACTACCGCCGCATAGGCTGATATGAGCCTCGCCGCTACTAATACCAGTGTAACCAGCAGCCCATAGCCAATAGCTTGCCATATGCCGGTTTCCTGCAATCCCTCTGTAATTTCGGGCAGGTCGAGGCCAATAAACATAAACACGAGGCCATTGAGTACAAAAGTGAGGCTCTCCCACACGTTTACGCCCCTAAGGCGCGAACTGCTGCTTAAAAACGAAAGCCTGTTGTTAGACAGCAACAGTCCACCGCTCACAACCGCAAGCACACCAGAGCTGTGAACTTCCTCTGCCACTATATACATTATATAAGGAGTAATAATACTTATTACAGTATCTATATTAGTACTGGTAGGCAGGATCTTATGCCCTTTCATTATAGCATACCCCACACCCAAGCCAATCAGCACCCCGCCAAAAACCATCCAGCTAAAACTAAGCGCTGCATCATACCATATAAACTGGCCTGTTGCAACAGCAATTAATCCAAACCTGAAAATTATAAGCGATGACGCATCATTAAGCAGGCTTTCACCCTCTAAAATAGACGAAAACCGTCTCGGCACCTTAACAAACCTAAGTATGGCCCCGGCACTAACCGCATCTGGCGGAGATACTATGCCACCCAGCAAAAAGCCTAATGCGAGAGAAAACCCCGGAATAAAATAATTTGCTACCAGCGCTACAGACAGCGCCGTGAAAAATACTACCAAAAAAGCAAAGCTGGTTATTATGCGCCGCCATTTCCACAATTCTTTCCAGGATATTGCCCAGGCCGCCTCATACAAAAGGGGCGGCAGGAATATGATAAATATAAGTTCAGACTCTATGTGCAGCGTAGGTATGCCGGGTATAAAACTTATGCCAAGCCCCGCCAGTACTAATAATACCGGATAGGCT
>Ga0265780_10003526_pt1 | contig 20556 bp, 26 predicted proteins | sample P1T30metagenome_FD_192432 | JGI IMG/M metagenome (GOLD analysis project Ga0265780, IMG submission 192432) | Plant litter microbial communities from East Loma Ridge, Irvine, California - P1 T30 | ecosystem: Environmental > Terrestrial > Plant litter > Unclassified | place: USA: California...
GTAAGGACACGTCACGCAAGATCTACGACTCTTTAGTTTCGCGCTGCTGATGGCGTGGGCCGTTCTTGTTGGTCTGGTCTAGCGACTACGAGTGGCATAGCTCTAAAGCGTGATAGACTTGACGGGGCTCTGGGATGTTTGCTAGGAGAGGGAGGAAGAGAGAGAGTGATTAGACAAGGGCGGGATATATTCGCTGTCAGGGTTAGGGTTGGGGTAAGAGCTCCTTACACCAGAAGGCGTCTTGCTTTCTACCACGCTTCGAATGTCTTATCCTAACGTGAAATGTTGTCGGGATAGTTGTCTAGAGATAGCTAATTAGCATAGGATCGATAAATGAGCTAGCTGATGGTAGTTCCAACCGCTTTGTGGTCGATTCTTAGAGGAGAGTGATCCATCGAGATGTGTATCGTCAACTGCTTAGCTCTCGTCGGCAACGTAGGATTGGACTACACGAAGCCTTTAGGTGTTGCCCCTAAAGTCTACGAGTACCAATGAGAACCTCGATATTGCAAGCCTCGCTCTCGTCGATAGTGTGGTTCTTAAACCAATCGCAGCTCTTATGTATTACCTCGCCAGCCGTTCCAGTTCCTAAGTGAGTTCTGAAGACTAGTTGGTCCCGGTATTTTGCCTGGAAAGCGCTGCCGTATGCACTCCAAGAGTCAAGACCGACACAAATGGGCACCATTGCTGCTGGAGAAATCAGAAGTCAAAAGACTTCTTAACCAGATAGTGATATGTCTATGAGCAGAACACTCGAATGGATCGCAAGATACGGGCGAGCAGGAATCGTAGGGTGCTCATTTCTTTGACCATTGCAGCTCTGAGACACGAGGTGACGACCGAAGAATCTCAACAGTCTCGACTCTCAAGATAGATCTTTGATCGTTTGACGAGCTCGTTTGCTCGCTCCGTACTCTGCCAAATTGAGACCATGCCTACCGTTCAAGATGATGGAGTCTGGTTCCATGGACACACAGGCGCTGCGTCGACGCATTACGTGGCCTGTACGAGATTGAGCCGCAGGGCCAGACGTGCAGTCGCTGGGACACAATACTCTCCGAAGAGAGACAAAAGTTCCTGCGGCAGGGCGCCTGATCGTAGAATAATCCAGCGTAGTCAAGAATGTGCATTCGAAGACCTAGTCTTATCACATTCAAGGGATCAATGCAAACAAGCCCGGATTGGCCGAGCTGCTTGAGCCGCGTGTTGTGTTCAGCCACCAACATGTAGGCCTGCAACACGGCCGAGCTGAAAGGCGCGTGACTGTCGGAATAGTGTTCATTGAATGCATGAGCCGCACTTTCTTGACGTAACGTTAGACCAACACGTCGCCATCGCCCAGAGAAAGCTTAAACGCAGACAAGCTCAGCTGTCGGCAGTAAGCGATACAGTCAGAAGGCAACGGCCGTACATGAGGGCGTCAGGACCTGACGGAAAGGCGGCAAGGCGAGCCGCTAAGATCGCCATGGCTTCTTGTCTCGTAGGGCGTACCTCTAGAGTACCCATGTTCGATGCAAGACGCAAGGCGACGTGCATGCAGACAGACAGACCTTCGAGGAAGACGTCTGGAAACAAGGGAGAGACGTAAGCGTTGTTGACCGCTTGATGATGAAATCTGTCCGTGGTGCATGAACCCAGGGTACGCTGCTTCGATCTTGTGCAACAGCACTTTGCCGTTCGGTCCGCACGGACGAGTGTAGTGGTATTGCAGTACACGCCAGCAGTCCAGGTTTGGTGCGATTAGTGTTTTCTGCTGCCCACGGTAGAACTAAAAAGGCGGCAAGTGCATGCACATAGTTACGTCAGCACACCAGGCCACTCAGAAAAATGGATTTGTCCAGATTTGCGCTTCAATAGCGAGCCGCTATGTGGAGGATGACACGGCAAGACAGACCGCAGCCGTGTTCGGACCACTTGACGAAGCTGCATATGCACGATACCGTCAGTGAATATGTGCGGTGTCTGATAGAGGCAGTGGTATGTAGCGGGGACGATGTCTCTCAGGTTGTGGTATCGGATATTGCGGCGAAGGCGGAGGATAGGTGCGGACAGAGAGCACCGAGCCGATGAAGGCAAGACAAACGCACTGTCAGCTATAGGCATATGTCGCCTTGCTGTTGTGGATGCCATATGGTTTATGCATCATACTAGCCTAACAAGTATTGATGTGTGGTAGGATGTGAGTGAATGGCTTCGAATGGGTTGTAGGTTGCAAAGGAAGGAAAGCATAGGGCTGATGGACCCTTACAGTGCCGGTTCCACGTGGAAATTAAGCCTTGTGAAGGCAGGAACGGCGGTCGCTCCTTCTTTATTAACCGGCTTCATATTGGCAATCACTCAGAATCACTTCATCAAATCATCACCCTTGCCGGGGTAGCTCAATCGGTAGAGCGTGTGGCTCTTATAACAGCAAAGAGATCAACCTCAAGGTCGTGGGTTCGAGCCCCACCTTCGGCTATTCCTATATGAAAGCTCATCAGAGCAGCTGTTCTTTTGCTTTTGGGCCGCCTGTCGACCGTCTGTGGTCTGCAGATAGTCTGCTCACTCTTTTAGGCTGGTCACGATGAGAGACGGAGGTGATGGTAGATCCATACAGGGTGACTAAGCCTCCGAAGACGCATGCCATCCATCCAGATAGAGGCAGTATGCGAAAGCTTCTTTAGGTCTCCACTCATTCGTTCTAGATCTCATTATTGCTGACTTGCTTCATCATCATGCATGCATACATGCGGATGTCACTTCCTAGAAGACAGCAGCGGCTCAGCCCGGTTTTCAAGCTGAAACGTACAGATCAAATAGCCGCCTGGAGGCATAGTTTGGTGTGTTATGCGTATGGCTTGCATACGAGACCTGACGAAGGCGTTCTCGGCTCGAAGCTGGCTTTGGGAGAGATCCCCAACGGCTGTCAAAGGATGCGACGACTCGATGGACAAGTGATTGTGACAAATGGTTTCGCTTGCAACATCCGAGACAGCGAGGTGACTGACCCTGTTTGGCACGTCAAGGTGTTACAGGTTCCAGATTTCAAATAAGCCGCACAGCCCTACGACGTCCGCATGCAGGCATCAGTACTATGTAAAGGGACAACAGACATGCATAGTAGTAGGGATGGTGTTGCTGGCAGACCGGCTGCTGCGGCGACGCCGACAAGTCGTTATCTCTGGACAGCGGTTTTTGAATCCTACAGAACATCAGGCCACCTGCCTTGGATATTTGCGAACTTGGGGCCGTTAGCGAGGCAGTACGTGGCTGCGCGCCTGTTGTGTTGTACCGGAAGCTCTTAGCCCGGAAAGCCAGTCCTTCGGGGTGACAGATAGACCGAAAAGCCCCTCACCGGTACCCATGTGGATGGTGGTCTCCTTGGGGTGGGACCAGGCACCGGCTTTACGTGGTTGTCGATGGTGGTTTGAGGATGAGGATCACTTGACCCAGCAGCTCTCAAGGTTGGAATTTAATTGATCAGATTGTGTAGATATACTGCGACGGAATATCATGCCAATAGATCACACAACGTCGACAGAAACGGAAATGTATTCGTGGTTGGATGGGTTTCTCGCATGGCAGCTGCGCAACAATTGTTGAAGTGCGGCTGAGGTCGCGCCAAAGCAAGAATTTGGCGAGTTTGGCGAGGAGATCGGGGATCGATCCGCACCTGCAGCTACAGGATCGGTACATCATGACTAACAGTGACAACAACCACGACCAGAAGTGGGACGGTCGTCCTCGGCTTGTTCCATTCCTTCACACCCAAGAATACGGCTGGATATCTGGCTCTTCGTAAAGCCAATAATTCCCTGCCTCAGCGCCGTGTCGACCGACATTTTGGGCGCATTCCGGGACGTTTCCTCGGCCAGAGTCCGCAGCCGATTTCCCGTGCTGTCCCCTCCTGGCCATCAAACACGCTCCGTTCGGGATGTGAGTGAGGTGCCGAAGCGGCAGCGGAGGAAAGATATGCATTATTACGCACAAATGCCGTCGCCCTCCTCACTCCCCACGTGTCGACGATGACAGCAGTGGTGAGTACCCTGTCCAGCATACAGTGCTGACACATCAGCCTCTTCAACACTACAATGCCTATAGGGCTGGACTGGCTGGCTGCCTCTTCCCATGTGCGAGCGTTGTGCTACAGCAACGGGTAAGACGGTTGGCCTTGTCCGTGGTGGTAGCCTATGCCCGGCTGCCTCTGGAGCTCTGGGATGATCGACGGCTAGGCCGTATGCGTCACCAGCGAGTTGCTAATCTTGGACCGATAACCAAGAAAGGATAGCTGCAGCTTTCCATCTGGACCACCGCACCGCGCCCTTTCGCTGTCTTCTGGCGCTCTTCCCCCACCCGACCGTAGGGCTGATAGGTCCCAGCGAAACCTGGCATGTGTTTGTGGCGCGCTGCGAGAGGGGAGGAGTCGGTGAAGCTGCGAGGGTGTACTGATTTCAACAGGCTTTCTGATAGGTCTGACAGGCCTCTTGTGCTAATCTCGCAGCGTTTTATGCTTTCTCCCTGGTTTATGCTTTGCACACAGGCCGCAACAGGATAACAATCATTTCTCTCTGCTTGTTTCGACAGAAGAACTGCTGCCCAGTCACGGATCTCGTAGCGGACCCGGGGCAGGTCTGGAGCCCCAGGCACATCATCATCATCATTATTAATGCCACGACTCGTGACAATGCCGCCGATCACTGGTGATTAACGATACGGCCAATCCGACTCCACAGCTCGCATAATTGTATACAGTTTACTAACCACTGACTAATGGCGATATCGTCCCGCGCTGCGACAACTTTCACGGATCGGATTATACAACATACCGCCGTGAAAGACGTCGTCCGTCGGGCGTTGGAGTCACGCCTTACCGACTGCCTCCGCACCGGGCATTCCGATGTGTGGCAGACACAGCTCGCTGGGAGTCTACTGCAAATGTGTAACAAACAACTCGTGGCATGATGGCGACCTGTCAGCGATCATGCGCGTATAGCATACCAACAGTTTGAGGCCGACCACCGCCCAAAAACAGACAGAGTACCTGATGTGTTATTCTGGGCAGGCTTTGCGACGAGTGCTTCAGCCTTGCGAATGAGGCGGGGTAGGGGTAGGAAGATGTACACTTTGATGTACCTTTCTTAGCTCGCTTCCCTCGTCCACCGCCAGACCACCAGACAAACCGAGCGTGGTGTGAGGCAGGCCCGCCGCATGCCGAGCCCACCACGCAGGATGCAGCTGCGGAGAGGGCCCACAGCACGGTGGACGGTGGACGGGTACGGTACAGTACCAGCAGGGGCCTCGTAGGCGTCCACACTGGGTATCGGCCGAAAGGTGATGCGCAGCAGCAGCAGCAGCAGCAAGCCTTCGCGTTGCTGGCGCGCGGACAGACCGTATACGGCTTTGCAGGGGGGGCTGGCATGCGAAGGGCGTTCGCTCGCAACACATGGCACCGGTGCAGCTGGCAGGGATGTGGTTCCGTCCGACTCCTGCATCTTCAGCGTGCTGCGCCAGTGACCTGAGCATTCGCTTGCTTTGTTATATGGAGCTCGAATGGCCCCGATTCCTACTCACCCACCTTCTTTCGTGTACAGACTACTGCCCTCTGCCGAACGAAAACCAACCCACTAAGCTCACTCTTCTTTCTTGGACTTGAACTTGGACTTGCAATCGTCTTCTTCCACCACGACTCTTGTCAGTATCGTCAACATGTACGATCGACCAACAATGTCTCGCCATTCCGCATATTCATACCCTCCGGCGTACGCCGCCCAACCCGAGCCGGCCAAACAATATCCCACAGCCCACAGCACTAGCAGCGCCTTCAGTGCCAGTGCCAACCCCAACGAAGACTGGACTAAGATTTCAGATCTTGCCGAACGTAGAAGGATACAAAACCGAATCGCTCAACGCAACTACCGTGAGTGTAGAGATATGGTGCAACACCGTTCGAGCAAGCATCCTAACAATCTCCCAGGCAAGAAGCTGAAGAAGCGTCTGGAAGACCTCGAACGCCGCGCAGGCTCCAGCTCAGCATCGCCCGAACAACGTCCCGTCGAACTCTCACGATCAGATTCCGTCACATCAATGTCCGTGAGCGTCTCAAGACCACGATCGACAAGCAGCCAACACCGTCGGGATCACACACCGGAAGTCCTCGCACAGCAATACGTGCTGCCATCATCAGAAGACCGCGGCATGTTCTCGCAGCAATACACCCGCCAACTCTCAACCTCGCCGCCCCCATTCTCATACGCCTCGCTGGCCGGGACCGAAAGCCACGCTAGCTACCCTTCCTACTCGCAGTCGAACGCCTACTGCAACATGCCCCCAACCATGGACATCCCGCTGTACCACTCATACATGCAGCCGATGCACCACCAAGCATATGCCGCCAACGGCATCGCGACCCCGCCGATCAAGCAGGAGTTCTACGCCGAAGACGAAATCAACCCCTTCAGCATGAGTTACGCCTCCATCGCCTGCGTCGACGTCAGCACCACCGTCGCCCCGTCGTACCAAGACGTCGCGGCCGCCTATGTGAGTACCACCACCGCCGCCCAACCGCCTATCCCGTATGCGCGGAGCTACAGCTACCCGCAATGACGAATGGCGAGCGCGCAACATCGAATGGTGCTTTGAGAGCTCGAGCTGATAAGAGATGCGACAGACGCCCTCGCTATCGGACTCGCTCGAACACCTGTCGCCGCCAGACCACAATGCGTATCCGCGGACTCCGGCTTCCATGCCGCGGACTCCGCCAATGCACTTTTACGAGCAGCGCGTTTGAGGCTGTGTGCCCGCACACACATATTCGTTCACTTTTTTTTGATCTTTACGTCACGATGAATGATTTTACGAAAGAAGCGCCACAAGCGACTTGTACCTTTTCTGTTTTAGTTTCTGTTTACTCTGCTTTACTTTTTGCTTTGCCACTTCCAGCGTCCATGCCCAGGCGCAAACCGAATAGACAGGGATGGAAAAGGGACGGACAGCGTCGAATGTCAGGTAGCAACGGAGTTAATAATTTCTTGTTCATCTACGGCCAGCAGCAAACTTTCATCCGTTGGAGTGGAGAGCGAACGCGATGGAGATAGGATCCGGCGGAGGAATGGGGCTCAGCCAGCCGCGTGGTCAGGCAGACATAGTTAGTTTAGTTAACCACAGACACAGCCGCAAAGGATTATTGATCATTATCGTTTGGGGGCGATGCTCTACGTACAATCAACATTAAGTTGCGCACGCCATCGCATGCTTGCTTGCTTCTCCAAGTCTCCAAGTCTACCCCAAGACCCTACGTTATGTAACAACCTTGGAAAGTATCCGTAACGTTTAATGACAGCGGCAGTAGTTTTGCTAGCGGAATAGCATTCGAGTAGTTGGTCTGAAGTTCACCGGCTCCAAACTCTCGCCCCATAACCACAGACCTCATCGTGCTCTTCTTATTTACATCAACGTTCCCCTGCCATGCTTGCCATATCGACACTTGTCAAGGGCCAGGGCTTTGCGATAATCCATGTCCGTTTAGCCTCGATCATAGCAACTCCCAAGACAACCACCCGTGATTGACTACGTGAGTCTATCGCGCGGTTCGCAATCGTGCTTCCCTTACTCGGTCACCTTGTTGGTGCCGTCCTGTGTCATGTCCAGGTACGCAGCACAGTAGGTATGTTCCGTCCCCCGTCCCCGGCTTTATCTTGCACCCGAAAGCCGCGTCCTTCCTGGATGGTGAACCTGGAGGAGCTGGGCGCGGGATCAACGCATTCGATCGACAAACCAGCCTGGCTTTCCGGCTTGAACCTAAAATGAAATCCTTCCACATCCGTGCCTTTCCATCGTCGACACACAGTGCGACACGGTTCCGTTGTCTGCCTGGACCTTCCTTCAGGCTTGCCTCGCATCGCGGGATTTCGGCCTGAGATTGATGTGCGGAATGAGTGTTGGGCTGCAATGTTGATGGGGAGTGGAGTTGGAGTGGTGGAGTGGTTGTTGTGACTTTCAGGCTGTGGTTCCTTCGTTCCGCCGTTCCTTCCTAGCCGGCCACCTGTATAGAAACTTACATACATTTACCTACGGTATACAGAGGGGCGCGCACATTTTCAGCCTCGTGAGCGCATTCCCACTCTTTCTCTCTCCACTTCCACAGCACGCGGCGCGGCATAGCATGGCACAGCATGGCACAGCATGGAATTATTGTTGCTGCTGCTGCCTGCCTGCCTGCCTGCCTGCCTACCTGCTGCAATAGTTTATTCTTCCAAGGCTGAAGAACAGCTACATACCCGCAGTACATATGTAATACACACATCAGTAAGTACATACATACTATGGTAACAAAGTAACATGCAGCCTTGAATACAGATGCCTCCACCATCTCCCCCTCTTCCTGCCGCCTCAAGAAAAAACGCCCACAATCCTCTTCGCATCGCGACATCGTGTCGCCATCGGGGGTCCCAAGGCAGCAAGGCTAAGTACCAATGTAGGGCACTGCCACGCTGTACCGTCCAAAGGAGAGCATCAACAATAAGGTGGAGGGGCAGTCTCCCAGACGGGACGAATGCTGAACCTGATTCTCAGAACACCAGGCCACACCAAGGCAGGCGTCTAGACAATTGCATGTTGGGAACTGTACTCGTTAGTCATGAGATGATTATTTCCACTGCCCACACACACGGGCACCTGCTTTTCGCTCTACATCTCGATTCCCCATCTGTTGTGCGTGGTTCTGCTGGTTTTGGGGCGCTGCTGCACGTCGCATGCATGCATGCAAGCTGGTTGGTGGTGGCATTGCCCGCCTCGGGCCGAGTCGGCGAGCGTTGGTTTCACATGTCTGATGTAGTAGTTTGATGTTGTTGGTGGATTTTGTTTGATGGCGAGTTTGAGTGTTATGGTGGTGGCTTCGATTTCTTCGTACGTTGCCTTTTCTTGCCTTTTCTAGTCATCACATCTACAGTGACCTCCTAGTTAATCGAATTGAAGCTCCCATGTGCATGGTCAGCGGTATTGATTATACACGTGTATACTGCAATGTACAGCACCATTTGCCGTTCGGTAGGCAGAAGCCGGATCTACGAGTCGGTTTTCGCTTCCACCTCGCTACGATTTTAGAGTGTTGGAGTAGGGTAATTGATACCTATCTTTGCAGTGCGGGGAGACGGGCATATCCTGATTGTGTACATAATCATTAGTCTCCTGTACCTGTGCATCACGCCTGCATCGAAATACACCCCAAGTCAATTATTACTCATCACCACACTGGCGCCCGCGTCTCGCTTGACAACGCCACGCGTACGCCTCGACAAGGGCATCTTCCGACTCGCCAGTGGTAGACACCTGATAAGTCTTCTGATACCGATAGCTATACCAACACGCCCGCGCCCGCTCCACACCAAGACCACCCGTACCTCTTCCAGCCCTTGCCGTTATCTAACCATGTCGCTACTCACCGGAAACGAAAAGAAGAAACACAGCCTGGTGCTGTTCGGCGGAGACCAGTGAGTACCTTAGTCCGCCCCATCCGCCACCTACCCAGCCTACCGCCTCTATGTCCCCCGATTACCGTGCATATCGCCTACTCCCTTCCTTTCCCACGTGGCCATCGGCTTCTGTAGTACTACAGTAGCTACTACTACTGTAGGCGGCGTCCTCCTCGGGTCGCCGCCTCGTTTGTATGTATGTAACATCGACGATCTGTGTTACTAATCAGCCTTCGCACAGGGCCTGGCACGAGGATGAATGGACGGCAAGTGACGACCGGGTGAGGGGAGGAAAGTCGCAGGTATGTTTGTCTTCTCGCTTTTCTTGCTTGCTGCCATGTCATGAGACAGGCAGGCAAATGGCAGCGAATCGAATCCCGAAGGCTGCGGAGTCGGCGCTGAAACAAGGCAACTAATCCTTTGCGTGTGTAGAGTTACCTCGTTCGCGACGAGAAGAACGCTCGCTTTTACGGCAATCTCGATATCAAGACGCTGGGTGGCGCGGGCTTTGCGTCACAGCGTACCGTCAGTGAGGACAAGGAGTGGGACTTGTCCGACTATGCTGGAATTCAGCTCGACATTGCGAAGGGTGACAGTAAGTTTGATTTCGGAGAGCCAACATGTTTCGGGAAACGATGAACTGATCACGAGTACCACACAGAGAAGAGATACACTCTCATCTTGAAAGACACCCTCCTCTCTCGCGACCCGGAAACCGGCCGCGAGCAGGCCACCATTTCATGGGAATGCGACTTCGACTTGCCCCCACAGACCGTCCCTGGCGAAACCAAGGGCCGAACTATCTTCATCCCGTGGAACAGCCTTAACCCAACTTATCGCGGGAAGCTGAAGAAGGATGCCGAGCCGCTTGACCTCAAGAAAATCAAGCGCTTCAGCATCATGATGAGAAGGTATGTTTTCTCTTTTTCTGGTGATCTTCCTGTCTTGATCCTGACCTTATCTCTCAGCTTTTTTGGCACCCAGGAAGGCGATTTCAGCCTCACCATCAAGTCGATCAAGGCCGCTTCACACGCGCCGCCGCCTTCATACGCGCAGACCGTCGATCCCGACTCGAGCGAGGTCGAGAAGGGTCAGTCCGACGACGTGTCAGACCGTGCGGCAGCACCTCGCGGCCTTTGGCGTCAGCTCTCCCTGGTCTTTGTTTCTCTTGCACTAGTGGGCACGTTGATGAGCTTCATGAAGTGCGGAATGTGATCGTGCACTCGATCTTGATCAAAGTAAGCTCAGGATGCAGTGCTTCAGAGTTGCATTCCGTATTCCACCAATTATCAGAGCGAGTGACGGTTCACTCAAGGATACCGGAGGTAGCATTAGTACCCGACTAATCATTGTACAACAGAAACCCGAGTCGCTGATACTTGAGCCCTTTTCCATCTCCTAGAAAACATCCTAGAGCACAGCCGGGACTCTCAATATCCTCGTGCACAAGGTCATGCCTCTTGTGATCAGACTTTTGTCCCTCGTGGTCGCCATGCCTAAGGCCAGTCCCCCACTGCTAACAACCCTCAAGTGACCGAGCTCGCCAAAGCAATGCTTCACAGACCACATATGCGCAACTTGGTCTTCCCGGTGAATGCGGAGAGAGAGAGAGAGAGAGAGAGAGTCTGCTTAGGGCGGTGTTGTTGTACTACGAACACGCACGACGTTAGGAGTTTTACGTTGTAGCCGAACGAGGTTTCTTCGCTAGTCATGATCTCTTTCACTTTGTAGGTGGGCGTCGATCGCTGTGTAACCTAGTCGTTTGCTTGTTTGTTACCTGTTGCCTGTAATTTTTCCTATCGGTTCGTAACATGAAAATCGTCATCTTTAGTGGATTTTCACTCCTCTACTACTATTGGATCTAGTGGGCAATTTCATAATAATTTCACAAGCTTCATGGAATGTGGTATGTAACCGGATATTACATTAAAGCAAGCTTAATACTGAGCGAGTAATAAGTCGCTTGAACAAACAGGCTAGAGGCCGTACTAAAATTGAAGTAATCATTGTATAATAGAAATCCGAACATAATGTAGCTCATACTCGTAGACCAAGAACAGAACGTGGAACACATGGTTTACCATTCATCTCCATGCACGATCTTCCTTTAGCAGACAGAAAATATTGCACACAATCTCTCACTTAAGATATTTCCCATCCACATATCCATCAGCACCATACCCCTCCCCAAGCACCGTCTCAACAGCAACCATCTCCACCAACTCGCTCGAGAACTCCGCCCTCTCACCCTTGGCCCCAGGCCCTCTGTTCTTGAACTCCCCATAAACAACCCGATCCGTCCTTTCATCCCCCACGTTCCAAATAGCCCACCCGGCCCCGTTGACAACCCTCCCCAACTCCGTCCGCTGGAAAACAACCCTCGCGAAATTCCTCCAAGGCCGGCCCAGGTAATACGCCCCATCTGCCACTTTCCCTCCGCCTCTCCTGAACACCCCCGCCGAATCCACTTTCGACTTGTTGATGACATACCAGCCGCCGTCGTCCGTCGAGCGGCCCGAAGCGGTGATCCAGCCGTGCTCGGGGATTGTTCCGTTGGGAGAATTGGAGTCCGGCAGAAGGGGCACGACTCCAAAGTCGCACTTCTCGAACCAGGCGCGGGCGCGCTGGCCGAAGATGAAGTCTGTGGCGCCTTCGATGTAGGTTTTGGCGTAGAGCTGGCGGCCGACGTTGGCGAGGAGGGTGTCTTGGTAGCCGGTGAGGGCGCAGGCGTAGTAAGCTTGTTTCTGGCGAGGAGAAGAGCAATGTCAGCTGGGATGCCTGATGGAATGAAGGACAGTAAAGAGAGAGAGAGAGAGAGAGAGAGAGAGAGAGAGAGAGAGATGAAGGAGTGGCGGCATGGTGAAGAAAAGAACTTACATCCGCCTGTGCACTCACGGCAACAGCCTGCGAGCCCTCCCCAAAGGCGTTCTTGACATTGACATTGTACAGCTTGAAGTCGCTCGTCCAGACTCTCAAGGTCGCAGTGAGGTCGTTGTTCGGCTGCGATTTCTGGCTCTCAGAAGCGACAATCGTGACTTGGTTCGCGGCGTACTTCGAGTCGTCCTTTGTGTAGCCGAAGACTGTCAATGGCCCACTGAGTTTGGGGATGTAAACTTGCTCTGAGTAGGTGCCGGGTTGGATGAAGATGACTTGTTCGCTGGTGGTGGTGTTTGAGAGGGCTGCGACGGCTTGAGAGATTGTCGTGTACTTTTGTCGCTTGCCAACTGTGAGAGCTCCTGGAGGAGCTTTTGTACGGCTTGCCGCTAGAGCTAGGGAAACGAGAGTGAGGCAGAGAGTGAGTATTTTCATTTTGGCTGTTTGCGAATTGATTTCTTCAACGATGCTTGGGGTTGATGCGTGGGATTGCCGGTTGGTAACGCTCTTATACTTTGATCGAACATTGCAAAATAACCTGTAAAGCTAAGTGAATTAATCCGTTGGCCACGACAGGAGAAGAGGGGTCAATCCATATTGGATGAAAGTGATGTTAAGATGCCGTTCGAGGTGTAGGGAAAAGCGACTTTCTCATTGGTGGAATGATTGCTAGGTCTTCCGTCTTCCGTCTAGCTTCATGTATTTCTTGGCTTTGATCGAGTTGTCGCGAGTCATCGTGTCAAGACTCTTGCGGAGAATCAAAACACTATCCCGAGGTCAAGACAAGATTCCGCATCAAATGCAGCCTAGCTTGTACCTTGGTAGACTGTGTGTTGCAGTTCAAGTGACGATGATACCAGGTGAATAGCACGGTAGCCATTATATCTCCCAACTAGCCAAATGACAGGCAAACGAGGAGCGTCTTCGTGCGAATCGCATCCTAGGTGTCGCCCTCTACATGAAGTCGTCCAAGAAGTCTTCGTCTCGATCCTGGTTGCTAGACATTTGCATCTGGTCCTCGGTGAGCATGTCGTCGTACATGTGCTCCTTCCGCCACTTGAGCTCCTGTCGTTCCTCGGCCAGTTTGGCGTCTGCCTTTTTCTGTTGAAAGCGATCGTGGTCAGTATCACGATCCATACTCACGCCATTCGAATGACCATGTGCTTCCCCATGGAATATCGACCTACCTTCTCCTGTTGCGCAATACGCTCAACCTTCCTCAACTCCCTCTCCCGGTCTTCCTTCTCTTGCCTCAAATCCGGATGCTTCTCGACCTTGGTCTTGTTCAAGCGGTTGACAATAGCGTTCTCGCGCTGGCTGACATAAACCCGTTTGACCTTCTTGTTGTCCTTGAAGCCCACTTGACCCGTCGCCATGGAGCCATCCTTCTTCAAGTTTGACCAAGGCGTGTAGATGACGGTGATGTTGTCCTTCTTGTTGCCCTCGATCGAGTTGGCCTTGGTGAGCTGCGCGCAGTCTGTGAGCAGCTCCTCGGGGATCGCATCCCAGGTCTCGTTGTCGCGCATGCGCAGGTAGATATGGGCGGAACTGAGGTTGTCGACGTGGAACCAGACATCCTCTGGCCAGCCGTGGGCGATCAGGTCCTCATCTCTCTCAAGAAGTTAGCATGGACTGGCTTGTGGAGTTCGATTGAGGCGGGTGTCGCACTCTCTACTTTGTCCTTGCCGACGTAGATGTACGCGGCAGGCTTGACAACAGCGCTGGTGAAGTAAAAGACCATCTTGAAGATAATCTGCAGTGCTTGATTGAGTCTGAGAGTAGGTATGTATGTAGGTTATCTTGAAAGACGACAGTGGCATGTGAAATCGCAATCGCATCCCACGCGGAAGTCTCCCGCTCGACTTCTGGAAGGCCAACATCACCAAATAGCATGCACGACATCTCAATAAATTGCCAGCAAACAAGAAAATCAAGAAACACGACACCACTCAAAATGGCTTTCCTCGTCAGCCTCCTCAACCTTGTCGGCATCATCTTCCTGTCACATGCGTAAGCCCACCAATCCCAAACCTCAACTCAACTAAACACTAACCAACACCTCACAGCGTCTACAGCGCCTACGAACACTCTCTCCTCGCCTCCGCCTCCTCCTCGCCCACCCTGCGCCTCCCCACCGAATCCGAGCCCAAATTCAACCTCCCAATCGACATCGCACTCGAAACCCTCTTCTCGGTGCTCCTCCTCTGCGTCGGAGTCGTGCTCTCGAGCCCCGACCTCAAACCAATCCAATGGAGCGCATGGGCCGGGAATCTGGAGCGCAGCAAGGAAGCTAGAGTTCTTGTCGAAGCCGGTGTCGCTCCTGGAAACCCGTATGCGCAGTTGGAGGACAGGCCTGGGTTCTGGGACCCCAGAGGCGCGAGGAAGGCTTTTGGAATGTGGGTTGCGGATGGTGCGAAGGCTGGTAGTTCGTAAATTGAATTGTTGAAGCAAGGCATGGGTGCGTATAGCTTAGACTACGTTGATTATAACAATGGCAGGCGGGCGTGTACGAAAGTTTTATACAAGTTCTTGCAACGTACTGCAGTGAGGCTTTATCGATGTGGGTTTTTGGGGTCGACGTTTGCATTGAGTGCTTTATACTACCTACTAGGTAGCCAAAAGGAGTGTGAAAGGCTAATAGCCTCGTCGGTTCACAGACACGAACCCGGGGCCGTCAGATCATGACCTCAGATAAGGTCAAGTTCGACAGCAGCAATCATGCCGCAAGAGATCAAATCACTGCGTGAATGACAGAAAGATGCTTCCCAAAAGCACAAGATCATCATTTCAAATAAAGCGACAGCCACCAACCGAAGCACCGTTCATGTCGAGACTCCCAAAATTGCGCCAGGTAGTCCATTCAATTCCCTCTGCGCCACGAGTGGACCGTTGACAAGCGGCAGATTGATCGAATTGAGCCAGAAGACGGTTGGATGTTTGTTGAATTTTCCCTTGCATGTGTTCGCATGCTGCATGATGCCAGCAGAAAGGCCGCCCACCACTGCATTCGCGGAGTTGGTGGCGCTCAGCAGCGCAGCATTAGTCTCCGGTTCTCGACAAGACCTGTTCTGGCGGGACTGGAATTCGTTGTTGTGGTTCAGCATGTACATCTTGCCCTGGGCGTCTGCATCTGACGGTACAGCATCACACTTCTTGAACTCGTTTTTGGCGGTTTCGAAGAAGTAATCCTTTTGTGGGAGGATGTAAGAGTATTTGTTTGGTGAGTCCGCGCCGGCGTCCAAGAATAAGATAAAACGCTTCTTACGCTCTATGAGCTCGCCATAGGTGGGCCAGGCATCGATGGGCAGCGGTCGCGCACTCGAGACAAAGGCGCGATCCCTGAGTCCCGACCGAGCGAGTTCCAAGTCTATATCCTTGAGGGCCCGTTTGTCGCCGTTGATAAGTCTCAAAGTCACGACCTCTCTAGTGTTCACTCCCAGAAAGGTCGAAATGTCTTTTAAAAAGCTGGACAACTTCCCTTCGCAACGTGGTGCTTGTGCTTGTTGACTGCCTCCAGTGCAAAATTTGTGGCATACGGATATTTCGCCCTCGTTCTCGTAAATCTCCGCACTCAAGAATCGGACGCCTGAGCCAAGCTGTTTCAGAACAGAATCCCAGTGGAATTCCACGTTCATAAATTTGCTGCCTTGGATAGGCGAGTTGTTGGCTCCAACCAGAGACACATTGCTGTATTTTCGATCGCAGATCTTCGAGTAGCCATTGCAATTCTCAGCCCTCTCTTGTGGGAAGGCGAAGGTAGAGACTGCCAAGCAGATGATGATGAAGGGGGCGAACATCTTTCAAGTTGGGCTGAATCGACTGGAGTGTTTGGTAATTTGATAAAACATCGAGTTCGATATTTGTATTGCAAGGCGAAGACGGTCCTGTTTGCGTCGTGTCTGGTGTGACCCACGGATGATTGGGCGAACACCCACACAATTTCCCTCGCAAGATGTACGAAACTCGGTGAAGACCATCGCAATGCAACCTCAGATTTACTGCATCGTGCTGGGGGATCCATTGGCAAGTGTGGTATGTTGCGTTTACCTCTTGCGACTGAATGGGCGATCAGATGGTGTCGTGGTGTAACCCTATATGTAGAATGCGTGTTCCAGGTTTGAAATGTGTGCGCCGTCTGTGGCCCACCATCGTCGCATTGGTTGAGCACAAAGTCGATCGTCCTCAGACACTTCGCTACATCGACGATCGTTTATCTCGATGCAACCGGTGGTAGCAACGTAAGAACAGGCACCTCAGGGATCATCTGAGCAAGACATGGTGGTCCGAATGGCGTAATCGTGCAAGACCGTACGCAACCCTCGTCGTGTTGATCCCTGGTGGATGGCCGTAATAACAGCCACTTGTGCGTCTGTGATCGACGGGGGGCGTACCTGGCGCGCTATTGTGGCTGATCCAAGTCCAGCTGATCGGTCGTCAGGGCGGCCATCCCGAGTAGATGGTTTGTGTACACTCGCAACTCCGCTGCGTCACTCACGGGTTTCCACTTTGTTCTGATCATTTCCGAGCCCTTTGGCTGTGAACAGGAATATCGTGTAGCTTTGACGCGTAGACGCTCATACAGAACGAGTCGTTCGAAAGTGTGCTGAAGTCAGCGCGCCGCAGGACCGCCACAAAGGCGTGTGGTGTCTTAATGATTCGCCCTGATTCGATGGACGTCATCTCAACAATCTGCTCTTCGTTTGTGCACCGTCGCTTAAGCACTGAAAGGGCCGCCTCGTCCGGCGAATCCGAAACCACCACGACCACTGCTGTCAGGTCCGCGAGGCTGTCTCGTAGGCTCGCCTTCTTTGGGCATGCTCGTCATCTCGCGTCGAGGTCCCAATCTTCTGCCCATATCCTCGGGATCGAAGACTTGAGAACCACCTCCACCAAAAGCCTGGCGTGCTGGTGAATGAGCAGCCGACGTAGGCTGGCTGTTCATGTTGCTGTGCGGTTGTTTTCCTCGAGGCTTCCTATTGTCGCGTCCCTGCGAACTCTCTCGAGAGTTATGCGCGGGCGAGGCCGGGTTCGAAGATCCCATAATGCGCTCTCTGGCCTCGGCGTACTTCTTTACTTTCTCTTCGCGCTCAATGGCAGCTCTCTTCTTGCGTTCCTCAAAGCTGGCCTCTTTCTTCTTACGCGCCTCCTCCTCACTGTCCTCGCCGTCGTCTCCGTTCTTCGCAGCGGGTTTGCGGCTCAAGACCATCATTGGTTGTTTGGGTTCCTGTTTCAGGGGAACTGCACCTTGTGCCTCAAGCCACAGGTTGCGACCTGGGTTCTCCGCCGAAGCCCATAGGTCTTTCTGTAATTGCTGATGCTGGGCTCGTTTCTCGGCCTTGGTAAGTCGCGCAGCAGGTAATTCTGGTGCTTTGGGTTCAGGTCTCTGCTCAAATGCGTTAGCCATACAATCACATACCACGGTCGTAGACATTTCTCACGTCTGCTAAGGATTCCCAATCATCATCCCATGCATCGCGAACCCCGCCTTTACTCATGTCGCAATCGTTCGATGAGCTGTGCGATATCGGTACCAGTGTGAGCTTGATTGATCGTAACGTTCAAGTAGCCAAAGTCCAGATGTACCCTTAGAGTGTCAGGAAAGTGTTGTGTATAGGTATGTCTCCAAAAGGAAAGTAAGCGACCGTATTTCGGCAAGATAGAAATAAGGATAAGGGTACGACCCCACATTCCCGGACCGCGACCCACTCTGGCAGCGACATCATCGGCACCGATTGAGTGATGTGAATGTTGCGACTTCTACATTCACAACATCACACGCCGAAAATGTCAGGTACGGCTCACGCCACTTCACTTGAATTAACATGTGCTAAAGCGTTTGACCAGCCCCCACCGACCAAGACAGCCATATGACTTCATCTCCACCAACGACACTCAGCCCCGCCGAGTCGCAAACAACCCCAAACATGCCTACCGCCGCGTCTGGCGCCCACCTGGCAAACTCGAACGGCAAACGACCTCATGGAGCTCTACTCAACGGCGGTGAAGAAGACGAGGCAGTCGAGTCGATGCCAAACACCGCCAGAAGCAATGCGCCTGTTCAAACACATGCCAGCAGTGGATACCGATGGAGCAGGCCTGAAGACGAGCCTGGTTACGCGTGGCGCAATAAGAAAGCAACGGATGAGATGGCGCGGGCCTTGGATGGACTGGTTCACAAGGATCTCGATGTTCGGGGTGGGTTGCCAGTCAACCAGGCACATTGAACGAAAGAGATGCTGACATTCATGATGTAACAGGCCGCTACGGCGATCCCTTTGAGGTCGCAGAGAGGGAGCCCGCACTGCTCGCAAGCATGAAGTGAGTGGGAGAGTCTACAAAAGTACAATTGAATATCTGCTGCGTTCAAGCGAAAGGGCATGGTTATGGGCATTCCCCGTGGTCGTGCTAGGCATGGCCGTCGGTAGAGATGGATCATGGCACGAAGGTATGTGTTTTTGGACGTCTATCATGGTGTTGGAACACAACGTAGATCAATACAATGTGATCGCTATCTTCCCAGTCCTCCTTGGAATCGCTCGGTTTTCCAGAACAGCAGGTCCTCCTTCACCTATTTCTCGAGCAGCGAGTGAAGCCTGAGAGCAAAACACCCCCCCGTGTGACGTGAAGGACTCCCTCAAAGCTCGACGCCAAAGCTTCTCGCACTTCCTCTTCCACCCACTCCACCGACCGCCACTTTTTCTTCAACAACACCAATCATCGCATCCCTCACTGTCATCCCTCCGTCGCTGCGCGCACCTAGCAGCATACCCTTCGAGTGCGCAAACCGAAGGTGAACCTCCATCGCCTGTCGAGGCAAACAACACCGAAGATCATGCCTTCCAAGAAGGGTGCCGTTTCGGACGGCGGTCCGCGCAAGGTAAGTCTACGATACACCATCTGAATCACCGAGTAGCAGTACACTGACGAGCATGGATAGAAGCGCAAAACCACAGACTCGAAGAAAACCGCCACCCGCCGCGTCACCCGCTTGATGACCCTCGACTCCGCGCGACGTGCTGTCTTCGACACAAACGAACTTCTGGAGAACATACTGTCGTACTTACCATCCTTCGAACTCTTTGTTCTCTCTCGAGTCTCTAAACAATGGAGTGGCGTCATCGCGTCTGCCCCTGGCCTCCAAGAGAAGATGTTCTTACGGTCTCAGGCTCCGCAAGAGACTTGGGTCCTGAATAATTTCATCGATTACAGTCCTCTCCCACGCCTCGACATCAGGGCGTACAGGAGGCTTGTTCACATGTTCGGGGTGCCTAACTTTCGACGCAACAACGGCAGCAAGTTACCCAACCTCTTGGAGCCAGTGACGCTGAATCCCATTCTCAGCCTTGTCGACTGCCACCCGATATTAGGCGAATCCGCGCGGCCATCCTATGACTATTGGTGTATGGGTGTGGCCAGGATGCCCGCCACTGAACGCTCGTGTATCTCTTCGACAGATACAGTATCGATCTGTGTCCCTCCCAGTGCTCTCCACAGGCGGTGCAGTCTGTGGACCCTCTATTTCTTGGACCCTCCATGTCGAGTAGCGGAAGTCAAGCTCACGGTCAAGTTCCAAGGGTGCAAGCCATACGGGAGCCCCACGGGACCCAAACCAGGCACAGGCTTCCGTGTCGAGTCGGATGCAGGACTTACGATTGGAGACATCCTGGAGGCTGCCTCCAGAACCCCTAGGTTCAACTGTTGCGAGTTCGACAATGGTTGGATGTGGAAAGATTTGCGCACAGAGTTGAAGGACATGATTGAAGGGACTGAGCAGCCGAGTGGGTGGACGGGTGTCTACGACGTTGAAGACATCACTCTGTACATAGAACTGCTGCGACAAGGCGAGAACAGGCCGTTGGTCGTCACCGAGGCGGATCGAGTTACTGTGGCCCTCGAGGAGGTGGATCGCACTGCTGCGATCGAAGGGGAGCTTCAAACTGGTGTGGTCTCGGACTAGCTCACTATCTCTGTTCTGAGTGGGTACCGCCGAGCCCTTTCAGTCGGCTTTATTGCATGCTCTCACATCGAAGCAGGGCCTTGGCCTTTGGCCCCAGAAGAGCGTTACAGCCTACAAACTAGCTCATCGAGGAGCCTGAATGTAAGCAAGCGTTGGATAAGACAGATAATACAATGAATGTCGCTCACCAACATGTTCTACCCATTTCAGAAGCAGGTATGTACAGTCACAAGCCAGACCTCTAACATGTGAGTGACGCGACGAGTCTGTCAAGGA
>Ga0265780_10003528_pt1 | contig 20536 bp, 18 predicted proteins | sample P1T30metagenome_FD_192432 | JGI IMG/M metagenome (GOLD analysis project Ga0265780, IMG submission 192432) | Plant litter microbial communities from East Loma Ridge, Irvine, California - P1 T30 | ecosystem: Environmental > Terrestrial > Plant litter > Unclassified | place: USA: California...
CCCTCGAACACGAAGTCGCGCAGCGCGTGCAGGCGCGCCAGACCCTGGCTTTCTTCCATTCCCATTTCTCCTCGACAGGACACGGCCCGTCCATGCTTGTCCCGCCGGCTGCGCCCCGTTGCGCCTACTGCGCCGGCTCGGCCTTCGGCGACACGAATGCCTTGTGAAACAAATGACGCGACAGCATCAGCGGCGGCATGCGCAGCCAGTTACCGCGGATATACAGCGCGGCGCGGGCGGCTGGGTCGAACGCATCGGCGCAGCTCGGGTGCGGCGGCTGCAGTGCGCGCAGGAACAGCCCATCCATCAGCGCCAGCAGGGCCGGGTTCGGCATGCCATCGCGTGCAGCTTCCATCACGCTTGCCGGCACCGGCGTGCCCAGCAGGCGCGTGCAGTACCGCAGGGCATAGCATAGCGGACGCGCCAGTTCCAGCTCGCGCGCACGGCCCGGCAATGCTGCCCAGAAACCGGGGTCGGCGCCGAAGTGACAAAACAGGCGGTGCAGGTCGAACAGGTCGCGCAGGCCGTGGTGGTATTCGCCCTCGGAAAACAGGTGCACCGCGCTGTGCAGCACCATGTCGCAGGGCGCGAGCATATGAAAGCCTGCGCGGCCGGGAATGGCGCGGGCGGCGGCGCGCAGGCGCGCCGGATCGGGCCGCACTGCCGCCGTCTCGGGCAGGATCGCATGGTGCACGTCGATCACGCTGGCGCGGCGCATGTGCTGCAGCGGCGGCAGCTCGTGCATCCATTCGCGGTAGTAGCGCTGGTCGTAGTCGTCGTGGTGGCTGCCGGCCCAGCCGTGCAGCATCAGCGCGCTCTCGACCTCGGGCAGGCGCTCCTTCGGCACCAGCAGGTCGATGTCGGAAAACAGGCGGCCGGCACTGGCCGGCAGGCCGGCGGCGGCGTACGCCGTGCCCTTGAGCAGGATCAGCGGCAGCCCGGTCTCGCCGAGCGCGTGCCGGATCTTGCCCAGTTCGAGGTCGACCGCCTGCAGGTGGCGTTGCCAGACCGTGCGCGCCCAGCCCAGGCGGCGCTGCACGCGCGCCGGCAGGGCCGCCAGCATGCCGTGCTCGTCGGCCAGCAGGCACAGGGTGGCCGCCAGGTTCGAGGCCAGGGCCTGGCGCAGCAGCAGGTCCCAGTCGCGCTCGCTGAAACCGCCCATGGCGCCGGGCTCGCGCAGGGCGCGCAGCAGCAGGGGAAAACGAGGAAGATGCGGCGCCGGAGGCAAATGCATTGGCTGCGTCATGCACGCTCCGCCAGCAGGCGCTCGAACACGGCGATGGCGTCGTCCAGCACGCTGTAATGGAAATCGAAGGTCCGCACCTCGTCCACCAGGCGCGCCACCGTGTGGAAACCGGTCTCGCCCAGCAGGCTGTAGTTGAAGGCATTCTCGGCCAGGCGCATGTGGGCGCGCGCCTGCGGCACCGGCGTCAGTTCGGCCGCGGCGCCGGCCTGCCATTTGGGGAACACGATCCAGGCCGGCGCCGCTGCCTGGCCGGCGCGCGCCACGCTGTCGCTGGATGCGCGCATGTGGGCCACGGTGCCCTTCACGGTGTCGGCTACCGGGCGCGTGAAGGCGGCGGCCGGTGCATAGTCGCGGATGATGCCGATCGAGGCGTTCTTCAGGCTCACCGGGCGCGGCAGCGGGTCTATCTTCCCGTCATCCAGCCGCACCAGTGTCAGTTCGTCGGACAGCAGGCGCCAGCCGCGGTTGACCAGGGCCGCGCACAGCGTGCTTTTGCCGGAGCCGGGCGGCGCCGGCAGGATCGCGGCCAGGCCGTCCTTCTCGATCACGGCGGCGTGGATCACCAGCCAGGAATTGGCCTGGCTCGAAACGCACCAGTTCATCGCCCATTCGAACATCGGAAAGGCCTGGTCCAGCGGCAGCGGCTGGAAAGGCGCCATGCCGTCGTAATGAAAGTGCACCTGCGGGCGCAGGAAGCGGCGCAGGCCCGTTGAACCGCTCAGGCGTACGTGGAAGTCGGCCAGCGCGCCCTCTTCCAGCACCGGATAGTCGCCGTACATCGTGCCCAGGGTCGCGGCCAGCGGCGCCAGTGGGCTGTGCACGCAGGTGACGAAGGGACCGGTTTGCAGGCGCAGGCCGGGGCCGCGCAGGCGCGCGCGCAGTTCGCGTTCGCCGAGGCTGGCCACGGTCAGCATGGCTGCGTCCCGGGCAAAGGTTCGATCAGCCCAGGTGCGATCAAGTCAGGTGCAATCAAATCGAGCGCGGCCAGGTCGGCCAGCAGTTCGTCGAGCTCGGCGCACCATTCAGGGTCAAGAGCGGCGCCGGCGTCCTGCGCCAGGCCGGCGGCCGTGCGCGGCATGTCGCGCAGCGCGCCCAGCACATCGAGGACGTCCTGTCCCAGCAGGTGGGTGTCGCCGGTCAGGTCGTTGAAGAGCACGCATTCGCCGTCGTGGCAGCGGTGCACCAGGCGCTGCCCGGGGGCCAGGCGCCAGATCGGCGGACTACTCATGCGTAACGAAGGCTGATCGGGCTAGCGGAAGGTGGTTTGCAGATAGGCGGCCAGCTGCAGGCCGGTCCACGCCTTGGCGCTGCCGCTCGGCTTGTACGAGCCTTTCAGGCTGTACTCGTCCCAGATGGCCACGACCTGGTCTTCCGGCAGCACGCTCGGAATCCCGGCCCGCTCCGAGGCGCGGGCGTTGAGCAGGGCGGTGACGATCTGCAGCGCGACGAAGGAGCGGTCGATGGCGCGCACTTCCTTGGTCTGCTGGACGATCTGCAGCAGGGTGAAATTCTTCAGGTGAATATAGGCACCGCGCGGCTGCAGCACTTCGACGAAACGCGTCTCCGGGCGGGTGCCGCAACGCGACTTCCAGGATTTCGAATTATCGCGCCAGAAGGTAAACGAGCGATTGTAGCTGCAGGAATTCTTTGGGTTGTGGCTGGCCGTCTTGATCGACATGAACCCCGACGGCGACGCGCAAACGCCGCCATAGTTGCCATAGGTGGCCATGCCGGGCTGGCTGTGCAGGGTCAGGATGACACCGGCCGCGCCGGCGCCGGCACGCGTGAAGCGGCGCCGCGACGCGCCGCGCGCATCGAGTTGCGGTACTGCGGGCGCTGCCTGTGCTTCCTGCGCCGCGTTTGCCGGGGCGCTGCGGCCTTCTTGATCTTCCATATCGACTTTTTCCTGAGCGACGTTTTTCTGAGCGACGTTTTCCAGATGCATAGAAGTATGCCATCACCCTGCCGGGCATTTGCTTTTAATTACTAAGCAAGCCCCGTACCAGCCTGAATAAATTGACTAAATGCAACAACGAATCAAGCACTTAGCGGGGCTGGTGGGGCATAGGCCCAAATTGCAACGACGCCCAGGAGGCGCCGTTGTAAGAAAACCCGACAGTCAGCAGGGTTCAGGCAGGATCAGAAGAAGCTTTCCGGCACCACCAGGATGTCGCCCGGGCGCATCGGCATATTGGCCGAAATGTCGCCTTCCTTGATCAGGTCGTCCAGGCGCACGTTCAGCTTTTCCTGCTTGCCGTCGATCGTGCGGATGATAAGGGCTTTGTTGCCCGAAGCGAATTCGGTCACGCCGCCGACGGCGATCAGCACATCCATCAGCGACATGTCGCGGCGGTAGGCCAGGGCCTGCGGCTTGGCGGCCTGGCCGATCACGCGGATCTGCTCGCCGTAGTTGCCGACGAAGCCGGTCACGATCACGGTGACCACCGGCTGCTGGATGAACTTGGCCAGCGCGGTTTCGATGTCGCGCGCCAGCGCGGTCGAGGTCTTGCCGGCGGCCGGCAGGTCTTCGACCAGCGGGGTGGTGATCTTGCCGTCCGGACGCACCGGCACCGACATCGACACTTCCGGATTGCGCCAGACGATGATGTTGACGGAGTCGCCCGGTCCGATCAGGTAGTCGGCCGGTGCGGCCTGGGCCATGGCAGCAGCCGATGGCGCAGCGGGTTTGGTGGCGCAACCGGCCAGGGCCAGGCCGCAAGCGAGCGCCAGGGTCAGTTTCGTCAGGTTCGTCATGATCTTGTTCACGTCAATTCCTTTCCCGGCATGCAGCGACCGGCAACGCCCCGCTGTGTCGAATGCCACAAAATTGTTATTTAGCCATCAAACCGGCGTATTGTATCGTAATCGTGTTTCCTCAAAGGCATGCACGATTGAAATACTTCTCTTTTTTCACACTCGTTGCATTATGGTCTGGCCAGCAGTTCGGCGACGTACTGGGACGGTATCGCATAACTGATGCCGCTGGGCGTCGTGATCGCTGTTTCTTTCAAGCCTTTCACGAACACCATATTAATCACCCCCAGCACGGCGCCGCTATCCGGATCGTAGACCGGGCTGCCGCTATTGCCCGGGTACGCCGTGCCGTCGAGCTGGAAGATCTTCAGGCCGCCGCGCTGCAGCTGGGTGATGGCGCGCGCATCCAGGCGCTTCGAACTCATCGACGGCATGACGATCGGGGTCAAGGCCGACAGGTTGGCGCGGTGGGTCACGTGGTTCAGTCCCAGCACCATGCCCAGCGGAAAACCGGTGAACGCCAGCGCCTGGCCCTCGAGCGCTGTGCGCGAGTCGCCCAGCGCCAGCGCCGGCAGCGGCGCCCCGCCCTCCAGGCGCAGGTGGGCCAGGTCGTGCTCGCGGTCCAGCGCCACCAGGCGCGCCGGCCGGAACGCGATGTCCTGGCCGCTGCCGACCACCACGCCGAGCTGCTCCATCTTGGCGCTGTCGAGCTTATCGGGCACGACGTGGGCATTCGTGACGATGCTCAGGCCGTCGCCAACGGCGAAGCCGGTGCCGGTAAACATCACCGACGGGCTGCGTGTCTTCAGGAAGGTGCCGACCCCGACCACGGATGGCTTGACCTGTGGAATCGTACGGATCAGGCCATCGGCCTGCGCCGGCGCCATCGGCAGCGCCAGTAGACTGGCCAGGCCGAGCATGGCGGCGCCCAGCCAGGCGCGAGGCCGAGCGTCAAGCGAACGGCGCGGCGTTGATGCCCACCGTTTTTTATTATTTCGATTAGGAATCAATCGTGCAGACCTTTTTGTATTTTAAACATTACAATACATCAGCTTGATGTTGAGCAAAGCGATCCCGTGCTCTTTTCCCGAGTATTTCTCACGGTTGACCTAGTGCAACATTTTAGTCCCAGCAAAGTTTGCTTGCCGACAATAATACTCTGTCAGGCTGGCCTGGGCTCGGGTTTTATGCGTTGCAGCTGAGAATTTGTGTTGTAAGCGGTGCCACCCGGCGCCTTTATTAGCATGATTTTCCGGCATGCAATTGCAATTGCACAAACTACAAGCGATGATGCGGGTTCTTTGTTGATTGTTGTAGCTGGGCGCAACAGCGTCCGGCGTTCATGGCGAGACTGACGAGATGGCAGAAATAACAGCCCTTATCCTGAATTTCCTCAAGGCCATCGGTAAATACCGTTGGCATGCAGTGACCATCGCCTGGGTGGTGGCGCTGATCGGCTGGGCCATCGTGCTGCGGCTGCCCAACCAGTACGAGACCACGGCCCGGGTCTACGTCGATACCCAGAGCATCCTGAAGCCCCTGCTGTCGGGCATGACTTCGCTGCCGAACATCAACCAGCAAGTCACCTTCATGCGCCAGACCCTGATCAGCCGTCCGAACGTGGAACGGGTGATGCGCATGACCGACCTCGACGTGAAAGCGCGCGACGCCGACGAGAAGGAAAAGATGATCGACAATTTGATGTCGAAGATCACCATCGCCGGCACCGAACGCGACGACATCTATACGATCAGCTACCGCGCCCCCGATCCGAAGCTCGGCAAGGACGTGGTGCAGTCACTGCTGACCATCTTCATGGAAGGCAGCTACGGCGGCAAGAAGCAGGAATCCGACAAGGCTGTCCAGTTCATCGACGACCAGATCCGCAGCTATGAAGAAAAGCTGGCGTCCGCCGAGAACACGCTGAAGGAATTCAAGATCAAGAACATGGGCCTGCTGCCGCGCGAAGGCGCCGATTTCGGCAGCAAGGTGGCGTCCGCCAGCGACGCCCTGAGCCAGGCGAAACTGGAACTGGCCGAAGCCGAGCAGTCGCGCAACGCCATCCGCCGCCGCATGACGGGCGGCGGCAAGGACGGCACCGCGCCGGTCGATCCGGAACTGGCCGAGCGCATTGCCAGCACCCAGAAGAACCTCGACTCGCTGCGCCTGCAGTACACCGAGCAGCACCCTGACATCATCTCGACCAAGCGCCTGCTGGACCAGCTCCAGGAACGCAAGAAGGAAGAGGCGAAAAAGGGCGGCGTGAACCCGAACCTGGCCGCCAGCCCGATGATGCAGCAGCTGAACGTGACCCTGTCGGACGCCGAATCGCGCGTGGCCGCCCTGCGTGCCCGCGTCAACGAGTACCAGAACCGCGTGAACACCCTGCGCACCCAGAGCACCACCGCGCCGGAAGTCGAGGCCCAGCTGGCCCAGCTGAACCGCGACTACCAGGTGAACCGCGAAAACCACCAGCGCCTGATCGAGCGCCGCGAACAGGCACGCCTGTCGGGCGATTTGTCCTCGGCCACCGACATCATGTCGTTCCGCGTGATCGAGCCGCCGCTGGCGCCGGCGGTGCCGACCGGCCCGAACCGTCCGGTGCTGTTCACCGCCGCCTTCCTGGTGGCGCTGGCGGCCGGCCTGGCCGGCGCCTTCCTGATGAGCCAGTTCCGCCCGACCTTCCTGAGCCAGACGGCCCTGCGCGAAGTGACCGGCATGCCGATCCTCGGCACCATCAACATGCACTGGACCGATGGCCAGAAGGTGCGCCGCAAGAAGCGCCTGTACGGCCTCGGCGCCACCGTGCTGCTGCTGATCGGCCTGTATGGCGCGGGCATTGCGACCATGATGGCCCGCCCGGGCCTGTAAGGAAGAATTTTAGGAGCGAATGTGAGCATTATCGAAAAAGCGGCAAGCCGCATTGACCACACCCGCAATACCCCGCCAACCACGGCGGTCCCTGTCGAGACCGGCGAGGAAGTCGTCGCGCTGGCGCCGCACGCGCCGCACCCTGCGGCCATTCCCGCAGTGGCGCCGGCCCCGGTCATCCATGCCGTCGAGACCTTTGCGCCGACGCCGGCCGAAAGCGCTGCGGCAGCCCTCGCCGCAGGCAGCGCGGCGGCGCCAGCGGCAACCATCAACGCCCACGCGGCGCCGGCCCAGCCGCGTACCAGCCGTGCCCAGACCGGCAAGCACAGCGCACGCAAGGTCGACCTCGACCTGGCCCGCATGCGCGAGGCCGGCATGGTCACCGCCGCCAGCGGCCGCACCAGCCTGCTGGAAGACTTCCGCGTCATCAAGCGCCCGCTGCTCAAGCGCGCCTTTGGCGAAGCCTCGACGCCGGGCCGTCCGAACAACCTGATCATGGTCACCAGCTCGCTGCCGGGCGAAGGCAAGACCTATTGCGCGATCAACCTGGCGATGAGCATCGCCATGGAACTCGACCACACCGTGCTGCTGGTGGACGCCGACGTGGCCCGTCCTTCGGTGCTGCGCACGCTCGGCCTGCCGGCCCAGCGCGGCCTGATGGACATCCTGATCGACGACAAGCTCGATTTGTCCGACGTCATGCTGCGCACGAACGTCGACACCCTGAGCATCCTGCCGGCCGGCACCAGCACCGCGCGCGCCACCGAGCTGCTGGCCAGCTCGACGATGAGCAACATGGTCAACGAGATCGCCAACCGCTATCCGGACCGCGTGGTCATCTTCGATTCGCCGCCGCTGCTGCTCACCAGCGAATCGCGCGTGCTGGCCAGCCACATGGGCCAGATCGTGATGGTGGTCGAGGCCCAGACCACGACCCAGCACGCGGTCAAGGAATCGCTGCGCCAGCTCGAAGGCTGCAGCAACGTGAACCTCATCTACAACAAGGCCCGGGACATCCCCGGCATCGAAGAGACGTATGACTATCACTACGGCTAAGCGTTCGCGTATGGTGCGTCCGCTTCGTCTAACACCAATGGCGGCGGCGCTGCTGCTGGCCATGGCCGGCAACAGCGCCCATGCTGAAGTCAAGGTCACCCCTTCCTTCAGCCTGACCGAAAGCTATTCCGACAACGTCAACCTGCGCAGCGACGCCAGCAAGCGCTCGTCCTGGATCACCGAGGCCACGCCGGCCATCGACGTCCAGGCGAACAGCTCGCGCGTGCAGTTCAACGCCAGCGCGCGCGCCTACTGGTACGACTACAGCGAGGAAGACGTGCCGGGCGTACGCAACAGCCAGTACCAGTACAATGCCGCCGGCCGCGTCAACGTGGTCGACCAGCTGTTCTACCTGGATGCCAGCGCAGGCGGCAGTTCACGCAGCATCTCCGCCTTCGGCCCATTGGCCGAGGACGTCAACGGCAACCGCTATACAAGCGAGAACCAGACCGACGTCAACACCTGGCGCATCAGCCCCTACCTGACCCACCGCTTCGGCACCTTTGCTTCGGCCACCGCGCGCTACAGTCACGACAGCGTAAAGTCGGATTCGAGCAGCATCTTCGGCAACAGCACGGCCGACGGCGTGGTGTTCGATGTCGTCAGCGGCACGGGTTTCCGCAACGTGGGCTGGAACCTGCACTACGCGCGCCAGGAAGTCGACAACGAAAGCTTCGGCGACACCTCCTCGCAGAACGCCACGATCGGCCTGAGCTACCGCCTCGGCACCACCGTCAGCCTGAACGCCACCGGCGGCTACGACAAGTACGACTACCAGGCGCTGGGCGGCAAGACCGCGGGCGCCAGCTGGTCGGTGGGCGCCGGCTGGGCGCCGTCGGCGCGCACCAGCATCCAGGTATCGGTCGGCCGTCACTACCTCGGCAACACCGGCTCGCTGATGGCCCTGCACCGCAGCCGCCACAGCACCTGGAAGCTGGGCTATTCCGACGCCGTCACCACCAGCCGCTCGCAATTCTCGCTGCCGGCCGCGATCGACACCGCCTCGATGCTCGACTCGCTGTTCGCAGCCACGATCCCCGACCCGGTACTGCGGCGCCAGGCAGTGGAAGCCTACATCCTGGCCGCCGGCCTGCCGTCTTCGCTGGCCGACAACATCAACTACCTGACCAACCGCTACATGCGCCAGAAGCTGCTGCAAGGCTCCGCTGCCTTCAACTGGCGCCACAGCAGCGCGGTGCTCTCGGCGTACGCCAGCGAGCGCACCGCCCTGTCGTCGTCGGAGAGCGACAGCGGCCTGCTCGGCAGCCAGCTGCGCGCCCTGAACGACAGCGTGCGCCAGGCCGGCTTGACGGCTTCCTACAGCTACCGCCTGAGCGCCCGTTCGACCGCGCTGGCTTCGCTGTCGTCCACCCATTCGCGCTCGCTCGACACCGACTTGAGCGGCAAACAGAACTCGCTGCGCCTGGGGCTGACCCACCGCTTCGGCCGCTCGGTACGCGGCAGCATCGACCTGCGCCGCACCACCGGCGACAGCGACATCACGCGCCGCGACTACACCGAAAACGCCGTCTCCGCCACCGTGACGGTGCAGCTCTAAAACATGGAGTGACACGATGTACGAAAGTTATTACGGACTCTCGGCCAAGCCTTTCCAGCTGCGCCCCGATCCCCATTTTTTCTTCGGCAGCAAAGGCCACAAGCGGGCCATGGCCTACCTGGAATATGGCCTGTCGCAGGGTGAAGGCTTCATCGTCATCACCGGCGAAGTCGGCGCCGGCAAGACCACGCTGGTGCGCAATTTGTTCAACAAGCTGCCTTCGGACCAGATCGTCGCCGCCCACATCGTCAACACCCACCTCGATCCGGACGACACGCTGCGCATGGTGGTCTCGGGCTTCGGGCTACCGTACGAAGGCGCCAGCAAGACCGATCTGCTGACGCGCCTGGAGCAGTTCCTGCGCGCCGTCGACCGCCAGGGCAAGCGCGCCCTGCTGGTGATCGACGAAGCCCAGAACCTGAAACCGCAAACGGTCGAGGAACTGCGCATGCTGTCGAACTTCCAGACCGACGACAAGTCGCTGCTGCAGACCTTCCTGCTCGGCCAACCCGAGTTCCGCACCACCCTGCACAGCCCGACCATGCAGCAATTGCGCCAGCGCGTAATCGCCAGCTACCACCTGGGCCCGATGGATGCGAGCGAAACCCGCGCCTACATCGAGCACCGCCTGCACACCGTGGGCTGGAACGGCGACCCGGCCTTCGACGACGGCGCGCATGCCGCGATCTTCGGCTACACCGGCGGCATCCCGCGCAAGACGAACACCCTGCTCGACCGCGTGCTGCTGATGGGCTACCTGGAAGAGCTGCACGAGTTCAGCGCGGACCACATCAACACCGTCATCGGCGACATCGCCGAGGAGTTCCAGCTGCCGAACGCAGTCGGCACCCCGGCGCCGGAAGCGATGGGCATGCCCCTGGGCGACGATCCGCTGGGCCACCTGCCGGAACGCCGCGCCAGCGCCGAAGTGCTGGACGAGCGCATGATGCGCCTTGAAAAATCGATCGTCTCGGTGCTGTCGATCCTGAAGAAAATCGTCGCCAACCCGCCAAACGGCGTGCAGGCGAACCAACACGTGGATACCCCCGAATGAGAATGCAAACTCCCGCAGCCCGGCCGCAGCGCCAGCCGGGCGAGCGCATCCGCAACGCCATGACCTGCGACGTCGAGGACTACTTCCAGGTCTCGGCCTTTGCCCCCTACATCAGCCGCGACAGCTGGCCGTCGCGCGAATGCCGCGTCGAGGCCAACATCGAACGCATCCTGGCGCTGTTCGAACGCCACGACGTGAAAGGCACCTTCTTCACCCTGGGCTGGATCGCCGAGCGCTATCCCGCCATGGTGCGCCGCATCGTCGCCGCCGGCCACGAACTGGCCAGCCACGGCTATGGCCACCTGCGCGCCTCGGACCAGAGCCGCGCCGAATTCGACAACGACATCCGCTCCGCGAAAGCTCTGCTGGAAGACATCGGCGGCCAGGAAGTGATCGGCTACCGCGCGCCGAGCTTCTCGATCGGCGAAGGCAATCTGTGGGCGCTGGATGCGCTCACCGAAGCCGGCTACCGCTACAGCTCCAGCATCTACCCGATCCGCCACGACCATTACGGCATGCCGGACGCACCGCGTTTCGCCTTTTATCCGAACGGCCCGGACGGCCTGCTCGAAGTGCCGATCACCACGGTGCAGCTGGGCGGCAAGAAGCTGCCGGCCGGCGGCGGCGGCTACTTCCGCCTGCTGCCGTACGCGCTGTCGCGCTGGATGGTCAAGCGCGTCAACGAGATGGACCAGGAACCCGCCCTGTTCTACTTCCACCCATGGGAAGTCGACCCGGGCCAGCCGCGCCCTGAAGGCCTGGGCGCCAAGGCGCGCTTCCGCCACTACATCAACATCGAGCGCATGGAAAGGCGCATCGCCGCCCTGGCCCAGGACTTCGCCTGGGACCGCATGGACCGCATCTTCCTGGAACGGCCATGAATTCGATCATCGAGGGCGTGCTGGAAAAGCGCGCGGCCAAGGCGCTTGAAGCCGCCAAGCCCGACCTGCTGCTGCTGGTGCACCGCATTCCCTTCCCGCCGAACAAGGGCGACAAGATCCGCTCGTACCACCTGCTGAAGCACCTGGCGTCGAAATACCGCGTGCACCTGGCAACGTTCGTGGACGACGAGGACGACTGGCAGTACGTGCCGAAGGTCGAGGCCCTGTGCGCCTCCAGCCACTTCGCACGCCTGAAGCCCATGCAGGGCAAGATGCGCAGCGCCGTGGCGCTGGCCACCGGCAAGTCGCTGTCGCTGGGCTACTACCGCGACGCCGGCATGAAAAGCTGGATCGCGAAGACCATGCGCGAGCGCGGCATCGCGCGCATCATGATGTTCTCGTCGGTAATGGCGCAGTACGCCGAAGACTATCCGGCGGCGCGCCGCGTGATCGACTTCTGCGACGTCGACTCCGACAAATGGCGCCAGTACGCCGAAAAGAAATCCTGGCCGATGAGCTGGGTGTATCGCCATGAAGCGCGCAGCCTGCTCGACTACGAGCGCCGCGCGGCCGACCAGTTCGACGCCTCGCTGTTCGTGTCCGACCCGGAAGCGGAACTGTTCCGCACCCTGGCGCCGGAAAGCCGCGCCAAGATCGGCTTCTTCAACAACGGCGTCGACACCGATTACTTCAGCCCGGAGCGCCAGTACGAGAATCCCTTCGAGGAAGGCGAGCAGGCCCTGGTGTTTACCGGCGCCATGGATTACTGGCCGAACGTGGACGCCGTGAAGTGGTTCGCCGCCGAGGTCCTGCCGCGCGTGCTGAAAGCGGTGCCGCAGGCGCGCTTCTACATCGTCGGCGCCCGTCCTTCGGCCGAGGTGCAGGCGCTGGCCGGCGAATCGATCGTCGTCACCGGCACCGTGCCCGACGTGCGGCCCTACCTGGCGCACTGCAAGGCCGCTGTGGCGCCGCTGCGCATTGCGCGCGGCATCCAGAACAAGGTGCTCGAAGCGATGGCCATGGCGCGTCCTGTCGTTGCTTCGGCCCAGGCTTATGAAGGCATCGAGGCGATCGAAGGCCGCGAGCTGCTGGTGGCCGACGCGCCGCAAGACTATGCCGACGCCGTGATTGGCCTGCTGCGCACGCCCCACCCGGCCATGGGCCGCGCCGCGCGCGCCAGCGTCGAGCGCCGCTACAGCTGGCCGGCCCACCTGTCCACCATCGAAACGAGGTTCGAATGCTGATGAACGATAATCCGGCTCTTGCCGGGGCTGCCGGCGGCCGCATGGCCGTACCGACCGTGGCCATCATCGTTGCCGCCCTGCTGGCGCCGCTGCTGCTGTACTGGAGCACGGCCGCCTCGATCGTCTCGGTCTGGAACAGCTCCGAAACCTTCGCCCACGGCTACGCCATCGCCCCCATCAGTTTGTGGCTGATCTGGCGCCGGCGCGAGGTCTTCCAGCACATCCCGGTCGCGCCCTGGTGGCCGGCCATCGGCCTGCTGGCCCTGTGCGGCGCCGGCTGGCTGGTCGCGCGCGCCGGCGAAGTCGGCGTGGTGATGCAGTACGCATTCGTCGCCATGTTCCCGGCCATGGCCCTGGCCGTGCTGGGACGCCGCCTGGCCGGCGCCCTGACCTTCCCGCTGCTGTTCCTGCTGTTCGCCGTGCCCTTCGGCGAAGTGTTTGTCCAGCCGCTGATCAACTTCACCGCCGACTTCACCGTGGCTGCGGTGCGCGCCACCGGCATCCCGGTCCTGCGCAACGGCACCATGTTCGAACTGCCGACCGGGAACTGGTCGGTGGTCGAAGCCTGCAGCGGCGTGCGCTACCTGATTTCCTCGATCACCCTGGGCTGCCTGTACGCCTACCTGAGCTACCGCTCGACCTGGCGCCGCGTGCTGTTCATCGGCCTGTCGATCATCGTGCCGATCGTCGCCAACGGACTGCGCGCCTACATGATCGTGATGATCGGCCATACCAGCGACATGGCCCTGGCCACCGGCGTCGACCACCTGATCTACGGCTGGCTGTTCTTCGGCCTGGTGATGTTCATCATGTTCTGGATCGGCAGCTACTGGCGCGAGGATGAAGCGCCTGTGGTACCGGCCACCGCGGCCGGATCGGCGGCAGTGGCCGCGGCTTCGCGCCCGGTGCTCGGCGCGGCGGTCGTTGCGGTGCTGGTCTGCGCGCTGTGGCCGGCCCTGGCCTATGTCAGCGACAAGGCGGCCCACAACCCGGATCCGGTGCAGCTGGACGGCAAGCGCCTGGCTTCGAACCCGCAAGGCATGCCGACCTGGAGCCCGAACTACCAGGCAGCCGACGCCACCCTTCGCGGCACGTACAGTGCCGGCGGCGCACCGGTCGAATTGAACGTGCTGTACTACCGCAACCAGGGCCCGGACAAGCGCCTGATCAGCTCCGTGAACCGCGTCGACAGCCGCAAGGAAAGCTTCCAGCAGGTCGCTTCCAGCGGCCGCGTCGAAGATATCGGCGGCCAGCCGCTGGCGCTGCGCGAAACCCGCGTGCGCGGCCCGCACGGAAATTACCTGGTCTGGCACTGGAACTGGGTCGACGGCAGCTTTACCGCCAACGACTACATCGGCAAGCTGCGCCAGGCGAAAGCCAAGCTCCTGATGCACGGCGACGACGGCGCGGCCCTGATGGTGGCCACCCCGGTCGGCGAGAACCCGGAAACGGCACGCGCGGCACTGCGCAGCTTCCTCGGCGCCAACCTGGCGCCGCTGGAAGCCACGCTCGAGGCAGCACGGGGACGGTAAAATGGCGGTAACGAACAACCGGCCGGCGGAGATCCCGCTGGTCGTGCACCTGATCTACCGGCTCGACTTCGGCGGGCTGGAAACCCTGCTGGTCGACTGCATCAACCACATGCCGCCGGAACGCTACCGCCACGCGGTGGTCTGCCTGACCGGCTATACGGCGTTCGCGGACAAGATCACGCGGCCCGGCGTCGAGCTGTACGCACTGGACAAGCAGCCCGGCCTGGGCCTGGGCATTCATGTAAAACTGTTCAAGCTGCTGCGCCAGCTGCGTCCTTCGGTACTGCACACCTATAACTTCGCCTGCGCCGAGTATGCGGCGCCGGCCTGGCTGGCGGGCGTGCCGGTGCGCGTGCACGCCGAGCACGGGCGCGACGCCAGCGATCCGCAGGGCCTGAACCGCAAGCACAATTTCCTGCGCCGCGCGCTGGTGCCTTTTATTGACCGCTACGTGCCGGTGTCGCATGACCTGGCGCGCTGGCTCACGAATGTGGTCGGCATTCCTGCTGCGAAGTCGGAGCTGATCATGAACGGGGTCGATACGGTGCGTTTCGCGCCTGGTCTCGCGGCCGCCGTCACGCCCTGGGCTGGTGAAGATGTGTTCGTCATCGGCACCGTCGGCCGCCTGCAGGACGTGAAGGACCAGGTCAGCCTGATCGAAGCGTTTGCCCTGCTGGTAGCAAGCAAACCGGAACAGCGCGCACGTCTGCGCCTGGCGGTGGTCGGCGACGGTCCGCTGCGCGACAGGCTGGCGCAGAAGGCGCGTGACCTGGGCGTATCGGACCTGGTCTGGTTCCCCGGCGCGCGCAACGACATCCCGGAACTGATGCGCAGCTTCGATCTGTTCGCCCTGTCTTCGATTGCCGAGGGCACGCCGGTGACCCTGCTGGAAGCCATGGCCTGCGGCCTGCCGGTCGTCGCCACGGCAGTCGGCGGCATTCCGGAAGTGGTGCAAGACGGCGTGAACGGCGCCCTGGTCCCGGCCAGCAATCCGGCGGCGCTGGCCGATGCACTCGGCCTGTACGCAGCGGATCCTGGCCGCGTGGCGGCCCATGGCGCGGCCGCACGCACGAACATCGAACGCCATTACAGCGTTGCCGCGATGGTCGGCGCCTACACGGCGCTGTACGACCGCCTCGGCAAGCGCACGAACAACCTCAACGAGATCACTCAACCATGTGCGGAATAGTTGGCATTTTTGACCCGCGCGGCGGGCGCAATTTCGAGCGCGCCGCCCTCGAACGCATGAACCAGACCCAGTTCCACCGCGGTCCGGTCGAGGGCGACGTCTACCTGGAACCCGGCGTCGGCTTCGGCCACCGCCGCCTGTCGATCATCGACCTGGCCGCTGGCCAGCAGCCGCTGTTCAACGCGGACCGTTCGGTCGTCACCGTGTTCAACGGCGAGATCTACAACTTCCGCGAACTGACCAAGGAACTGACGGCGCTGGGCTACACCTTCGCCACCAAGTCGGACACCGAGACCATCGTCCACGCCTGGGAAGAATGGGGCGAGGACTGCGTCAAGCACCTGCGCGGCATGTTTGCGTTCGCGATCTGGGACAGGAATAAACAGACCTTCTTCGTTGCACGCGACCACCTCGGCATCAAGCCGCTGCACTACGCGTTCCTGCCGGACGGTACCTTCGTCTTCGGTTCGGAACTGAAGTCGCTGCTGTCCTTCCCGGAACTGCCGCGCGTGATCGAACCGCGCGCCGTCGAAGAGTATTTCGCCTACGGCTACGTGCCTGAGCCGCGCACCATCTTCAAGGATGCCTTCAAGCTCGAACCGGGCCACTCGCTGACGCTGAAGGTAGGCGCCAACGGCGCCAATGTGAAGCCGAAGCGCTGGTGGGACATTCCCTTTACGCCGCACGGCGCGATGAGCGAACAGCAGATGGAAGAAGAGCTGATCGTGCGCCTGCGCGAAGCGGTCGAAAGCCAGCTCGAAGCCGAGGTGCCGCTCGGCGCCTTCCTGTCCGGCGGCGTCGATTCCAGCGCCATCGTCGCCATGATGGCGGGCCTGAACAAGGGCCCGGTGAATACCTGCTCGATCGCCTTCAACGACCCGGCATTCGACGAATCGACCTACGCGCGCCAGGTGGCCGAGCAGTACAAGACGAATCACCAGTGCGATACCGTCGACACCGACGACTATGGCTTGATCGATTTGCTGGCGGGCCTGTACGACGAGCCCTACGCCGACAGCTCGGCGATCCCGACCTACCGCGTCTGCGAACTCGCACGCAAGCGCGTGACCGTGGCCCTGTCCGGCGACGGCGGCGACGAGAACTTCGCCGGCTACCGCCGCTACCGCATGGCCATGGGCGAACAGCAGGTACGTTCGATGCTGCCGCTGGCCCTGCGCAAACCGGTGTTCGGCTTCCTCGGCAAGGCCTATCCAAAGGCCGACTGGGCGCCGCGCATCTTCCGCGCCAAGACCACCTTCGAGGCGCTGGCGCGCGACCTGGTCGACGGTTACTTCCACGGCGTGTCGATCCTGGTCGACCGCGTGCGCGACCAGTTGTTCTCGGAGTCCTTCCGCAGCCAGCTGCAGGGCTACCGCGCGGTCGAAGTCATGCGCGGCCACGCGGCCAATGCGCCGACCGACGACCCGCTGTCGATCACCCAGTACGTGGACATGAAGACCTACCTGCCGGGCGACATCCTGACGAAAGTCGACCGCGCCAGCATGGCCCACGCGCTGGAAGTGCGCGTGCCGCTCTTGGACCACAAGTTCGTGGAATGGGTGTCGGGCCTGCCATCGTCCTCCAAGCTGCGCAACGGCGAAGGCAAGCATATCTTCAAGAAGGCATTGCAGCCCTACCTGTCCGACGACATTTTGTACCGCAAGAAGATGGGCTTCTCGATCCCGCTGGCGTCCTGGCTGCGCGGCCCGCTGCGCGAGTCGATGAAGGCGGCGGTGCTGAACCCGATGCTGGTCGATACCGGCATCTTCAACCCCAACTATTTGCAGCGCATGGTCGACGAACACCTGGCCGGCACCAAGGACCACAGCACGGCGCTGTGGGCGGTGCTGATGTTCGAAGCCTTCCTGCGCAAGAACGGCGCCGACGGCGCCACCAGCAGCACCGGTTCGATCAGCCAGCTGATCGCTACCGCGGCATAACGGCATTCCGGAGTTTTACATGCGTGTCCTTCACGTCCTCGACCATTCGCTCCCGCTGCACAGCGGCTATACCTTCCGCACCGCCTCGATCCTGCGCGAGCAGCGCGCGCTCGGCTGGGAAACCTTCCATGTCACCGGCGCCAAGCACCAGGGCGGCAACGACCTGGCGGAAGAAACCGCCGACGGCCTGCACTTCTACCGCACCCCGCGCTCGACGGGTGCACTGGCGAAGATGCCGGTGCTGAACCAGTTGGAAGTCATCCGCGGCCTGGAAAAACGCCTGGTCGAGATCATCCCGACTATCAAGCCAGACGTGCTGCACGCCCACTCGCCCTGCCTGAATGCGATCGCCGCCCTGCGCGCCGGCCGCAAGTTCGGCATTCCGGTGGTGTACGAGGTGCGCGCCTTCTGGGAAGACGCCGCCGTCGACCACGGCACCAGCACCGAGAACGGCCTGCGTTATAAACTCACGCGCGGCCTGGAAACCTATGCCCTGAAGCGCGCCGACGCCGTGACCACGATCTGCGAAGGCCTGCGCAGCGACATCGTCGCGCGCGGCATCCCGGCGGCGAAGGTCACCGTGATTCCGAACGCGGTCGACATCGACAAGTTCGCCGTCGGCGGCGAAGCCGACCTGGAACTCAAGCGCAAGCTCGGCTTCGAGGGCAACCGCCTGATCGGCTTCATCGGTTCCTTCTATGCCTACGAGGGCCTGGACGTGCTGCTGCGCGCGGTGCCGGCACTCGCAAGCCGCCACCCTGACCTGCGCGTGCTGCTGGTCGGCGGCGGCCCGCAGGATGCGAACCTGCGCCAACAGGCGAAGGACCTCGGCATCGCCGACAAGGTGGTGTTCACCGGCCGCGTGCCGCACGACCAGGTGCAGAAGTACTACGACCTGCTCGACGTATTGGTTTACCCGCGCCTGTCGATGCGCCTGACCGACCTGGTCACGCCATTGAAGCCGCTGGAAGCGATGGCCCAGGGCCGCATCCTGGCCGCGTCCAGCGTGGGCGGCCACCGCGAGCTGATCGTCGACGGCAAGACCGGCGTGCTGTTCGCACCGGACGACCCGGCTTCGCTGGCGGCCAAGGTCGGCGATTTGCTGGACGCGAAGATGCTGTGGCCGGCATTGCGCTCGGCCGGGCGCGCCTACGTGGAGACCGAGCGTAACTGGCCGGTGAGCGTGTCGCGCTACAAGAACATCTATGGCCGCCTGACCGGTTCGAAGGCTGCATGAAGATCCTGACGTTCAGCACCCTGTTCCCGAACGCGGAAAAGCCGGGACACGGGATTTTCGTGGAGACCCGCTTGCGCCACCTGGCGGCAAGCGGCCGCATCGAATCGCGCGTGGTCGCGCCGATTCCCTGGTTCCCCTCGACCAATCCGCGCTACGGCCAGTACGCGCGCTTTGCCAAGGCGCCGCGCCAGGAAGTGCGGCACGGGATCGACGTACGCCATCCGCGCTATCCGGTGCTGCCGAAAGTCGGCATGAGCGTCGCGCCGCTGCTGCTGGCCCAGGCCGTGAAACCGGCGATCGGGCGCATGATCGACGAAGGCTTCGACTTCGACCTGATCGACGCCCATTACTTTTATCCGGACGGCGTCGCTGCCGCCATGCTGGGGCGTTATTTCAACAAGCCGCTGGTGATCACGGCGCGCGGCTCGGACATCACCCTGTTCCCGCAATACGCCCTGCCGCGCCGCCAGATCCTGTGGGCGGCGAAGCGCGCCGACGCCATCATCACGGTGTGCAATGCCCTGCGCGATGAAGTGATCGGCATGGGCATCGCTGCCGAGCGCGTGGTCTCGCTGCGGAACGGCGTCGACCTCGACCTGTTCCGCCCGACCGAGCGCACGCCGAACCCGATGTTCACGCTGCTGGCAGTCGGCCACCTGGTGCCGGTAAAGGCGCAAGACCTGATCATCGGCGCCCTGCCCCTGCTGCCGGGCGTGCGCCTGATGCTGGCCGGCGACGGCCCGGACCGCGCGAAACTGGAAGCGCTGGCGCACGACCTGAAAGTGACGGACCGCGTGACTTTCCTCGGCGCCGTGCCGCAGGCCCAGCTGCGCGGCCACTACGGCAACGCCGACGCGCTGGTCCTGTCGTCCAGCCGCGAAGGCTGGGCCAACGTGCTGCTCGAGGCCATGGCCTGCGGCACCCCGGTGGTGGCCAGCCGCGTCTACGGCACGCCGGAAGTGGTGGCCGCGCCGGAAGCGGGCGTGCTGATGCGCGAACGTTCGTACCAGGGCGTGGCCGACGCCGTGAATGCCCTGCGCACCAACTACCCCGACCGCGCGGCCACGCGCCGCTACGCCGAGCGCTTCAGCTGGGACGACACCACCGACGGCCAGCTGCGCCTGTTCGGCGAGGTCCTGGCGCGCCGCGCCGGCACGCCGGCCCTGGCCCGGATGTAAGCCAAATTTGAGCCCGACCTTGAAACGGATGAACTGAACGATGGAATCTCTTCTGTGGGCAATCGACCTGTGCGCCGTGGTCTATCTCTGCCTGTGGGCGCTGCGCACCGACAAGGCGCGCGCCAAGGCAGCCGAACAAGCCGAGGCGGAAAAGCGCCGCCAGGCGCAGGATGTGCAAAACCGGGCGGCACACACCGCACAAACCGCGTCCCTGAACAAGGAGCGTGGCCATGCGTGACCTCTTCCTGCTGGCACTGCTGCCGATCATGCTGTACGCGATGGTGCAGCGTCCCTTCATCGCGGTTGGCATGTGGGTCTGGACCGCGCTGTTCTTCCCGAACGGCTGGGTCTACGGCATGGCCGGCCACATCCGCTACAACCTGCTGTTCACGGCGGTCGCCATCCTCGGCTACCTGGCCTACAAGCACAAGCCCAAGGTCCAGCTGGGCATGATCGGCAGCTTCGTGCTGCTGTTCTTCCTCTGGACCTGCATCAGTACCATGACGACCATCGCGCCGCCCGCGGTCTCGTTCGAATACCTGACGCGCTTCTTCAAGGTGGTGATGCTGTTCGTGTTCGTGGCCCTGACCATCAAGGACAAGCTGCACGTCGACTTCGTGCTGTGGTGCCTGGTGCTGTCGGTCGGCTTCTACGCCGACCTGGAAGCCCTGAAATTCCTGGCCAGCGGCGGCGGCCACAACATCGCCGGCATGCCCGGCCACGTGCTGGGCGACCGCAACGAGTTGTCGCTGGCATTCGTCATGACGCTGCCGGTCTGCTACTACCTGCTGGGCGA
>Ga0265780_10003532_pt1 | contig 20531 bp, 15 predicted proteins | sample P1T30metagenome_FD_192432 | JGI IMG/M metagenome (GOLD analysis project Ga0265780, IMG submission 192432) | Plant litter microbial communities from East Loma Ridge, Irvine, California - P1 T30 | ecosystem: Environmental > Terrestrial > Plant litter > Unclassified | place: USA: California...
TGCACATATGGCGGCACTTGACGACGACGCCGACGGCCTTCGGTTCCAGCACTTCCATCAGCGCATTGGCGATCTGCATCGTCATGCGTTCCTGCACCTGCAGGCGCTTGGAGAAGATGTCGACCAGCCGGGTCAGCTTGGACAGCCCCACGATCTTCCCGTTCGGCAGGTAGCCGACGGTGGCCTTGCCGAAGAACGGCGCCAGGTGGTGTTCGCAGTGACTGTAGACCGGGATGCCGCGCACCACGATCAGTTCATTGTATTCCTCGGCGCCATCCTCGAACGCCTTGAGCACTTCCACCGGATCCTGGTTGTAACCCGAGGTCCAGTGCTTCCAGGCTTTCGCGACGCGCGCCGGCGTTTCGACCAGGCCCGGACGCTCCGGGTTTTCGCCCAGGCTGGTCAGGAGACGACGCCAGTCGTGTTCGGTGAAAGCTTCTTTGTCAGACATGGTGCACCTTAAAAATACGATTGCCGCAAGTATACAGGGAAGGACTGTGGCCGGCTGGCGGCCGCCCTATTCTTGAGGAAAATTAAATCTGATATGACACAGATCGCTTAGCGTTGAGCGTGGTTCCAGCCTGGGAGAGCGCTATGTTCGGCAGCACGGTTCTGGAAGTCGCCATCGGCCTGGCATTTTGCTATGGCACCCTGGCGCTGGTCGTCACCACCTTGCAAGAGGCGCTGGCTGCGGCCTTCCAGCTGCGCGCCGCCATGCTGCAAGACGCCGTCAAGCGCATGCTGAACGATCCCCACTTCGACGGCGCGGCGCGGGTGCTGTATGCGCATCCACTGGTCAACCCGCGTGCCGGTGCGCTCGATCCCGGCGCGCGCCTGTCCGCCAGGCTGCGGCGTACGCCACGCCCATCCTACATCGAACCGGCAAACTTCGCGATCGCGCTGGTCGACGCCATCCGCGGCAGCCAGGACTCGCTCGAGGCCGACATCGCCGCCGTTCCCGATCCCCAGCTGCGGCGCACCCTGCAGACCCTGTACCTGCAGGCGGGCGGCGACCGGCAGCGCTTCCAGGCGGCCCTTGCCGGCTGGTTCGACACAGCCATGGAGCGCCTGTCCGGCGTCTACAAGCGCAGACAGCTCCTGATCTCGTTCCTGGTCTCGCTGCTGCTGACGATCCTGTTCAACATCGACAGCATCCACCTGTTCCAGACCCTGTGGCAGCATCCCGCCATGGCGGCCCACATCACCGCCGTGCCCGACGGGCTGGACGCCGACGTAATGGCCCAGCTGTGGGTGCTGCCGATCGGCTGGCAAGCCTTTCCGCCGCTGTTCGATGCGGACTTTGCGCTGCAGGCCTCGGGCTGGCTGGTCACCGCCAGCACCGCGCTGTTCGGCGCGCCGTTCTGGTTCGACATCCTGCAGCGCGCGATCAACCTGCGCAGCACCGGCGCCAAGCCGGCCCCGATCAATGTTGAACAGGCCATGGCGCCCACGCCGGCGCCGGATGGCGTGACCGTGGTGGTGGCGCCGGCCCGCCCCTGAGCCTGGGTACGCGCTTAACGTCCGGGCGGGCGGTGGGCGTCCACCAGAACACTCGAGATCGACATCTGCGGCACCCGCTCCGGCCATTCGTCGCCGGGGCCGAACCAGCGCGCTTCGGCGATCTCGCTGGTGTCGACCCGGATCTCGCCCTCGAGGTAGTCGGCCGTGAAGGCCAGCATCAGCGAATGCGGGAACGGCCACGACTGGCTGGCGAAGTAGCGCAGATTGTGCACGCGCAGGCCCACCTCTTCGAACACCTCGCGGTGAATTGCTTCCTCGATCGACTCGCCCGCCTCCAGGAAACCGGCCAGCGGCACGAAGCGCTGCGTCGCGTGCTGCAGATGCTTGGCCAGCAGCACCGAGTCGCCCTTGCGGATCAGCACCATCATGGCCGGCGAAATGCGCGGATAAGCCATGTGGCCGCAATTGACGCACTTGAAGCAGCGCTCGCCGACGGCCAGCACGGTGCCGCTGCCGCACACGCCGCAGAAGCGGTGGGTGCGCGCCCACTCGGCCACTTGCGCCGCGCGTCCCGCGACGCCCACCAGCGCCTCGTCGATCACCCCGAACAGCGCGCGCAGGCCGCGCCAGCCATGGCCCGGCGGCAGCACCGGCTCCAGGTCGAACCAGCCGGCCTGGCAATAGCGCCCGTCCAGCAAGCCCAGCGGCTGCAAGGTGTCGCGCGCCACGCCCATGCGCTCCAGGGTCGCCGCGTCCGGCAAGGCCGGCCCATCCTCGCGCACCAGCAGCTGTCCCTTGTGGAACACGAAGTTCAGGGGTTCCGGGTCGGGATGCGGCGCGAACAGCGGCGTGAAGGAAGCGGGCGTCTGGAGCATGGTCGAGGGGATGGTGGACGGTATCCCTTGATGATACCGCCTTTCCCGGCAACGTTCAGGCGCCGGTCCCGGCAGGCCATCCGGCCCGGCTGGCCGAATTCGCCACGCGGCCGCGAACTAATCCTGAACGGCCGCGCTCAAAGAATGGCTGACCACCGCACGCTGCCCGCTGCTTTCAATCCGGCATGCAACACCGGCCCTCGCCCCCGGTGTTCAACCCACTGATCTGCCGCTGCGCTAACCAGGAGAAGACGATGGACGATACCCCCGTTGTGCTCGGCATAAACCGCGACCGGCATGCGAGCGTCTGCCTCATGCACGGTTCACACGTGCAATGGGCAATCCAGAAAGAGCGCCTCACGCGCCACCAGCACCACGCCGGAGAACCGGACGACATGGACGCGTTCTACCTGCCCCACCTGTCCGGGCTCGAACGTCCGCTCGACGTGCTGGTCGAATGCCGTGCGTCCGGTGGGGTGGCCGACGGGGTGACCGACGGGGTGACTGACGACCTCGCCGGCTACGACGGCGACCGCTCGCTCGTCTTCGCCCGCGGCGCGCGGCGCGCCGGCATTTCGCGGCATCTGGCGCACGTTTACGGCGCCTTCCACCCGTCGCCCTTCCGCGAGGCGGCGGTGATGGTCGTGGGCGGCCAGGGCAGCCTGGGGGCCGACGGGCGGCGCGAAGTCGCCTCCTGCCACCGCGTCGACCGCGAGCGCATCGCCTGCATCGGCCAGCAATTGCGGGGCGATGGCGACCGGCACGCGGCCGGCCTCGGCATGTTCTACGCCGGGCTCACCCAGGTGCTGTTTCCGGGCCAGGGCAACGAAGGCAAGGTGACCGACCTCGCGCCCTACGGCGATCCACATGCGCTCGGCCTGCCGCCCCTGGCGCTCGAAGGCATGCAGGTCGCGATCCCGCATGCGTGGCCAGTGCTGCTCGAAGAAGCCGAGCGTTTCCGCTTCGGCTCGCCCAAGGCCAGCTTCACCGACTGCGCCAACCTGGCGGCGGCCGGCCAGCGCGCCTTCGAAGAAGCGCTGCTGGCGCTGGCGCGCTGGCTGCACGGGCGCACCGGCCTGGACGACCTGTGCCTCACCGGCGGGGCCGCCCTCAATGGCCCGGCCAATGCGCGCCTGCTGCGCGAAGGTCCGTTCCGGCGCGTGTTCGTGCCGCCGGCCCCGGGGGCGGCTGGCGCCGCCCTCGGTTGCGCCATCTACGGCCTGCTCGAGCTGGCCGGGCGCAGCGCCGACTTCCGCTGGACCCACGACTATCTCGGCCCGGCGCCCCAGCTGGCCGACATCGAGGCGGCGCTCGACGGCGCGAGCGACCTGATCGTCGAGCATCCGCGCGGGCGCGACGCCCTGTGCGCGCGCATGCTCGACCTGCTGTGCTCGGGGCGGGTCGTCGGCCTGTACCAGGGCCGCAGCGAATTCGGCCCGCGCGCCCTGGGCCACCGCAGCATCCTGGCCGATCCGCGCCGCGAGCGCATGCGCGACTGGATCAACGTCCGGGTCAAGGAACGCGAATGGTTCCGCCCCTTCGCCCCCATGGTGGCCGAAGAGCGCGCCGCCCAGTACTTCGACCTGCAGGCGCCGTCGCCCTTCATGCAGTTCGCGGTGCCGGTGCGCAGCAGCGTGATGCCGCTGCTGGCGGCGGTCACCCACGTCGACGGCAGCGCGCGCCTTCAAACGGTCGGCCCGAGCGACGATCCGGTGCTGCGCGCCCTGCTGGCCGGTTTCGAAGTGCGCACCGGGGTGCCGGTGCTGCTGGGCACCTCCCTGAGCGGCAGGCACGAACCCCTGGTCGAGACGCCACAAGAAGCGGTCGCCGCCTTCCGCCGCCTGCCGCTGCACGGCCTGGCCATGCCGCCCTACCTCGTCATGAAGCGCCACGAACCCGGGCTGCCGGCATGATCCGCGGCTACCCGCGCCATGCCAGCATCTGGCCCGGCGAGCGCCTGCAGCTGCACGTGTCGACCGACCGGCCGCGCTTTCGCGCCGCCCTCTACCGCTGGGGCGATGGCTTCGAGCCGGTCATGCGCAGCGACTGGCTACCCGGCAAGCATGCCGTCGACGCCGGCCCGGCCGACGACTGGCACTGGCCCGATTATTCGCTGGCGCTGGGGCCGTCCCTGCGCTCCGGCGTCTACCTGGCCCAGCTCGAAGACGCCGGCCCGCGCCCGCCACGGCTCGAGCAGGATGCCGGCGCCGTCCTGTTCGTGGTGCGGGGCGAACCCGATGCCAGGCTCCCGCCTCCGCCCGCCGTGCAGGCTGCAAGCGATCCATATGCCGGCCACCGCCCCGCGCGGCGCCTGCTGTACAAGCTGCCGCTGGCTACCTATCACGCCTACAACCGCAGCGGCGGTGGCTATTACGACACTGCGCAGCGCGCCGGGATGCCGCTTGGCGCGCGCGTCTCGCTGCGCAGGCCCGGCGGCGGCATCGGCGGCCCGGTCTGGGGCGCTCCCGACCATTACGACTGCCGCTCGCCACGCCAGACCTTCGCCCACTGGGACGCCCGCTTCGTGCGCTGGCTCGAGCGCAGCGGCTACGCGGTCGACTATTGCACCGATCTCGACATCCATGCCGATCCCGCCCTGCTCGGCCGCTACCGGCTGCTGGTCGGGGCCGGCCATGACGAATACTGGACCGAGGCGCGCCGCGACGCCGTCGAAGCCTTCGTCGAAGGCGGCGGCAACGTCGCCTTCTTCGGCGCCAAGCTGTGCTGGTGGCGCGTCCACCTGGTCGACGGCGGCACGGCCCTGGTCTGCCGGCAGGACGGCCCGCAGGATGCGCACGACCACTGGTGGCAGCCGCACGGCGCGGCCCGCCCAGAAGACAGCCTGAGCGGCGCCAGCTACCGCCACGGCGGCGGCTGGCGCGACGGCCCGCGCCAGACCGGCGGGTTCCGGGTCCAGGACGCCAGCCACTGGGTATTCGCCGGCACCGGCCTGGCCCAAGGCGAGCGCTTCGGCCACGACACCTGGCCGCCGCTGGCCGGCCATGCCTGCGACGGCGCGCCGCTCGCCGCCTTCGACCACGACAGTGGCAAGGCGACCCTGTCCGCCTGGTGCGACCGCGCCGGCACGCCGCATGGCTACCAGGTGCTGGCGGCCTGCCACCTCGACCGCCACTGGCAAGATCTTCCCTCGCGCGAGCGGCATGCCGCGCGCGAAGGCATCCACGCCGCCACCCTGGGCATCTACCAGCGCGGCGGCACCGTGTTCTCGGCCGGGACCACCGACTGGGCGCAAGTCATCGACGGGCCGCGCGACCGCCGGGTCGAACGCATCACGCGCAATGTGCTCGACCGTTTGCTGGCGTAACGCACCAAGCGTGCGCCGCCGTGCGCTGCCGTGCATCCAGGCAGCGTCGACGTGCAGGGCAAGACCGCTGGCGCAGGCAGGCCTGGAGCAGGCATGCGCAGGCAGAGGCAACAAGTTGGAACATCGGCGAACGACAAGAATTCGCGACGATGAAAAACGATTGTGAGAGGAGAAAACCATGCCCCGGCGACCTTTGCTGCATCGTCTCCCGGTCCAGTCCGTCGTGGTGTTCCGCGCCCTGCACCTGGGCGACATGCTGTGTACGGTCCCGGCCCTGCGCGCCCTGCGCACTGCCTTGCCCAAGGCCAAGATTACCCTGGTCGGCCTGCCCTGGGCGGCGCAGTTCGTTCACCGCTTCGCCGATTATCTCGACGAATTCCTGCCCTTTCCCGGCCATCCCCTGCTGCCAGAGCAAACCGTGCACCATGACGACCTGCCCCCGTTCTATGCCACGGTCTGCGCGCGCGAATTCAGCCTGGCCCTGCAGCTGCATGGCAGCGGCGACATCGCGAACCATATCGTCTCCGGCTTCGGGGCGACCGCGATGGCGGGCCACTGCCGCGGCAAGCCCTTGAGCACCGAAAAGACCGTCCTCGTTCCCGCCCCCGAGACGGGCGCCGAACCGGAACGCCTGCTGCATCTGGTCGAGCAACTCGGGGCGCCGGTGGCCGGCTCGCACCTGGAGTTTCCCATCCTGCGCGAAGACGAGGACGAGCTTGCCGCCAGCGGCCTGGCGGCAGGGCTCGAACCGGGCGCCTATATCTGCGTGCATCCGGGGGCGCGCGAGCGCAACACCTGCTGGCCGCCGGAACGCTTCGCCAGGGTGGCCGACCGGCTTGCCGACGAATTCGGCATGCGCATCGTCCTGACCGGATCGGCGGACGAGGCGCCGCTCGCGCAGGCGGTCGCCGATCGCATGCATGCGCCCGCCGTCATCGCCGCCGCTCCGATCTCGATCGGCGCCATGGCGGCCCTGATGAGCCGCGCGCGCCTGCTGATCTGCAACGACACCGGGGTGTCGCATATCGCAGCCGGGCTGGGGCTGAACAGCGTGGTCATCTTCAGCAAGGCCGACATCGCGCGCTGGGCGCCGCTCGACCGCCTGCGCCACCGCTGCATCTGGGATCCGGGCGCCGAGCGCGCCACTGTGGTGCTGCAGCATGCGCGCACCTTGCTCACCGGCGCCGAGCCCAGCAGGCAACGGGCGGCGGGGATGTGGCCTTACTGGTAAGCGATGCGGCTTCTTGCCTGATCAGCCGCTGACACTCCCTGGCGCGCTAATGAACAGGCTATGAACCGATGCTGTACAGCCGTGCGTCACTACGCCCGGACTTTCCGGGTTATGTTGCAGCGTTCGCAAGGTCTGGCGCGCATCCGGGTCGTGCAGGCTGAACACAAGCCCGGCCCTTCATCTGTCGAGCAAGCCGGAAAACGTCCAGGATGTCACAAAGCGTTGTACGCGTATCCTAAATCTCACCAATTCCCACGCAGCAAACACTATTTTCGTCCAGAATATCTGGATCAATTCGACATCCTAACGTCATGGACAAACTGTCAACACTGGTCGGCCGCCACTCGTTCAACGCACGCATTTTTTATAATGGGACGTTTTGCGACGCCAATCAATTTGCCGAAGACGGCGTATCCGGCCAGCTGCACGTGGTGCGCGACGGTCCCGTGGACTTCATCCATGACGATGGCGCGGTCACCCGCATCACCGAACCCAGCCTGCTGTTCTACCCGCGCGGCACCAGCCACCGGCTGCAGGTGGATCCGGGCCACAGCGCCAGCCTGCTGTGCGCGCACATCGTGTTCCAGGACGGGATGAGCAATCCGCTGGCGCGCATCTTGCCGCAATGCCTGGTGCTGCCGCTGAGCGAGATCGCCGGCCTGCAATCGACGCTCGACCTGCTCTTCGACGAGGCCGCCCGCAGCGAACCCGGACGCGAAGTGATCCTCGACCGCCTGTGCGACGTCCTCCTGATCCAGGTCATCCGCCGCGAATTCGACAGTGGCAGGCTGTCGGTGGGCCTGCTGGCGGGGCTGTCCGACCGCCAGCTGTCGCTGGCGCTGGCCGCCATCCACGAGCGTCCGCATGAGCCCTGGAGCCTGCAGTCGCTGGCCCAGGTCGCCTGCATGTCGCGCGCCGCCTTCACCGAACGCTTCCGCGACGTGATGGGCATCCCGCCGGGCGAATACCTGACGCGCTGGCGCATCGGTGTCGGCAGCCGCCTGCTGCGGCAAGGCATGCCGGTCAAGCAGGTCAGCAGCCGCGCCGGCTACACCAGCCCCTCCACCTTTACGCGCGCCTTCACCACGATGATGGGCGCTTCGCCGCGCGAGTGGCTCAAGCAGGCAGCCGGCTGATCAACCGGCCGCAAATGCAAACGCAGACGCTCCTTGCGGAGACGTCTGCGTGGTAAATTCCTGCGAGGCGGCCGTCGAGGCCGCCATTCGTCTTACTTCAACAGGCGGGTGCGGCACGCCACCATGGCGATCACCAGCGACAGGCCGCCAACATAGGCGATGGCTGCCTGCATGCCGATGAAGTGGGCGACGGCGCCGATTGCCGGTGGGCCCATCAGGCTACCGCTGTAGGCCATGCTGGCCACTGCTGCCAGGGCCGCCGGGCCTTGCGCGCCGGCGGCGCTGAACACGAACGGGAACACCAGGGCCAGGCCGATGCCGGCGATCGCGAAACCGCCCAGGGCGATGTAGGCATTTGGCGCCAGCACCGCGAAGAACAGGCCCGATGCGGCAACCAGCGCGCCCAGGGTCACCAGGCGCTTGGCGCCGTAGCGTTCCTTCATCTTGTCGCCGACCATGCGCGACATCAGCATCATCACCGAGAACGAAGACAGTGCCAGCGGCGCCAGGCCGTCCGACGCGCCGAAGTGTTCTTTCAGGAACAGGCCGCTCCAGTCGGCAATGCTGCCTTCGGCCATCGAACCGAAGAAGCCCAGCAAACCCAGCAGGACCAGCGGACCGCGCGGCAGCGCGAACTTCTTCTTCTCGACCTTGACGCCGACTTCATCTGCTTCCAGCAAGTTGACGGCAAGCCACAGCACCACGGCCAGCGGACCGGCGAGCATCAGGAAGTGGGTGGCCGGTGCGATCTTCATGCTGGCCATCAGGCTGCCCAGCGTGGCGCCAACCAGGCCGCCGGCGCAGCACAGGCCGTGCAGGCGCGACATTTCCGACTTGCCGCTTTCTTTTTCACGGCGGGCAGCCGCCGAGTTCATGGCGACATCGAAGGTGCTGGCCGTGATGCCCAGCATCAGGACCGCCATCATCAGGCGCGACACATCCGGCGCCATGCCGATCGAGACCAGCACGCACAGCAGGGCCAGGCCCGCGGTCAGGATGGTCTTGCGCGCGCCGAAACGGCCCATCATGAACGACGAGATCGGGTACGAGATCACGGCGCCGAGGCCGCCGCACAGCAGCACCATCGACAGCGCCGCATGCGAGACATTGACGCCGGCGGCGAGGGCCGGGATGCGGCCGGCCCACGAACCCATGATCAGACCGAACAGGGCGAACACGACCGGCAAGGAGAACAGCTGGGCTTGTACGAGTACGTAAGAAGAACGACGTGGAACTGAAACGGTGGTGTGCATGAAGGCCGCGAATTGTTAAATTTCTTGAGGTGTAAAGTAATTGCCAGAGTGCTTTTTACAGCCCGGACGTGTCTGAAATATTTACGTCAGGAAGCTGATGGACGGCAATTCTAAACACCTTTCTTGGCTTTTGTTTTCCGTGCGGAAAAATATTTGAAGTCGTTGTATTGCGCTGACGCAAAGATGACAACTTACTTGCCAGACATATATCGAAGCCTGACGATTCAATATGCTTTGCGAGCGGAAAAGGATGAATTTAGCGGTAGATGTAACCATTTATTGCTGAGTCACTCTGCGCTCAACAAAGTCATATAGTTTGCTGTGCTGCAACAATTGCGGCCGAAAATGACCATTTTTTCGCATGCCAGACCATGCCTTTTAATTCAAGACAAGCATCGCCACAGCCAGCCCGGATACGCGATGTCTGGTCGCGGCAATTCGCCCACGCCAGCCAGAAAACATTTCCCCAATTGTTAAATGTTCCTGCACCGACGACACTGATCGGCACACAGATGACAGTCCAAAAAAAAAGGGCCGCCCTAGGGCGGCCCAACAGGGAACAGCAAGCTTTACTTGGCCAGGTGTTTCTTCAGTTCGGTGCCGGCCTGCAGCACTTGCGAACGCACGCCTGGCACGGTGGCCAGCGGATTGAGCAGACCGAAGTCGTGGATCATGCCGTTATAGCGGGTGACGGTGACGTCGACGCCGGCCTGGTCCAGCTTGCGGCCATAGGCCTCGCCTTCGTCACGCAGCACGTCATTCTCGGCGACCTGGATCAGCGCTGGCGGCAAGCCCTTCAGTTGTGGCAGGGTCGCTTGCAGCGGCGAGGCATAGATTTCCTTGCGCTTGGCGGCGTCCTTCGTATAGCTGTCCCAGAACCACTTCATCATATTGCGGCTCAAGAAGTGGCCGTCTGCAAACTGCTTGTACGAACCGGTCTCGAAGTTGGCGTCGGTCACCGGCCACATCAGCACCTGGTAGCGCAGTTTTGGACCACCGTTGTCCTTGATCATCAGGGTCAGCGCGGCCGCCATATTGCCACCGACGCTATTGCCCGCCACAGCCAGGCGGCTGCCGTCGATATTCAATTCCTTGCCATGTTCCGCCACCCACTTGGTCGCGGCATAGATCTCGTTGATCGCCACGCCGTAGCCGGCTTCCGGCGAGCGGGTATAGTCGACGAACACCGCCACCGCACCCGAGCTCTCGACCACGTCGCGCACCAGGCGTTCGTGGGTCGGATAGTCGCCCAGCACCCAGCCGCCACCGTGGACGAAGATGAAGGCGGGAAGCTCACCCTTGACGCCGGCCGGACGCACGATCTTCAGCTTGATCTGCTTGCCGTCGACGGTGATCACCTTGTCCGACACATCGGCCTTCGGCAGGTTGACCTTGACGCTGGTTTGCGCGCCTTCCAGCACCTTGCGGGCATCGGCCGGCGACAGCTGCTCGATCGGCTTGCCGCCGCCGGAGTTGAGCGCGGTCAGGAATTCGGCGGTACGGCGTTCGACCGTAGGGGCGATGTCGGCGGCCGCGGCGGCGCCATAGGCAAGGGTCAGGGATGCGGCGACAAGGGCTTTACTCAGGGTGTTCATGATGCTTCCTTTCTTGTTGGGTTCTGGAATGGCGGGGGCCATCTGCCACATTAGCAGCGCGCCGCACGCCTTCATTGCATAAACGGATCATTCGATGGCAGCGGCGGATTGGTGATTATATTCACGATTAAATCGTACACTACCTATTCATTCTGGCTACTTGCGCATGCAGGATTCCATGTCCCCCGGTTGCCCGGGGGAGTGGTGCATCACGCCAGTTGCAGGGTCACGTTGATATTGCCGCGGGTCGCGTTCGAGTACGGGCAGACGATGTGGGCGCGGTCGACCAGGGTTTGCGCTTCGTCGGCCGGCACACCTGGCAGGCTGATCTGCAGGGTGACTTCGATGCCGAAGCCGGTCGGGAGCGGGCCGATGCCCACGCTGCCTTCCACCGACACGTCCGGGGAGATCTTCAGTTTGTCGCGGGCAGCGACGAATTTCATGGCGCCCAGGAAGCAGGCCGAGTAGCCGGCTGCGAACAGTTGTTCTGGGTTAGTACCTTCCAGGCCATTACCGCCCAGTTCTTTCGGGGTAGTCAGTTTCACGTCCAGCACGCCGTCCGAGGAAACGGCGCGGCCTTCGCGGCCACCGGTGGCTTTGGCGCTTGCACGGTAGAGAACTTTGTCGATTGCCATGATGAGACTCCTTGTCGTCGGCGGCCCTTGCCGCCCGATTTAATTAAATCGCTATTTAATAGCGCACTATATAAATGGTTTGCTGCCTTGGCCTGCCGACCCGTTTGCTCGTCCGTTCGGCGTTGCCATGGAAAGCATATTACATAGCTCGCGATTTAATAGCAAACGATTTGTGTTACAAGATGTAACTGCGCGACGCAGGCCATGCAGTACTCGATGCCGGCGCCGCATCCACCGGCGCCCGCACCGCGTACCCATCACAGCAGGCGCACCGACTCCCTCACGATCAGGCTCAGCTGCGGCACCTCGCCCTCCGGCTGCTCGTGCGCCAGCATCGCCAGCATGCGGCGCCCGATGCCGATCCCTGCGTCGTACAAGGGCTGGCGCACCGTGGTCAGGGGCGGCGTCGTATACATCGAGCTTTCCAGGTCGTCGAAGCCGACCAGGGAGATGTCTTCTGGCACCCGGATATTGCGGCGGTACAGCGCCAGCCGCGCGCCATAGGCCGTCAGGTCGTTGGCGGCAAAGATCGCGGTGAAGCGCAGGTTGGCGGCCAGCAGGCCGTTGAGCGCCATCAGGCCGCCGGACTCGCTGAAGTCGCCCGCCACCACCAGCCGCGGATCGGCCTCGATCCGGTGCTTGGCCAGGGTGTCGTGGTAGCCGGCCAGGCGCGCGCGCGCGTCGCGGTGGTCGTCCGGGCCGGCGATGTGGGCGATGCGGCGGTGGCCTTGCGCGATCAGGTATTCCACCGCCTCGCAGGCGCCGCGGTAGTTATCGAGGCAAAAGCCGTGGGTGCGCGCGCCCTGGACGTCGCGGCCGAAGGCGACGATCGGCACCCGCCGCGAGAAATCGAGGATCTGCTCGTCGCTCATATTCCCGGTCAGGATCGCCACGCCGTCGACGCGGCGCCCGATCAGGAGCTCGACCCGCTCGGCTTCCTCGTCGGCATGCCAGTGCCCGCTCATGATCAGGAGCGCATAGCCGGACGCCTTGACCGCATCTTCGATGCCGACCATGGCGCGGTTGAAGTAGCCGCTCTCGAGCGACTGGGTCAGCACGCCGATGGTGCGGGTGCTGCCGATCTTGAGGCTTTGCGCCAGGCGGTTCGGCTTGTAGTTCAGTTCATCGATGACGCGCTCGATGGTGCGCCGCTTGTCTTCGGACACCTTGGCGGTGCCGTTCAGGAAGCGCGAGACCGTGGCGGGAGAGACGCCGGCAGCGCTGGCGACCTGGTACAGGGTGCTGGTGCTGCTCGCGACGTTTTTCATGAAGCTTTCTGGAATCAAAGGCAGATAGTTGCTTGAAGTATATCACCGATACTCACCCGAAAAGGATAGAAAGCGCGACCTCATGAAAATCTTTCATAAAGTGGCCGTCGTTGAGATGCAACAAATCCGACAACGCTATTCACAAATTCTAATTGACATTTTTTTACGGACGAAATTACTATGAAACCGTTTTCAGAATTGATGAAATCGATTTCTCATCAATCCATGTGTTAGCGCTCTCAGCGCCTTGATTTACCCATAAAACAATACTCGGAGACAAGCAATGACCAAGACTACGCCCGCGGGGGCCGCAGTGCGCACCTCGTCGTCCACCCCCATCCGCCTCGCCATCCTGACCCTGCTCGCCGGCATCGGCAGCGCCCAGGCCCAGAGCGCGTCTGACCCGGCCTCCCCTGCCGCGGCGACGCCGTCGGCCGTGGTCGACAACGGCAAGATCGCCGAGGTGAAGGTCACCGCCACCAAGCGTTCGACCTCGCTGCAGCGCACCCCGATCGCGGTCACCGCGCTCAACGCCGCTACCCTGCAGGACAACCACGTGCAGACCATGCTCGACGTGGTGGCGCTGGTGCCGGGCTTCCAGGCCACCTCCCAGGGCGACCACGGCGTCACCACCATGACCCTGCGCGGCATCGGCAACGACAGCGCCAAGACCGAATACGCCGACCCCGAAGTCGCGTCCTTCGTCGATAACGTGTATTCGCCGCGCGCCGAAGGCGCCACCGCCCTGCTGTTCGACGTCGAAGGCATCGAGGTGCTGCGCGGCCCGCAAGGCACGCTGTGGGGCCGCAACTCCACCGTCGGCGCGGTCAACATCCAGACCGTCAAGCCGGAACTGAACAGCCGCGCCGGCTACCTCGAGGGCGGCATCGGCGACTACAACCGCCTGGGTGTGCGCGGCGCGGTCAATATCCCGATCGCCGACAACGCGGCGCTGCGCTTCGCCGTGGTGCACGAGCGCCACGACGGCTACGTCGACTACCAGCGCTTCAAGAACCCGTCGGTCGAATCGCAGCGCGCCGCCTACCTGGCGTCCGGCGCCGATCCGGCCGGTTTCCGTCCGATCAATCCGAACCAGTTCGTCTCGGGCGGCGACAAGTACAGCGCCCAGGACCAGAGCGCGGCGCGCCTGTCGCTGCTGTGGCAACTGGCGCCCAACCTGCGCTGGGACATCGCCTACGAAAAATTCATCGACCGCGGCACCCCGAGCGCCAACCTGATGCAGGTCCCGCGCGCCGGCGAGAAGCACTGGTCGACCCTGTCCGACAGCGCCCCGTGGATCAACCGCGACAGCCATAATGTGCGCAGCCGCCTGAGCTGGGACATCAGCCCCGACATGGCGCTGCAGTATGTGGCCGGCTGGTCCAAGTACAGCGGCGACATGCGCTTCGACCAGGATGGCGGCACCGTGGTCCCGACCTCGATCACCACCGGCGGCATCTTCCAGGAACACACCACGGTCGATTCCAACTACAAGAGCCACAGCCACGAGCTGCTGCTGCAGTCGACCGGCACCCGCACGGTCGACTGGCAGGTCGGCGCCTATTATGGCAACGAGAAGAACGACATCCGCTTCGACATCGCCGGCATGAGGGCTACCCCCGACGGCGCCGTCAACTGGCAGGGCTCCTTCATCCAGCCGAAGCAGACCGTGGACACCTCGGCCGTGTTCGGCCAGGCCACCTGGAACATCACCGACGCCTGGCACCTGACCGGCGGCGTGCGCTACACCCACGACAAGCGCGTCCACATCGGCGGCCGCGGCTATACCTGGGGCTATGACGCCAGCGCGCCGCAACTGCCGCTGAACCCGCACATCGATCCGCGCGACCCGGTCAACGGCTACGTCGAAGGCGTGCCGAACGACGGCCGCTACAGCGACAACAAGGCCACCGGCCTGGTGCGCCTGAACTACGACATCGACCGCAACAATATGGTCTATGCCAGCGTATCGACCGGCTACAAGTCGGGCGGCGTGCAGGATCGCGGCCTGCCCTACCAGCCAGAAACCCTGACCAACTACGAGATCGGTTCGAAGAGCACCTTCCTGGATGGCGCCCTGCGCATCAACAACGCGCTGTTCTACATGGACTTCAAGGACTTCCAGTTCAATTCGCCGGTCAGCTTCGCCGACGGCAGCCGCGGCCTGGCCATCGAGAACGCCGACGGCGCCGAGGTGTACGGCCTGGAAACCGAGATCGCGGCCCGCATCGCCAAGGATGGCCGCCTGTCGATCTCGCTGGCCGTCCTCGACACCAAGCTCGGTCACCTGGTCGCCGGCTCGAACGACTATGCGCTGCCGCCTTGCACGATCGATCCGCGCATCGATACCTGCCTCGACGTCACCGGCCACAAGTTGCCGCACGCGCCGAAGTTCTCGACCACGGTCCAGTACCAGCACACCTTCCGCCTGGCCAATGGCGGCAGCCTGATCCCGCGCATCACGGCGCGCTATGAGGACGAGGTGCGCCTGAGCGTGTTCGACCTGGGCGCGGAAGACCGCCAGAAGGCCTATGCCAGCGCCGACGTCGGACTGCGCTACCAGCAGGACAAATGGTGGGTCGATGCCTTTGTGCGCAATGTAAGCGACAAGAAGATCAAGACCAGCGCCTTCAACGGCTTCGGCCCGTGGCTGGCGCAGTACAAGCCGCCGCGCACCGTCGGCATCAACACCGGCTTCGATTTCTAAGCCGCAGCACGGCAGGCGCCATCCGGCGCCTGCTTTTGTTTTTACGCGCTTCGCCCCCCGCGCTTTGCCCTCGAGAGTTCCATGACCAAGAGCCCCAACTTCGACTTCAACAACGACTTCCCATCCGACTTCACCTGGGGCGTGGCCACCAGTTCCTTCCAGATCGAAGGCGCGCACGACGTCGACGGCAAGGGCCCGTCGATCTGGGACACCTTCTGCAAGGACAAGGCGAACATCAAGGACGGCAGCGACGGCACCGTCGCCTGCGACCACTATCACCGCTACCGCGAAGACGTCGGCATCATGGCCTCGCTGGGCGTGGACGCCTACCGCTTCTCGATGGCCTGGGCCCGCGTCCAGCCGGATGGCAAGGGCGCCTGGAACGAGGCCGGCTTCGGCTTCTACGACCGCCTGCTCGACGCGCTGGCGGAGAAGAACATTCGCCCCCATGCGACCCTGTACCACTGGGACCTGCCGCAAGGCCTGCAGGACGATGGCGGCTGGCTCAATCGCGACACCGCGCACCGCTTCGCCGACTATGCGCATGAAGTCGCGCGCCGCTTCGGCAACCGCATCGAGGCGATCGCCACACACAACGAACCCTGGTGCACGGCCAACCTCGGCTACGGCAACGCCCAGTTCGCGCCGGGCGTGGTCGACCTGAAGCAGTCGATCCAGGTGTCGCACCACCTGCTGCTGTCGCACGGCCTGGCCATGCGCGCCATGCGCGACGTGGGCAGCGCAGCGCAACTCGGCATCGTGCTGAACCAGTGGACCGCCGATGCCGCCACCGGTTCCGAGGCCGACATCGCCATGGCCGAATTCGAGTATGCGCGCTCGGTGCAGTGGTTCATGGACCCGATCTTCAAGGGCCGCTACCCGGAACTCGCCCTGCGCGGCCATGGCGCCAACGCGCCGCAGGTCCGCGACGGCGATTTCGACATCATCAGGCAGAAGATCGACTTCCTCGGCTCGAACTATTATTTCCGCAGCTGGTGCAGCGCCGCCACGCCGCCGGTGCCGCCGCCGGCCCGGCACGGCGTCACCGACATGGGCTGGGAGATCTTCCCGGACGGCCTGCCCGAATTGCTGATCAAGCTGAAAGCCGAGTACCCCGACCTGCCGCCGGTGTACATTACCGAGAACGGCATGGCCAACCCCGACGTGGTCGAAGATGGCCGTGTCCACGATCCGGCACGCATCGCCTATGTCCGCAGCCACCTGGCCGCGCTCAAGGAAGCGATGGATGCCGGCGTCGACGTGCGCGGCTACTTCCTCTGGAGCCTGCTCGACAACTTCGAGTGGAATTCGGGCTACGCCAAGCGCTTCGGCATCGTGCACGTGGATTATGCGACCCAGCAGCGCACCCTGAAGGACAGCGCGCTGTGGTATCGCGAGTTCATTGCGGCCCGCGACAGGGCCAATCGCAGCAAGACTTGATCGCTACCCAAAAAAGCGACAAGGAGGAGACATGCAGATGAATCACTACCCCGACGGCCCGCGCCTGCTGGCCGACATCGGCGGCACCAACGCGCGCTTCGCCCTCGAAGTTGGCCCCACCATGGCGCCGGGCCAGATCCAGGCCGTGCAGACGCTGGCCTGCGCCGACCACGCCCGTTTCGAGGACGCGGTGCGCTTCTACCTGGCCGGCGCTAATACACAGGTTCGCCATGCGGTGATCGCGATCGCCAATCCGGTGGACGGCGACGCCATCCGCATGACCAACCACCACTGGGCGTTCTCGATCGAGGCGGCGCGCCGTGCGCTGGGCCTGGAGACGCTGCTGGTGGTGAACGACTTCACGGCGCTGGCGATGTCGCTGCCGGCCCTGCGGCCGGGCGACCTGGCCCAGGTCGGCGGTGGCGCGGCACTGGCAGGCAGCGCCATCGGCCTGGTCGGCGCCGGCACCGGCCTCGGGGTCTCGGGCCTGGTCCCGAGCGGCGAGCGCTGGGTTCCCCTCAATAGCGAAGGCGGCCATGTCGCCTTTTCGCCGCTCGACGAGCGCGAAGTCACCGTGCTGCGCCACGCCTGGCAGCGCTACGACCACGTCTCGGCCGAGCGCTTCGTCTCGGGCCCCGGCCTGGTGCTGATCCGCGAGGCGCTGGCAGTGAGCCGCGGCATGGCGCTTGAAAAAGGTTTGTCGCCGTCCGACATCGTCACGCGCGGCCTGTCCGGCGGCGACGCCCTGTCGCTGGAAGCGATCGACTGCTTCTGCGGCATGCTGGGCACGGTGGCGGCCAACCTGGCGGTGACCCTCGGCGCGCGCGGCGGCATTTATATCGGCGGCGGCGTGGTGCCGCGCCTGGGCGCCTATTTCGTCGCCTCGCCGTTCCGCCCACGCTTCGAGCGCAAGGGCCGCTTCAGCGAATTCACGGCGCGCATCCCCACCTGGCTGATCACGGCGCCGTATCCGGCCCTGCAGGGCGCCGCGGCGATCCTGTCCGACCACCTGGCATGGACCGATGCGACGGCGCCCCACGCGCGCACGGAGGCTGCCCATGCGTAAAGCTTCCTCGCCGCTGCTGTGGGTGCCCACCGGCTACTTCACGATGGCGCTCGGCTACGTGATGCTCACCAGCGTCACCGCCATCATGTTCAAGAACCTGGGCATGGACAACGGCCGCGCCGCCCAGTATTCGAGCCTGCTGATCCTGGCGTATACGGTCAAGCCGCTGTTCGCGCCCTTCGTCGAGATGTACCGCACCAAGAAGTTCTTCGTGCTGTGCGCCCAGGTGGCGATCGGCGCCGGCTTCGCCGGGGTCGCGCTGCTGATGGAACTGCCCGGCTACATGACCTTCCTGATGGCGATCTTCTTCGCCCTGTCGTTCATCGGCGCCACGCAAGATATCGCCAGCGACGGCGTCTACGTCACCTCGCTCGACGCCCGCGCGCAGTCGCTGTACTGCGGCATCCAGAGCCTGTCCTGGAACATCGGCCCGATCGTGGCCGCCGGCGGCATGGTCTACCTGAGCGGCTACCTGCATACGCACGTCTTCGGTCACGATCCCACCGTGTTCGGGCCCGACTGGATCGACGCCTGGCGCATCATCTTCCTGCTGGTCGGCGGCCTGACCCTGTTGATGGCGCTGTGGCACTGGCGCACCATGCCGCAAGGCGCGCGCGCGGCCGACACGCCGTCCTCGGTGAAGGACGCCGGCCGCATCCTGCTCGACGCATTCGTCACTCTGTTCCAGAAGCGCGGCGTGTGGCGCATGATCGCTTTTGCCTTCCTGTTCCGCTTCAGCGTGGGTCTGCTGGAAAAGATCGGCCCCTTCTTCATGGTCGATCCCGCCTCGAAGGGCGGCCTGGGGCTGTCGAACGAGATGCTGGGCCTGATCTATGGCACCTACGGCCTGGCCGCGGTGCTGGTCGGATCGCTGCTGGGCGGCCTGTACGTGGCCAAACGCGGCCTGAAGGCGACGCTGTTCGTGCTGTGCTGCGCGATCAACATCCCGAACGTGGCCTTCCTGGTGCTGGCGATCACGATGCCATCGAGCCTGGTCCTGATCACGCTCGGCGTCGCCATCGAAAAATTCTTCTTCGGCTTCGGCGCGGTCGGCTTCATGATCTACCTGATGCAACAGCTCGCGCCGGGCAAGTACACCACCACCCACTACGCCTTCGGCACTGGCCTGATGGGCCTGTGCGGCATGGTCACCGGCGTGATCAGCGGCCACCTGCAGGAGATGATGGGGTACGTCGGCTACTTCGTGCTGGTGATGGTCGCCACCATCCCGTCCTTCCTGGCCACCTGGTTCGCACCGTTCTACCATGACGACGGCAGCCAGCCGAAGGCGGCGCCGGATGCCGAAGCCGAGGGCAAGACGGTGCCTGCATGAGACGCCATGCGCGGCTCGCTTTCTATCTCCTCTGCCTGTCCGCGGCCGCGGCGCAGGCGCAGCAACCTCCACGCCCACCAGCCATGATCGATACCGCCACCGTTTCGCTCGACGCCCTGCTGCAGGAAGAGCGCCTGCTCCAGTTCGACCGCTTCGACCGCGACACCGCCGCCGCCCTCGGCGCAGCGTTGGTGGCGCGGGCACGGGGCGCCAGCCGCCCCGTAACGCTGGAAATCAGGCAGGGCGACACGGTCCTGTTCGCGCAGGCGATGCCGGGCGCCTCGCCCGACCATGCGGACTGGATCCGGCGCAAGAACAACCTGGTCAGGCGCACCGGCCACAGCTCCTTCTACACCTATAATGAAGTGCGCCAGGCCGGCGGCGACCACGACAGCTTACCCGGCCTGGACATGCGCGACTATGCGGCGCATGGCGGCGCCTATCCGATCGTCGTGCGCGGCCGCGGCGCCGTCGGCACCGTCACCGCCTCGGGCCTGCCCGGCGCGGACGACCACGCGCTGGTAGTGGCCGCGCTGAAAGACTATCTGAAGATCGGAGAACAGCCATGACCCGCATCATCCGCTGGGGCGTACTCGGCACCGGGCGCATCGCGCGCGATTTCGCGCAAGGACTGCGCGCCACGCCCGACGCCGTGCTGGCCGCGGTCGGCTCGCGCAGCAAAGCCAGTGCACAGGCCTTTGCCGAGCAGTTCGATGTGCCGGGGATCTACGACTCCTATGAGGCGCTGGTCGATTGCCCCGACGTCGACATCATCTATATCGCCACTCCGCATCCGATGCATGCGGCCAACGCCCTGCTCGCCCTGCGCGCCGGCAAGGCGGTGCTGTGCGAAAAGCCGTTCGCGATGAACCGCCGCGAAGCGGGCGAAATCGTGGCGCTGGCGCGGGCAAAAAACCTGTTCCTGATGGAAGCGATGTGGACCCGCTTCATGCCGGCGCTCGCCGAAGTGCGGCGCATCATCGACTCCGGCGAGATCGGCACGGTGACCCAGCTGCACGCCGACTTCGGTTTCTCGGCCACGCTCGATGCGGACCACCGCGTCAACGATCCGGCGCTGGGCGGCGGCGCGCTGCTCGACCTGGGCATCTACCCGCTGTCGATCGCCTGCGCCCTGCTGGGCCGGGTCGAGACCGTGCAGGCCCAGGCCATCATGGGCGAGACCGGCGTCGACCTCACCACCGCCTT
>Ga0265780_10003533_pt1 | contig 20526 bp, 18 predicted proteins | sample P1T30metagenome_FD_192432 | JGI IMG/M metagenome (GOLD analysis project Ga0265780, IMG submission 192432) | Plant litter microbial communities from East Loma Ridge, Irvine, California - P1 T30 | ecosystem: Environmental > Terrestrial > Plant litter > Unclassified | place: USA: California...
GGTACTGCGCTGTAACAGCACCTAACCGTTCTATTTTATCGCCGGCGGTATTATAAACCGGCCTGCTTTGATATGATACCGTAAATTTAGAAACATGCCCCGCAAGCAGCCAGTTTACACCGGCATCCCAGTACGCCATCGCTTTATTCAGCCTTTCGTAATCGGCATATTGCAAAGACACATAAGGCATTAATGTTGTTTGCCCTATAAGGTTATCTTTTAATTTGTAACCTGCCTGGGCATAGGCTATAGTGCCCGACCCATACATAGGGAACGCTACACCCGCACCGTTAAGCACATCAGGTTTAGCATTACCGTTAGCCGGATTAAGCGGCCCTGCGTTACGCAGGTAGTTTTTACCAAAATCATATTGGGCTACACTGGCATATAAACTTATAGCCCGGCCCGTATTGCCCAGAGGCGCATCATAATATACATCAACTGCAATGTTTGCCATATTGCTGTAAATAGTATCGGTAGCGCTAGCCCCCTGCCTCCACATGGCATCCTTTTGATACATAAACCCTGCACCTATATTAAATACTTTTTTCTTTCCCAGATATGTACCGGTCATGTAAGGGGTTAGGTTACTTTCCTGGTCGTTAAACTGATATTGTAAATAACCGTTATACTGCATTTTAGCAGGCTTAGCACTAAAGCCTGCAATTGTTGTTACGGTACTGTTATACCCCGATGACCGTTGTATGGCCAGCGGCTGCGCCATTTGTACCCGGTAATCAAGCTTACCCAGCTTTCCCTTGGCAAATACTGATAGCTTCCTTAAAAACTGGTCGGTAACATCGTTTGTCGCCTGCTGGTATAGCGGAGCATCAAGTCCCATTATTGATCCTGCAGAAGGTGCTGCAAAACGCGCCAAACCACTCCATCCGCTAAGGCCCATACCCATACTTAACCTTGTTTTATCTATTGCATATTCGCCATAAGCATCATGCACAAAAAAGCCCTGTTTCCTTTCGCTGAGTGCATTAAAATTATTTTCTCCAAACTGACTGTAGGCAAAAACCCTATCTGTAAGCTGGCCATACATTTGCAATCTGTACCTGCGTATGCCTATATCTGCACCGCTGCTTTTATCATAGCCGTATACTGTTGTACCCGGATTATATTCGGCCGACCGTAACCATGCCTGCGCAAGAAATGTAAACTTTACATAATTGCTGCCATCATCATTAAGGTACAGTTTCCTGTCTTTAAAAAAATTGTTTTGTTGTGGGGTTTCCTGCTGCTGTGCACTTAGGCTTGATGCCACCAGTAACATAGCCAGGCTGTGGCGCGTTATTGATAGCAGGTTTTTAATTTTGCTTTTCATTATAGTAAGTTGTAATTATGCCCGGAGGCTTTAAACTACAAATTTAAGCCTTACAATTTAAAAAAAGGAATACCGGTCAGCAAACAGGCAGTGCTACCGCCGGTATTCCGGGCAATTAACAACTTATACTTTAATATGAAGCAAATTCAGAACCCTTTACACAGGGATTGCATTACACAAATGATTAGGCAATGCAGGCAGAATATTCCGTAAACCGATTTACCGGATAGGAATTATAAATTAAGAAACAGCAAGTTTCCAGTTGCAGTAAAGGTCATATAATGGCACAGTACATGCATCTTTACAAAGGGCAACCTCTGCAAAGCCGGCCTTAGAAGCCGTAGAAACAAAAATTTTTGAAGAAAAATAATTACCAAAAAAAGCAACTTCTGCATCATTACCATCCGTGCCACCAAGCTGGTCTAGAAAACTAAAAGAAGACTCTTTATCTTCTTCGGTGCTTAGCACATATTTTAATGATGATTGCTCTTTTTCTTTAGTTTGATGAGAAGCAACTTTACCAGTAACGCCTTTTGCAAAGCCTGCGGTAAGGAAAAACAAAACAAGCATAAAGGCTACTAAACCTTTATTGTTATTTGTTATTTTTCTTACTGCTTTCATTCAACATTAGAATTTCTAATACAAAGGTATGTGAATTTCACAATACAAAATTCAATTTGGGCCAAGTTTTTTCAAAAAAAATATCCCGAAAGTGTATTCCGGGATATTATATCATTTTAATGAATAATTCTATTATTCGTCATGGGTATCGGCTGGCTTTTCCGCATTCCTGTCATACTTACAGCATCCGTGCAGTGCATCATAATCGGCATCGGTAGCTTTTACCATATCTGTATCATGACCTGTTGCAGCCACCGCTTTACGCACATCGTCAAGGCTGCATTTGTTTTCGTCATATACAAGGTGCAGGTCCTGATGATCAGCATGCCAGTCAGCGCTTTTAACGCCTTTAACACTGTAAGCTGCTTTTTCTATGCGCTTTTTACAGTCGCCGCAATTACCGCTTACAGCAATTTCATCCTTGGCATTTTTATTCTTTTTTTCCTGTGCCTGCACTGCAAAGCCCGTAAGCATAACAAGCATTACTAAAATTAGTTTTTTCATTTTTAATGAGGTTTAAAGTGTTTAAATGTAATAAATTATTTGATTTATAGGTTCTATGCAAGAACGCTTTTACTTAATCTTAAAGCGTATACCGGCATAATACATTTGCCCAAAAATAGGTCCGTAAATAATAGAACTGTCAAAATATGGGCCAAATGGATCAGTGTTGCCTACAATGGCTTTCTTTTGCTGGTAATTGCCCAGGTTTTCTGCACCCACATAGGCCTCAAAAACGCTGGAGAAAGTACGGGTAACCTGTGCATTCATCAATGAGAATGACGGCGAGTAATCGCCCATTTGGTATTCTACAGGGTTGCTGCCGGTGTAAGGCAGGCGCTGTTTGCCCATCCAGTTATAGGTAAAGTCAAACTTCCATTGCTTGCCACCATCACCTATATGCGTTTCATAAGCTATGTTTGTAAAAAAGCGGTTTTTTGCCTGTAGCGGGCGCTCAAATGTACCGGTAGTATAATCGGTTTTAATATCATAATACTTATAAGCAGTACGAATATTAAAATGGTGTGTAATTTCATAATTAAGCTCCACCTGCAGGCTGTTTGCATAGCTTTTTCCGTCAAGGTTATAAAAGTGCGCCTGCTGTGGCGATGCATACAAGTCTACAACCACCTGATTTTGGAAATCAGTCCTGTAAAAATCTACTACAAATTCTGCATTTTTATTAAACAGCACAAAACTCTGCACAAAGCTCACGCCATAGTTCCAGGCAATTTCCGGATCAAGACCGTATACTTTTCCACCGGAGTTCATAATCATCATCTCGCGCGAGCTGCCAAAAAGCGACTGGTTCTCGGCAAAAACATTTGCAGCCCTTTTGCCACGCCCGGCCGAAGCACGGATGGTTCCTCCCTCCCACGGGTTGTAGCGCAGGTGTGCACGCGGCGTTAAAAATGCACCAAGGCGATTATGATAATCAAAACGACCACCTAATATAAAGCTCAGGTCGTTATTATTATCGTAGGTATATTCAAAAAATGCACCTGCAGAGTTATCTATACGGCTATAATCAGTAGCGCCCATATTGGCAGTGCCCACAAACTCTCCATAATTATCATACGTAAAGTTAAGGCCCGTCGAAAATTTATTCTTGGCATTATTGATTATAGAACTAAAAATAAGATTAGAATAGGCGCTTTTCTGCTCTATATCATAGGTGCGGAAACCAAAGTACGATTCCTGGTTGTGCCAGTTAACAGCTGCCTGCACACCCACACTTTGCCACGGCATATCCGGCCATACATAGCCCAGTTTAGCAGATGCATCCAGCTTATCGGTATTAATTTCGCTACCCCAGTGGTTTGTGGTAAATTTATCTGTGTCCGGATCAAAATCTACCTCTCCGGCCTGTTTTTCATCGCGCATGTAGCGCACGTTCATAAAGCTAACCCAGCCTTTTTCCAAATCGGTATACTGCCAGCGGTTCATGATATTTATCTGTTTGCCAAGCGGGTTATCTAAAAATCCGTCGTCGTTCATGTCGTTTTTGCCCACACGCGTATTACCATGTACAAAAAGAGTAGAACTCCATTTGTCAGAAAACTTTTTATTGAAATGGGTATTCAGCTCAAAACGGCTGTCGGTTGACCCATAAGCGTTTAAAAAGAAAGGATCATCATTGGCCGGCTTAAGCAATTCGTAGTTTATTTGCCCCGAAATACTTTCATAACCATTAATAACAGGGCCCGCACCCTTAGTTATCTGTATACTTTCTACCCATGTGCCGGGTATAAAAGACAGGCCAAAAGCCTGGCTTGCCCCGCGTACAGCCGGTATATTTTCTTCGGCGATAAGCAAATAGGGGCTGCTAAGGCCCAGCATTTTGATTTGGCGGCTGCCGGTAAGGGCATCGCTAAAGCTAACATCTATTGATGGGTTTGTCTCAAAGCTTTCTGCTATGTTACAGCAGGCTGCTTTAAGCAGCTCTCCATGCCCCATATTGGTGGTATTAAGAGCTGTTGACTTTTGGCGCTCAAGGGTTTTTCGCTTTTTTTCAAGCAATACCTCGTCAATAACATTTTCGCCGTCGGGGGTTAGCTTGTGGTTTATGTATTGTGCCGAAGCAACGTCCAGCGTATCTGTTTTAAACCCAAGATACGATATTACTAACTTGTTATATTCCGGGCTGTATGGAAGTTCGAAAATTCCGCCTGCATCGGTAGCAGACGCTACTGTAGTATTTAGCCAATATACACTGGCTCCTGGTAAAGGCTGGTTTTTATCGTCTACCACCTTACCGGTAATTTTATCCTGCGCGGTAACATGCAGCGCGATAAAAAAGAATGTAATTAAAAATATATTACGCATAAATAAGTCTTAATGTTAATGATCATTTTTCTCCCTGAAAGGTTGGGAGGCATTGATAAAAACAATAAGATTATGCGTATAAAACCAACTGGCAATAAAGTTTATAGAGTGGTGGTGCATTGCTTTCGCAATAAAAAGAAGGAGATTCTTTTGTTATTGCCGGAGCCTCTGTTGCAGCAGATGCAGCCGGAGCCCAAAGACTAACTGTGTAAAAAGCACCTAAATCAAGCTGAAACGATTTTACAATGGCCTGATCTGTCTTATCCTGCAGCTTTACAACATCATTCTTGCAACACTTTTTATGATTATCAGACTTGTGCCCGCAGCATGATTTGCCTTCTTCCTTTTTATGGTTATCAGTGTGTTGTTCTAAAGGCTTGGTAACTTTATAGGCAAAAGAAACTGCCGTTACCTCTTCATGACAATAATGCACATTAATAGCCAGACCAATATTGGCAAACAATACCAGGCTGCTTAAAATGATACTAATGTGCTTACGTAAACTCATAATTAATGCAAAAATAGGCAATTACATAATATAATGCTTTTTTTGACACAAATTATTTAAGATATTTCTGGTAATAAAACGCCGGCAAAAACAAAATAAGCAAAAACGGCTGTATTAAAAAACGCCTGATATAAAACACCGATAGCAAGTTAGGCTTATCAAAACCTAGCACTATAAACAACGCTGCGGCTAACAGCACAAACAGGCCGGCAAATAATGCAACGCTTAGTTTTACCACCTGCACATCTTTAAACGCTAACCAAAGTATACCTACCGAAATTGCACTGTTTAACATATACCTGAAAAACAGACCTAAAAATAGCTTAAAGCTATTGTACTGCGGCATAACCTTGCTTTCATACTTAAAAAAAGCAAGTAACGGGTCGTAAAACAGTTTTGTTTCAAATACCCGGACACAAATTAACAACACAATTAATGTTATGATCCCAGCTATCCTAAGCCCGCTTATAGAAAATTTATTTTGTTGCATTACCCCTAAATTTAGATACCCAGGCTATCCATAAAACCAATACTACTCCATATATAAATAACGGAAAAACAACATCATGCAGCACAGTGCCCCATTCTTTATAGTAATAAAGGCCAATACTAAGCAGCGCAATGCGCAATATATTTAATATATGCAGTATAATTAATCCGGTAACTATATAAAGCACAGTACGTTTTATTGTAGATGAAAAAGCCACTATAAAAGCTACAAAAAGTATCATTACACTTACGGCATTACACCCTTCAACAATCCTTACCAAAGCCTTTTGATTGATAAAAAACCGGTAAGACGCTTCTGATTTATGAGGCATAATTTCGGCATCTTCCCCTAAAAAACGCGTCATTGCCGCCGATTGCCTTGCCACAAGGTGGGTTATACCATCTACCTCATGTGCCGCGGCGTCATATTGGTTAAGATACAGCCAGTACACAACAGAAAGCACCAGGTAGGTACCGCCAAATTTGAGCAGGAACAGAAAAAATGGCTTATTTTTTTGAAAGACATTCATCAATGGGGGTATTATTTTTAACAAAAATATGCAAAAGCAATCTGGTATAACAACTACTTTTGTGTTTAAATTTTATTTAACAGCCATGACATTCGAAGAATTACAACCAAAAGTTGTAGATATACTGCACCGCGAAGATATTTTGCGCGATGAAAAGCTACTGCAAATTTGCCACCTCCTTAGTGATAATATTGATTATTATGACTGGGTAGGCTTTTACTTTCGCAATGGCGATAAAGAAGAACTGGTACTAGGCCCCTATGTAGGAGAACCTACAGACCATACCGTTATACCTTTTGGCAAAGGTATTTGCGGCCAGGTTGCTGTGAGTAACCAAAACTTTGTAGTGCCGGATGTTGCCGCGCAGGACAACTACATAGCCTGTAGCATGACGGTAAAAAGTGAAATTGTAGTACCTATGTTTGTTGAGGGCAAAAACATTGGCCAGATAGATATAGACAGCGAGGTTTTAGACGCGTTTACCGAAGCAGACGAACGCTTTTTAGAGTTTGTAAATAAAGAAGTTGCCCGTTTGTTCTAAGGTTAGAATGCTGAGAGTTTAAAAGTTAAGCCTGTAACCCAAAACATTACAACTTTTAACTTTATAACATTTCAAGGTTTGCAGGTGTAGATTTTTTATTTACCTTTGCACGCAAATCAGGACACCCCTGATATTACATAATAATCATTTATACAATATTAGCATGTACTTAACTAAAGAAGTTAAAGCGGAAATTTTCGCAAAACACGGTAAAACACCAACCGATACCGGTACCTCTGAGGGCCAGATCGCGCTTTTCACATTCAGGATTAACCACCTAACTGAGCACCTTAAAAAAAATCGTCACGATTATAATACAGAGCGCTCGCTGGTTAAACTGGTAGGTAAAAGAAGGAGCCTTCTTGATTATCTTAAAAATAAAGAAATCAACAGGTATCGTGAGATTATCAAAGAATTAAACATCAGGAAATAATCTAGATGAGAAGAGGTGCCCGCGCGCCTCTTTTTGTTTTTACATATTTTGCATAAAAAGTTTTGGTTTTTCATTGGGGGCTAAGCAACTACACAACAACAACACAACAAACAACCCATTGTTTAATCAAAAGAATTAAAACGTATGATTCCAAACGTTATTAAAGAGACCATCGATTTAGGAGATGGCAGGACTATTACCATAGAAACCGGTAAGCTTGCAAAACAGGCTGATGGTGCGGTAGTAGTACAAATGGGCAATGCCATGCTGCTTGCCACCGTGGTATCTGCACGCAGTGCAAGCCCGGGTATTGATTTTTTACCGCTTACGCTGGATTACCGCGAAAAATTTGCTGCTGCAGGGCGTTTCCCGGGTGGCTTTTTTAAGCGTGAAGCAAGGCCAAGCGATGGCGAGGTGCTAACCATGAGGTTAGTAGACCGCGTATTGCGTCCACTTTTCCCGAAAGATTACCATGCCGAAACGCAGGTAATGATACAGCTGATGAGCCATGACGACGAAGTTATGCCTGATGCACTTGCCGGACTTGCAGCATCTGCCGCACTTTCTATATCTGACCTGCCTTTTGAAACATTGATTTCAGAAGTGCGTGTGGCCAGGGTAGACGGGCAGTTTGTTATCAACCCAAGCAAAGCCCAACTGGAGCAGTCTGACATCGATATGATGATTGGCGCTTCTATGGACTCGATTGCTATGGTAGAAGGCGAAATGAAAGAAATTTCTGAACTTGAAATGATTGAGGCTATTAAATTTGCCCATGAAGCCATTAAGGTTCAGATTGCTGCACAGGAAAGGCTACAAGCCGCTGTAGGCAAAAAAGAAGTGCGTACCTATGAAGAAGAGCGTAAAGACGAAACCATACTTGCAAAAGTAAAAGAGCTTGCTTATGACAAATATTTTGCCATAGCCAGCGAAGGTTCTGCAAAACATGAGCGTACAGAGAAATTTGCTAACGTTAAAGAAGAAGTTAAGGCTTTATTCTCTGACGATGAGCTTCTTGAAAACGGCGACCTTATCAGCAAATACCTTTCTAAAGTTAACAAAGAGGCCGTGCGTAACGTAATCCTTGATAACGGTACGCGCCTTGACGGACGTAAAACTAACGAGATACGCCCTATTTGGTGTGAGGTAGATTACCTTCCATCAACACACGGTTCGGCATTGTTTACAAGGGGTGAAACCCAGGCACTTGCTACGGTAACCCTTGGTACATCACGCGAGGCTAACATCATCGACAGGCCAACAGAGCAGGGCGAAGAGCGTTTTTACCTGCACTACAACTTCCCTCCTTTCTCTACCGGCGAAGCTAAACCGCTACGTGGTACATCAAGGCGCGAGGTAGGTCACGGTAACCTTGCGCAACGTGCACTTAAAAACATGATCCCTCAGGACAACCCTTACACCGTACGTATTGTAAGTGAGGTACTTGAGAGCAACGGATCATCGTCTATGGCTACCGTTTGTGCTGGTACTCTTGCACTTATGGATGCCGGTATACAAATGATCAAGCCGGTATCAGGTATTGCTATGGGCCTTATCTCTGATGACGAAACAGGCCGCTGGGCTGTGCTTTCTGACATCCTTGGAGATGAAGACCACCTTGGCGATATGGACTTTAAAGTAACGGGTACGGCGGATGGTATCACCGCTTGCCAAATGGACATCAAAATTAAAGGCCTTAAGTACGAAATCATGGAGAAAGCCCTTGAGCAGGCTCGTGATGGCCGTCTTCATATCCTTGGTAAATTAGTGGAAGTTATTGATACTCCGCGACCTGAGGTTAAACGCCACTCTCCAAAAATTATCAAAGTTACCATTCCGGGTGCTTTCATTGGTGCCCTTATCGGCCCTGGTGGAAAAGTTATCCAGGAACTACAAAAAGCTTCTGGTACTACCATCGTTATCAACGAGGTAGACGAGCAGGGCGAAGTAGAGATCCTTGGCACAAGCCCAGAAGGTATCGATATGGTTCTTAAGAAAATAGACTCTATCATATTCAAGCCGCAAGTAGGTGAATCTTACAGTGTTAAGGTTATCAAACTGCTTGATTTTGGGGCAGTTGTAGAATATCTTGATGCCCCGGGCAACGAAGTATTACTACACGTATCTGAACTTGACTGGGCCCGCACCGAAAATGTAACTGACGTGGTTAACATGGGCGATGTGTTTGATGTTAAGTACATTGGCATAGACCCTAAAACCCGTAAGGAAAAAGTTTCACGCAAAGCCCTTATGCCACGCCCTCCAAGGGATGAGAATTACGTTCCACGTGAGCGCGATGACCGCCCAAGAGACGGAGACAGAGGTGGTTACCGCGATAACCGTGGCCGCGACAACCGTGGCAATGGCCGTGACGACCGCAACTCTCGCGACCGTGCACCAAGGGAAGAACGTCGTAATGACGATGCGCCTCGCAACGAAAATAATGGTAACGAACCACAAGAATCTTAATTACTAAGGTTAATTCGAAAAAAACCTGCTGCATTTTGTGGCAGGTTTTTTTATTTTATATACTCCGTAAATTCTTACATAAAGATGTCAGAAAGTGCTTAATTCTTCACTTTCGGACATTAAGATTCAATTTTAAAATTAGCAATATTAATCGCCAAAAATTATTATCGGGCGTAATTTACAATTTGGGTCAGGCCTAAAAGAGGTTTGGCGTCTTAATTTAAACTTTATATCGTCAGTTTTAGTATTTTATAATTCAGTTAAAATATTATTAATAAACTGATTTTTAATATTTTCAAGAATACCTAGCTTTTCTATCACATTAAAATATATCGTCAGTTTTACGGTGAGTTTCTAAAATTTAGGTCGACATACCATTTTCGAAACAAATTTTTGATCTTAAAAAATTTGTTCCAAAAAATTTCCACTTCAAAAATTTTATATATTTGGATGAAATATCGCTCCATGAAATTTCCTGTGGCAATTGTTTTTGCCCTCCTCTGCACTTTTTCAGTTTTGGCACAAAAAGCACCAGCCAAAGGTTACACAACTGCCCATACCCTATCCATAACCGGCGATTTTGACGGCGATAACAAACCTGATACCTTAAGCCAGTTTATAACGGACAGCATTGGCAACCCCGTTGATTATATTATTGAACTGGACGAGCAGACCGAAGGATACTATCCCATGATGCTGTCTGATAAATATGGCTACCGTGGCGCTATTACCCTAAACGGAAGGCCCGCCGATATTATGGAGGGCAGCGACCTATTTGTGTACTGCCTTATTAACCTGGGCAACATTAACGGCACAAAAGGAGATGAAATAGCCTTGGTGCCAAGCAACCTTGATTTTAGCGCCATGAGCCACTGCAGTATCTATTCCTATTGTAAAGGCCGGTGGGTAGCTGTATTTTCTTTTAAAGTTACCGAAAACACTTTTGATTATGATGGCGCGGTAGCCCCTGTGTTTACCACCATACCCGGCGCGTTGGAAAAGCGCAACTGCAAGTGGGTCTATATGAATTACTATGAATGGATGGAAGCCGACAACCCAAAAATGAAACCCCTTAAAGTAGCCGACTGCAAATAACATGAAAAAACTCCTTACACTCTCCGCACTATTGTTACTCATTACGGCCAATAGCCAGGAAACTCCCTATGAACTTCATGATGCGCCCACTTTTTCTGTTGACGGAGATTTTGACGGCAATGGGTCGGTTGAAACGTTAAGCCAGTTTATAACCGACAGCCTGGGCAACCGCATTGCACATTTGCAGGAAATTGAAAACGATACTTGGGATGATTATGTAAATGGCTTTGCCGCTAAAGGCTACCGTACGGGCATTGCTATTGCCGGAGAAGAAAATAACACACTAAGCTTTAACCAGTCGCAGGGGGTATATCTACTCATCAACCTGGGTAACCTCAACAAAACCAAAGGCGATGAAATTGCCATAATACCCGATGTGGTAGACCAGAGCCGCCACAGCTACTGCCACGTTTATTCGTTATGCAAGGGAAAATGGCAGGAGGTATTTGTATTTAGCGTGCACGAAGATGCTTTTGATACTTTTGATGGCATACCTTACAAGAGCCTCCCCGGTATTTTAGAACAAAAAAAGGGCAAATGGCACTACCACGATTATCTTGAAATGGAATACGATAACCCTAAAGATGTGGGCAACATGATGCCGCTAAAAGTACTCGATTGCACACAAGCGCCTTAATAGCACAGCGTAGTACAGGCGTGTTTTATTTTTTTGTACTTTTAAGAAATTTCCTAAAAACCACCACCCGCTTCCACATGAAATTAAAACTACTCTTGCTTTTGCTACCCTGCGCGCTTTTTGCCACAGCCAAAACCGTAACCATTAAAGGCCACATCAACGGCAAGCTGCGTAAAACGCTGTATTACACCGCCCCGGTTAATGGCGTTTCGGGCTTCGACTTTTCTAATACGGCCAGGCCCGATGCTACCGGTAATTTTGAGGTTAAGGTTAATCTGGAGTACGTTGCATTCATAGATTTTTATTACAGTTATAATTTTGCAGGTTGCATTGTGGCCCAGCCGGGCGAAGCATACACCCTTGACATTACCGAAAAAGAAGGTGGTATCAGCTACGTTGTGGCCGGTAAAGAAGCCGAAGGCCAAAAACTGTATACTAACCTCATGGCCGGCAAGAACCGGATAACGTTGATGGTTGAACTTGCCTATGAGGCGTTAAAACTGGATAACGCCAAAATGCAGCAGGCCGACTTTAAAAAAAGGGAAGATACAGATGTAGCCGCCCTAAAAAAATTGCTGGATACCAAAGCCATTTCAAGAGGGTTTTATGATGCGGCTATTTCAGAGCGGCATTATTTTTATACCGCATCGGCGTCTTATGCCATTTGCTTAAGGCTGTCGCATGCCGAATATGATGAGGCCGTTAAAAACGACCCGTCTTTTAAAGCGTCATGGCCAAAGGTTTTTGAGGCAAACCCTCCCGCAGATACGGCCCTGCAACAGTCGCCGTGGGGTGTAATTTACCTGGATTGCTACAAGTATTACACGCTATACAAACAGGCAGGTTATGATACCCAAAAGCTTGGCGAACCAAACCCTGACCCGCTGGCCGATATAAAAGCGAATGAAACCATAATCCCGGCACTGCATGCAGAGTATTTTACAGCGGCAAAACTACACATGGAGGCAGCCGAAAATGCTAAAGACAAAAACCTGATTGACAAGTTTGGGTACTTTAAAAAGAGATATCCCGGCAGCCCTTATACCGCTTACCTTGAGCCCGAAATAGCGCCCGTTATTGCATTTTATGCCGAAAATAACAGCCTGCCCGCAAACGCAGCCTATGTAGAAAACTATTCGGGTATTAATACACTGGAGGATATCGTAAAAAAATTCCCCGGTAAAAAACTGTATTTTGATGTGTGGGCTACCTGGTGCGGCTATTGCCGTGAGGAGTTTAAATACAAAGAGGAATTGTACAAACTGCTAAAAGCCAATGACATTACCGTAATATATGTATCTTTTGATACCGATGATGCCGATGAAAAATGGAGAAAAATGATTACCTTTTATGGGTTGCAGGGCTACCACATAAGGGCTAATAAAGAGTTAGACAGTCACTTATCGCACATTTTTAGCGGCACGGCAAGCATTGCGTTGCCCTGGTATTTTTTAGTGAACAGCAAAGGCGAATTGGCCGTTAAGTATGCCGCGCCACCCTCTGACATAACGAAGTTAGAAGCCGATATTAAAAAACTATAGCCTCATGAAAAAACTATTCCTTTTCCTGTTGCTGGCTTCGGGAATGGCCTCGGCAGCAACTATAACCATAAAAGGCAAAATTAACGGCAAACTGCCCGAAACCCTGCGCTACACCGCACCGGTTAACGGTGCCTCGGGCTTTGACTATAGCTATACCGCAGTACCCGATGCACAGGGCAATTTCGAAATTAAGGTCGAAACCGATGGCATTACGTTTATAGATGTGTATTACAACTATTTGCCGGCCGGCTATATTATGGCACGCCCCGGCAGCAGCTACAGCCTTACCGTTACCGAGAGCGATGGCAAGGTTACACACCAGATTACGGGCCCTGACGCCCAACTACAAAAGCTGTATAGTAAACTGGTTAACAACGACAAGGAGGCCGCCTTTTTTCAGGTCGCAGAAGATGCGTCAAAAATTGAGGACCTTGCTTCTTTTAAAGACTTCTTCGACAAAAAGAACAAAGGCGATATCGAGGCCATAGCTGCACTGGGCAATAGCATTACCCCTGAGGTTAAACTTGCGCTTTCGTGCGAACGCGAGTATTATTATGCTGCCGTAACATCTTATGCCATTTTGCTAAAACACCTCCATGCCGGATACGAAGGCAAAGACACACCGCAACCTTATGCTGCTATGTGGGGCGGTCTCCACAGCAAAGATACTCCTGCCCTTCTGCAGTCGCCGTGGTGCGCCTACTACCTTCAGGGATATAAAAATTATGAGGTATTTAAGGCCGCAGGTTTCAACGCAAAAAACGTTGTAAATGCTGCAGATGCGCTGAGCGGCTTAAAGCGCGATATATCGGTTTTGCCAAAACAGTATGCCGAGTATTATACGGCTAAAGAACTATACAACTATGTAAGCGGCAACCGTAAAGACAAGGGTGCCATAGCGCTGTTTAATTACCTTAAAGAGCAATACCCAAAGAGCGGGTACATAAACTACTTTGCACCTAAAGTGGCGCCCGTGGTGGCCTTTTTTGCCGAAAGCGAAAACCTGCCGCAGGGTGCTGCTTATGTTGAAGAGTATGCCAAAATAAACACGTTTGATGAGTTGGTTAAAAAATTTGCCGGCAAAAAACTGTATTTTGATGTATGGGCCACATGGTGCGGGCCGTGCCGCGAAGAGTTTAAGTATAAAGAGGAACTTTACAAGCTGCTTAAAGCCAATGACATTACCATTGTGTATATCTCTCTGGATAAGGAAGACAAAGATGAAACCTGGAAAAAAATGATAGGCCATTATGGCCTGCAGGGATATCATGTGCGTACAAGCCTTGCACTTTCAACAAACCTGTCAGAATTATTTAACAACGGTAAAAAGAGTATCGAAAATGTTACAGCCATACCGTGGTACATACTTGTAAATGCAGATGGCACTATTGCCGCCCTGCATGCAGCCCCACCCTCTGACCTACAAAAGCTTGAGGCAGAAATTAAGAAACTGTAGCCTGTGAAAAAACTATTGCTTTTTCTGTTTTTAAGCACTACCGCCTATACATGGGCTAAAACGGCAACCATTAAAGGCCACATAAACGGCAAGCTGCCCCAGACAATACGTTATACTGCCCCTGTAGAAGGATACATCGGCTTTGAAATGAACGATACAGCTACTGTTGATGCCGAAGGCAATTTTAAGATAAAAATTAAAACAAGTGAAGTTACATTTGTAGACCTGTACTATAATTTTCAACCTGCGGGTTACTTAGTAGTTTCTCCGGGTGGAACATACAAAATAATGATTAGCGAAAATAATGGTAGAATTACGCATACCATTACAGGCACTGATAGCCTTGGCCAACAGCTGTACAATAAGATGGTAGATGGCCATCGTATTACCGTGCTGCAGGACTTAGCCTTAGAAGGGGATAAACTGAAATCGCCACTGGCGCTGGTAGTAAATTTTGAGCAGCGGCGCCTATCAGATTTTGATAAAATATTTAAGCTGCCATTACAATCAGTTTCTAATGATTTTATTCTTGCAGTATTAAAAGAACGCTATAGGTTTTATACGGCAGCTTTAGGATATACAATCCGGATAAAGCAACTCCGTTCAGAACAGGGCAATGAGGTAATGAAGCTTAAAAGTTTCCGCGCGCTGTGGAGAAACCTGTACCAGTACTTCCCAATTACTAATACAACTATAGGCAAGTCGCCGTGGGATGTATATTTTCTTGACGGCTACACAACCTTTAAACGCTATGACCAGGTAAAGTTCGACAGCAGTAAACTGGCTGCTGCCGATGCATTGTACACGATAAAAACAGCAGCGCAAATTATTCCGGAAGAAAATCTTGAGTATTATCTGGCTGCCGTTATATATAGATTTGTTTTTGAAGGCAAAAATGATACAACCATTACAGAGGCCTTTAACTATTTTAAGCAGTTGTACCCCAAAAGCCGCTACACAAAATTTATTGAGTTAAAAACAGCACCCTGAATTTTTAAATCCTTATCCAAATAAAAAATGCCGGAAAATCCTCCGGCATTTTTATTACTATAATTGTTTATCAGTAATTTACCTTTTCAAGCCTAAGTTCGCTTGATTTGTTTCTTTCGTCAAAGTTTTCATACAGCATCAGGTAGCCTTTTTTTGCATTCATGGCATGTATGCTGCTGTTTTCGGTCTTAAGGTTAAGGGTTTGCCTTTCAAACTTGCCATCGCTGTAGTGCACAATGCCATACAGGGTGCTTTTCTTCCTGTTTTTAGACTTCTTCTCATTATCATTCAGCAAGAACAAGTATTCGCCGTCACCCAGGTCCTGATAGTCTATAAAGTCAAACAGGCCATAATTTTTTATCTCCCTAGAGTAAGCGCTCGTTTGCGGAAACTTGTTCCTGAACTTGCTTACCTCAAACGTCTGCTCCAATTTAAAGTCGGCGCTAAGCTCAAAAAAATACATGTTATTAGTAGTTATAGGCGCGTTTTCAAAAGTTTCTCCCACTACTATAACCTTGCCGTTGGGCTGATACAACATATTATGCACAAACATGTAGCCCTCTTTTTTAACCAGGCCGTTCTTGTTGATGGGTAGAGACGCGCTCATGCTCTCCCAGGTAATAAATTTCTTTTCAGAAAGCTTGCCGGTGGCTTTGTCAAAAATAAAGGTATAAATACCCAGCCCGTCATGATCGTTAACCAGGCCTGATTTCTGGTCCTCGGCATAATTGCCCATTATATAAATCTTGTCTTCGCCCAGCTTGCAGTCCACTATCCTGTAGCTGTATTTGTCCTGCTCAGGAAACGCAAATTTAGAGCGCAGTTTACCGTTATCAGAATTTAAGAACAACGCCGAAACATCGTTAATATAGTCGCCGTTCTTTTTAACCATGTGGTCAAACATTACAATAACCTCATCATCGCTGGCAACATAATCTATAGTGCTGTAGGTTTTATCAACCTTAGCCTTGTCATAATATTCATATTCCCATACGCGCTTCATGTTATCGTCATAATGCACAAAAGACCTTTTTACAATCTTTTTCTTTACCGTTTTATACGATTGAACCACAAGGCCCACACCATCAAAATAGGTAATAGGGTCACTCTGGTTGTTTTGCATATTGCTCATCTTACGGTCAAAAACCGGATTTATTTTTAATGAGTCGTTTATAAACACAAACGGGTCGCTTATTTTATTGTTCTTAATATCAAGCGTGCGGTAGCGGTGAAACGCCAGCTGCCCCTGAAAATCGTCGGCAAAACGCAGCAGCAATTTGTTTTTGTGCAGGCTCACGGCAACATCTACACCTTGTGCATCCACCAGCCACGATTCAAATTTCATCTCGGTTATATAGCCGTCTGTAACCTTGGTAAGGTTTTCATCAAGCACCACATACTGCAATTCATACGTTTCTTTACCCACCTTATCCGATTCAAACAATAAAAAATAACCCTTAATATTATTTTTAGAATCTTTAATAATATCAGACGAATACATCCTGCCTTTAGAGAGCTTGCTAAGGTCGGCAATCTGCGCCTGTAGGGTTACCACAAAAAAAGAAAGGATAAAGAGGAATTTTAGTTTCATTGGTTAAGATTTAAAGGTGTTTACAATAATGTCCAGGTCAGATAATTTGATGTTGTTTATAAAGCTTATAAAACGGTTTTCGCTGGCGCTGTTGGTAAGCTTATCGTGCGATGGCACATACCGGTTTATGGTATAGCTAACCCGCGAGTCTTTAAGTTTAACCAGCGTAATGTAAATAATGTTTTTCAGGAAAGGGTTTTCCGGCTCGTGCTTGTACAGCTTAAGGGCTTCATATAGGGCAAAGCCATACTCTTCGGCATTATACAGGTTAAGCAGGTTTTGGTAGGCGCAGTTTACCTTCAGCTTTTCAAACGCAGATGATGTTTTAGGGCTGCCGTTAAACTGGTTGTTCAGGTAGCCTTTTAAAAGCGCAATGCGGGTAGTACAGTCGGGGTGGGTTTTAAGCGAATCTACATCAATGCGCTGGGGTGTTTTGTCATACTGGTTAAAAAGGGTTTCATCTTCTTCAAAATAGCGGTCTTTAAGCTTTACGCCGTTTTTTTCAAATATAAACCTGTAGTCGGCCACGGTAAGCGTGTCTTTTTCCTTGTCCGATTTATCCAGCTTTTCCAGCATGGTTACCGGCGCCATCTGGTTGCGCAGGGTCTTTTTATAAAACACAAGGCCTATTGAGTCGGCCTCAATTTCTTCCTGGCGGCGCATACTGTATTTTTGGTACATTATACCCTTTAAAAACTGCGTGGCCTGGGTGCCCCTGCCATATTTTTGTTTCTTTATTTCCCGGGTTTTCTTTATCACCTCTTCGCTTGTAGAAACCTGCGCTATAGACTCCACCCACTTTTTGCGGTGTTCCAGGTATTGATGGCCCACCTCATGGCAAATAACAAACACCAGCTCATCTTCGGTATCTACCGAGTTTAAAAGCCCGTAGTGTACCACAATAGTACCATCGCCGGTATTGTAGGCGTTTACATCGGCCTCGCGGCTCAGCAGCATACGGTACTCCTTTACGTTAATGCCGTTTTGGGTAAGTATTTCGGCCATTAGCCCCTGCAGGTAAGGGTTAAGCTCGTTATCACAAATAAAATCGTTGTTTTGTATACGCTCTAAAAAGCTTTCCTGCGCGCCGCTGTAAATATCTTTAAGGATGCTTTTTTGTGCCGATGTGGCCGCAGCAACCCCTTTATTAAATACCTTGAACTTGGCTTTATACTCTTCTTCAAGGCCCAGCTTGCAGGTGGCAGAAGCCGTGGTATCTATAGCGGTAAAGTTTAACTGGGCGCTGGCAAGGGTGCTGCACAGCAGGATAACGGCAGTAAGCAGTGTTTTCATAGTAGGTGAGCAAAACGTGTGTAGCTTTTGCCCAAAAATACATTTTTTTATAAATAGTTTCATAAAATGATGCATTTTCACTCACAATTTTTTATCGTTTTTAAAAAAACCTTGTTAATTGAACAGTTTGTGCTTTTTAATGGGCCTGCCCTGCCTTATTTGCCAGGCGTGCCAGGCACTGGGCACATCATGCGTCCACCTAGGCAAAAAGAGGATGATAAGGTACACATCAAGGTGCGATATGATGCCAAAAATAATGGCCAACCCCAGCGGCACGCCTGCATAATCAAAACCCAGTATGGCCGTAAATGCTGCAAACAGCGTTATACCCCAAAGCTTGCTGAGCAGCGCGTGCGTACAGGTTTCCTTGCCAAACTTAGCAAAGCTGAATACATAGGTTAGCCCCTCCATAACAAAAAGCATAATGGCGTATTTGTTTGACGCGATAATGTGTGGGCTCAGCACCCAGGCACACCATCCGGCGCAAAGCCAGAATATAAGGTCGGTCTGGCTGTCCATGCGGCGCAGCGTGGCGGTGCTTATGCCCTGCTGGCGTGCCACAATACCATCAAAAATATCAGATAATATGCCGGCAAGCAGCAAAAACATCAGCGTTAACCGAACCGACTGGCCATAGCTATACGCCAGGGCTATCATAACCGGCCCCAGCACCAGCCGGAACAGGATGAGCAATAGGGGAACTTTTTTCATCTATTTTAGTTAGTGGCAAAGTAACAAAGAGGCAAAGAGTTAAGTTTAGCAACACTCTATGTCCTATCATTACTTATTTATTGCCTTTGGTTATTATTCAGTTATATATTTCTCTGCCTCTTTGCTTCTCTGCCCCTTTGCTTCTTTGCCTCTTTGCCTCTTTGCCTCTCTGCAACTTTGCCTCTTTGCCTCTCTGCCTCTCTGCCTCTCTGCCTCTCTGCAACTTAATCGCTAAAAACCTCCCGCTTCTCCTCAAAAAACGTATTCCATTTAAACCGGTAAGACCACCTGCCGTCTTCGGTAATATAATCGTTAAGCACCTTAAACTGACGGACAGAACTCCCGGTATATATGATTACCTCATAATCATACGCCTTGCCCAGGCGGTTTAACCCGTTTGGCGCTGCTTTGTTCCACATCCTTATGTATTTGCGCATCTCACGATGTTTAAGGCGCAGCACGGTACCATCATGCCCTTTAACCAGCACCGAATCAACTGCTGCTTCCAATACCGGCATTTTAGTATCTAAATACACCTCCCGGGTGGCATCGCACAAATTAAAATATACAAAGCGCTGCCTGTTTTCCTCAAAGCGCAACATGCAAGAGTCATTAAGGGTGCCATAGCCTTCATACTTCCCGTTTTTATACACGTTATACCGGTAATAAGCAGGGCCCGCCCAGTCCAATCTTTTAGTAACCGTTATACTGTACTCATTAATGTGCACGGGCTTTTCAGCATGCGGCAATGTAATACTTGTGCTACACGAGGTAAAAGCAATAAGCAGGGTTATGATTATAATTTTTTTCATGGTGAATTTTTTTTAGAAAGCTACTTAGCTTCTGAGCCTTTGAACTGCTTAGAAGCTTAGAAACTCAGTAGCTTTCTCAAATCTTAAACTGCACCGAAGCACTTATACTGTGGCTCCCAAAGTTATCGGGCACGTAGCTGCTCAGCAGGCCGTACGGCGTAAAGTTGTAACTGCCGTAAATAGATACCCGCCCCACGTTAAGCCGCACCCCCTGCCCTACATGAAACGTGCTGAAGGCCCTGCCATAGCTATCAATCTCAATGGTTTGGGTGTTGTCGTCCTGCATGGTTTTGCGGCCGGGCTGTACGGCTTCAGCCTGGTCTTTGGCTTCGTCGTAGTACGTAAAAAAGGCATAACCGTAACTGCTTACCCATTCTATACTGCTCCTGGCGCCAAGGCTGTACACTTTACAAAACCGCACGCCCACCATGCCACTCACGCCTATGGCCTTAGTGGTATATTCAGCACCTCTAAACCGATAGGTAAAATCCTGCGGTTTTTGCGGAATGTACAGGCTAAAGCCCCAGTCCATCATATCGTTATGCGCAATACGCGTGCGCCACCACACCCCAAATTCAGCCGAAGGGCCTGTTTTATCAGCCAGGTTACCCAGCGGAACGCGCAGCCCGGCCTCGGCAACAAAGCGGTGGTAT
>Ga0265780_10003535_pt1 | contig 20520 bp, 24 predicted proteins | sample P1T30metagenome_FD_192432 | JGI IMG/M metagenome (GOLD analysis project Ga0265780, IMG submission 192432) | Plant litter microbial communities from East Loma Ridge, Irvine, California - P1 T30 | ecosystem: Environmental > Terrestrial > Plant litter > Unclassified | place: USA: California...
AGCATCTTTGACCGCTTCCGCCATGTTTGCTGTCTTACGTCGAGTCGGAAGCGGAGGGTGGTGTAATATAATGGCAACTCTGAGTCAAGCAATGCGCCAAGTGAAATCACTTTAGATATGGAGGATCCAGTGATTGGAAAAGGATCTGGTAGTTTAAACTGATCCCAAATGAGTGTAAAGAATCAAGTCTGAGTACAGTCACTACTGGATCAAAGCTACAATTTTGGAACCCCTCGGCGCGCGACAGCCCACCATGGGTCTTGGCAAGTGCACTGGTGGGGTTCCTGCCCAAGGATCCGTCGGCAAAACGTGGCGCCGATTGGTCGCGTTTTTCCTCGAAGATTTCTTTCGCGAACTTCCAACTCTAAGCTACGAGAAGGTCCAGCTCCGCATCCCGATTGCACACAACACATCGCACACAAAATGTCTTTCCGTGGTACACCTCGCGGAGGCCGAGGCGGCAGTTTCGGCGGTTCAAGGGGCGGGTTTACTCCCCGTGGAGGTGTGTAGCATAGGCGCAGAAGCTCTGCAGGAGCTATAGCTGACATGAGCAGGACGCGGTGGTTTCGGAGGAGAGCGCTCGTTCGGACCTCCAGACCAGGTTTTCGGTATGCGCGCTCCTATTGCACTGCAATGACGCAGCTAATATCTTTTCAGAGATGGGCAAATTCGTGCACGACGTTGAGAACGAAATGTTCTGCGAATCCATCAACACCAAGATCCCCTACTTCAATGCGCCAGTCTACCTAGAGAACAAGGTATATACCCCCGACCCTTGTCAGGATGATGCGGCAAACTAATCGCGACTGCAGACTCCCATCGGCAAAGTTGACGAGATCCTCGGCCCATTGAACCAGGTCTTCTTCACCATCAAGCCCCAGGAAGGCATACAAGCGAAGTCATTCAAGGCCGGCGACAAGTTCTACATTGGCGGCGATAAGCTCCTCCCGCTCGACCGTTTCCTCCCGAAGCCCAAGCCTGCCCCAGGTGCGGCCAGAGTTAAGAAGCCAGCAGGTGCCGGTGGCCGTGGAGGCGGCGCACGTGGAGGTCGCGGCCGTGGCGCACCACGAGGACGAGGCGGGTTCGGCGACCGAGGTGGACGTGGAGGATCCCGCGGGTTCGGTGGTGGCCGTGGAGGCAGCGGTGGGTTCTCAAGAGGTGGAAGCGGCGGTGGCTTCTCACGAGGTGGTCGCGGTGGTGGTGGCTTTGGCGGACGCGGCCGTGGAGGTTACTAAGAGTGATCTGCTTTCGAGCTCGCCACTCTGCCTTCCCTTGAGCACCACGAGACGGTCGATTCTTCCTTATTATGGATTGCTTGAGTGTCACGACTATTACCAGCCGATACCACGATCATCATTCGACGGCGTTTGGGAGTTCAAATGGGGCTATGTAAAAGATCCAACATACGGCGCCGTGTTGGGCATTGTTTGAAAGGGCTGCCCGGGACTCGTATCTAGTTCAATTGTGTTTCAACGTGAAAAAGAGCAATCAAGAGCATGGTGCATGTTCTATGTTCAGTGTCCACAACTTTTCGGCTGCATGCGCTCGTGAGCCGTGGAATCAGAGTCTCCTTAAGGTCTCAAAACGTCCAAATTCTGCGTGTACATTGCGATGCAGTTCATTACTGAGGGAAACATGTCTCGGACAAGTGCCCGCATTTGCGACAGGTACAATTAAAGACACTGTCGCAGTCGCATGCAAACAGCAGAAGTCGGCAAATCACATGGCGGTCTGCGATTGTGGCTAGACCCGGCTATGACGCAGCGTGTGCGCAGGTCGTTCTCGTTAAACTTGAATGAAAGATCCGCGTCACCAACCTGAGCGACATAACACCAAGCACACCCACATCTTCGGACTTGGACCCTTACGCCTACTCCCACACTCCTCATTTCTAATAACCACAAGCCAAGACCTCTTGGCTGTTTAGTACTTGACATCAACACACCGCTTCCTCATACTCCAGGCAGCATGTCGCGAAGAAACGGCGCGCCGCAAGCGTCCAAGGACTCTATGCCACCGAAGGATGATCTTAGTGAGTTGCTTGACATGGCTGTGAAGAAGGACATGTACTAATCCCGTACAGCGCAAGACAAGCAGGTCCGTCTACTTAGCCAGGATGCCGGTCACTTCTCCCTCGTCCGCGCTCTCCATCTTGCAGACTTCATTACCGAGCTGAATGGTATGGACATCCTCTCCTGAACAAGTAGAAGGGATGCGCAGTTTCTAACAATATGATCAGGCTTCTGTGGTGTCATGTCCGTATTCTCGTCGCTCCGCTACTGCATTCAAGACAACCCGCACAACTACACCAACCTCTACCTCGCGCTAGGCTTCGTGCCCCTCGGCTTATTCTTCGACTTCATGGACGGCAAGGTCGCTAGGTGGAGGAAGAAGGCCAGTCTGATGGGCCAAGAATTGGACTCTCTCGCCGATCTGGTACGTTCTGATATGCTTTAGGCGCCCCTCTTCGCACCACTAACAACACCAGGTATCATTCGGTGTTGGTCCCGCCGCCGCCGCCTTCAGTCTCGGTCTCCGCACACCTGTCGACCACCTCCTGCTCACATTCTTCGTTCTCTGCGGTCTTACTCGTCTCGCGCGCTTCAACGTTACTGTCGCCATGGTCCCCAAGGATGCGTCTGGCAAGTCTCAGTACTTCGAGGGCACGCCGATTCCCATGTCCTTGATTCTCGTGCAGACTATGGCATTCTGGGTGTACAAGGGCTGGACGCTGGCACAGATTCCTTTGGGCTTGTGGTTGGAGGGTTCGGCCTTGGAGTTCCATCCCGTCGTGTTCATGTTTGTGCTACATGGCTGTCTCATGGTCAGCAAGACCCTGCATATACCCAAGCCGTAGATGGAGTCGCGAAAACCTGAGGGGAATAATCGCGCATCAAAACGTTGGCAGGGAGTAAAGGTTGCTTGTGCTTCGTTGGTATACTGCGACGTGCACTTGCTAGGTACAAATTCTAGAACAAAAGCCACAGTGAAGCGATCAAGAGGGCTCACTTTAGTGTAGAAGAACGAAACCATGAGTCGATTTCCGTTGGTTCTCTTTAAGTGTTCAAACCATCCTGCGCTCGCATGTGTGCTTTGCTTTCGCCCCCCAATCCCCGTCCACTGCGCCTTCCCTCCATCCTATCTATGTCGTAAGAGTAAGCCGCCACCTACTCTCGTGATTGGAGTATACTCAACACGCAGAATTTCTAAAAGTCGGGCTGACCCTTCATCAACTACCTCGCTTGCTCGATCTCCTGGACACTCGCCAGCCTCAGGACACTGGCTTTGACATCGACCTCAAACGTCACAATACATCCATCCCGCAAACTTGGAGACGCACAGGACCAGTTATCATCTCGCGGGCGTAGCCGCCCGGCCACACTATGGCGGACCACAGAGACTGGACACCGGACGATTTCTGTGCACAGTGTGCAACGTTTGCGTCAGAGTTTATGATAAATCGACAGCAGATGACCCATTTTGTGACCATGAGGCTAGACATTAAGTGTGCCCTTTGTCGCTTCTTCTATTCAGCATCGTACTACCCTAGGGAAATGTACTCGAACCACTCGAGTACTATCGAATTACACGTCACAGGTCTCTATGTTGAAACATTAACTTCCCTTGGAAAATGGGACGGCGGTTACCGTAAAAGGCTTCCCGGAGTCTTTGAAGTTTTGAGGTCTAGTGTCTCGAGTACATACCTCGGCAGAAGATTCTTACTCCCGCTGTCGCCACAAGGAGATATGGAATGGCCTGGTACGAGGTTAGCACAAAATCCGATGTACAGGGGTGCTGGAGATCAATGGCATTTGCCTTTCCACAATCCACAAACAGACTCGATCGATATGAAGATATTGTGTGGGTGGATCACAGGTTGCCAAACAAAACATATCAAGCGATGTCCCCATCCAAGTCCGGATTCATTGATCAGTATCAGATCTCTTCCAGGCTTCAAATTGGTTGACTGTGCTACAAGGTGTGTCGTTCAACCACCGGAAGTCTGCGAATACGTCGCCCTGAGCTACGTTTGGGGACCACCGCCAGCTCGAGGTATTGATGACTTAGTGCCAAGCTCCCCAGCGACTGCAAATCTGACTAAGACGCTCCTAAAGACTATTGAAGACTCAATCATAGTCACACTCAAGATGGGTCTTCGATATCTCTGGGTAGACAAATACTGTATAAACCAGGGTGCGCACGCTAGCGAGATACAGTCACAATTGGCAGCAATGGACGTCATATACCACTGTGCCACTATCACAATAATTGCAGCTGCTGGAGAAGACGCACATTTCGGGCTTCCTGGAGTGGGAGACAGACCGCGTAAAGCACGTCCACACGTCACAATCAATGGAATTACATGGGTCTCCGGCCTTAAAGATGCTAGTGGTCCTATAAAGTTATCAATGTGGGCGACTAGAGGATGGATAAGTGAGAAACATACACTACAGGCAGAAGCGAGCTAAGCCCATCCATGCAAAGACATATCAGGAAAATCACTTCGCTCGCCGGCGCTTGATCTTCACCGAAGAGCATGTCCTTTTCGAATGCAATACCTGTCGACGAAACGAAAGCATGCATTTTGCAATGAGCGGGGAAGAAGACCACTCCTCTAATATTTTCGGTACAAATTATGGTCTGCCACGATCAGATTTGACGTTGAGCCAACATATCGAGAACTACTCACTGACCACCTTGACTTATCAATCCGACGTATTGAAGGCATTGAATGGCCTCTTTGCATCCTTCTCACGGGATCACTGTCCCGTGAGACAATTGTGGGGAATACCTACCGTTGAAGCCGCATTCACATCTTATTTAGTCCGGTCAATTCCAGACGACCCGGATATCGAACAGGGTTTCAGAAGAGTCTTTGGGTTTAGCCTTACCTGGGGGACTTTGAAGAATAGCCTATGGCGGACAACATACAGTGGACTTATTCACCAGAGAGATGGCCACACAACTTTACCTGTTCATCTAGAGTGGAAATGAATGCGATAGACAGACGAGGATGATGCTCGCTTGACTAGCTAGTGGGCAGAAGAGTGTCGAAGGGGAAACAACAGGTATTTGGACCACATCACCCACCGTACTGACAGAATTGCAACGCGAAACGATGCCGACCATATCCGTGGATTCCGTAATGCGGGCTGACGTCAAGGGCGAACGGCTGTCAGACGTTTCGAATCGTGTTTCCGTAGCAACATGTAGGGCGTATTTTGACAACATAGCGGGCGCGTCTGTGCTCTTCCCTTTTAGCTAAGCGCCACCATCTTCAATCTTGGGCATCCTTGGACGAGAGCGAACCCTTCACAAACCTATGCGCTGGCGCTTCGAGTCGCGAATTGAGACACGCCAAAATGCACCGCTATACCGCAGGCACGCCGTGCCCTGCACCGAATCCAGCTTTCGGAGGTGGATACTACGACTACGGACGCCCAGCATCGAGTTACGCGCCCAGCTATGCCACCGACGACACGACGGCAAACATCGAGTACACAACAGAGCTGAAGGCCAACCTGCGCGCCGCAAAGCCGCGCCGGCCGACGCGCAACATGCACAAGCCGGCCTTCAACCCGTCGCTCGACATTTTCGAGGATGTCGCGCAAGAAGAGGAGCAGCAGCAGCTGGCAGAGGTTGAGACGAAAAGACGGAGTCGCGCGTCCATCATGCCTGAGGGCTCGCGGATTAAGAGGACCACGATGCTAGCACACCCAGCTCAACGCATACCGAAACCCGCACCGCCTGTTCAGGAAGCTCAGCCTCTCAAGCCACAGCGGAGACGCGTCTCCCACATGCTTGCAGAGAGGCAAGGCGGCCATGTCAACGCGACGGTGCAGCTGCAAGAGGACATACTCGAGCAGCGCGAGCTCCGAAAGCAGGCCCCCAAGAAAGATCCGCGCCGAAGAACCATATACGTACCGTCCGACGACACGACTGTTATGACCATCCACCCAGGCCAATCGACGCATGCGGCGCGCAACCCCAGGCAAAACTCGCCAGATATTGGCCTGGACTTGGTCACGCTCTCAGAGGAGGAAGGAAAGCTAGTTCCTGCACTCAAGAAGGAACGAAAACTTCCGAGAAAATCACTGGCCGCACCACCCAAACGCGGACCGTTGGCTTCGACGACGCGCTCGCTGCAGAGCGTATCGTTCTGCAGCGACGTGATCGGATCAGGGAGTGGCAAAGAGAATATGCCACCCGGCGTGGAGATTGTAGAGAAGAAGGGAGCCGGCACCATTATCGAGCTCAACTTCTCCAAGACGGTCCCAGAGAAATCAGCCATGAAAGCGCCTCCGCGAGTTCACTTCAACACCACCAAGAGCGCCCCCAAGAGCGCCACCAGCTCGCAGGCCAAGACGAAACTCACAGGCTCCCAGAAGCGTTCACGACCACAATCCGCTTATGATAGCTCGCCCGCGAAGTCGCTCAAAGCTAAAGCGGATGCCACTGCTTCGAGCAGAGCAGCTCTGAAAGAGACCATCAAGGCTGCGAAAGCCAAGGCCTCGAGGCCGAGCCGTACGCCGTTGTCGTCTTCTTCTCCATTCCATACAAACAAATCACCTCCTACCGCGTTGCGCCGCCAGAGGGCAGAACGAGCAGCTCCTGCGGTCAGCATGATGCACATTGTTGGACAGAAGCCAGAGAAAAAGGAGAAATACCCCGTGCTTGCAGAAGACCTCACGCGCTCGACCATGTACGAGGACAACTGGCTCACCTACCAAGAAGTTGCCATCACTCAGCTCCTGAACTCGGTCTTCGACTCAGCGAGCAGTGATCCCAATGCCGAACAGAGTCCCGAGGATTTGAGGAAGAAGATGCTGGCGCTGTACCATGAGCCCTCGATGCCACCGCTGCACAAGCGGCTGCAAGCTTCTTTGCAGTACGGGGCATTGAGCATACCCAAAGACCTCCTGACCCAGACCCTGCGACTCAAAGACGACGTCGGGCTGCGCAAGAAGTTTCTAAACTTGTGGACCAAGACGTACAATCTCAACGCACTACGCGCTGCAGCAGAGACCGTCATCGGGAGACAAATCAACACGCCCTGCCGATTGTCGACTGGCTCCACCAGCTCCGATGATGGCTCGCGCATGTTCCGCGCCGAGCGACGTGCGATTGAGAAGTTCCTGGACGCTTTCTTGATCAAGAACGAGGATGCTGTTCGCGTCAAGTCAGGCGCAGGGAGCATTGCTAGCATTGCTCGCGGCGATGACGACTTTGGTTCTCAAGCATGGTCATGGAGGCGCACAGCCCTCCGTAGCTTGATGCTTGCATTGTTGCTTGACAAGTCCAAGACGACCGAGATCCTCCCTGGATGTCTGTTCCAGACAAATTCGCCCTACAAGACGTCTGTCGAGGTGCTTCACCAGCTTTCGCACCTGTTGCTTCCATCGCTCGGCGACATCACTCGGCCTCTGGGTCATCTGAGCTACAAGGTGGAGCACGCTCAATATCCGCTCCAGGAGTACACCTACCACATCGACAACATCGCAGTCGACTTGCGCGATGGCATCGTTTTGAGTCGCCTGGTGGAATTGCTTGTATACCCATCTTCAAGAATGACCGGGGAAGAAGATAAGACGATCATCGTCTCTATGCCTACTGGCGAGCTTTTGAAAAGCGACTGCAACGACAAGGAAAGCTGGGTGTTGTCACAACATCTCAAGTACCCAGCTATTGGCCGTCCACAGAAGGTGTACAACGTTCAGATCGCCCTTTCAGCCCTCGAGGGCGCGCCTGGTATTCCACGCCACGCCTTCGACGCGATCAAAGCAGACGACATTGTCGATGGCCACCGCGAGAACACACTCAGCCTTCTGTGGTCGCTAGTTGGCAAGTGCGGTCTCGGGAATCTCGTCGACTGGCCACAAATCGTGAAGGAGACGGAGCGCTTCCGTGAGCAGTGGTACCGGAACCGCGACAACTTTGAAGAGCGCGATCTCGATTCTGACGCGGATGACGCGACAACCGAGATTGCTGGACTGGAGTATCACAAGCGTCTCCTACTTTCATGGTCCCGCTCCATCGCTCGTTTGCACGGTATCCGGGTCGCAAATCTCACCACTTCGTTCGCAGACCCGAAAGTCCTAGAAGTCATTGTCGACACTTATCTTCCCTCGTCTATCGCAACTACCATGGAACATGGCAGACTAGGCTTAGCAGCAAAACTCAAAGCAGTTGGCTGTTCCACCTCTTTCATATCACTCTTTACACCGCAACACGCATCCGCGCGCTCGATTCCATCACGGGACTTTACACTCCTCACACTCTCGTTTTTGGCTTCGCGTCTTCTTCCACTCAGCCTCACGCATCGCGCTGCATCGACTATTCAAGCCGCGTTCCGTCGTCAGCTGTCGCGAAGGAAGATCAGCCAGCGCATCACTTTGATGAAGATGGCCCACGAGTGTGCTGTGGTTGCGCAGACCAGAGAGCGTCTTGTCAACGCTGCTACTGTAATTCAAGTGCGCTGGAAGGGCATCTTGGAAGCCCGAAGCCAACAGCTCGAGAGTGACGTTCTGGCTTTCCAGGCTCTCGCAAGAGGTTGGGCGATTCGACGATGGGTGAGGAGAATCACAGCGGGAAGGGTAGGAGGGAAGGAGAAAGTTAGGAGAGTCAGGGGAGGATGGTAGACTGTATGCCTCTTGATCGAAGGGAGTTTTTTGGTTTCATCAGATTGGGATATACCTTTGGTGCGGCGTTTGGTTTATTTGCTTCAGGCTTGGGGTTGCGCGGGATACCACATGATATTGGCGCTGTCGTTATTTTATTCTGGTCGATATGATATGGCCCCGATAGCTTCGTATGCAAGTTCCGTCTATTCTTCAATTTTGTCATACTTGGCTCTTGCTTCAACGTGATGTTTTGTGAGCAGTCAACAGTGAAGGCATGAGCACCGGCCACGTCCGAGACGCGGAGGTGACGCACTGCGGCGGGGAATTCTCGGTGTGCCATTTGGACTCGACGCGAACAACTTCACGTCCAGAAACTCACGCGCCAGACCCGAACATCTCGTACGCTTCGCCGCTGGGAGGATGATTTTAGTACTTGACCCGCGACTCAGACATGGCATTTGAGGTGTCGTATAGCCTCGAGAATGAGCAGCAATTCTGGGATGGTGAGAGCAGGCCTGCAAATACCCCCACCAGTGCGAGGCCACGAGGACTGACCCGCGACACAGAGCTAGACGACATCGTATCGACGCGCTGCCAGGACCACGAGATCATCGACAACTCTCTGCGCTCCTTCCTGAACGTCACCACCAACTACAAGTGTATGCGACCCGTGGAATCATGTGTTGATGGGGTGTTGACCATGAACAGCGGAATATCTCCAGACCGACTATAGCGTTGCGAAGTGCATCTTCCGCTTGCTGGAAGGTGATCTCTATGTCGCCAACACGGACTATGTGCGGCGGCAAATAATATACTGCCTGCTTCAGGTATGTGTGCTACCACCTCCGACAATGCACCCGTGCTGATAGACGAGCAGGAAGAAGACAACCCCACACTCCACATCGTGGCGGCTTTTCTGCTGTACGATGGCCGCCACCACAAAGACGATGCCATCTTCGAGATGATGCATGCCGAATCCACCTTTCCCAGACTCGTCGAACTGGTCCAGATGGACGCTGTACAAGAGGATACAAGCCTGCATCAGTTGCTTCTGGAACTTTTGTACGAGTCCTCGCGCGGTCAACGTTTGACTTGGGATGATTTTAGTACGTGGAGAAAACTGGAACCAGAATGATCCCGATGATAGGGTCGGGGACTAACGTGTTGCTCATAGTGGCCGTAAACGACGTTTTTATAGTGTACCTCTTAGACATCATCGAGGGTGCTTCCGACGACGCTGAAGACCCGTACCATTACACAGTCATTCGTGTTCTAGTGAGTTTGGCATACGGACCATGATGCCATGAGCTGATGTTTTGTTAGCTGGTCCTGAATGAGCAATACTTGGTAGCTTCCACAACTCACCACAGCGACGGCCGACACCGAATGACAAATCGAGTCATCAAGGCTATATCCACCCATGGCATGACCTACAAGACGTTTGGTTGCAATCTCATACTGTTGTTAAACAGAGAGTCTGAGACCTCTCTTCAGTTGTTGATCCTCAAACTTCTGTACCTTCTCTTCGGCAACTCTTCCACAGCGGAGTACTTTTACACCAACGATCTACATGTTCTGGTCGACGTTATCCTTCGGAATCTTATCGATCTTCCCCACGACTCTCCCGCCGCAAGTGCGCTACGACATACATACCTTCGGGTGCTGCACCCGATCTTGCTACATAGCCAGATCAGCAAGCCACCGCACTACAAGCGTGAAGAGCTGTTGAGATTGCTCCATCTCCTTGTTAGCAGCGGCACCCACTTTGCGCCTGTAGACGAGACTACACAACGGTTGGTAACACGTTGTACAAGTGTACAATGGTTGCAACCGGGCGCCAACGGTCACAGCACCGCGACTTCTCCGGTTGATCCCGTTATCACAGGCCAAAAGGAACTTGCACGCCGTGCCCTCGGCATGTCTGTGGATGGCGGCGGTGAGAGCTCAACAAGCGTGCTCGCAATCGCGACACACACCGTCCAGCCTGGTGTGCAAACCCCAAGCGTTGGCAAGCTAGTACAGTGATGCAGCTCTTCCACTGAGGCCTGTCCGTTTTGCGCGTCCGGCTCGTTATACGTGCACTCCTTGCGCACCGGAAGCTGTCAGAATTCTCAAGAGTCCAGGAGCCTTCGAAATACAGCGTTCAATCAAATTCTACTACGAAATGATGGAGTCATCGACGGCGTTTCGGGGTTTTAACGTCCCATGGTCAGATTGACACGAATCATGGTGGTTTCTGCATAGTTTGCTGGGGTTCTGCGGTTCGTCATCATTCCTCATTCGATTTCTCATCTCAGCACCATATACATTGCTTCAGTCTTCACATGCCTAGCAGCTATCGATACCCCTAATCATGATCCTTTCCTCGGTCATTTTGAGACAACGGCATGCTCGCGTTACTGCTCTCATCATTGCCAAGTACACCGGGCCATTTCGCAAGGTTTGTAGATGCCCGTCATGTGGCTGCCCTTTCTACACCGGTCGCACATTGCGAAAAGTATCCGGAGCTGCGGGTTTTTCTTAACGCTGCCTTACTACGATAGCGATCTACATATCTCGGTGCTGCCAAGATTGCCCAGCCTTGGGCGATGTACATGTACATCGAAACCTTCTCAAGGGATATTTGGCCCGGCTAAACTCAGGCATAAACCCATGAAGGTGATCCACGCATCTAGTTCGATGGTTCTACAGCATGCGCCACAATGTACGTACCCCCGCATCAGACAAGGCGCCAAAGGGATGTGCCGCAACGAAGCTGCAACAAGGCCAGCGGAGTCTTGGCTTCCCGCCAGTCTAGATGAACCACTTCGACGCCTCGTTACGGCTGCAACCCAAGACTTGTCCAAGCCGGAACCTGGAAATGGGTTTGCTTGATTTGTTTGGGACGGCATTTCTCGACTCTTGTCCGGTGTTGCAATTTGCAATCGTGTTTCCACGCTCACGATTGAGACCATCCATGTGACATCCCACGGCACCCGACAAAGTAATCGCGCATCGAGTCTGACAACGCAGCTCTCTCAAAGAGGCATTTCTGTCCTCGTAGAAGGGTCGGAGGAGGTTCCGCGGAGTACAATATGGTATTTCGGTAAGCGAGGTGGCAATATACCTCCCACGGCTACCAGGAGCCAGGCCTTGCATCGGAGAACTTGTGCGGCCATACTCTGCAGCAGGACACAGCGACAGCGCACGAATCGGCCTTGCCTGTCGTTGTTTGCCAATGATACAGAGCGCGAACCTCCGAGCCCCCGAAAAGCCTGAGACAATGAGAAGTAAGCCACTAAGCCCTCTCGATAACGTCTGCATACACCACACAATCAGGCGTCTTTTTTCGGCCGTGTAAACGCCTCACCAATCTACGCCCAACTGGTACGAAACACAGCATCTGCCGACCCGTACTCCTTGTGCAAATCTGCAGTCAGCAGCCACCATCAACGGATCCAGTGCCTCTGGCAATCTACCACCTGCAAGATCACTGCAGCTTTCCTTGGACGCATCTTGGCTGCCGGGGCAGCCGTCAGCCACACCCGTGCTCGAGACACGAAGCTCTGCCAACGGTTCCCACGGACATAATATCCGTCTTGGAGCAGTTGCTTGTGGGACTGGAATGCGGTCCAGGATACAAATGCCGATCTAGAGTACGCTGCCTCGCGCGTTTCCCGAATACCAGAATGCACGCGTAATCAGGCCACTCTCGCGTGCCAGAGTGGTTCCAGCGCACATGAGTCGAGATCGTGGGGACTGTGGAGTAGAGTGGAGGAATCCTTCGATGCGAGGTGGAGATGATCGTCGTTGAGGTTGCGTGGCCCTTTCTCGATTCAAAGACCGCAAGCCATGCGTCGGATACCGATGGCGAGGTGTTTTTGTTTCCAGACGGAATAAACATGGCCGTCGGCCTCTGGTTCTTCGCCATTGCCAAGCAATGGCTGCAAACGGATGCGTCCAAGACTTGTCGAGGGAGAGAATGACCACAAGTAGATTGTCCGATTCCCATCAATGAAGTGCTCGCCCCAGACATCTCACATACAGTACCCGCTATCTTGCTCACAATCATTGTATAGACCCAGCAATCTGGATCCCACAACGCCCGCAAGATCCGTCACCGCATGCATCTTTCTGCGCCGTAATCGCAAAACGCACGCACGCACTGCGCCCCCAGGCTCCACCCGTACGCGGAAACTGACATGTGCGCACCTTTCCATCTGATTACCATCTCCCATTATCGAAAGCGTATCTACGTGCATACGTATGTTGCGCGTTCCAAGCACCCGCCCATTGCCGTTGAGCGTATTTCAAACGGCCCTTCTCATCCCTCCCGCCATCGCCGCGATTCCAAGTTTTTTCTTGTGAATGCGTAATCAACACAAGACAGCGTCCAAGAATCTTGGACTGCTGGGAGAACTGCCGGTTCGGCGCGGCGCTTTTTGGGGGCGGGCATGTGGAATTGGAGTCGTGGTGGAGCCAGGCCTGTATGATCGCCACTTATCGCATGGGGATTATTTGTGCTTTCCGCCGCGCCTGGGTCGGTGCGGTGGTTCAGGTGCCTAGACTGTTGCGGCTGACGTGCGGCTCGCGGCAGGGTTGGCACGTTTCCCGCTTGTCCCGCGTGCACGACAGTTGTTTGTGTGCTGGACGTTTTGTTGCGGCCCAACGGGATGAGATGATGGGCTTGGTATAATCCCCTTTTACATGCACAGGCACAGGCGAAGCGAGGGAGAGAGCATTGTTCAAGGTGTGGTAAAGTTTTGATTAGGAAAATGAGTAGAAATCTATAGTGTGCTGAGTAAAACCGTCGACCGATGCTCAACCTCATCCATGGGGAGCTCCTTGCGTCTACGTCTCCACCGATGAAGGGGAAAAGGAGAACACGCTGAGGCCGTCATGTCGAAAAGCAGAGTAAAGAAGAAGCCATCGTGAATCTATTGCTAGCCCGTTGCCTGAGAAAAGTCCTTTTTGCTGAATGAGAAAGAAGATGAAGAGAAGTGTCATACACATGGTAGGCTCGAGGCAATACCATGTCGCAGCGTCCACTGGGTGAAAGCCGAAAAGTTATAAAGTGGGGTATTCGCAAATGAAGTTGAAGAGGTGTTTAGACCATGCGCTCAGGTCGGTCGATTTTGTCGCTGGAGGTCTGCCGTGATGGCATCTCGCTCTGCACGCGGGTGGGTGCTTGTGAGAGGCATTCGCCATCGCTCATGTAGCTCTTTTCGCGAACGGGGTCGACGTTGCGGCCGAGCTTGCGTGCAATTTTGGTGCGAACCATCTCGCCGTCTGCGCAAGGCAGGTACCATCGCGCAACGACCATGCAGATGAATGAGACGAAGAGGCAGAAGCCAGACCACATTTGCAGGGTGAGGTACGTGTTGTATGTTGTGATCAGGTGTCCTGCAATGACTGGTCCAGTGAGCGCGGGAATCGCGGCGAAGCTGTACATCATGCCGGTCCAATGGCCGAGCTTCTTCTTCGCGAAACCGAGTTCCCCCGCTTTGGTGTATGTGCAGTTGAGGATATTGGCGATGGAAGCCGGAGGGCAGCCGATAACGGTGCCGGAGAAGAGACCAAAGATGACGCAGAAGCCGATGGCAGCGTTTTCGGATTTGGCTAGGGGCCACATGAAGAGGACGAGGATAGAACAGATGATCTGAGCAGCACTGTGCATGTTGAGTGCGCCCACCTTGTCGGAGAAATGGGCGAGGAGGAGTCGTCCTAGTGTCGAGGCACCGTTCATGATGGTGAGTAGCCAGAAGGTCTGAATGGGTTTATCAGTCTCCTCTTCAGGCGCGATGCTACCGACGCCGTCACGGGTACCGTAACCTTGTACTGCTGCCCACTGATGAGACGTTAGTGCTTGTCATTCACGAGAGCTGGCTATGCTTACCTCTTCAATGTTGAAGAAGACTGGGTAGAAGCCAAAGAACATAAAGGCGACGGCCGCAGTGAACCACCAGAAAGCCCGATTGGTCTTTACGTCAGTGTCGAACCAGGTTCGCTTGGCCATCCACGTCTTTGGCTCGTGGTGGTCATGGTCCGGGTTGGGCGCAGCAAAGATGAAGGAGAAGACGCAGGTGATTGAAGTGAGGCCTGCAACACAGCGAACAGCATTGTTGAATCCCAGGGACTGGATCAGGTAGCGGAGCATCGTGGGGTAAATGACACCTGCAACACTGGCACCACACGCAACGTAGCCGACCGCGAGGCCTCTGCGCTTGGGGAACCATGTCGAAGCGACTATAGTCTCGTCAGTCTATGCACATTGTAGTGAGATGGTGATTACTCACCTTGAGAGCTGGAAACGAAGAAGGGCGCCATGCCCAAGCCGACCATGAAGCCTTGAAGGCCCCAGATGGAGCCAAAGTTGGCCAGGCCGCCGACGTCTGAGGGGTGGATAACGGAGAGAATGAAGAGACCGAGAGGCACACAGATTGAGCCAAATCCAATGACGTGGCGGGAGTAGCCGGCATCGAGAAGTCGGCCAACTGGGTTAGACAGCAACAGAACGAGGAAGGACTGTGTCGATCCAATAAGGTTCAGCTTCAGCTGATCTGTCCCAAGGAGGGAGTGGCCAACATAATAAGAAGACCACGTTCCGTAGGCATTTACGAGGCCCCAGGAGTTGAACATGAGGAAGAAGCAGCCGAGCAAGCAGGCGTAGGCCCGCCATGAACGCGGCCAATCTGGCTCGTTGCCGGACTGAAGTGAGGTTGGTGACATGTCTCGGATTGTGCTTGTTTGTGTAGGTGCACTGGAGAAAGGCAAAGTCCCCTCACTGCCTTTACGGCTCGTTTCGTCGAACGAGCGTGTCATGTTTGTGGTGAGTGCGGTGAATGTGAGGCGTTTGGAGCAGCGTGGGGTGAAGGTTGAAAGAGGAAGTCGCAGACCAAAGGTAGAGGGAGGCAGTGACGTGTGAACAGAAACGTGCTCAACACCAGTGATGTATTGGCTGGAGAGGTCCGCGCTCGATAAGACGCTTTGGTTTGCAGTAGGGCGCCAGAGTCTGAGCGGTGGACGATCGAGATATAAGTACTGCAGCGCTCCGGTACTCCCGTGGGTAGACGGTTGGATCTGGGGTATGTACCAAAGAGATTGGGTGCTGGGTAGTGCTCCACTCCCACCCAAAGCACGCGCGTTGCCCCCGTGTGGCTGACTCCTTGGGCTTCACCCATGGTGACGTGGTAGTCAAACCGGTCGTGTAATGGAGATTACCCAAACAGCTGGGGGTACACAAGCAATGCAAGGAAACAAACCCAAGCACGGCCAAGGATGGTGGCCCACCATGGCTGCGGAAGGCACGACTCCGCCTGCCTTGGGTGTCTGTTTGTCGTTGAGCCTAGAGGCCGGCTATGCCGCATGCAGACCCAAGCTCTTCACCGATACGGACCGCGGAATGACGCCCATCTTCGAATTCACAGCGCCGGCTCCATATTAGCGTTGATTACTTCCCACGGCATCTGAGGCACCCATCTGGAGTTTACCAGCAGCATTCATCCGACAGGGAGATGCCATCTGCGCTCACGGTCCCTCACGGCCCTGGCTCATCCGAAGCAACGCTTTTGCCCGCCATCAGTCCATGTCATCACATCATGCATGCTTGTCGAAGAGAGCGGACGGGAACCATCATCGTACATGGTGCATATCACTGCCCACCAACGACAGCATTGCGCCCCAGTATTGCACGCTGATAGGCGAGCCTAGCCAGAAGCGTTCCACAGGCGTGAAGCCAGCCGGCAGTGGCTTCCTGAGAATAAGGGATGGGGTGGCTTGTCCAAGGGTACCCAAGTGCAAGCGGAGCGGGCCTTCTACTTGGCGCTGTTCTCAGCGGAGGCCTTGACAATTGGGCCGGTCGGTACGTGCCACAAGCCAAGAAAGTGATGTACATTGACATAGATACCGCCTTGGCGGCTCCACTTGGCTCATCAATGTAGAGAATGCAGATGTTGTACTCCCATAGCATAACGGCCGAAAGTCCAGGCCCTTCCGGAACAAAGGGAAAATGCATTTCGAATGGCAGCACAAGCCCAACATTCTCCAACACACTGGCATCAAAGCGTGGCTCCAGTGACGGCAGAACGTTTTCAGCACCGTGTTTTCGTCGCTCGACAGTGTCACAAATCTGCCAAGATTTGGCTCGCAACAAGATGATCCAGCAGTCCGCACACGCCGGGGTCTGGTGCTTCGTTATCTTGACACAGCCTCAATTGCTTGTCGCTGTGCGAGCCGGCGCCTGAGGGATCGACGTTATTCCCTTGGCACGAGAGTTCTGTGCCCCACGCTACCGGTATCTCTCCATCCTTTTTCGAGCCGCCTCAAGGAAGATAGGAGCGTTTTTGGGGGAACGCGATCCTCGTCTGGCGGCTGCGGCACGTATCAGGTCTGAAAAGAAATGATGCATAGATAGATGGTGCAGACTGGCTGCTGGAAGCTCACGACGTCACATTGTGCTGTGACACGATGGACGTTCGGCTCCCCTGTATCCGCGGGTAGCGGCAAGTCGCCAGGGCAAGTCGCTGCGATGTTCGTCCGGTGAATTGGTGCTTTCGGCGGTACTCTGGCAGTTTGATGGTAGCGTGGAAGGCGAGCGAACAAAGCGGCTCGGTGTCTGAGGTGAGAAGATCTGCAGTTTCGCCTCAGAGACCTCAGAGAAACGCCAAGATGATCTTCAACTGGGGATCCTTTTGCGTCCGAAATAGGCAACGCTCATATCCCAGACTGCCAAAGAGGGTTCCTACTGCCAGTTCGAGACGAGGCTCGGCTGCGCATGACAGTGTGAAGAGCATGTCTGGAACTTGGCCAGTCCCGACTTCTTCCTAGGTCGGCGCAGATCTTCTTTTCGTGAAGCACTTCAACTGCGCAGCAAACACGATCCAATCCACGCTCTTCGGCCGCGGTTGGAACTTCTTCTTTTCCTCAACTGAACTTGTCTTGCAGCTCATCCCGGCCTGCCAAACAGAACGCGTACACTTTGCAGTCACGTCAAGTTCCGCCCCCTTAGCACTGAATCACGTGGGTATAAGCTGCATAGATACACGTTATGATGACATCGCCAGCAGCGATAGCGAAAGACAGTCAGTCTGCTTGCTGCACCCACGACTACGCGCGTCCAGGCCCACAGCTTATCCGAATCATGGAGTAGCTCCACCGTCGACTCCAGGTCAAGCCTGGGGCAGCACCGCGGTCGGCCTCACGGTTTGGACCTCATTGCTGACCTCAACATTTTGCGTGCCTTGCATTATCTGGGCAGTTTGAAGTGCCCGACATCACATAGGTACTCGCCGAGCGCACCCTCGCCCCGTCTGCACATACACTCAACACATTCTTGTTTGTAAGTCCACGAGTCGCATGTGATAAGCACAGAGGTATTGTCGGGCTCCAAGGCGCAGAAGCAATATGGAACGTGTCGGAAAAGGGGTTTCGCACAATATCACTGTGCGCCAGCCCTGGGCATCACTTGTGTTCATGCGCACGTGCAATCCAATGCACCACCTGGTGGCCGGTGCTCACTTTGCAAACCTTCAGCTTCCGTTCCACGCGGTTATATCTCCTAGCGCCGTCATTGTGAGTTTTGTACATCACCGCGATCAATTTCTTGTTCCTGAATTGACCTTTGCCATGTCTCGAGTTCGTCGATGACGCACCGTTAGCACGTGGCGAACGCTTGGCCTACTGTGCATCTGGTAGGCACGACTCAGCACCCCGGAGTATGGTCTCGCTCGCCCTGGAATCCCAAAGCCTCCAAGGCCTCAACACCCCTGTATCTCAACATCCTCACGGAAATCACCACAGATCTCGCTTCAGTCTGTGCTGTTCCAATAAGCAAATACGAGCGGAGCGGAGAGAAACGCCACGCTCCCTCCTCTAAGCGAGCCGCATTAATTTTAGTCAAGATCAGGCCATCAGGCCGCTTCCTTCGCGACCTGCGTCCGCACCCTCGACTACGGGACGATTCAGGGAATGGCTGCCGGCGGAGCGGAGCGAACGAACCAGCGGACACCATGGCGGAGACGGTGCATTCACAGGTTATCCTTCGGACAGATGCGACGACGACATGTCGCTGCCACCTATCCGCATCCTTCAAGACAGATTCACGACCCGTGCGGTGTTCCGCTACTCATCAAGAGAGAATGCCATAGCTCGGAACAGACGGCAATGCTTTGAAATCAGCATGAGGGATGCCCCCAGTCAACACAAAGTTGCGAAGCGGAGTGGAGCGGAAGTCAAGAGTTGGCATTGTTCGCCACGACCAAGTCGGACCGTCGCCCAGTGCCAACAGCTGCCAACCCTCACAAGCAAAACTATCGGCCCATTGCCAGAACACCGGAGGTTGGACCCAACAGAGCGTATTTCGGGTCGTTTTTGGGTTGCAAGGTGGTGCCGGGCGGAACAAGCCATCCATGTCACAGTCGGGACGAGTAAATGGCGCCCAGCGCGGGCGGAGAGGAGAGGAGCGGGCATGTCGAGACACATGTTTCGCCCGCTGTCACAATTCAGCCACAATGCTTTGCCCAGGCGGCTTGCTCCCCGGGACCGTTTTGGAAATGAACGGAGGATAGCGAAGCAAGTCGCCTCCCTCCTATCACGATTTCCAAACGCAACATATCGCAGAGCTGTCTCATGAGGGACATGAATAATGAGTCCCTGTCTCCGATGGTGAGATACGAACAGGGCTGCGACGGGGCAAGTCCTGCATTGGTGCAAACGGACCGGCAGCGGATTGAGGATGAATGACTGCTCGTCCGCTCGTCCGGATTTTGCAACATCTTCATCTCACCTGGAGACGCGAGATTCGTGATACCTCGATCTACACGATTCGATCGGCTTAGTTGACTGACCTCGTGGGATCATGCATACGCGAGTAGACCATGGATGCTACACCTGCGGTATTTTTCTTCTTGATAAACACGATTATGCTTGGCGTCTTTAGAGCGATCGTCTTTCCACTGCTGGCTGTATATGTGTCATCATTATAGAAGCTATTCGCGACATGGCGTCATCATTACTGCAAGTGATGGCTGGTTCCTCGAGGTCGACGACTACATATACTTTGCCTAAACACAAGGAAGTATTCTGGCTGACGATGTCAATGGTCTCAATGCAAGTAGGATTACCGACGCAGCATCCACATAGCGCATAAATTGCACGCAGTCTGAAGTCGAACAAGAAGTAAAGGGAACAGGTTTCACGAAACAATGATTCCTTCAGCAATGTCTTGAGATTGGCAGTATGAGTGATAATTAGTCAAAAAGAATGTTGTCTAATGTGAAGAATAGTAGTCAATTAGTCTAGCTACCAATGCTCGTGGCTAGGGAGACCCTCCGTGATGAACGCCATGCACCGTACCCCAGCTCAAGGACCAAAGGTTATTACGGCATCCCTCGCTCAAACCCAATCATCTGACGGAAACACCAGCGGCGTCGGCAGCAAACAACGTCACCTCTGACGCACCTCAATGCCCTCATCAAGCCTGCGACGTCTCTTGACGTCCGGCTACGCTCTCAAGCAGTCTAGACGCCCTTGATAGCAACAGTCCTCTCGCTATTCAGCCTCTCCGCGTTCCGCTCATGGCTTTCCTTCTTGCAGTCCTCGAGGCCCTCGCATTTGTGGTCCTCGAGCAAGCGGTGCTTGCCGCAGTAGTGGCCGGAGCAGAAGCCGCAGTCGCCGACGATGCGCTGCGCCGCGTCCCGGCACTCCTTGAAGCTGCAGCGGATCTTCTTGGGTGGCATGCCGCCGCGCAGCGGCAGGGCCATGTGCAGGGTGGCGTTGGGCGGGATGGCGTAGGATTCCAGCGTGCTCGACGGTGACGTCAGGTGCTTGCCGGCGTGCACGAGGCGCAGGTCCGACGGCGTGGAGAGGTTGGTGCGCAGGGCGAGCAGGGAGCGCAGCGTCGAGATGTAGGTGGAGGACGGTA
>Ga0265780_10003536_pt1 | contig 20518 bp, 12 predicted proteins | sample P1T30metagenome_FD_192432 | JGI IMG/M metagenome (GOLD analysis project Ga0265780, IMG submission 192432) | Plant litter microbial communities from East Loma Ridge, Irvine, California - P1 T30 | ecosystem: Environmental > Terrestrial > Plant litter > Unclassified | place: USA: California...
TGGGTAAATTTGATACAAAAACCTCCAGCTGGGTACAAACACCACCTGACGTAAGGAAACTCGGCGGTGCCATTTTTTGCGACTGGCGTTATGGCAGGGTGTTTACTTATCATAACGGTGCAGAATCTTATTATGCTGCCAGGGCCTTCCGTGGCTCACTAAGGGTCTAGAGTTAAACTCATTTATTTTGTGCAGGCTTGCAGGGCTGATGAGTTTCAGAACCATGAGCAACCTGAAGCATAAAGCAATTAAAGAAGAGGTTGATGAAATTCATGAAGACTGCGGCGTCAAAGTGGACGCCGCTGACTTTGTGAAGGAAGCAGTAATGCTACTATTAGGTTGTTAGACGAACTTGCTGATATAACAGAAATAACAGATGTAACTGATAAAATAATAAGAGAATCGCTTAAAACGGATTTTAAAGATTACGAAGATGCGATTCAATATTATTGTGCTTTAAGCATTCCCCAATTGGATTTTATTGTTACCAGAAATGCCAGAGATTTTAAAAAAAGTAAGCTTCCGGTATTAACACCATCAGAGGCTTTTGTTTCCCTAAATAATTCGTTATAGACTATTATACTCTTAAATTTATTTAGGGCTAAAAGACACGCTACCTTTCACTACCCAATAATCACCCTACCCTCACCCGAGCTCCTTCGGTACTGCTTCAGAGTTGCATGCTGAAAGTATGTATAAATGATCGGCAGCTACGCATGAATAACGCATGCAACTCCCAAGCTGTTCTGAAGCATTGTGGGTGAGGGCTGGGCCAGGGGTGGTCGACGGTACCTTTACGACCAGACAGACGCTCAGATTTGCAGGTATTATTTTAATGACATTAACGCCTGACTGCCAGATATAATTAAATTAGCGAAATCAATGATAGAACAGGCTCTGTTGCCAATTCAGGTGCCTGGTTAATTTATATACCTTAATGGATAAAAAAAAACGCTGGTGCCTGCTTCTGGTGCTCTATCTGTGTATTCCTGTATCAAAGGCCGCCGCCGGAGATTTTGACCTGTTAACGAAAGACATACGTGTTTCTATTGTTTACGACCGTTCCGGACCTGTCTTAGATTCTATTACCGCCTCTCTGCTGCAGCAGGATATTTACAGGGTAAGCGGCTACCTGCCGGAAATTTCCAATGATATTTCTAAAGTACGCGGGAATGTGATCGTATTGGGAAATGTTCATTCTGCGCTGTTAAGCAGCCTCGCTGGTAACAGATCTGCTTTAAAAGACAAGCTTACCGGGAAATGGGAGTGTTATAGTTTAAGCATGCTCACTAAGCCGCGAAAGAATCTGAATAAGGTATTGCTTATTGCAGGAAGTGATACACGCGGTACAGCTTACGGCGTATTCAGTATTTCCGAAAAGATAGGGGTATCGCCCTGGTACTGGTGGGCAGACGTTCGCCCGGAGCAAAAAAAAGAGCTGAGCATCAAAATTGAAGATTTTATCTCTGAGCCGCCCTCTGTTAAGTACAGGGGCATTTTCCTGAACGACGAAGACTGGGGGCTGCAGCCTTGGGCCGCAAAAACATTTGAGCCCGAAACCGGGGATATAGGCCCCAAAACATACGCAAAGATCTTTGAACTGCTGCTGCGGCTTAAGGCAAACCTGATCTGGCCTGCCATGCATCCCTCCACTAAAGCATTCTACAGTTACGCCGGGAACAAAAAAGTCGCCGAAAATTATGCTATCGTAGTGGGTTCCTCGCATGCAGAACCTATGCTCAGAAATAATGTAGGAGAGTGGACGGCATCCATGGGGCCCTTTAATTATATAACCAACAAAAATCGCGTTTACTCTTACTGGGAAGAAAGGATTAAGGAAAGCAAAACTAACGATGCAATTTATACCCTTGGAATGCGGGGTGTACATGATAGTGGGATGGAAGGGGTAAAGAACGTTAAGGAAGCGGTGCCGCTGCTGGAGCAGATTATAGCCGACCAGCGTGCAATGCTGGGTAAATACCTGGGTAAAAATGCGTCTGCTATTCCGCAGGTGTTTACCGTTTATAAGGAAGTTCTGGAAATATACGACAGCAACCTGAAACTGCCGGACGATGTTACCATAGTATGGCCCGACGACAATTACGGATATATTCAGCGTTTAAACAACGAAGCGGAAAAATCGCGGCGGGGTGGTTCCGGCATATATTATCACGCCTCTTACTGGGGCCGGCCGCATGATTATTTATGGTTGAGCAGTACCCAGCCTGCGTTGATCAGGGAAGAGATGATGAAGGCATACGAGACAAAGGCCGACCGTTTATGGGTGCTTAACGTCGGCGATATAAAACCGGCTGAATATACTATCCAGTTTTTTATGGACATGGCCTATCGCGCAGCGCCTTTTAAAGATAGTAAGTATGTGGGGCAGCACTTGTCGGCCTGGGTGTCGGGGATCTTCGGCGATAGCGAAGCAGAAAAGATCTCGCCTGTTTTGTCGGCATATTATAACCTTGCTTTTGAGCGTAAGCCTGAATTTATGGGGTGGAGCCAGACCGAGCCTACTACAAAAACACGTTACTCTGAATACAATCACTTTTATTACGGGGATGAGGCGCAGCGGCGCATTGATAGTTATGACAGCCTGGAGCAGCAGGTAAAAAGACTTCGGCCGCAGATAAAGTCGAAGGATGCCGATGCATTTTACCAGCTGGTTTATTATCCTGTTACAGGGGCGTCGCTGATGAACAAGAAGTTCCTTTATCATGACAAAAGCTTTTTATACGCCAGGCAGAACAGGTTAAGTGCCGCTGAATTTTCTGCCAGGGCAAAAGAATCGTACAACGGGATAGTTAAAGAAACGGAGTATTATAATACTGAGCTGGCTGGCGGCAAATGGAAATTAATGATGTCTATGCAACCCCGCAGTCTGCCGGTATTTAATGAGCCGGTCGCCCCGGAAGTTAAACCGGTACAGGAGGCAGGCTGGGATATTGCTCCGGAAGGCTTTGTTACAAAGGATTCTTCGCTTGTTACAGCAAAAGGCGGAATACTGGCCTTACCTGTATTTACCCGGATGGCTGGTAAAAAATATTTTATAGATATCTTTCTCTGCAGTACGGAAACACTGGACTGGACAGCTGTTCCCGGCGCGGCCTGGATAAACTTATCTGCTGAAAAGGGCCGGTTAAGCAATGAATCCGGAAAAAGACAGCAGCGTATCTGGGTTAGTATTGATTGGGAGAAAGTACCCGCGAAAGCTATCCCTGATGCCAAAATCGTAATCAACGGATCTGGAAAGAATATACCGGTGCAGGTTCGTATTTCGGATGCCGTTCCTGCTGCAGCGGCGGGCCGGAATATGTTTATGGAGGATAACGGGTATCTATCCATTTTCGCAGCCAGCTATTCCCGTAAGCAGGATGGAGCGAAATCCTTGTGGGAAACAGCAGATGGCCTGGGGATAACCGGGAAATCCGTACAGGCATTAAGTCAACAGCCTGGGGATTATAAAGTTCCGGAAACAAGTGCCATCAAGGGCTCGGCAGTTCTGGAATATGATTTTTTTACAACTACAGCAGGAGCTCCCCTGATAAACATTTTTACTCTTCCCACACACCCGGTCAACAATCTGTATAACATGCGTTATGCGGTTTCTTTAGACGACGGCCCGGTAAAGGTGCTCGATTTTAAAACTGTGGGAAGAAGTGCTGAATGGAAAGAAAATGTATTAAGTAATCGCGCGCAGCGACAGCTAAGCGGCCAGCCGGTAGAGGCAGGGAAACATACACTTAAAATTTACATGTTGGATCCCGGAGTGGTACTTCAGTACATTACTATAGATATGGGCGGATTGAAAAATGCGTATAGCACAATCCCGGAAACGCGTGTAAACGCCGGCAAATGATGATTAAATTGCATAGACACTAAACAGATAACCTTTAACCCATGATACCAGTTAAAACCAAATTCCTCCTACTAGTCCTTATTCTCTGTACTGCAGTCCTGAAGGCGCAGGATACAAAAAGAAACAGGTACAATTTTAATTCCGGCTGGAAATTGCTTACCGCCGATCTGCCGAACGGCGAAAGCCCGCAATTGAACGAGTCTGGCTGGAAGAGCATAACCTTACCCCATGCCTGGAATGAGGATGCGTCGTTTAAGGTGGCTATAGATCAGCATCCTACAGGAATAGTGTGGTACCGGAAGCATTTCAGGCTCCCTGCATCAGATAAGGGCAAAAAAGTATTTATTGAGTTTGAAGGCGTAAGGCAGGCGGGAGAGGTATTTGTTAACGGGAAGAAAATTGGATTGCATGAAAACGGCGCAATGGCCTTTGGCCTGGACCTGAGCGCGTATATCAGTTATGATGCTGATAATGTTATAGCCTTACGTATAGACAACTCCTGGGATTATAGGGAAAAAGCCACCAATACAAAGTTCCAGTGGAGCGATAAAAACTTCAATGCCAATTATGGAGGTATTCCTAAAAATGTATGGCTGCATGTGTCGGGTAAGTTATACCAGACGCTGCCCCTGTATTCTTTCCTGGGAACTACCGGAACCTATATATATGCCAAAGACTTTGATATTCCGGCCAGAACGGCTACGATAGTAGCAGAGTCGGAAGTGAAAAACGAATATCCGGTAGCGAAGTCGTTCAGGTATGAAGCAGAGCTTAAAGATCTTGACGGAAAGCTTGTTAAAACGATAAGAGGCGATGAGATGACTATACCCGCCGGCGGCACTAAAACGGTTAGCCTGAGTGCAAAAGTCAGTAACCTTAATTTCTGGAGCTGGGGTTACGGTTACCTCTATTCGGTGAGTACCCGCCTTGTAGCCGGCGGAAAAACTGAAGACGAGGTAATAACTAAAACCGGCTTTCGTAAAACGGAGTTCAGGAATGGCATGGTTTATCTGAATGACAGGGTGCTTATGATGAAGGGGTATGCCCAGCGCAGCAGCAATGAATGGCCTGCTGTGGGCATGTCTGTACCGCCATGGATGAGCGATTTCAGCAACGGACTGATGGTGGAAAGTAATGCCAACCTGGTGCGCTGGATGCATATTACCCCCTGGAAACAGGATATAGAATCCTGCGATCGTGTCGGGCTTATCCAGGCAATGCCTGCCGGCGATGCAGAAAAGGATGTGAGCGACCTGCGCTGGCCGCAGCGTACAGCTTTAATGAGGGATGCTATTATTTACAACCGGAACAATCCCAGTATCTTTTTCTATGAAAGCGGGAATGAATCGATCAGTGAAGAACATATGGCAGAGATGAGAGCTGTTAAGGCTCAGTATGATCCCTTTGGCGGCAGGGCAATCGGGTCGAGGGAAATGCTCGACAGTAAGGCGGCCGAATATGGCGGGGAAATGTTATATATTAATAAAAGTGCACATATTCCTATGTGGGCAATGGAATACTCCCGGGATGAGGGACTGCGTAAATACTGGGATGAGTTTTCGCCCCCTTTCCATAAAGACGGCGACGGTCCATTGTACAAAAATGCTTCGGCCAGGGAGTACAACAGGAACCAGGATACACATGCTATTGAAGATATAGTAAGGTGGTACGAGTTCTGGAAGGAGCGCCCCGGTACCGGAGAGCGTGTAAGTTCGGGAGGGGTAAATATTATCTTCTCAGATTCGAATACACATTTCAGGGGTGCTGAAAATTACCGCAGGAGCGGCGAGGTTGATGCCTTACGCATAGCGAAAGACGGGTTTTATGCCCACCAGGTGATGTGGGATGGATGGGTGGACGTCGAAAAGCAGCGGGTGCATATTATCGGTCACTGGAATTACGAGCCCGGTACCCGGAAAAATATTTATGTAGTGGCTGCCGGCGCAAAGACCGAACTGTTTATAAATGGCGAGTCGAAAGGTTTCGGCGGGCAGAGTCATGGTTTCCTGTTCACCTTTAAAGACATAGAGTGGCAGCCGGGTGTCATTAAAGCAATAAGTTATGATGCTGCGGGGAAGAAACTGGCAGAAGATGAGATTAAAACGGTGGGAAAACCTGAGGGCTTGCGGCTGGTAGTACTGAGCGATCCTATGAAAATGAAGGCGGACGGTGCCGATCTTGCTCTTGTAGAAGTGGAAGTAGTGGATGCTCAGGGAAACCGCTGCCCTACGGCATTAAATAAGATAGATTTTGATTTGAAAGGAGAGGCTGAGTGGAGAGGGGGCATTGCACAGGGACCGGATAATTACATACTTTCGAAGAGCCTGCCGGTAGAGGGCGGGGTAAACCGGCTTATCCTGCGTTCTACAACAAAAGCAGGGCAGATCGTATTGAGTGCCCGGAGCGAAGGGTTAAAGCCTGCAAGTATTGCCCTGAAATCGGTTCCGGTAAAAGTGATGAACGGTTTATCTCTTGATATGCCCGATGCCGGGCTGAGGCCTGCATTAAAGCGCGGTCCGACACCCGCAGGCCCAGCCTTTACCGACTCCAGAAAAGCGGTTAAGATAGCGGGCGTTACGGCAGGAGCAAATGCGGATAAAGCCGGGAAGAGTTATGATGATAACGAACTGTCTGACTGGGTAAATGACGGCAATATTGCCACTGCCTGGATTAAATATGATCTGGCTGAAGAAGCGACCGTTAATGAAGTGCAATTAAAGCTTAATAATTTCCGTACCCGGATATATCCTTTGAGAATATTGGTGGATGACCAGGAAGTATTTAACGGTATGTCTGAAAGGAGCCTAGGCTATTTCACCGCGGTATGTAAGCCAGCAAAGGGGAAAACGGTCACTATACAGTTATCGAAAGCAGGTTCAGCAAAAGATGCTTCGGCGATAGGCGAGGAAATGTCTGGCAAGAAACTGGATGATGGGGTAGCGCGTAATGATACGAATGCAAAAGCTACTTTAAGTATAATTGAGGCAGAGATCTATCAGAGACCCTGAAAAGACTGGCCGGGCTGATGATGACAGCAGCCCGGCCATAGGTCATTAATATTTCTCTAAAAGTTGTTTCAGTTCGTTTACCTGTGCCGAAGAAGAGTTAGACTTTGCAAAGATAGCGGAGGCTTCAACCGGTTTGTTATAAAAAGCGGTATTGGCTTTACTGTCTATAGCCAGGGAAGCGCCGTTCAGCGTTATTCCGGCAAATAGTCCCTTGCTTCTGGAGTATGAATATACTTCTGCTTCCAGCTTATAATCGGTATTGGCTGATGAGCTGCGGCCCAGCGGGCCTGCTGCAACAGAAAGGTCGCCGCCAAGGGTAAAACTTCCTTTGCCGATACTGGTCAGCGATTTCCTGTTTTTAAATACCAGCACCAGGTCTACGGCCTGAACGCCTATCTGCGCGCCGAAGCTGCCGCCTGTTATTGTAACAAACACAGGATCGCTCCATTTGCCGTTCGCATCTTTGACCAGGGCTATACCCTTGCCTCTTTTACCGCCGATAACCATCCCGGCATTGATCATTTTGGGTACAATGATGATTCCCTGGGATAAGGACAGTAACTCAGACGGAATAGTTTCTTTCATCTCATCCATTTCGTCCATAACCGTGATGGCGGCCTGGATTTTATCTTCCTCTTTGTCCTGGTAGTTTGCAAACCCCGACATAAAGACAACAGCCAGCAGAGCGATGAATGTAAATTTTATAGTTCTGAACTTTTTCATTTATAGTTTTTGTTTAATTAATAATGTGCAAATATGGTAAGTGTAGCGGAAATTACACTACTACATAACGGATCGGCGCAATGGAAATTTTACCGGGACGTTTATTATTCATGGGCCGATCAGGGCAAAATCCGGGCGATTGTGTGCTCTTGTTAGTTCTGTATATGCTAAGTATTTGATCTTCTGTTTGATGAGTGTGGCTTGAACAATTATTCCCGTGCCTTAAAATCATGAAAATATGACCCAGATCATTGTTTTCTATGAGTAAAATTCCAATATTTACATAAGAGCTAACCTTAATTCCTATTATTATGAAAACGATTCTATTGCTCACCGATTTTAGTAAAAAAGCTGATCATGCTGCTGAATTTGCTCTCGAAATTGCCGAAAGAGCCGGAGCCGATATTTTATTATATAATGCTTACAACGTTCAGGAATTAGTTGCCTTGCCGGGGGCAGGGATCTGGCATGAAGAAGCATTCCTGGTGGCTAAGGAAGAGAGCTGTACAAAGCTTCAGAAGGTGGCGCAGCGGTTAAGGCAGAAAGCTCAGGAAAAAGGTGCGTCAGAATTTACTCCTTCGGTTTCGTGTATCAGTCAGGTTGGGTGTATCGTTGAAAATATTACTGAACTGGTAAGCCAGAAAAATGTCTGGCTGGTAGTTATGGGAACCAAGGGAGATAACGGCGTTTCGAATTTCCTGTTCGGCAGTAATGCCTACGCTGCAATCGATAAAGCCGGCTGCCCCGTATTACTTGTCCCCGAAAAGGCAGAGCTCGGGCATATCAGGAAAATTGCATTAGCTACAGATCTTCAGCCATCAAATATGCAGGCCCTGGAATTCCTTTCCGAGGTTGCTTCTTCACTGCATTCTGAACTGGTAGTTACCCATGTTTCTTCTACCGAGGAAGAGCAGAAGAAGGCTCCTGAATTTGTTCAGCAGCTGCTCGCCAGGCTTAGTAACCTGAACACCTCTTACCAGGATATAAAAGGGGAACAGGTTGAAACAAAACTTGAAGAATTTACATCAGAAGAGAAAGTTGATATCTTAACCCTGATCCATAAAAAGTATAATTTTCTTGAACGGATTTTTCATAGCAGTACGACCAAGGTACTGATCAGGCATGCAAAAGTGCCCTTGCTGGTTTTGCCGGCCTGAGGCCTGCAACATAAATAATTATGAAAGTACCTGCGCTTTTCTCGTGCAGGCTTTCATTGTAAACGGTTGCCTGGCCGGTGTTTATTTGTGAAGGCTGTTCTTTCATTGTCTACTTTGATCCCTTTCATCGTCCGCGTTTGCAACGCGGATGTGTGAGATCAGCGATTGCATCGCTACCTTTTATGCATTAAAAATGCATTTCTCGCTGCATCCTCATTACAAAAGAAGACGATAGATAGCAGCATCCGCATTGTAAACGCGGATGCTGGATAACTTCGATCTGTTATACAGTTTACTCTTTAATACCTGTTATAAAGACTAACCCAATTTTTAAGTCTCTTCTGATGCTTTTTTGTTATCGCTCCCGGTTTTAAACGCCATGCCCAGTTTCCTTCTGAGGACGAAGGGATATTCATCCGGGCAGATTCGTCCAGTTTCAGTACGTCTTGCATCGGTATTATAACTGTTTTCGCCACAGAAGCATAAGCCAGCCTGGAAAGCTCATTATTTACAGTTTTTTCGCTGATGTTGCTGCCGGTATAATTTTCGAGCCGCTTACGGGTGTCTTTATCAATATCCTTCCTGTACCATCCGAGTGTGGTATTGTTGTCGTGGGTGCCGGTATAGGCAAAAAAGTTAGCGGTATAATTATGCGGTATATCGATAGAAATGGGCAGATCTTCTCCAAATGCAAACTGCAGCACTTTCATTCCCGGGAACTCGAATTCATCCCTGAGATCGTAAACCGGCTGGTCTATATCGCCGAGGTCTTCTGCCACAAAGGGAAGCTTGCCCAGTTTCTGCTCAAGTACCTTGAAGAAATCAGCGCCAGGCCCTGGTTTCCATTCCCCGTTTTTTGCAGTTTCTTCACCGGCCGGAACGTCCCAGTAGGTTGAAAACGCACGGAAATGATCGAGCCGTAATACGTCGTAAAGTTCCATATTTTTGCTGATCCTCTTAATCCACCAATCATAATCCTGCGCTTTTAATACCTCCCACCTGAAAACAGGCATTCCCCATAATTGACCATTATCATTAAAATAATCGGGAGGAACACCAGCAATGCCTGTGGCTTTTCCAGCTTCGTCAAGGCAGAAGATTCCGGGGTTAGACCATACATCGGCTGAGTCATAACTTACATAAAAAGGAAGGTCGCCGAATACCTCGATGCCTTTTGAATTGCTGTATGCTTTGAGTTCCTGCCATTGTCTCATGAAAATGAACTGGAGCCACTTTACTTTTTCCTGTTTAAGGGAAGTACGCTGTTTAAACTCATCAAGTGCTTCTGTCCGGCGAAGCCTGTATTCTTCAGGCCACTGGTACCAGGGTTTACCGGAGTGCTCTGATTTTAAGGTAAGATAAAGAGCGTAGTCTTCGAGCCAGTAACTTTCCTTTTCACAGAATAACTCAAAATCGCTTTTCATAGCAGCGTTGCCGCTGTTTTTGAAGTTTGAAAATGCCTGCTCAAAAAGCGGTTCTCTGATTTTTTCTGCTCTTTTAAAATCTGCTTTATCCTTTACAGGGAGCTGATGTTTTTTTAAATCTTTTTTATCCAGCAGGCCTTCAATGGCTAACAGATCGGGACTGATGAGCATGGTATTTCCCGCCATGCTTGAAATAGCGCTGTAAGGAGAATAACCCTGCCCTGCTTCCGTTGGACTTAAAGGCAGTATCTGCCAGTATTTTTGCCTGCTGCCCGCCAGGAAGTCGACCGCTTCTTTAGCTTCTTTGCCGAAATCTCCGGTGCCGTAGGGTGAGGGGAGTGAGGTTATATGTAATAAAATGCCGGCCCCCCTGTTATTCGACGGTTGTTTTAATTTCAGAAGAGCCAGAGGAATATCCCTGAAAAGATCTTTTACAAAGAGTTCTTTTTCCAGGCTGCCTTTTGTGCCCTGCAGGATGTTCTCAAATGCAGCGGGCGCATCGGCCGGAAGTATGACGCGTGTTTTCCCCCATTGGATACTCTTCGGATCATTGTTCTGCTGATCGGTAAGACTGGCAGCGTGAAGAGGAACTACGGTAATATACCAGGTATGCTGATACCGCCGCGCAAAGGCAAGTACATTTTCTTTATGGTCTCCTTTTACCTTCAGCGGGATATAATCTGCCTTTTCGAAAGTTTCTTTTTCACTGCGTCTTTCGTTCAGAAGCAGTTTTGTTAACCAGAGTTTGATCTTTCCGGTTGTTTTGTTTTCCCAGAGTGCAGTGAGAAAGTCTTCGTCGTTTTTCTTAGATTCCAGCTCATTGAGCCATTCTGCACGCTTGTCATAATCTACGGCTCGGCGGTTGTCGGGATCTACCAGACTAAGGTCCCATAACTCGCAGCCCTGGTAAACATCGGGCACACCCGGACAGGTAAATTTAAGCAGCAGCTGGCTGAGAGAATTCAGCATTCCATATCCGGCTATCCTTGCATGAAATTCCCGGAAGCTTTTCCAGAAAGGTGCAGAACTGTCGAGCAGCGCTGCGGCAAATGTTTTGGCGGCATTCTCATAATCCTCATCCGGCTGGCTCCAGTTGGAATGAACTTTTGCTTCCCTCAGCGCTTTTTCAAGGTATTCGCTCAACCTGGATTCAAAGTTATCATCGTCTTCGCCCGGCATGGGATAAGCGCCGGCAAGGGTTTGATAAATGAAATACTCGTCATTCAGATCAGGGGCGAAATTCTTTTTTAGTCCGGCATTCAATTGCTGCCATAACTTTACCTGTTCCAGCCATTCGTCGGAGATATCCGTCAGTACGTTTAAGCGGGCCCGTACGTCTTCACCCCGTTTGGTATCATGAGTGGATGTTCCGTTAATAGAAAGCGGCCAGTTTATTTGCCGGTCTGTCATCTTTTCATGGAAGTTTTCGACGCTGAGTCCGAATGTTTCAGGAGAGTCGCCGACCTCGTTATGACCTGCAAACCTGTTATAGGTATACATTAACGTGTCTTCAACGCCCTTTGCCATTAAAGGCCCGGTAAACTGCATGCAGCGCTGATAAAAAGTCAGTGCCCGCTTATTGTAATCTTCATCGCCTTCTTCTGGCTTTTCAAGTAAAGAATACTCCAGCGGCTGAACCGCATCGGCCAGATAGGGCCTGGTCTTTTTTATTCGGTTCAGTATAGAGCCGATAAGCTCTTTTTCATCTGCAGTGAGGGGTAACTGATTTCCATAATAGCGGTAAACCGGGCATAGAATCAGAAATTCAGCTATGGCTGCTTTCAGATCTTCGGCCTGGAGTGCTGCCAGTTGATCTTCCTGTACCAGGTTAGAATTCATAAACAAATGAAACAGGTTATCGAGCTCGCCGTTCATATGTTCGTTCAGGATATGAGCCTTCTTATTGTGTATCTGCTGTTTTACAGGTGTTTTATCGCCGGTAAGTTTTTCGTAGAATTTTGTAAGAGGTTTTTCTGCTTCCGGGTTGGTAAGCAGGTTGTTGACTACAGCCAGAAAGTCGTATCCGGTATTTCCCTGTATCGGCCAGTCCCGGGGGATGTCTTCTCCCGGCTCAAGTATTTTTTCGACCACGATATAGGCATCTTCTCCGCTTGATGTTCTTAATTGTTCGAGGTAACGTGCGGGATCATATAGCCCATCTATATGATCGATCCTTAAGCCCTGAAATATGCCTTTCTCATAAAGTTCTGCTATGTATTGATGGAAATGTTTAAAAACATCGTTATCCTGTATGTTGAGGCAGATGAGTCCGTTCACTGTAAAAAACCTGCGGAAGTTTATCTTTTTATCGGTATCCTGCCAATGGCATAACTGGTAGTGCTGCTCATCACAGATCTGCAGAAGCTTTTCTTTGTTGTTATTGAACTCCTGAAGCGAATTGTCAATAGTATTTTTTACGCTCTCATTCTTCATTAAAGAAGAGAACTGCATAAGAAACTCATTCCATCCCTCCGAATACTCTTTAGGGTTTTCTACCTGGTGTATTCCCTGCATCTGATCCAGCAATTGCTGCAGGGCTTCTGTATTTTCAGAACCTTCTTTTAACAGTAATTCATAAAAACGGGCATTAAGCGGATAACTGCTGTCGTAGTATTTCAGTACGAATCTGTTATTCTCATAATGCAGCTTCAGATCGCCGGCATTAAGTACATCTTCCAGCGAAGAGCCGAGGAAGGGTACCATTATTTTACCCTGGTAAAAGCTGCTGGTCCAGCTGCTATCAAAGAAAGGAGCGAAAACAGACTGGTTCCCTTTTTCGAGTACATCCATTAACCAGGCATTACCCGGGTCATAGGCCATATGATTAGGCACAATATCCTGCAGCCAGCCGATGCCGCTCTGCTGAAGACCGGCACTGATGCCGATCAGTTGCTCCCCGGTGCCTATCTCCGGGTTTATTTGATGGGGGTTTAATCCGTCGTACCCATGGGTACTGCCGGGAACCGATTGAAATATAGGAGAAGCATAAATGGTGCTTACTCCGAGAGCCTTCAGATATGGAATGATACGTTCAAAATCATCGAAGGTAAATTCTTTATGAAATTGAAGCCGGTAGGTAGATGCGGGGTTATACATGGCGAAACGATAAAAATTCCGGGCAGTTAGCCGGTGGTTTTAACATAAGGTATACTATAGATAAGAACAGATTGGGGCTGCAGAAGCACCGTCGTGGTTCCGGGATGCAGGGAGGCAGCCGCTCCAGGGCCGTCCCATTCTTCAGCTGCGGAGTCTATCAGCAGCCGCGCTTCAGAGAAGGCGGAAACTTCCAGCGTTTGCTGTTGTGCCGAAAAGTTCATGAGGCATACTACTTCCTGCTGCCCGCTCCAGCGGCGCAGCTGAAGCGTTTGCTGCTCCTCATTGTGCTGCACTTCCAGGTGTTTCCGATCTGGTTTGCTTAATGCAGGTTCCTGTTTCCTCAGTTCAATTAATCTCCTGTAATAATTGAACATAGTTTTATGATGAGCTTTGCCCGGCAGGTCCCACTGCAATCTGGATGTTTCGAATGTGGATTCAGCAACCGGATCCGGAGCTTCGCCCTCTGCATGAAAAGCAGCGAACTCCGCTTTCCTGCCTTTTCTTACCGCTTCTGCCAGTTCGGGATCAGTATGGCTTACAAAGTAGAGGAAAGGATTTGGCTCTGCCCATTCTTCGCCCATAAACAGCATGGGCAGGAACGGGCTAACCAGCACGGCGGCGGCAGTTAATTTCTGCATTTCGAAACTCAGCAGCTGGCTGCTGCGCTCGCCCAGCATACGGTTTCCAACCTGGTCATGATTCTGGGAGAAAACAATGAATTGCTGCCCCGGATTGTTTTCGGCCTTTATTCCGAAGGTTTTTTTCCGGTGAGGTGAAAACTGGCCGTCGTACACATAGGCATCCTTATAAGATTTTGCCAGGTGGGCCAGGCCGTTAAAGTCTGAATAATAACCACTAGGTTCTTCCCCGGTTGTAACCCTCAATGCATGATGAAATTCATCTACCCATTGTGCATCCATACCATAACCCTGCTCTGCGGTGGGATTGATATAACGGGTATCGTTAAGGTCAAGTTCCACGATAAGGTAATGTTTTCTTCCTGTATGCTGCAGGAGCACGTCTACGGCAAGTTTTATTTCCCTGAGGATATGCACCGGACTGAAGTCTTTTATAGCGTGTACAGCATCGAGACGCAGGGCGTCGATATGGAAATCGCGGAACCACATCAGCGTGTTTTCGATAAAATAGCGCCTTACTTCATCACACCATTCATCATCGAAGTTTATTGCATTTCCCCAGGGAGTATTGTATTTGCCTGTGAAATAATTACCAAAATCGCCCAGGTAATTGCCTTCGGGACCGATATGGTTATATACTACGTCGAGCACTACGGCAATTCCTTTCTGATGGCAGGCATCTACGAGGTGCTGCAGGGCAGCGGCCCCGCCATAGGTATTTTGTACGGCGAACGGCAATACTCCGTCATAACCCCAGTTTCGCCCTCCGGGAAACTGGGCAACCGGCATAATTTCGATAGCGTTTATTCCCAGTTCCAGAAGGTGGTCGAGTTTTTCTTCGATTGCGCTGAACGTTCCTTCGGGTGTAAATGTGCCGGTATGCAATTCATACAAAATAAAATCGTCCAGCTGCAGGTTTTTCCATTCCTGGTCGGTCCATTTAAATGTATTTAAATCTACGGCGACAGAAGGGCCATGCACCGTTTCTGCCTGAGAAAGGGAGGCCGGATCAGGCCGCCGTTTCTCATCATCCAGAATAAACTCATAGGTATCACCCGGTTTCAGTTTGCCGGTTGTTGTTTTCCAGTAACCCTGTTCTGCTTCTTCCAGAGGCAGTACGGTTTCAGAATCAGCCAGTACAAGACCGGCTGATTTTATATTTGGTGCCCATAAAAGTACCTCTGCATCGCCTGAGGAATTAAAAGTGACACCCAGAGTTCTTTTGCTTACATCAATTGCGGCCATATTATTTCTTACTCCTTGGCTGTTTTAAGAGGATCACTGAGCGGCTGTCTGCGATAACAGAATCGCCCGGTTTAAATACTTCTCCATCATTCTCGTCTGAAACAAATGCTGTGCTGGTGTCGAGAACCTTTATCCAGTGTTTGCCATATTTCTCTTCAGGCAGAACGAATGTTATAGGTTCGTAATGCGCATTGAATATTGCGTAAAAGGAGTCGTCGACAATCTGCTCTCCCTTGGGCCCCAGGGTGCGTATTCCATTACCGTTTAAAAATACAGCCAATGATTTCGCAAAGTCATGGTTCCAGTTTTCATCGGGCATTTCTATACCTTCGGGTAAGAACCAGGCAATGTCTTCCAGGCCTATTCCCTTGATCGGTAGTCCTTTAAACCAGCGCCTGCGACGGAATATCGGGTGATTTTTACGTATGTGGATCAGTTTTTTCGAGAATTCAAGCAGCTCCTTATCTGCGGAAGCCCAGTTCAGCCAGGATATATCGTTGTCCTGGCAATATCCGTTGTTATTTCCCTGCTGCGTGCGGCTTATTTCATCTCCCGCTACCAGCATCGGTACGCCCTGAGAAAGGAACATGGTGCTGAGGAAGTTTCGTTTTTGCTTACTTCTCAGTTCATTTACCTGTTTGTCATCCGTTGGCCCTTCTGCTCCGCAGTTCCATGACCGGTTATGGCTGTCGCCGTCATTATTATCTTCGCCGTTAGCTTCGTTATGTTTTTCGTTGTACGAAACAAGGTCGTTAAGCGTAAAGCCGTCATGCGCGGTGATGAAGTTGATACTTGCGGTAGGGCGGCGGTAGTCGTCTTTGTAAAGATCGGAACTGCCGGTAAAACGTTCGGCAAATTCGCCAAGCATACTGTCTGCGCCTCTCCAGTAATCGCGTATACAGTCGCGGTACTTACCATTCCACTCTGCCCATCCCGGAGGAAACTTGCCGACCTGGTAACCTCCTTCACCGATATCCCATGGCTCGGCAATGAGTTTTACCTGTGAGATGACCGGATCCTGGTGAATAATGTCAAAGAATGCACTCAGCCGGTCTACTTCATGAAGTTCTCTGGCGAGGGTGGCGGCAAGGTCGAAACGGAACCCGTCTACGTGCATGTCGAGTATCCAGTAACGCAGACTGTCCATAATAAGGCGCAACACGTTAGGGAGGTTCGCATTCAGGGTATTGCCGGTTCCTGTATAATCCATATAGTACCGCCTGTTATCGTCGGTGAGGCGGTAGTAGGATGAATTATCAATTCCGCGGAAACAGAGCGTAGGGCCATTCTGATTGCCTTCACCGGTATGGTTATATACCACATCAAGGATAACTTCTATACCCGCTTTATGAAGTTCCTTTACCATGTTCTTGAATTCGGTTACCTGCCCGCCAAGGGAGCCGCTGCTGGAGTAACGCACATCGGGCGCAAAGAAGCCGATGCTGTTATATCCCCAGTAGTTCGACAAGCCTTTATCCTGCAATATGCTGTCGTTAACAAACTGGTGTACCGGTAATAATTCAATTGCAGTGATACCCAGTTCTTTTAAATAGTTTATGGTTACAGGATGGGCTATACCGGCATACGATCCGCGGATCTCTTCGGGGATGTCGGGATGGATCTGGGTAAAGCCTTTAACATGTGTTTCGTAGATAATGCTTTTATGATAGGAGATATTGGGAGCCTTATCGTTCTCCCAGTCAAAATTGTGATCAATAACGACTGATTTTGGAAGATATGGCGCACTGTCTGTTTCACTGTAACTCAGGTCGCCGTCTTCATGCCCCATTATATAACCAAACAGGGAGTCGTGCCACTTTATGGTTCCGCCTATAGCTTTGGCATAAGGGTCGAGCAGTAGCTTATTAGGGTTAAACCTGTGTCCGTTTTCTGGCTCGTATGGGCCGTATACCCGGTAGCCGTACATTTGTCCGGGCTTGAGATCCGGGATGTACACATGCCATACATGGTGGCTTCTTTCTTTGACCTTGATCTTTACATTCTCAGTTTCGTCGTCGTTATTATTAAACAGGCATAATTCTACGCCGGTTGCATTTTCTGCATATAAGGCGAAGTTAACGCCTTCTCCATCCCAGGTGGCACCTAAAGGGTATGGACTTCCAGGATAAACGGTTGTATTCATATTGCTTTAAATGGAAATGAGGCATGAATGTTTTCAGGGCTGAGAAAAAAAGCTAAAAATTATATTACTAGTTTAAATTCATTTATGAAATGGTTTTGATTGATAGCGTGTCTCTTACCGGAGAGACGCTTGTTTGAACATATGTTTAAGACCTTATTCATATGTGATACGCGTCATATTTTAATCCCTCTAATTTCTTCTCCTTTGTAACACATTATACTGTAAGATTAAATAGATGAGCCATAGTTTCCACATTCCGGTTCTGGGACTGGGATTTACCATTGATACACCTTTGAAGGTGGCGCGTTACGGAATTTCTTCTGTTGTTTCGATTGTAGACGACCTGCTTATTGAGCGGATGCGTAAGTTTCATTGTGAGCAGAATGAGGAGCCTTATATCCCGATCGGGGATTATGATGATGACAGCCGTGCGGAGCGGATCAGGTCTTATTTAAACCTGCTTAATAAACTGGTAAACCGCCAGTTTGAGCTTCTTAAGGAACAGGCCCTGGGGGAAGGGACAGATCTTGACCGTTATTTCGAACTGCTGCCGGAATCATCACCGCTGAGGATACGTTATGACGAAATGCTTCTTACAGACGATGTGATATTAAAGGCTAAACTGAAATACTGGCTGGTTAATGCTATAAGTAAGGGGGCTATCGACGTAAATATTATGTCTAAGCTGGATAAGGTCAATTATATGCTCAACGGCGAATCGAGAGGGGAGGAGTATACTGATGCCCTGGCTGCATTAAGAGGTTTTGCGATGAGCGACCTGGATTCGTCTATTATACTTTCTGCGGGTATGAACCCGAGATTGTACAGCTACCTTGAGAATTTTCCTGACTTTTTCCCGGATGCTTCCGCACAACTGAAGAAGAAACTTATACTGAAGGTGAGCGATTTCAGATCGGCCTTTATTCAGGCGAAGTTTGTGGCAAAAAAAGGTTTGTGGGTGTCTGAGTTCAGAATAGAATCCGGCTTAAACTGCGGCGGTCATGCCTTTGCAACAGAGGGGTATCTTATCGGGCCTATTCTTGAAGAGTTCAGGTCGAAAAGGTCGGAAATGGTTGCCGAACTTTTTGAAATATACAGTAAGGCGCTTGCCGATAAAGGTATTTCGATAGATACGGCTCCTTGTTTAAGAGTTACCGTTCAGGGCGGAATCGGAACGGCCCAGGAAAATGGTTTTCTTATGAACCACTATCAACTGGATGCCACCGGCTGGGGAAGTCCTTTTCTGCTGGTGCCGGAAGCGACTAACGTAGATGAAGAAACGCTGCAGCAACTGGCAGAGGCAGATTCGAACGACTTTTATATAAGCCGGTCATCTCCCCTGGGAATACCTTTTAATAATTTCAGCAGAAGTACCGGCGAAATTCAGCGCCTGGAAAGAATAGCTAAGGGAAGGCCGGGCAGTCCATGTGTGAAAAAGTTCCTGGTGTCAAATACTGAATTTACGGAGAAGCCGATCTGCACAGCATCCCGCGAATACCAAAACCTGAAATTAAAACAGCTGGACAGTCTGGATCTTCCGCAGGAGGAATATAAAATGAGATTTGATGAGATAACCGAAAAGAACTGCCTTTGTGAAGGGCTTTGCACTTCGGCCTACATTAAAAATGATATTCTGAAAAAGAAAGAGAGCAAAGCAGTGATTGTTTGTCCGGGCCCTAATCTCGCTTATTTTTCAAAGGTGTTTTCACTTGATGAGATGGTTAATCATATTTATGGTAAGATAGATCTCTTAAGCGGAACTATTCGCTCTAATATGTTCATTAATGAGCTAAACCTCTACGTTGGGTACCTGAAGAAAGACATCAGCCAGCAGTTAAACCAACTGGATAATAAAAAAGTTAAACAGCTGGAGAAGTTTAAAGAACAGTTGCTGAACGGGATCAGTTATTACAGGAATCTTGCCGATCAGATAAATAACCAGACGGAGGCGTATCTTGCAAAGATGCAGGAAGAACTTTCTGCTATAGAGGAACAGATCAATATGATATCAATAGGGCGATTGGTGCCTGAAAGGGTATAGTCAGATCAATTTCTCGGCCAGCAGGCTATGCACATCTTCCGGGTCCAGCTGTAACAGCAGTGAACCTAAAATAATGCCTTGTTTGTCGTTGCTCTCGAAGCAATTGATAACAGCCTTTCTTATAAAATTAGAATCAAGCTTTCCCTGGTGGAGAGCTTTTTTTATGGCTTCAAAAAAGTGGTGTTCTTTAACATTAAAGTGAGCATCAATATAATTTGATACTTCATTCTTAATGTGAGCTATATCCATTTTTATAACGAAGTGATTATAGAAAGAACGAGTACCAGCGATGCCAGAACTACATAAATTATGGCATCAAACCTTCTGTTCTGAGCCGGAGTAAACTTTGACCGGAGGTGTGTTTCGGAGTAGGGCCTGGTAATCATATACAATTTTTTTATTTATTGAAGAAGATGCAAATTCCGGGCCAGATGTGACAATTTCTATAAGATCTTGTGTTTTCTTGTCGTTCTTGTGAGAAAATGTGAATATGTTGATAATCAGTATGGTATTGACATACTTTGTTGCCTGAAAAAAAGATCGGTGCTGTATAAAAAATATACACCTTGTAGACACAATGTACAGAAAAGAAGCGCCCTGGTTGAAGGCGCTGTACTTTCGTTAATCGGGGTTTTGGATAAGCCGTAGTTTAAGCTCTTATTTATTTGATAGTGGTCTTTAGTATTTTTCTTGCCAGGTGGATCCTGTTTTTTATGGTTCCAATGGGCAGTACCAGGTTTTGAGTTATTTCTTCATATTTATAACCATCTACATACATGTTGATGGGCTGATAATATTGTTCGGGAAGGTTATACATTGCTCTTTTGATACTTTCAATGGCAATGCTTGATTCGCCTGCATTATCTACGCATATTCCTTCTTCTGCCACAGAGAGATCTTCGTCTTCTAATGTAAGCGGACAGGTGTTCCTGCGTTTATTTCTGTATTGGCTTATGAAGCGGTTTTTCATGATGGTATATAACCACCCCCGCATGCTGGTGCCCTCGGTATATTTTTCTGAGTTAAGTATTGCCTTTAACAAGGTGTCCTGAATGAGGTCTTTGGCATCGTCGGCATCTTTTGTGAACTTCTGAGCCAGCTGCATCAGGCCACTGCTGTGTTTGACCAGCATCTGGCCAAATAGCATATTTTCCATCTTTTCTAAGATTAATCTCATG